>Ga0256405_10005773_pt1 | contig 20789 bp, 21 predicted proteins | sample RumenRJG_02DNA_FD_189096 | JGI IMG/M metagenome (GOLD analysis project Ga0256405, IMG submission 189096) | Bovine rumen microbial communities from Lethbridge, Alberta, Canada - RJG_02 | ecosystem: Host-associated > Mammals > Digestive system > Stomach > Rumen | place: Canada: Alberta... | reverse complement strand
ACCGATGCAATAATCTGGTTGTCAGGATTCTGGAAGACCATTCCTGCCGTCCTGCGGATATTCAGGATGTTCTCTTCCTTCCCCGCTTCGATTCCATCGATATAGAGAGTTCCCTCCGTAGGAGACAGAAGAGCATTCAGATGCTTAGCCAGAGTCGACTTACCGGATCCGTTATGTCCCAGAATCGAGATGAACTGACCGGATTTTACATCCAGGTCTACATGGTCAACTGCAGTCTGAATTCCCTGCACATTGCCTTCTTCATCTCTCTGGATATATTCATGCGTGAGTCCGCGCGCCTCGATCATATTCGTCACGGATTGATTCCTTTCTCTCGGACATACTCCTCGATCCGATCCACAGCTGTCTTCAGATCATCCAGTGAATACGCGTAACTAATACGAACATAGCCTTCACCACAATCACCGAATGCAGTTCCAGGAACAACCGCAACCTTCTTCGTCTTAAGAAGATCTGTAGCGAATTCATCGGATGTCATATGGAGTTTCTTAATGCAGGGGAAGATGTAGAAAGCACCGAAAGGTTCGAAGCAATCGAGACCCATATTGTGGAAACGATCCAGCAGATATCTTCTGCGCTCGTTATACTGCTCTCTCATCTTCTGAACTTCATCATCACAGTTACGAAGTGCTTCCACGGCAGCATACTGGCTGGTAGTCGGTGCACACATAATTGCAAACTGATGAATCTTGAGCATCTGGGTCAGAAGAGGTTCCGGTGCACATGCATAGCCTAATCTCCATCCGGTCATAGCGAATGCCTTGGAGAAGCCATTAATATATACCGTACGTTCCTTCATGCCAGGTAATGCAGCGATAGAAAAATGTTCTTCCTTATAGGTAAGTTCTGAGTAGATCTCATCTGTAAGAACGAAGAGATCCTTCTCTCTAACGACCTCGGCAATCTCTTCGAGATCCTTCTTCTCCATGATGGCACCCGTAGGGTTATTGGGGAAGGGAAGGATCAGAACCTTGGTCTTGTCCGTAATTGCATCACGAAGTTCCTGCGCCGTCAGACGGAATTCATCCTCTGCCTTAAGCTCAATCGTCACCGGAGTACCGCCAGCAAGAATGGTACAGGGAACGTATGATACATAAGAAGGCTGGGGAATCAGAACCTCATCCCCTGGATCAAGCATTGCACGAAGAGCAATGTCAATTGCCTCCGAACCACCGACCGTCACCATCATCTCAGATTTGGGGCTGTAGTAGAGACTGTACTTTCTCTCCAGATAAGCGGAGATTTCCTTCTTCAGATCCATGAGACCTGCATTGGATGTGTAGAAAGTTCTTCCCTGCTCCAGGGAATAGATGGCTTCATCACGAATTCTCCAGGGAGTGTCGAAATCCGGCTCGCCTACACCTAGGGAGATTGCATCATCCATCTCATTTACAATATCGAAAAATTTACGAATACCAGAAGGAGCGATACCGGTAATCGTATGATTTACCATCTCTCTCATAATGACATCTTCATCCTTTCGTCCTTAGAAAGCTCAGCCATAATTGTACCCTGTTCCTTATAGTTCTTCAGAATGAAGTTGGTCTTGGTGGAGAGAACAGAGTCCAGGGTGGAGAGTTTCTGAGACACGAATTCAGCGACTTCGCGCAGAGTCTTACCCTCGATAATTACCATGAAGTCAAAGCCGCCAGAGATCAGATATACAGAAGATACTTCCGGGAAGTTGTAGATTCTCTGAGCGATCTTATCAAATCCCATGCCTCTCTGAGGAGTAACGCGAACTTCGATCATAGCCTTTGCCTTCTCGATGCCGGCCTTCTCCCAGTTGATCAGAGTATGATAGCCAGCGATAATGTGCAAAGCTTCCATCTCTTCAAGTGCGTTCATTACCTGAGCCTGATCTTCGCCGAGGATGACGGAGAGATCCTTGAGATCGATGCGGCTGTTTTTCTCAATATAACCTAAAATCTTTTCCTGAATTTCCTGCATGAATTTATCCTCCAAATTTATAATCCGATTTTCCGGAGTTCATCTCCCGAAGGACGATCGAGACATCTCGACTTCTCCCCATTGTCATAGAGAAGGATCCGGTCATTTGTTGCGTTCAGTTTACCTATCACGGCAGCCGGCGTACCGACTGCCGTTAGGGCGGCAGCAAGGCTGCCACCATTCTTCAACGCAATCAGTCTGCAGCGCTTAGACTCCAGCCGATAAGGATTCAGATGATAGAATTCACAGACCTCCACCGTCTCCTGACGGATGGGAATTGCCTGATAATCCACAGTAAAACCAGCATAGGTTTCTTCTGCCACAGTCCAGAGGGCTGTCTCGATACCACCCTCGCCCATGGTAAGCACCTGGGCATCCGGTGCAATTTCCCGAAGGAGACAATCGAACTCATCCTCTCCTTCGGAAATATAGAGCTTCTTCATATCTTCGACATAAGCCGAAGAATAGTATGTCATCAGTTCATCGCCCTTCTTCTTGGCAATCAGTACCGTACCGGTGAGGCCACAGAAGCCTGTCATAAGAAGATAAATAGAATCACGTTCTGCCTTGGGGATCTTAACGAAACTTGTATGTACTTCCATCCATAATCCCCCTTTCTGGCTGCTTCCGTGACTGTTTCTTTTCTGATTCCCTTATGGGAATCCCTGTATTACTGAGCGGGTGCTTCTGCCGGCTGAGCGGCATCTGCGGCGGGCTGAGCAGTATCCGCTGCTGGAGCCGGGGCTCCGCCTGTTGTATTAGCACCTGCGGCACCGGAAGCTCCGGCCGCAAGTTTTGCAAGGTCAGACTGACCTTTTGTATCAACAATAATCGGAGGAAGAGTTCCCGAGATGGAAGATACTGTTCCAACAATGGTATTCACATCCTGCGTTGCGATGGCTGCGGATACCTGGGCCTGCACATTCGGATCATCGGAATGCGAACCGATGATATAAGATGCCGGCTTCATGTTGTAAGAGCTATGATTCTGAAGATTACGGCTCTCTTCCACACCTGCAACGGTTACAACCTTCCAGAGTCTTGCCTTGTAACCAGTCTGTCCGGAAGACACCTTTGCACAATAGCCAACCGGCTGGTTGGGATCTTCTGTAAACTGGATTGAATAAGGGAAGACCTCTGTTATCTCAGGCTCATACGTTACGACGCGGTCCGCGGGTCTCGTCTCTTTACCGTATACATTTACGGTCAGATTACTTCCATCTGTGATGAACTCAAGATAGATGGGAATCTCTCGGTTATTGGTAAACTGCAAATCCTTCAGATAAGAACTTCCATCTGCCTCTCCGGCAATGGCGGCATCCTGTGAAAGAGGTGCATAGTGCACTGTCATGGAATGAGAAGCGCGGGTCTCTGTCGCAAGTTCTGCATTGAGGATGGCGTTATAGCAAGTCGTTGCAACCTGACATACACCGCCGCCTTCTTCCTGCACAACTTCACCATTCACATAGGCACCTGCCGCTTCATATCCATTATCCGAAGTCATTGGAGTGATGGTCTTGTAGACAGACAAGGTCTCGTTGGGATAGAGAACATGGCCATTCAGTAACTGTGCGGCACGCTCTACATTTCTGCCTCTGGCAGTGTTACCGGGACTATAGTCGGTGGTATAGCTTCCGAGCAGGTCCTGTACCTGGGAGAGAGTCTCCTTATCACCTTTCGGCTGAACGGTCTTGACCGGAAGATCCAGTACTGCATCGCCGCCTTTCCAGTCATGGTTCATATAGTTTGCAATCTGATCGATTGCCTGTTCTGTAATTACTTCGGTACCTTCTGCACCGTCCGTCAGGGTAAATGTGCCATTCTCACGCACCAGCCCGTAGTTCTTCGGTGGGGTGGTAAGTTCCTGTGCATGTGCTTCGATATAAGAGCGGAGCACATTGTGATCTGCAGACAAGGAGATGGTGAAATTCTTACCGGATTTCTTCAGTTCCATCTTGCGAAGATATCTCTCTGCGGGATTACCATCCTTGCCATAATGCAGTGCCTGTGCAACGACATCCTTATTCTTTGCAGTAAGACCGAGTTCGCCGGCCGTCGCTGTCTTCGATGTGCCCTGGCCATTCAGCGTGAAGGTTGCACCACGATAGCCATCCAGGTATGCATCAACGATAGCTTCTGCGGAAGCTGCATCCATTCCGGACACATCAGAGCCCTGAATCGTAATGCCATCAGGAATCGTTCCCGACAGATCCGGCTCAAGAACCGGGTCTGTCGCTGCAGCCGGGGTCGCCTCCGTATTCTCGGTGGCCGTTGCCTCCGTGTTCCCATCGGAAGACGCGTCCGCATTCTCGGTGCTTTCATTGCTTCCATCTGCAGCATATACGTGTGCCTGGACAGGCAACATTGCAAGAAGGAGCGCAAAGGCCATTGCAGCCACTTGTTTATGATAATTTTTCTTTAATTTCATCCTTTTTCTCACCTGATTATCTGGTTGAGATCCATTCATTGGAGATCTGGTGTTTACTTCCTGACAAAAGGCTCCCCAAAAATTCTGCCTTAACCTTCATTGTAGTAGGAATACCCCCTCTTCACAATGGATAAGTTCACAAATTAAGGCAAATTCCTTGGCTCTTTCGTGCAGAATTATACAAAATATGCTATTATCATCGACGCAAGAAGACACACGATCAGCACTAATGATAAAGTTGCAAAGACTCTTCTTAATTTATTATTATTTCGATACATATTTTTCTCCCGGAGGTTTTACATGTTTCCCATATTTACAGTCGTCTTTGTCCTGAGCCTGCTCTTCGCGGGGCGAATCGCCTACCTCAGAAAAAAAGAAGCACGCGAGGACAGTGAATTCTGGGAACGTGAAAAGGCCGCAAATCTCACTCCAAAGCGCGATATTACAAATCTTCCCTATATTAACATTCCCATTGACAAATTTCCATTTGATTCTTGCTCTCTTCCTGCTGAAGAAGCAGACATCGAGATGCTTCGCTCCCTGTCTGGTCAGAAGATCTTAAACCTGGTTGGCAAGACCAATACTGACCTCAAAGAAGCTTATGGCCCACAGAATCTTCCCGAACTTCAGGCTTGCGGCGATCGCTTCGATCAGTTAGAGACCGCCCTCCTTCATCTGGGCCAGTCAAGAATCAGCGCAGAAGACTACCCGTCTGCTCTACGTTTCCTCGAATATGCCGCTGGCATTCGCTCCGATATCAGCACGGTCTACACCTCTCTCGGTGACTGCTATGCTGCGCTCGGACAGCCCAGAAAAATTAAGAATCTGATCTCTACCGTTCCTTCTGCGAACCTGATGTTAGAGAACAAGGTGCTTGACCATCTGAACAAACTCCTTCCTCCGGAATTACCTCCGGAAGAGAACTTCACTTCAGAAGACAAATAAGATACTTACAATTCTGTCTTGGGAATCTTCCCATACTTCTCCACCATGCGGTCCGTCTCTCTGGACATCTGACTGCGGTTCCAAAGCATGGCATCCTGAGGTAATTCTATTCCATGATAGGCACAGAACCTCTTAAGATAGCGTATCTGTGCAGGTGTCGCCGGTGTCTGTTTCTTGGCCCTGTGCTGTAGGATCTGTGGACGAAAGAGGCGCTCTGCCTCCTCATCCGTTATCCCGGCCTTCGGCAGATCCTGATAGAGGCAGTCCAGAAGATCTGCCGTAGCTATTGCATCATCCAGAGCTCTATGATGCTGTCCAGGGTCAATCCCATAGGCCTCAAGCATGGTAAGAAGCTTATGATCCACAAGGTCCGGACGGATGCGGCGGGACAGTTTCAGCGTATCGAGTCCCAGCCTCTCATAGCTCATCTTATGATTCACAGCCCACTGTTTCATAAAAGCATAATCCATGGAAATCCGGTGTCCCAGTAGTGGCAGGCCTTCCGTCCTCCGGATAAAGTCCGGCAGCACATCCTCTGCTAAGGGTGCATCCTTTAGCATCTCATTCGTGATTCCGGTAATCTCTGTAATCTTATCTGAGAGGGGATGATCCGTCCGAAGAAGGGACTGAAGCTGCTCCACTTCATCACCTTTTACAATCACCGCACCAATCTCTATGATCTGATCACTTGTTGTATTTAAGCCTGTCATCTCCAGGTCAAGGGAGACGTACTCTCTTAGTTTCTCCATCTTCCTGTTCTCTCATCGCTTGCTGCTCTCTCACCGCTTGCTGTTCTCACCGCTTGCTGTTCTCTCACCGCTTGCTGTTCTCTCACTGTCTCCTGTTCTCACCGCTTACTTTTCGTTCGCGCCGCATGAGGACAGAGTTCCTCCAGGGGGCACTCTGAGCACCTGGGTCTTCTGGCGATACAGATTTCCCTGCCCAGAGTGATCAGCCAGACATTCCAATCAATCCAGTCTTCTCTGGGAAGACAGCGCATCAGATCCTTCTCTACTTCTTCCGGCTTATCCGACTTCGTCAGTCCCAGGAGGCCACTGATTCGCTTCACATGCGTGTCTACGACAATGGATGGATCGTTAAATATATGGCCGCGGATAACATTCGCCGTCTTACGCCCCACTCCTGGCAGCGACGTAAGTTCTTCCAGGCTGGCCGGGACTTCCCCACCAAAGCGGTCCCGAATCATCTTCGCGCATCCAATCAGATTCTTAGCCTTTGCCCGGTAGAAACCAATAGATCGGATAGTGTCTTCAAGTTCCGATTGTACAGCCTCTGCCATATGGTTTACAGATGGATACTTACGGAAGAGATCCGGCGTTACCATATTCACCCTTGCATCCGTACACTGAGCCGACAGCATGGTTGCAACCAGGAGTTCCCAAGGGGAGCTATGATCCAGGGTTGCATCCTGACCTCGACCATATCTCTGGTCCAACGCATCGATAATTCCTTGTATTCTCTCTTTTTTCGTCATGTATACTCCCGATTTTGCAATAAAATGTCATTCGATATCCGGTCAAAGGCCACACGCAGGAGCGTGCGTCATTCGATACTCAAGTAAAAAGCCAGCCTTACGGCTGGCCTCATCTTACTATGGAATTCACTTATCTTACAAGTACGTTCGTAATCAGGATCTCTGCTCCTGCAACCCACAGGATTATGCCTCCTACCACATAGACGACGGTCTTTCCTTCAAAGCCAAAATGATAACCGGCATAGAGTCCGGAGATAACTACAATAAAGGAGAAGAGGACAATAAGTGCAAGCATAATAATCACATGAGTTCCTACCAGGCCATATGCGCAGCCTGCAAACAGCGTGTACACCGTTGTAACTGCGATAATCTTCGCATACTGCTTTACGGTAATCACTGAACGTGTTTCATCAACAAATTTTCTTCGAATCCCCTTTACGATCAGTCTCGCTCCTAAGAGAGCAAAGATAATGGTATCTAAGATATATCCAACCCAGCTTGCATTCCGCCAAACACCTGCTCTGTCAATTCCATAACCTGCTGCATATCCTCCGAAGAAGAACATCAACTGTAATAGGGAAACAATTGCGCTTACAACCAACAGGGTCTTTTTATTAACCTTCTGCAACATTGCACCCTGAATCTCCATCGACGCAAAGACATCAAGGCTGATTCCAGCAATGATCAGTATATTTTCAAGGGTATTCATAGCTCCTCCAAACGAGCAAGATCACACTAACACGTACTTTGACGAATTCAGACGATGATAATATAAATGATACTGTGATCAGATGATATATTCACAAGGAAGTCTGTGTACAAGTACGAACTACATTTGACTTTATTTGTATTATCACCAATTATTTTTTACCGCCAATTACTTCAACAACAGAATGCGTGAAGAGATAGAGGAAAGGATCAACCAGCTCATTCTCCGGAATCTTCATGCCTTCCTGAATCCATTCCATAACAACATAAGCCATAGCTCCGGCATAGAAATCAGCGATACGTTCCGGTGTCAGCCAGGGATAAATGGTCTTGTGACCAATCGCATCAGAATCAAGATAATGAAGCAGAAGTTCCCGGATGCAGAGTTTTAATATATCAGCAAAGGAGTTCTGTCCCGTCAGGCGCACTGCCTGGGTATAGAATCCCTTTTCACTCGAAATCTTCTTCAGGGCAAGCATCACACCTTCGCGGATCATGCCACCGGATACCAGTGGAATCATCGGTTGCATGAGTTCTGTACGGACAATCCATTCCAGAAGTTCATACTTATCCTGAAAATGGTTATAAAAAGTAGGCCGGATCACTCCGGCCTTATCTGTAATTTCCTTAATTGTGATCTTATCGATTGGTCTGGTGACAGCCAGTTCCTTCAAGCTCTCTGCAAGAAGGGTATCAATCGCATTCTTACTCTGTTGATTCATATCCACCTACATCATCAGTTTGACAATTGTAAGATTCAGTGCATCATGATCACTCTGGAGATCTATTACATCTCCTGTGCGAATCAGTTTCACCGTCGGACGAAGAACGTATCCTTCGTGATTCGAGATAACAATCGCACGCTCACTGTTCGACAGTTCCACTTCACATCCTACCGGATATACACACATGGACCTGGACATCACTTCTACAATTGCAGGATCAAATTCCATTCCGGATCTGCCCATGATGTATTCCATAACTTCCGAGGGAAGATAAGGAGGATGATAGGGACGCTTACTGGTCATTGCATCATATACATCGGCAGCCTTTAAGACGCGAGAAGTAAAAAGAAGATCATTGCCTCCGCGGTGGTTCGGATAACCTAAGCCATTATACCATTCATGGTGCTCAAGAACAGTACGATTTACACTCTCTGGAAAACGGAAGTTCTTCTCGAGGAGTTCGTATCCCAGTCTAGGATGTTCCATCATGCGGATTCGCTCCTGATCATTCAGTCTGCGAGGTGCATGAATAATTTCAATATCAATAAAAATCTTTCCAATATCATGGAGAAATGCTGCAGTAACAAGATCTTCAATCGTTGCACGATCGAGTTTGCACTTCATACCAATAATACCAGCCAGGATGCCAACATTTACAGAATGGAAATACGTATAGTCATCATAGCTCTTCACTTCCACCAGATTGTACATAACATCCTTGTTAGACAGGACATCATTCACCACCTGCTGTACATTTTCGAGAATGTGCTTCTCACTCTCAGGAAGAGGGCCTCCGTCTGACTTACGGAAGAACTGATGAACCAAACGCAGGGCGTTATTACGGACTTCCGGACGTACCAGATCCTTAATCTCCGCTTCCTTACTGAATTCATCATCGATATATATTCCCTGAATTCCGATGAAGGACAGATAGGAAATATTATCCATTGTAAGTTCACTATTCTTTTTCAGGAAGACCTTGCCATTCGCTGAGGCAATGTCCTGTCCCACGATCATACCTTCGCGTAGCAAAGATACCTTCACGTATCTCATAAACTGTTACTCCCGTTGTCGGCCTATTCGCTCGTCTTACCATGCGGATCCGGTTCATCGAATTCCATCATAACAAAGAAGCCTCTTGCTGTTTCCTCTATATCAACAACCGTCCCATGATCGGATGTGATTCTCTCAATCGTTGTATAATTACCAGACATTGCATAAGAATGCTCTAAGGTATAAAAGTAAGAATTCGGTAATTTAGATTCTTTAACTGCAAGTACGTCGCCAATCTTCACCAGGCCGGGACGTTCCATCTTGAATTCTTCACGTCTCATACAAAATCGTCCGTATCATCAACAGAATGGGCAGTAGAGTCAACAACATCACGCTCTGCCCTTGTAAATCTACCTGTAACAATCATGCTGCTAACACCATCATAGATCAGCATAATTCCCAGAAGTACGATAATCGTATCCCGGAAGAAGCGGGAACAAACAATAGCTACTACGCCGAGCACGATACTAAGCAGGCCGGAAACCATGCCCAGAGTCCAATGGTTCATCTCTACCTTCTTGCCAGCGGTGGCTATGCGAACCGTATCGACACCATGCATGATCAGCATCAATCCAATAATAATCGGCACGAATCTGGTAATCGGATCCGGATAGAAGAAGATCCAGAGGCCAAATCCCATAATAACAATACCGGTTATGACAAGTACCATGTAACGGTTCCAATCCGTTAATGCACGGATCAGAAGCAGCAAACCAGCTGTGGCAACAACAAAGCCAACCAGTCTGGTAATCGTAACGATCATACTTGCAGGGAAAATCACAAAAAGGAGTCCAAGAATCGCGGCTATCATTGCAGTCATGAATGAACTGAAATGAGCCTTCTTTAAACGTTCAAACAAGATAACCCTCCCAAAACCACAGTGAAACGTTTTCGTTCTTTATAGCGCGTGAATAATAGCACCTGCGAATTAATTGAGCAATAGTCATAATAACGAAATCCACCGAATAAATCGGATCTGCACAGAATCTAACCAATTTTGCTATATTTATAGTGTATATATTACACCCTATTGTCGAATTTTGAAACAAAATACCTCATTTTCAGCTTTCGAAATTCATGCGTTTTCGGATACTTATGCGAAAACTTTTCATTCTTCCTTATTATTTCAAATAGATTATAATTTTATTCGTAATCACTTCTTATTCTATTAGGGGGGAAATGCCAATGGTTTCCATTAGTTTATGCATGATCGTCAAAAATGAAGAAGCTGTTCTGTCCCGGTGTCTGAACTGCCTCAGCGATATCGTAGACGAAATTATTATTGTCGATACCGGATCCACAGACCAAACCATTCCCATCGCCAAAAGGTATACCAACCAGGTCTATAACTTCACCTGGCAGGATGATTTCTCCAAGGCAAGAAACTTCGCCTTCTCAAAAGCCCATTGTGACTATATCTACTCAGCAGACGCCGACGAAATTATCGACTCAGCCAATATTGAGAAATTCAAAACACTGAAATCCATGCTCCTGCCAGAGATCGAGATTGTGCAGATGATCTACGATGAAAAAGGAACCGTCTCCACTGTTCTGAACGCAACCCAGGAGCTCCGCCCCAAACTCTATAAGAGAGTAAGATCCTTCACCTGGATTGATCCCATCCATGAGACAGTAAGAACAGATCCCGTCGTGTATGATTCCGATATCGTCATCTTCCATCGTCCTATTGAGAACCACACCAATCGTGATTTCAGGACCTTTGAAGCTACTTACGAGAAAACACATTACCTTTCCCCACGCATCTTTACCATGTATATGAAAGAGCTCTATCGTTGGGGAGATTTAAAAGCTCTCGAAAGAGCAGCCAATATCATCAAGGATATGTCAAAAAAGACGGAATTCTCCGAGGATCGACTCTCTGAGGCTTCCATTATTCTCGCCCGTTACCACCGTTTGGCGAAAAATGGCCCGGAATTCATGAAAGCAGCACTCCGTATCTTCACACTCATGCAGGGAACTCCCTGTTCCGAAATCTGTTGTGAACTCGCCTTATACTACGAACAACACGGCGATCTGCCAGAAGCAAAACTCTGGTACATCAACGCAAAGGACGAAACAGAACCGATCTTAGATATCAAATCCGGAAAAGAGATTCCTGAGAAAGCACTCCTTCGTCTCGGGGATGCATAATCGGCTTCACATATTGAATACAATTCCGCTTGGTGGTACACTTTGTTAAGTATTTAACAGATTCGGATCAGTGACCCGAATCATGAAAACAGGCATCATTGCCAAACAATAGGAAATATGAGTTTGAAAGAGGAGGCATCTATGGAATTCGAAGAAGAATACAGGCAGAAGCTTATGACAGCGGATCAGGCTGCTCAACTTGTAAAATCCGGAGACTGGGTCGACTATGGTTGGACCACTGGTACCCCGGACGCTTTTGATAAGGCCCTCGCTAAGAGAACCGATGAACTTTTTGATGTTAAGCTGCGTGGTGGTATCGTCTTGAGACCTCTGGACGTGTTCGCAAGAGAAGACGCCGGCGATCACTTCACATGGAACTCCTGGCACATGGGAGGCTGGGAGAGATCCCTGATCAAGAGAGGCTGCGGCTACCTTACCCCCATTCGTTATTCTGAGTTACCTCGTTATTATCGCGATTCCATCGTTCCAGATGACATCGCTGTCTTCCAGGTTGCCCCCATGGATCGTAATGGTTACTTCAACTTCGGTCCCAATGCATCTCATCTGGCAGCTGTGTGCGAGACCTCCAAGAAGGTTATCGTCGAGGTAAATAAAAACATGCCAATCTGCCTGGGTGGATTTGAAGAGGGCATCCACATCTCTAAAGTTGATGGCATTATCGAAGGTGATAATCCTGCCATCGGAGAACTTGGTGCAGGAGGTCCTGCTACAGAAGTTGACAAGACTGTCGCCCAAATGATCGTTGATCAGATTCCGAATGGTGCCTGCCTGCAGCTCGGCATCGGTGGCATGCCCAATGCCGTTGGTTCCATGATTGCAGAATCCGACCTGAAGGATCTGGGTGTTCATACTGAGATGTATGTTGATGCATTCGTTGACCTTGCAAAGGCTGGCAAGATTTCCGGCGCTAAGAAGTCCATCGATAAGGGCCGCCAGGTATATGCCTTCGCAGCTGGTACCAAGAAGCTCTATGATTACATCGATAATAATCCGGAATGCATGAGTGCTCCCGTAGATTACACCAACGCAGTTGAAACTGTTGAAAAGCTCGACAACTTCATCTCCATCAATAATGCTGTTAACTGTGACCTCTTCGGTCAGGTCAACGCAGAATCTGCAGGTGTTCGTCAGATCTCCGGCGCAGGTGGCCAGCTCGACTTTGTAATGGGTGCCTACAGATCCCACGGTGGTAAGTCCTTCATCTGTATGAGCTCTACATTTACGAAGAAAGATGGAACTATGGTATCGAGACTTCTGCCGACTCTGGATAACGGTTCCACTGTTACCGACACCAGAAGCTGTGTGCATTACCTTGTGACCGAATATGGTATGGTCAATCTCAAGGGGGCTTCTGCCTGGGAGCGTGCTGAGCGTATCATCTCCATCGCACATCCTTCTTTCCGCGATGAGCTGATCCGTCAGGCGGAGAAGATGCAGATCTGGAGAAAGTCCAACAAGCGCTGATCAGGGTCAGGCCTCCTGTGCAGTTTTCTTTTGATTTTATTTTGACGTTACAGGTACATAATCTTGAATAGAAAAGAATTCTTACGGGGCATGAAGAATGGCATTCCCATTATGCTGGGTTACTTTGCCGTCTCTTTTGCTCTTGGTATTGCGGCGAAAAATGTTGGAATGGATGCGATCCAGGCTGGCTATATGAGTATCACTATGCTGGCTTCGGCGGGCGAATTTGCAGCGCTGAATCTGATTGCTTCTACAGCGGGTGTGATCGAGGCGATTCTGACTTGTCTGGTCGTAAACCTGCGCTATTTCCTGATGAGCTGCTCCCTTTCGCAGAAGCTGGACCCCAAGATGAAATTGAGACATCTTTTTCTTCTGGCCCAATTCGTGACGGATGAGCTTTTTGGTATCTCCATCGCTGTTGATGGGTATCTGAATCCTTTCTACACCTATGGTGCAGCTCTGGTTTCGGCTTTCGGTTGGACGGTGGGCACTGTACTTGGAGTTATTGTGGGTAACATCCTTCCCCTCCGGGTAGCTAATGCCATGGGTGTTGCTATGTATGGCATGTTCCTTGCTATTGTAATTCCGCCTGCTAAGAAGGATAAGTTCCTGGGACTGGTCGTTGTCATCTCTATGGCAGCAAGCTTTATATTTACGAAGCTGCCTCTCCTCCGCGACATCTCCTCGGGATTTCGGATTATCATTCTGACAGTCCTGATTGCCGGTATTGCAGCCTGCATCAAGCCTATTCGTGATGACCTTGAGAAGGGAGGCGCAAAGTGACGAACATCTATCTGGCGCTCACCGTGATGGCGCTCACCGTCTATGTCATCCGTGTAAGTCCCTTGCTCTTCTTAAGGAAGCCGATCAAAAATCGTTGGTTTCGGTCCTTCCTCTACTATGTACCTTACGTCACCCTGTCTGTCATGACCTTCCCGGCCATCCTGACCGTCACGGAGAATCCGCTCTGCGGCCTCTTCGCCCTGATCGTAGGTGTGCTTATATCCTGGTTCTTTGGCGACCTCTTCGCAGTGTCTATCGCTTGCTGTATCACGGTCTTTGCTGCACAGTTCCTTCTCTGATCAGGCTCCGGACATCCGCTGCTTTTGCTCTATACTTTTGGCGAACAGGTTCCCATCGTGCAAAAAACTCCGACCGCACCATGTGCAGCCGGAGTTTTATTTTAGAATCCATCAGAGCGACACTACCCTGCCAGACCATTATGTGAAGAATCTACTTCACAGATTAAGCGAAGTATCTCTTAAGAAAACCTTCGAGTGCGCGGCCATGTCTAGCCTCGTCACGTGCCATCTCATGAACGGTGTCATGAATAGCATCCAGATTGTTCTTCTTAGCGCATGCAGCGAGATCGAACTTACCCTGAGTTGCGCCATATTCGCAATCAACTCTCCATGCAAGGTTTTCCTTGGTGGAAGCCTTCATGTTAGGCTCGAGATCTTCACCGAGAAGTTCTGCAAACTTAGCAGCGTGCTCAGCTTCTTCATGAGCTGCCTTCTCCCAGTAGAGACCAATCTCAGGATAACCTTCGCGATGAGCGATTCTAGCCATGCAGAGATACATACCAACTTCGGAGCACTCGCCCTGGAAGTTAGACTTGAGCTGATCGAAGATGTACTTCTTATCTTCATCAGAGATCTCAGGATTATTCTTAACCGTCTTGCCATAGACGCCATACTCATGCTCAGCGGCAAGCTTCATCTCACCAACCTGCTCCTTGAACTTAGAAGCGTCTGCATGACATACAGGACACTCAGCAGGAGCTGCATCGCCCTCATATACATAACCACAAACCTGACATACCCATTTTGCCATTTGAAATACCTCCAAATAACCCCTGTTAATACTTGTCTATATGTTGTCCGTTATTACGGTCACAACCATCTTATTTCGAATGCTTCTTCATGCATTCCGCACAAACGCCCTCGATCTGAACATTTCTGATATAGAAGCCGTCTTCTGTCGTCACATTTTCTTCCCGATCATCTTCAAAGAAGAGATCATCAATCTGACCGCATTCCTTGCAGATATAATGCACATGGGGCTTCATAACTCCATCGAAATGCTCGACACCATTCTCAGTGAAGGAAATGATCTGCCATTCATCGGTCAGATTCTTCAGATTCCGGTAGATCGTACCCTTTGATACGTTCGGTAATGTCTCTCTCACAGAAACGTAAACCATATCCGCAGTAGGATGGTCACGACGGTTTCTCAGATTCTCGAGAACTGCTGTGCGTTGCTTTGTATTACGCTGCATAACCTTCTCCTATTAGTAACCATTACTGATTAAGTGCCTTTATTATACCATTGGGGAAAGACAATACAAGTGATATTGATTACTATTAATAAATGTTTTAGAATCAGTTCGGCTTCACTAACATTTTGCATGATACGAAATACACTTGCATGGATTTCACTTCGGCAACAAGGCACCGCACGGATTCTAATGAATCAGAGGGAGAACATTGATATATAATGGGTACATATCTGTAAGAAAAGATCTATTCTCACGCCATTCCTGGAATAGATTAAAAATAAGGCAATAGATTACTTGCGAGGAGACTACCATGGTAAACAAGAGATATAAGGAGATGCTGGCGCACAAGTCTGTCATCCGTGAGCTGAGCGAATATGCAACCGCACGTGGACAAGAGATCGGATACGAGAACGTCTTCGACTATAGTCTGGGCAACCCTTCTGTCCCCGTGCCCCAGGATTACACAGATGCCGTCATCCGACTTCACCAGGAGACTGAGCCGGTACAACTACATGGCTACAGCCCTTCCCTGGGAGATACTGAAGTGAGAGGCATCGTTGCTTCCTCTCTGGAGAAGCGATTCGGCATTCCCTATGAGACCAGGCATATCTTTATGGCAAGCGGTGCCGCAGGAGCTCTTTCTCACGCGCTCCGCATCGTAACAGAGCCTGGAGATGAGATTATTCTCTTCGCACCTTTCTTCCCGGAATATATTCCTTATACCAAGGGTGCAGGTCTGATTCCCAAGATTGTGGAAGCAGACTTCTTTTCCTTACAGATTAACTTCGATGCTTTCGAAGCACTTCTTACAGAGAAGGTAAGTGCCGTACTCATCAATTCCCCCAACAATCCTTCCGGAATCGTATATTCTGAAGAGACACTGAAGAAACTGGTTTCGATTCTCGAAAAGGCAGAGAAAAAGTACGGTCATGAGATCTTCCTGATCTCAGACGAACCTTATCGTGAAATCGTATTTGACGGAGCCAAGACTCCTTATCCTTCCAAATATTATAAGAACACCCTCTCTTGCTATTCATTCTCCAAAAGTCTCTCCCTTCCCGGTGAGAGAATCGGATACGTCGCAGTAAATCCCGAAGCAAAGGATGCCGACCTTCTTGCTGTCATGTGTGGACAGGTCAGCCGAGAGATTGGACACAACTGTCCCGCCAAGACTTCCCAGTTAGGTGTTGCCGCCGTCATCGATGAAACAGCAGATCTCTCCATCTATGAGACCAATATGAATCTGATCTATGATTGCCTTCTAGGATTGGGATTTGAAGTTGTTCGCCCCGGTGGAACCTTCTATATCATGCCCAAGGCTCTGGAAGCTGATTCGATTGCTTTTTGTAAGAAAGCTCTGAAGTATGACCTGATCTTCGTCCCTGCGGACAATTTCGGAGCACCTGGCTATTTCCGCATGGCTTACTGCATCGATACAGAGAAGGTAGTAAGATCCCTAGACCGCATTCGTGAATTTGTGAAGGCTGAATATCCAAACCGATAATGAAATCTTCTGCGTCATTCGACACTTAATCAAAAAGCCCTGCAGACTGTGCCGCTTCCGTTCCGGAAGAGAGGCAAGCTGCAGGGCTTCTCATTACAAAGGAAAAGATGACTTCTCACGAAGCCATCTATATATGGGGGAGGATTATAGAAATCGGTTCAAATGAACTTCATTCGTTTGATGATGTAACTATAACTCTGAATTGACAGAAAAGTGTGACCATTTTCGAAAGAAACTATAAAGAAAGTATAAATTAATTCTAAAGTCACTCTCTTCTCAGAGCATCGATAGGATTCATCTTTGCCGCCTTTCTGGCCGGAAGAACACCGAAAATAAGGCCAATTCCGACAGAAAATCCCACGGCAATGAAGATCCAGGGGATGCTGATTGCGAAGTCCATAGAGATGACCATAGCAATCACTTTTCCAATTAATATTCCAAGTAAAACACCAATTACGCCGCCAACAGAGGTCAAAACAGCGGATTCCGTTAAGAATTGTCCCATAATGACTCTGGGTTTTGCTCCCAGCGCCTTCTTCAGGCCAATCTCAGGCGTTCTCTCTGATACGGAAACCAGCATAATATTCATGACACCGATACCGCCTACCAGAAGAGATAGAGATGCGATGGACACCAGCATAGCTGTAATGGCTGTAGTAAGGGTCTTCAGGGAATTCGCTGCTTCATCTGTATTGACTGCCTGATAGGTAAGATTGCCATTGGTCACATACATATTGAGGATATCAGCCGCTGCCGCTCCGGCTGCTGCCATATTCTTCGCCTCATCCACCTGTACGGCAACTCCTTCCGGCTCATCGAAGACATAGATCAGGGGCCAGCTACCGTAATTTACGAAGATCTTACCCGGCGACCCCCATTGATCCATGTGATACTCATCCAGGGATTCATATTCCTTCTTTTCTTCGTTTGCTGCACGTACCACACCAATTACAGTGTAGGGTTCTTTTCTGATCTCAATGATCTTACCGACTGCAGGTTCAGTGCCAAAGAGGTTTTCTGCCTGTTCTTCATCCAGAATACAGACCTTCCTGGCGCTCTTACCTTCTTCCTCCGTCATCATTCGTCCGGCAATCAGCTTATAATCACAAGTTGTGAAATAATCCGGTTTTACACCCAGGAGACTGACATTCTGTGACGACTTATTCTGATAGTAGATAGAATCCGCCCAGCTCCTGGAATAGAAGAGAGAGGCATTTTTCACGTGCTCAATGGAGCGAATCTGCTCTAAGCTGGCCTCCGAAACAGTTGGAATGCCACCTGGCATGTTGCCAGCCTGAAAACTATCTGTCGAGGGATAGCCATCCTGGCAAACCTGTACATCGGTCACGTTATTACCGGCGCCAACCAGACTCTTCTCCAATTTTCGATTCGTACCTTCTACAATGGATACGATGGCCAGAATCGATGCAATACCTATAATGACACCGAGCATGGTCAGGAAGGATCTCATCTTATGGCCCCAGATTCCCCGAAGGGAAAGCCTTATATTTTCAATCATGTCTCCCCTCCTAGATTCCAAACATGTTCATAATGCCTGTGGGGTACTCTTCCGTCGTGATATTCCCCTCAAATCCGGTTCTACCATAAGGGAAGGCGATCAGGTCATCCTGATTCAGACCATCTAACACGTGAAGATAGCTGGAATCCGATTCCAGTTCTTCTACCGTCACTCTTCTCTTGACCAGTTTTCCATCCTCGGCGACCAGAACATAGCTTCCTTCGTCATCGCCACGGACATAGACCTTCTCGAGGACGATCGTGTCCGGATTCTCAGTCGCCGACATCCATGATATAGATACCCCATCCCCTGCATTGAATCCGTTGGGATTATCCAGAACCGCCGTATAGGGATAGAACGAGGTATTGGGATTGCCGTTTCCCGCATAGAATGTGCCTTCTGCAGCCGGATAAGGCGAGATATCTACGATTTCCGCCTCCGACATACTGCCAGTCATCCAGTCATTTACCGTAATCCGGTCACCGACTTTCACCTTATCCAGACGAAATTCCGAGATTCCGCCACTGACAGCAACACCCGCTGCCGACGAGACGATCATAAAGGCAGAGCCATCGTTGGGAAGATGATCCTTATCTCCAATTTTGGTCACCATACCATCCATGCTCGCTGTGACAGTAGCATTCTTCAGCTTATTCTGTGCCTGCTCCAGCTGGATCTCGGCATCCCGAACTGTACTCTTCGCCTTCTTCACGACCACCTGCTGATCCGCGATCATCTTCTGCTTCTCTTCATCCGTATAGTAATTCGGATCCCAGGGCTTAATCTCAGCTTCTTCCGGCTCCTTATAGGGCACCTGCTCCTTGTAGGCTGCCTCCCAGGCCGCCTGATCGAATTCGGGTTCTACATAAGGATTCTCCTCAGCATAAGATGTCTCCCATCCGGCAGTCCAATCCGCTTCGCTAAATGTAGAGCCGGCCGCTTCTGCTTTCTTCTTCGCCTCGGGCATCTCTGTCTCTTTCGCTGTGGCGAGCGCACTCGCCTTTGCATCGTCATATGCCTTCCTGGCTGCCTGACGCTCTCCTTCTGCCTTCGTCTGCTCCCAGGTCTTCTCTGCAGCGTCCTCTTCCTCCTTCATTTTCGCGTTATAGTCTTCATCATAACGCTGAAGAGTAGCCATTCTGTTCGCAGTGATGACCATGATATCTTCCTGCGTCAACGGATCCATATTCTGGAAACGGGTCAGACGGTCTTCCTCGGCCTGCAGGGTCTGCTTCGCTGAGTCCACCGAGAGTTTCTCCTCTTCAAGGGAGAGCTTTAATGCCTGCGTGTCATAGCTTAAGAGAGGATCGCCCTTCTTCACTTCCTGACCTTCAGACACATAGATCTCTTCAATCGTATCTGCTGTGGATACGACAACATTCTGCGTCGCATTGTCCTTAATCGTGCCATCACCGGTGTCATTACTCAGCATATAGTTCATGTTGATATCCGAAACCGGCTGAACATAGGCTCTGTTATTTTTCTTCTTCAGTTTTATAAGGAAGACAAGACCCACCACGATCAGAACAGCGATAATAGTGAGCACGATCGTGGCCAGGAGGTGCTTCTTAATAAACGATTCTTTCATTCATTCTCCTCCAGATGATCACGGATCTCGCCGTCGACAATATAGATGGTTTTCTTCGCATGTGCTGCAATCTTCGCATCATGTGTAATCATGACGATTGTTGCGCCCTCCTCATGGAGCTGGTGGAAGAGTTCCATAATCTGTGCACCAGACTTCTGGTCTAAGGCACCCGTTGGCTCATCTGCCAGGAGAAGGGCCGGATTATTCACGATAGCTCTTGCGATTGCTACTCTCTGCTTCTGTCCACCGGACAGCTGCGAAGGGAGGAAATTCATGCGATCGCCCAGGCCCACTTTCTCCAGTGCTCTTGCCGCAATCTCCCTGCGTTCCGAATAGCGAACCCCTGCAAAGGACAAAGGAAGCATAACATTCTGAATCGCTGTCTCTTCCTTCAGAAGTTCAAAGGTCTGGAAGACAAAGCCAATCTTATGTGCTCGAAATTCGGACAGACGATTCTCAGACATCTTCCCGATATCTTCACCCTGGAAGAGGTAGGATCCGCCTGTCGGCTTATCGAGGCAGCCAATAATATTCATCAGAGTCGATTTACCAGATCCGGAGGGTCCCATGATAGCCAGATATTCATTCTCAGGAACAGAAAGTGATACATCCTTCAGCACCGGAACAGGGAAGGTCTTCGGATTGTAGGTCTTATCGATGTGGGATAATTCTACGATCATTCCTTCACCTCTTTGTTCTTAGTATTCTTATTCTCTTTGTTCTCTGTATTCTTCTCTTCCTTCTGTGTCTTGGTATCCCTACTTCCTTCTGCAGCCTCTGTCGAATCTCCTTCTGTAGCACTTCCGGTGTCCGTAGCTACGCTTCCATCACCTGTCGTTTCGGTTCCCTCATCTGTAACCTGATCTTCGGGTAAGGCTTCCATTCCACCATCTGCCGGCATATCGTCATATACCGGCTCCAGATATACATGCTGTCCTA
>Ga0256405_10005771_pt1 | contig 20790 bp, 23 predicted proteins | sample RumenRJG_02DNA_FD_189096 | JGI IMG/M metagenome (GOLD analysis project Ga0256405, IMG submission 189096) | Bovine rumen microbial communities from Lethbridge, Alberta, Canada - RJG_02 | ecosystem: Host-associated > Mammals > Digestive system > Stomach > Rumen | place: Canada: Alberta... | reverse complement strand
TTAAAGTATGTGCATCGTCTAAATTAGGACTATTATTCCCATCAATATAAATAGAACCGGCTGTCTCTTCTTCCTTCAGATAATTTCTTCGAAGATAATAATCATCACCGGAATAAAGAAACGGATAACTGATACTTTCCTCGTCCTCAAAGTAAATCCAACCAACAATATCCTCATTCTGCTCCTTTAAGCCTGCAAGATCCACATCTATGTCGTGATACCAGGCATTAGGGTCATCTTCCGGGTCAGTCTCCAAATCACCAGACTTTGCGACCATATCTTATTCATTCGACATACTCGAAGAATCTCCTGCCTCTGATATATATTCTTCCTGCAATGTCTGTACTTCCTGCTCCTGCTTAATCTCTGCACTATGAAGATTAACTATCTTTATGATACTGACTACAGCCACTATTACAAGAACAACGCACACAAGAGCAATTGCTGCATCCTTTTTATTACGTGCAATTACTTCTGTCAGCTTCCAAAATTTCTTCCCTATCTGCTTTATATTGTTTTTTAACAATTTCAATCTGTCTTTTTTCATACCGCCTATATAGCAAATGGCCATGCCGTTTCAAGGCACAGCCATTTGTATGATTATCATTGTTTTTTTGTTTTAGTCATTTACTTTTTTCTTCTTAGAATAACCAAGAAATCCAAGTCCGCCAAGAGAAGCTATAAGAAGCAGATACCATACTCTGATATCATTTGGGTCTCCAGTCTTTGGTGCAGTAGACTGTGTGCTATTGCTACTATTCGACGAACTACTATCTGAAGTTGTACCGCTATCACTTGATGAAGCCGGATCTTTGTATGCTAAAGCATATGTTGAAAACTTATCTGTTTCAAATGTGAATACATGTGTATTTTCATCGTAAGTGCCTGCGATAGCTGTAGCCACGCCATCATGTACACGTATGATTTCAAAGGTCCTTCCACTCTTCCACAAGCTTTCAGGTATAACGATACTTGCCTTTACTTTTCCGTTGGTCTCGGTCACTTTTGTTGCATCGTTACTTCCAACTTTCTTAAACAGGTTAATATCAAGATAAAGCCCAACTGTATAATCACCGGAAGTATTCTGAATTAAGGTCTTATCTGTCTGCGGTACAGAAGCACTCATATCCTGAATATCAAGCCACACATTTACACCCTGAGCCACTTCTGCATCTGTAAGGGATAAAAGGTTAGCCAGATTATTATTGTTTTCAATCTTTGTTTCAAAAGGATTGCTTTCTGCTGTTGCTGCAGCTGTACCTGTAATATCTTTTACAGAGCCTGTGCTGATAGGGACATCATCATATGGAACCTTTGCACTTGTATCTGTGTTTGTATTCGTATTATCAGAAGAACCACTTGAAGTTCCTCCACTGGTATTTCCGCTGTCAGAGGAACCACCTGATGAACTGCCGCTTCCACTATCTGTTGAACCACTTGACGAACTGCCACTTCCACTATCGGAAGATCCTCCAGATGAATCACCACTTCCGCTATCAGATGATCCTCCAGATGAATCTGCCACATAGGTATAAGTATATGTTACGTTACTTGAAATTGCTTTGTCGGTACTCGGAGTTACATCCCAACTACCTGATTTATAATTTGCATTAGGCTTTGATCCAACTGCCGGGATCTGATCTGCTGTAAGCTTTAACGTATCTCCTTCATATCCTGTGAGAGTTACGGTCTTATCGGCTGTTGCTGCTTCGCCTTCACCTGTATCCCATGAACCGTTCACTACCTTAAAGGTCACGGTCTGGCTGATTGGTGCAAGAATCTTCGAGGTTACACATTCTGCCTCTGTGAAGTTTTTCTCACCTACATAAGCACGATACCATACATAATATGTACCGGCGTTCTTGCCATTTGGTACTGTGTCACTCCAATCTCCTGTAGGAGCCGTAGTTGCACTTTCACCAATCTGGTACTGCATGGTTCCAACCTTTGCTTCGCCTGCAGTTACAAGTTTCTTCTCTGTTCCTTCAAACTTAAGTTCATTTGCTGTCGGAGCAGTCTTAACCTCTGCAGGAGCTATAGTAAGTGTAATTTCCATTGAACCGGTCTGGGTTGTCGTTCCGATTGAATAATCAACCGAAGCAGTTGCCTTATTATCTCCGGTTCCAACGGTAAGCTTTGCCGTATAATCTCCCTTTTCTGTCGGAGCTGCATCAAGCTTGGTCTCGCCTTTATAGTATTCTATATCACTTGCCTTTACAGAAAGCCCCGTAGCTTTGTTAAACGCTGCGAGTTCTTCTGCATCAAGTGTTGCGGATGCACTTAGGGAATCTGTATCTTTCTTCTTTTCCGGTGCATTAAGGGTAAGAGAAACCTTTTTATCTGTCAGATCACAGTTTCCTACTGTACTTCCACATGTAGCAGTAATGGTTGCACCCTCTGCGCCATATGTGAATTCATGACCATGAATCACCAGTGTAATGGTCATTGTTTTCTGCATAGGTAATATCGTAAATGTCCAGCTGTCAGCAGTGATGCCTGTAGCAGCCTTATATCCATCACCTTCTGCAACATTTATTTTTACTTTGTAAGTACCCTCTGCCGTTGGTGCACCACTAAGCTTTGTATCACCGTTATAATACTCCACTGTAACTTCACCCATGCCTTCAGCCTCTGTTGTAACGGTTGCTGCTTTCGGCTGACCGTCATACATAGGTGAAGTCGGGGGTGTAAATGTGAAATCACCCGCAGCAGGAGTTTTCTTTATTGTAAGCGAGATTTCCATAGTACCCGTTCCGGTCTTCGCATCATCCGTTCCGGGCGTAATTGTCTTAGTCGCCGTTTCCGCATGTACTGTACTCACAAATGGCATTCCCGGCAGGAATCCACTTATGATAAGTACCAGCGAAAGGAAAACCGAAAGTATGGATCTCACTATCCTCCTTTTCGTCATGGAATTACCTCCTGTCTATCGTATACTACTTAACTCTGATTCTTAATGTGCTTTCTACTGATTAGTTTATTGTACTTTCAGCATAAGCTCCACATTCGATCCGTTAAGCGGCGTCTTGTCTTTTAAACTGAAACACTCGTATTTGAGTATTGCGGCATATTCACCGCTTTCTAATTCTTTGCTTAATTTAATGCTCTTTACATGCTCTCCCGGTTCAATAAAATCCGAAGTCCAGAGAACTGTCTCTTCTCCAACATTTCCTTCTTCACCATTTGCCGTATCCGTTTCATCCTTTACCACAAGGCTGATACGGAAAAAACAGGTATTTTCATCGGGATTATAAAAATCCACGCTCTGTTTTTCCTTCCCTGCCTTGAATTCAAGGCTTTCATATCCGGGAATGGAAATGTTAGGATTCATCTCTATGTTGCTGTAATCCTTCTTTGGCTTTCCGCTGAAAGTTCCTGCATCCCCGGAGCATCCGGCGAGAGTTCCAAGAAAAAGCAAGGCGATCAGAAAAGCCGCAAGGATATTCGATTTTCGGTTCATAGGCTCACGACCTTTCTGTATCTCGCCCCACCGAGCATCACACTCGCAAGAACCGCACCGACACTCGGCGGGGCAATAACGCATTTCATCTGAAAACTTCTGTCATATCCGGAATGTTACACGCCACCGGATCGCAAATGTAAGTGAATTTGCAGGTATTGTTTAGTCATCCAAATAGTAAGAACTGTAAGCAGAAACCTTATCATTAATACTTACTAAATTATAATTATAAGTAGATTCGTTACTTTTGAGTTCACAGCCCATACCATTATCAGCCCAAAACTTGACGATTTTACCCTCCGATGGTCCATAAGGATTAGTCTCAAGGCTTACCTCATTATATCGTCCTGCAATGTCTTTCCATGTATCATTGTCGTTATACTCGATCTCAAGAGATTTTGTTACATCATCACCGGAATTATAATCAAAATATCTACCTGTAAGCTTAAGTTTTTTTGTAGCTGACACTACGCTCGCCGTAAAGGTCACGGTGTCCTGATATGTTCCGGCAGGCTTACTACTATAATCTTCTACTATGATGCCCATAGGATTGGTCTTGCCACCATTTGCATTTAAGTCTGCAGCTGAGAACTCCCATGATGCAGGTGTTGCGCTGCTGCTGTATGTACCTGTAGCTGTTGCCAGATTGTAACCTATGGTATTCGCACCAGACTTCAAAGCCCAGCTATTTGTTGATTTTGCTGTCACTGTCAGCTTCTTGCTTGTGTCAAAGGTATCACCGCTTTTTACCTGTGCTTTAATGCCGTCTGTTGCATTCCAGCCCTTTTGTTCTACCGTCAAAGTTGCCGGAATGGTAATTGTGTAATCTGTACTGTTATCTGCTGCTTTTGCCGGAACACTGAATCCGAGAGTTCCGATTGCCATTGCCGCCACGAGGGCGATTGTTGCTACTTTCTTTTGTTTCATAAGTCTCTACCTCCGTTTTTGTTTTTTTGATTTTTACAATCATTTCACTTTTTATCTTATCATATCTGAAATCAGTCACCTTGCTAATTACCAGATATGAAAATCTATAAAATAAAAAGCACCCGACAATAACCTACGGTACTGTACCGTAAGTCATTGTCGGATGCTTTAATTTTCCGCATACTGATAAAAGGACGAAGAGCGCCCTATGTATGTATGTACCCAGTCTATTCTAATCCCCATAGATGTCAAGTCCTTCCCTCAAAATCCCTCGAACAACCTATACTCCCCATTATCAATGCACCCCATAAAACGGACACCCCTCATTTTTCAAAACCCAATTATAGGACACTGACAAATCATGAAATGCCAATCAATACATCAGAACAATTGACAGATTTCTTTTCTGATAACAGATATATTGTAGCATATTTCAAGGAATAAATCTAGATTTTTCTTCACATTCCAATTGTTTTTTCGACCCTTGAAAATGTATTATCCTGCAAGATCATTTAGTGCTACCACGCAGCTTTTCACTCCTATTATTATCATTGCCATTACAAACACAACTCCCAAAACAGTTATTACCAACTCTTTTCTTGTATCATGGTCTTTCATGAGAACAATACATCTTAATGGGTATATTATTGCAAGTGCCAATACATACAATCCAATTAGATTGATACTAATTCTTTCTTTAATTATCGTACCCGCAAACATGATTATAACCATAAGCATATAGGTTATTATTGATGTTCCTCTATCACATAATGGCATATCATTATCACGGAGAAATGTTGCAAAGAAATATATGCCAATGAACATAATCCCTATTACAAAAACTGTTACAATTATCATCCCAAGTACATTTACCACTCCGCCGGAATACCCTTCAATATATGAGTTGATACCTTCGACAATCTTCTCAAGGCAATTAACGAAATCACTTACAAACACTTTATCCTTTAACGCAAGCAGCAATGTCAATATAAACGAAAACGCAAGTATCATATCCCAAAATGCCCTGTTGGCATCCATTGACAACTTATATTGTCCTTCAAGTTGTGCTATCTTATCAGCAACCTTCTTATTTGCCGTCTGCTCTATCTTTTTATTTTCCTGACGGATAAGCTTATCATAATACTCCTGTTTCTCCTTTGCGTTCTTTTCTCTTTCATTTACATCATTGATTACATTGGCACATGTGTTCTTGATCGATGCAATCTTAAATTCAGCTTTCTTAACGCACATATCCCTTTGACTTATAAGCTCTCTGTTTTCTTCTTTCAGTCTCTCGTTCTCTCTCACGATCAAGTCGCTCTCGTTCATTTTCCCTATCCATTCGTTCAAGCTCACTATCTCGTCTGCCTGTTCTTGAATCTTGTTCTTTAGCGTTGATACTGTCGAGGAAGGCACTGATGTCTGTAGCTGTGTCTGCAAGTCCGTTATCTGCCCCCTGAGCAGATCGTTCTCGTCCTCCAATTCCGTCACCAGATCTATTAAGTCGTCTTCGTTCTTTGAGTTTTTGTATTCGTTCATTATGCTCACGCTCCTTCTCCTGTTTTATTCTTTTAAGATCTTCAATCTCTCTATCTGTTCCTGCAATAGCTGATTCTGTGATTCTGATATCACGAGAAGCTCTGTCAATCGACTGTTTTCTCTCTGCAAGTCCGCGTTTAAGCTCAGCGATTCGTCCAGCTCCTCCTTCACCTCTATAAACCTCTGTTCCAAAATCTCTATTTCGTCCTATTGTCTTTCCAGCATTGCCACCATCTCGTCCTGCTTTTTCAGCATTTCCAAAATATCTTTCAAGTTTTCTAATTCGTCCATAGATATCCCTCGCCCTCTGTACGATAAATGATGTCAGCTCATCTGCCGTCTGTTTTATTTTTTTACGGAGTAAGTTCAATTCCTTAATGCTTCTGTTGTTTTTACATCTGTCGGATATGCCGCCACGTTTTTCAATCTGTCTTGCGGTAAAACCCTCGTGAATTGTCGGCTCTATATCAAGTCCCTGCCTTTTATAAGAACGGTAGTCTATTTTATTCTCTGGTGCAAGATAACGGTTGCAATGCTCAGCCCACGATTTTCTCCATTCCTCAGCTTTTTTGTGATCGTTCCAGTCATTTGCCGGAATAGATATTCTTTCCCAGAGATACTCCGTCCCCTTTCCTTTACGCTCTCTTGTTTTTTGATTACCGTTTTCATCAAGTACGGGTATTCGGTACTGTGAAGTGTTATCTTTGTCCTCAGGATCATAGGAAGGCTTTGACGGATCATAGATTGGTCTGCCTTTATCGTCTCTTGCATTTGCAAAAACGGATTTCTGCTTGGAAGTCCATTTCTCATTTTCATCAATCTCCCTCACGGATAACATGATATGTGCATGCGGGTTACCGTCTCCTTTATCATGTAAGGCCCAGTCTGCAATCATTCCTTTTGATGTGAAATTATCTTTGATATAGCTGCGGACACATTCTATCTGCTGCGCATTTGTAAGCTCGTTCGGAAGGGCAACCTCTACTTCCCTTGCAAGCTGTGCATCAGAACGTTTTTCAACTTTTTGTACTTCATTCCATAAAGTCTGACGGTCATGGAATCTGTCGGGAGCATTTGCCGGAAGAAGAATCTCAGACATCACAACTCCGCCTTTTCGGGTGAAGTCATGTAAGATTCCGGTTTCCTCATTCAGCAGTTTTTCTCCCGAACGATATGCGGCAGATGCAACCGCCGACCTTCCGCCTGACCGTCCGATCAGCTTTATGGAGCAGTGGTAGATAGCCATTATCATCACCTCGCTTGGTTATACATATTGGGATACTATGCGGATTGTTAAGGCGGCAAGCCTTAACTCCATCCAAGTGAAACTTGGTGCTGTCCGCACAGGACCGCACTCTGCGTAAGAGCGCACTAACGTAGCGAAGCGGAGTGGTATTATATGGGCTCCGCCCACATATAAGTGCGCCCTTAGTACCTAAGGGAATACCCAAAGCTTATGGGTTACTCCTTCACTTCACCTTCCGAAGTGATGCCTATGTTCATCGCCTTTGTAAAATAATTTCCATTAGCTTCCTGCTTTTTTAAGAAGTTAAGAAATCGCATCTTATCCTCATCCACTGTTTCTCTACCTAATATAGACTCAACAATTCCACCAAGCTCAATTAATCTTCTGGTGCGTTTCTTTCGCATTTCTTCCGACTGTCTTTTCTTTAATGCCTTTTCCTGTGCTTTCAGCTGCTCCTGTCGTTTCTGAATATCTGCAATTCTTTCATCATATGATTTTGTTGTTGCCATAAGCTATTTCTCCTTCCCAAATCTACTATCTAAAATTTCCAAAATTGTTTTTAAGAGCATTGCCTTTTCATCATCCAAATCTTCTAATTTAGGATTTCTATCTATATCTGCCGCAATCTCTTCCATCCTATTTTTTATTTCTGTAAATGTTCTTATATTGCCATGCACTAAGACTTTTTGATACATACAGCTCTCAATAAAAAAATCTGATTTTGATAGCCCTGTCATTGCTATACGAGCATCTATTGCTTCTTTTTCCGTAGGTGACACCCTAAAATTCATAATTACATTTCGTTTACGATTCTTTTCATTTTTCTTCTTTTTAGGTGTTCCACTAAGCTGAGTTTCTCTTCGATAAATCTTATCCATTGTTTTCCTCGCTTTCCGCCTTAAATGCTTTGTCTAAGGTATCAGCCATATTTCTCTGCACTGATGGATATAGATGTGAATATCGCTCCGTGATAGTCACACTTTCATGTCCTAGACGTTCTGCAATCTGTACCGGAGAATAGCCAAGATTAATAAGAAGCGCACAACTTGAATGTCTTAAATCATGAACTCTAATCCTCTTTACTCCCGTTTCTTTGCAACCACGATCCATCTCATGATGAAGATAGCTCTTTGTTATTTCAAATAGCCTGGTATCATCATCGACCTTATAAAGTGAATCAATATAATCCTTCATTTCCTCACACAAGAAATCCGGTAAATCAATCTGTCTAATACTTTTCTCAGTCTTTGGAGTTGTGATTAATGCTTGTCCTTTAACTACTTGATAATTTTTAGTTACCTTCATGACCTTTCTTTCAAAATCGAAATCCGCTTTTGTTAATGCAAGAAGTTCACCACATCTGATTCCCGTCCAATAAAGAATTTGAAAAGCGTAGTAAGAAACCGGCTTTTTCTTCATCGCCTCAGAAAATTGTGTATACTCGTCTAACGTCCAGAAAAGCATTTCCTTTGTTTTTGACTTTCCCATCTTCTTATTTGAAAAACATGGATTTTTTGGTAAATCGTAGTATCTGTATGCATGGTTAAATATGGCATTTAATTGGTTATTTACAGATCTAAGATAAGTCTGCGAGTAACCTTTGCCATTATCATCTCGCTTGCTAAGAAGCTCATTTTGCCATTGTAAAATGTCAGTAGAACTAATACCTGATAAGCTCTTATTCTCGAAGTATTTTCTGATATGCGTCTCTATGATATGTTCCTTATTTGCCATAGTACTTTCTTTCAGTTGTGGTCTCATATCCGATAGATAAATATCAATAAATGTCCCAAAACCCATATTGATATCCTTCGTCTTCTTAGCTAGATATTCATGTTCATATGCTTGTGCCTCTTTCTTGGTAGCAAATCCTCTTTTTTCATGCTTCACACGTTTTCCTTGCCAATCTTTGTAGTAGCAGGCGACACGCCATGTGTCGCCGTTATAACCATTCCATTTATCCTTATAAACTGCCATTAAGCTGCTCCTCCTCTGTATAATCTGTAATTCAATTCCTTACCGGTAAAAACAACGATATAGCCGGTACACATTTCTATGAGCCTGCTGGCAATCGCCTCATCAAAATTGATAAGTTCATCCAATGTCTTCTCTGTACTTATAATCACCGGAAGCTTGTTGTTATATCTGTAATTCACAATTTCATAAATTACATTTACGTCTGACTCCGTAATCTTTCCCTTAAGAAAATCATCAATGAATAGCACCGGAGCATTCTTGAACTTATTAATCTCTTTGGAATAAGCATCCTCATCTAATATCTTTGATTTAATAGATGTCATTTCCTCACGATAACCCATATAGATTACCGCGATTCCTTTATTAATCAGCGACATACTACATGCTGTTCCAAGATGCGTTTTGCCGGCTCCTACCTGTCCACAAAGAAGCAATGAATGTGATTCATTTACATTTCCTTCATCAATAGAATTTGCAAATCTCTCTGCCGTTTTCTTAGCATCTATAAGCTGTGCATTGTCTCCGGTTACATAATTTTCAAAGGACTTATCCGTAAACTCTTTTGCCAGGCCACTGCGTTTCAGTCTGTCCTTTGCTATTTTGATTTCACGACATTTACATGGAGTTGCATACTCATAGCCATCTTCCATAACCTTCATTACAAATCCACTATCTTTACAGATTTGACATTCATATATTTTCTCAGCCATCTAATCACCCACCCTTTCTTTTGCTAATTTAGATAATTGTTCTGAATGCTTTGATACTGCTTCAAATTTCAATCTATTTGTGGTTGTTCCCTGCTGTTCTTTACACCACTCAGAAATCTTTGAAACATTTAAGCATCCGTGATACGGTTTTCCTAATATCCTTCTAATAACTCCATCAACATTGTTTTTCCCATATTTGCCAACAAGCTTTTCGTAATCAAAAACAGTTAGGACTTCATTATCTAACTGGTATTTCATTGCGTGTATGTCTGCCGGTTCTACACTATACTCTCCTCTACTATCCTTACCTTTACTAACCTCAACTACACTACACTGTGCTGACATATGTCCGTCCATGGACGGTCCAGATTTCTTTACTAAATCAGAACGTTCTCTACGTTCTAACAATTCAACCTCCGGTTCCATTTGTAAGAGAAGATTGGTATATATACTGTCTTTCTTACGGTCAGGTCTAATTCTGTTTTGTTCTCTCCAATCTGCAATATAAGTCACAAGATCTTCATTTAGAATTCTTACAAAGCCCTTACTGTATAACACTCTTAAATCATCCTCATTGGCTTTTATAAGATTGATTACCGAATACCCTTCTACAATTCCATCATCATCTGCATTCATTCCAAGATGGAAATATAAATTTTGCGAGGATACTGGCATTTTTAAGAACCTTGCACTTTCCACTACAGACTTAGCAAACATTCTTCGTTCCGCCATTAAAATATGCTCCTTTTTTTGAATTTTCTTGAAAAGAAGCACCTGCCATGCTAATATGAATTTACGAGATAACATGTTAGCAATGACATGTGCAGCCCCTTTGCAGAGGGGCTTTTTTCTTTTCTATCTTCTTTCATTAGTGTGTTCCTGCCTTTAGGCATGCTTCTTCATACCAGATTCGATTCACTTTCCCAGCTACAACAATTGCACGTGGATTTTCCTTCTTTAATTCCTTATTCAGCTGTTTAATCACGTCATATGCTTTAGCTCTGGATACTCCCAAATCAAAAATCACGGTATCTACTCCAACAAATAGTGGCTGACGTTCCTCTGCCATAGGTCACTCCTCCTTTCCTTGTATTCTGCCTATTTTGTTTTCGTACCGACATTTATATGTGTCGGTTGTAATTATAATACATCCGAAATATATGCTTGTCAATATCAATAGTCATATATTTATGTCTATTTATTATTTTATATCTTCCTTTTTTGTGTCTATCGTGTTAATATATAGGAAGAAATCTATGTTTATTATGAGGTGAAACTTATGACTCTAGGAGATAAAATCAGAAAATATCGTACATTGCAGGATATGACCCAAAAGGATCTAGGATTAAAAGCTGGCTTTTCTGCGGCAACAGCTGATTCAAGAATACGAAAATATGAAAAAGATATTATGGCGCCTAAGGATGATATCCGTCAGAAGCTTATTGAAGCTCTGGATGTAGATCCTTCTGCGCTATCTGATATCAATATTGAATCTTATGAAGATATTATGCAGGTATTCTTTTTATTAGAAGATGAACTAGGATTAGAAATCGAAAGAAATGATGAAACTACGAGCCTAATTTTAAAAAATGATAATCCTAGCCATGCGATTTTATTAAGCTATTTATATGCCTGGTACGTTCAAAAGAAAAACCTTCCAGATGAGGATAACGAGACAAGTTTTAGTGCACACACACAATATGAAAAGTGGCAGGCTCGCTTTCCAAGAGATCTAAAAGAGTTTTGGAATGAACAAAGAACTGCTGTAGATAATTTCTACAATCCGCTAGTCCATGATGCTGCTAACGAACCTAAGGTTAGTAGACTTTCAGAGTTTTTAGTTGATATTCGCGCTTTAATACAATCTGGAATTAGTATCAATGCGGATACAAAGTATTATGGAGTTGGAGATATCGGCCTGATTCTAAGCTTCACGGTTTCAGAATTATTAAATGGTGACAATAAAGATTGTCATAAAGCATTTACTAAATTTCTTTGTGATATCAAGACAATGAATGAATATGGCATGCCATACTACATAGATATGTATTCTAATGAATCAGGAACAAAAATATCCTACACATTAAGATGGTCTGCTCTTCCTGCATTCAAAAATACCATTTATAAAATGCAAGAACACGAGATTCAAAAAGAAACATTACCGGATTTTGAAATTGATTTATTCGAAAAGACATTATCATCTGACTTAAAGATGTATGACTTAGATTTGAAAGAAGAGATTAAAATCAGTTGTAATAAGAATTGAAAAAAAATAAAAGCACTGATTTTAATAGACGAAATGTAGACGTAAAAAACGGGAGTCCACTATTTATGCGGGCTCCCGTGGTTTTTCTGTTATTCCATCTCTAGAAAGGCATCAATATCTTGCGAAATTGATTTTCTTTTATAGCTATATGTTGTTGTGGTTTTACGTTTATTCCATCGATTCGTTTGCTTTTTACGACTTTTTGCAACCAAAGTGCAACCGGAAATTAATAATCTTCTTTCAATCTCTTTTCAATATCAGAGGCACTGTATAATACTCTAGTTACCGTAACAAGCTCTTCCTTGAATACATAAAATACCGAGTAATTATCTACTAGCATTCGCCTAAGTCCTTGTGAGCGTTCCGGCTCAAAATCTACCAGTCTAAATTTCTCTGGAAAGAAACCAAGTTCAAGTACACAATCAGCTATTCTGTTATACTGCCCCATAGCATTTTCCGGTGATTGCAAATTAACTGCGATATAGTCATATATCCCATTCATATCACCCAATGCTTTTTCCGTAGTTTTTACAGGATATTCTCTCATCTGTGGCTCTCTCTAAAAGCTGCAAATGCCGCCTTTGCATCCTGTACTCGTCCAGCTTCAATATCCTCAAAGCCTTCCTGTAATTTTGTATGAATCTCTGCAGTCGTCATAAGATCCGCATTAATAGCATCCGGTGCCTGAGGTAATGAAACTCTAAAAGGAATTCCTCCTGTGAGCGTAATCTGTCTTAAATACATATCAATAGCCGTAGACATAGGAATTCCAAGACGTGAAAGCACATCTTCAGCTGATTTTTTCGTTGTAGGATTAACTCGTAAATTGAGTGTTGCTGTTTTCTCCATACGTATCAACTCCTTTTTATTTATTGTAACGCGATTTGCGTTACAATTCAAGATGTTTTTGCAAATTTTATCGCTTATCGCTTGCTTTTATCGCTCGATATATTGCTTGCAAGCGATAAATAATCAAACCATCAGATGTTGAAAACTACATCTAAGCTAAATCCCTTTATACAGAAACTCTATTTCCGAAAGCTTGCCGGTTATAGCATTCTGCTTCCCTGATGGCACAAACCCTTTCCTGCGATATAGGCGTTCTGCTTCCCGATTGTTCTCCAGAATCCATAAGGTGGGTGTGATACCTTTCCTACATATTAGGGTAATTACATAATCTAATAATACAGTCCCATAGCCTTGCCTTTGTAATTCAGGCAACACATACAAGTCTTCAATCAATCCGTCTGTGATGGATACAACAGCCATCGATTGCTTGTCACAGAGCATATAGAACTTGCTACCATTAGCGATCTTATTACGGATATATTCTGCTTGGTGGTCCGTATCATGCTTTAAGATAAATGCTTCGTCGCAAAATGCACGATGGGATTCCTGCCATGATATGGAATGTATACGTGCAGCCTCAATGATGTTATCTTCGTCTACAGGAACAATCATATATTCACTAATAAGCCACTTCATGGCATCATCACGATTATAGAATGTTATAACTTCTTTTTCCGGATACTTTCGGAAGAGCTCCTGCAACCTTGGTTTATTTTGTGTTTCGTACTGTTGAACCATCTCCACCAATTCAGGGTCCAACTCGTCTTCTGTCCATGGCATGTCTTCACGAACTTTTCCTACCCGCTCAGTGATTCCTTGCATGCATACTTCTTCCCCATAGTCTAAGAAGATGACTGTATCACACACCGCAATTCTCATCTCATAAGTTCTCGAATAGTTTCCATCGATAATCCAACAATCTCCTTGCATGTACTCATTCAAACGCGCATCAAATTCATTTCTGGATATGTGAGTTCTATCTGCTTTCCAGAATAAATTATCTAAGTGGTATATTGGTAATCCCGTTACGTCATGAAGTCTTTTTGCGAATGTGCTTTTCCCACTCCCGGGGCAACCTATGATAATAATCTTTTTTCTGTCCATCTAGTTCCTCAATTCATTATTCTTTTTTTAAATAAACTCTGCAAATCATTTTCATTATAATTTCTTCATCATCCAGTCCGCGTCCGCATATTTACCATCCGCATATTTCATGTTATTCGGGAAATGTCCACACTTCTCAAACCCTAGTTCTTTATAAAGAGAAATTGCTTTATCATTATCTGAAATAACTTCAAGTTCAGCCTGTTCATATCCGACATTCTTTGCAACCTCTAACACTGTCTGCAACATGATTTTTCCTATACCACATCCACAATATTTTTGGTACAAAGCTATTGCCACATCACACCTGTGTGCATACCGCTTATATGGTGCAATAGTCATCAGTGAACAATTACCTACATGCTTACCATCTATCGTAGCAATCAGCATCAATTCTTTAGTTGCATCTATTTTATCTTTAATAAAATTTTGTTCCTGCTCCAAAGATAATGTCACCTCGTCAGGTTCTCGTATCAAAAAAGGTGTTTCTCCTGTCGTAACTTTTAGGTACTCTATAAGAGCTTCAGCATCCTCAACTTCAGCATTTCTAAGAATTACCTTTCGCCCATTTTTATCTATTATCTCCTTAGGCCCAAATCTCATTTTTGATTCTTCCCCTCCTCATCAATAACAAATTCACAGACGTCCTCTATATTACAATTCAGTGTTCTGCAAATTTTTTCCAGCACTTGCGTACTCACATGCTCATTTTTACCTAATTTAGCCAACGCATTTGTAGTGATTCCTGATTTAATTCTGAGATCCTTTTTCATCATGTCTTTATCAATCAGGAGTTTCCAAAGTTTGTTATAACGAATTGCCATAACTTTTACCTTTCATATTTGCTCTCAAGCCTCGAATTTGAGGCATTTCACCACAAATATTATTATAACAGAGCGGTCTTTTTTCATCAATCTCAAATTGAATATTTCAATCTGTCCCACTCCTTATTACCCTCTTAAATGATGCAATAAAAAAAGAGGCCTCCAGCATCACTACGATACCAGAGGCTAACACCACCTTCACTACTTTATCCAAAGCGGTTGTCTAGAAAGATTTGTTATCTCGAACAAAGCCATAAACACTGCATTTCATACAACATCAGTTCAAAAGTTTTCTAGATAACTTATTACAGCTCCGATGGAATTTATCCTCCGGAGCTGTTGCATAGTTATAAGATTTCGAGATAACTTTAAAGACCATAAAGATGTTTTAAGGTCTCCTCATCTTCTACGGTATAAGGTTTGATTGTGCCATCTTTGTCAAATGTAGTACCCATCGCTTTCTCAATAGCTGTTCTCTTATGATTTGTGTCAGCATAAGCATAAGTAAGAGTTGTCCGAAGTTGTTCATGTCCCAGCCACTGAGATACGAGTGACAGATCCATTCCGTGCTGATAAAGATGCATTGCCCTTGAATGTCTAAAAAGATGTGGATGTATGTGTTCAGGGACTGACGAGCACGTTTCTCTGGCTATTGGTACATATACACGTAAACGTTTCCTTATCGTATCATCATTCATTCGGATTTTATTTTTATTGTAGACTGCATAAAACAATGGTACCTTAGCTTTAAGGTTTTCTCCTTCGTGAAATACTGCTAGATAATTCTTCAGATGCACTACCGTGTCTTTCATAAGTGGAACAACTCTTGTCTTTTTTCCCTTACCATGTAAAGTTACTGTATCTGTACTATCGAAGCGAATGTCGCATAAATTCACACCTGTTATCTCATGAATTCTGGCACCTGTGTCATACATAAAGATCATTAAGCATTGATCACGCAATCCAATCTCAGTGCTTGTATCAGGAGCATCAAAAAGTGCTTTTATAGCGTCCTCCGTTAGATAGTCTACTTTTGCAAAGACATCAACATGCGTGCTCTTTATTTTTGAAATTTCAGAATACAATTCCATATACTCGGCTCGGCATCCAGAAGCATACTGCAAGAAGCCCTTTATAGCTGCCAGCTTGTTATTCCTTGTTGCAGGAGCAACCTTCTTTACATCCACAAGATAAGATATAAATTCATCTGTTACAGCTCTTGTTAACATCGGAAAAGTCACTGACATGATCTTGGTATTATTCTTTGCTGCAATAAACTCTAGATATTGAGTAAGCGTCTTTCGGTAGTTTTTTATTGTGTAAGGACTCGAACTTCTATGTGCAGGAAGGTATATCGTGAAATAGTTTTTAATGAGCGTAAAAAGCTCTTCGTCTTTTACTTTTCCCATAACTCTGCCCTCGGAACCATACGGTTCAATGTTTCCCAGTCAATACCTGTAGATTTTACCAGGTTCTCCGGAAGTAAATGAATGTAGTACCCGGTAGCTTCTATGTCTCTGTGCCCCATATAGGTTTGTAAATATGGGAGTCTTGATGAAATATCAAGCTTCTGATCAAGCCACATACTTATATTTGCGGTAGCAAAGCGATGGCGTAAATCATATACTCTTATTGATGGCAAAAATTCTTTGGGTACATCTGATTTGGATATTGCAAAGATTTTTTTGAACACCGTTCCAAACTGTCCGGAGGTGTACGGACCTCCGGATGGTGAAGGAAAGAAATACTCCGAATCAGGTCTGTGATTTTTTCTTATGGAGGCATACTTTTTCATTAACACAAGCATGTCCTCAGACATAACTACAGTTCGGCTTTTATGCCATTTGGAATCAATGATCTGTATCTCACCTGTACTAAAATCTATATTTTCCAATTTTAGATTTCTTCCTTCTCCAGGTCTTAGTCCGCATGTATATGTGAGTCTGAAATATGTACTAATTGTTGGTCCCCAAAGAATATCACTTTTCTTTTCAATAGTATCTGCTACTTTAAAAAATTCAGAAAGCTCATTGTCAGTCATCAGATAAGGGATAAACGCATTATGTCCTGTCGCAAACTTATCAGAAAGCATGTATGCATTCTTGCCAATGGCGTTCTGATATTTCGCTAAGCCACGAGCAAATGCTGCCCTAGCATGCGCAGCGCTTGATCCTTTCCCTATTTTTTCTTTGATCCAGGTCAATACGATGGTTTCACTCAGCACACTTTCTTCTGGAAAGTTTTTCAGACAAAACTCATCGAATTTATGAGCTCTGTCGATGAATGTGGACTTTTTATAGCCGAGTGCCGTCTTCATTTCAATCATGTTTTCAAGATCTTCTGCAAAGGCAGATAGGTAGTTGCTCATTATTGCAAACACCTCCTCTCAACAGGTATCAACGACAGATTGATTGCACATTCTCTGATGTTAGAGGTATCAAGTGCAAGATATTGTCGCGCTGATCCTAGACTGTTATGACCGAGCACCTGAGCAACAGTTGTCAACGGCTCTCCGGAGACAAGAAGCTTTTTTGCGAGGCGTCTTCTAAGGCCATGGAAACCTTTTCCATCGAAAGGCTTTCTCTCAATGTTGGCTTTTTTCTGATAATAAAGGAACATTGATGTTATTACTGATGCGTCAGCAAGTGGTCTTGTGGGCGGCTGACAGGTAAGAAATAACTCTTCCAGGTCACATTTGGGTCTGACATTTAAGATATAATCCATAAGAGCATCACCTGCGCTTCGAATTATAGGAACAACTAAGGTATTTCCTGTTTTTTTCTGAAGTACAGTTATCTCACCTTTCGTCCAATTCACGTCTCTTAGTTTCATATGAACTATGTCGCAAGCTCTAAGTCCCGTTGTAGCCGCTAAAAGAATCATTGCGCGATTACGTATGCCACGATCACTATCATCAATGACAAACATGATCCGTTCGAATTCATCATCTGTTATATATCCCTGTATAGGCATATCCCTATACACGCTGTAGTTGAGAATAGCTCTACAGTCAGGTGCTGGTATGTCATTTTCCTTGAGGTATGTATAGAAATGTCGCATGTAGAGTACAATGTTGTGCATACTGGCAGGTTTCATCTCAGAAGCCATATCAAGAATAAATTGCCTTGTTTCATCAATAGATGTTTCTAAAACTGATGTATGACCGTTTTTCTTTATATAGCAGAAATATCGCCTCAGTACCCATCTGGCATCATGTGCGGACTTGTAACCATATCCTTTGAAAAGAACAAATTGATCAATCAGTGCTTCGTTATCCTCATCGATTACATAATTAGTATGGTCTTTTCTTGGATTTTGTAGTCGTGCGACTCCAGTTACATAGAATTCATTCAAGCGATGACAATAGTTAATTATCTTGGTGTAATAAGTTTTTGAAATCTCTTCACGGTTATAACGTTCTTCCTGTAATTCTGCAAATTTAATTACAGTCTCCGGATTATAAATAAGTCCGGATTCAGCTTCGTGATAAATAGCAATAGTGCGGAGCTGTGGATAAATGTTGGACCACAACGTTCGTTCACTGTAGCCACCATCCCTAAGCACCTTAACAAACCGAGCTATAAGCTCATTAACGGTTACATTTTCATTTTCCATGGCATGAGCCCTCCTTAAAATTTGTTAGAGTTGCCTCTACAAATATCATATCGGGCTTAAGAAGTTATCTAGAAATCGGTCTGCTATAAGAAACTCAAAAAGCTTTATAGGATTCATATATACAAAGAGTTATCTCGAACAATTAAGACTTGGACATATATAAAATCGTGATTTTTTCTAAGAATTCTAGATAACAAATCTTTCTAGACAACAAATTTTGTCTCGAATTCTAGACAAAATTGGCGAGCAGTGTACTCTTGTACAACTTTGCTCGTTGGGGAGATTATCCCCAATCCCCTTTGAACAGATTTTTCAAATCTGGCTGCGCTCGTAAACGAGCTTTATTACACTTTGCAGCATTTCTATGAATCACTATTTTTATAAAATCTATCCAAAATTTCCAGGATCATTCTCAGACTTTCCAGCTTTTCCAATTCAAGCTCATCCACAGATTTGAGCGATATCAAATGTTCATCAATTGTCTTCATCTCGTTTCTGATGGCATCAAACGTTTTGACATTTCCAACAACAGAAATCTGATTGTACATGCAGCTTTGCGCCACGTAATCTTGAATCTTCAGACCGGAAAGTCTTATCCTGTTAAATATGATTTCTTTCTCTTCCGGCGTTACTCTAAAATTGACACATGCAGACTTCTTTCGATTTTTCGCATCCTTCTTTTTCGGTTTTATATTTTTAAGCAAAGTATCACGCCTGTATATTCTCCCCTGTTTTTTATTATCACTCATCAGCTATTCCTCCATTCGTTCATGATCCTGATTGAGCTTATCTGCCATCTTACGCTGTTTCGATGGATACAAATGAGAATATGTCATCGTAACCGACATGCTCTCATGGCCTAATCTATCAGCTATCTCCACGGGAGAAAAACCAAGCTCGATAAGATGTGCCACATGACTATGTCTCAAATCATGAATACGTATCCGTTTCACACCTGTTTCCCTGACACCACGATCCATCTCGTGATGAAGATAAGATTTTGAAACATTGAAAAGTCTGGTATCATCATCACATTTATAAAGCATGGAAAAGTAATCCTCCATCTCGTCGCATAAAAAGTCCGGAAGATCAATCACGCGATTACTCTTTTGTGTTTTCGGATCAGTAACATAGATTTCACCCTTTAAATGCTGCAAAGACTTATTAATCGTTAAGGTCTTTTTCTCTAAATCGAAGTCACCTTTCGTTAGAGCCAATAACTCTCCACAACGGATTCCACACCAGTACAGTATTTCAAAAGCATAATAAGAAACCGGCTTTTCCTTCATAGCTTCCTTAAATATCTGATATTCTTCTCTTGTCCAAAACGACATCTCTTTTGCCTTGGATGAGCCCATAGAGCCAGCAATCTTTACTGGATTATCCTTCAAGCCATAGTACCTTACCGCATGATTAAAAAGAGCTGACAACTGTGCAGAAATAGACCTAAGATAGGTTGGCTGATAACGCTTCCCCTCCTCATCTTCCATCTGTAATATCGTATTCTGCCACTGAATCACATCCGTCGGTGTAATGTCAGAAAGAGCCTTATCCTCGAAATATGGAATAATCTTGGTTCTGAAGGCATGTTCCTTAGTTAGCTTGGTATTATATTTAATTCTTGGCCCTATATCGTTAAAATAGGTCTCTACGAATTCTGTAAAGCCCATATTGAGATTCTTAGACTTCTGAAGTAGGAACTTTCGCTCATACTCCAGTGCCTCTCGCTTTGTTTTAAATCCCCTTTTATGTAGGACTTTTGTTTTATTCTGCCAATTGGTGTACCTGGAATAAATTGTCCAGGTACCCATAGCCTCATCTTTACTTACTGACATAGTTTTCCTCCCTTCGTCAATATGGCTGACCTCTTAAATACTTTAGATAATCATCATGAAGTTCAGCCTCTTCTGCCAATACACCACTCATAGACTCTGTATAGAGAGTTGATATAAGATAAGCGTTCATGTTCTTAATCTTTAGATCAGCATCCACAATCCTATTTAAGATATTTGCAATGTGCTGATAATTCAGTTTCAGATACTGCGATTTCACGACTGTCCAGGGATACTCAGTATTTTTAATTGTTACCTTGTCCCTGGGATTACAGACCATATCACAGATAGTTTCATAAATCTCATCAACCATGAGAACCTCTTTTTCACCATGCGTAGATGCTGCATCTTTTAACCAATCCAGATGAATATTATTTGCAACAATATTTCTATACTCAGAATTCTGATTATCAATATTCATGCTTCCATCCATCTCTCCAT
>Ga0256405_10005768_pt1 | contig 20793 bp, 20 predicted proteins | sample RumenRJG_02DNA_FD_189096 | JGI IMG/M metagenome (GOLD analysis project Ga0256405, IMG submission 189096) | Bovine rumen microbial communities from Lethbridge, Alberta, Canada - RJG_02 | ecosystem: Host-associated > Mammals > Digestive system > Stomach > Rumen | place: Canada: Alberta... | reverse complement strand
GGCATTTTGACGCCGAGAGAAAAACACGATATGTATTTTGCCGCATAAAAAGGTCGACAGAACAATCTCTGTCGACCAAAGAAATTTTATGTTTTTTTACTGTCCTCTTGACGGGTAGCAGTTCAAAATGCCAACGCTTTTTTAATATCTTAGTTATTAACCCATGCTTTACTGAACATTAAGGGTAAGCTGCACAAACATCTTGGCCAGATTAGCCCGCTGAATAACTTCATCGGTAACTACTTCGCCTTCGTTTACAATAACTACACCAGTTGGGGTAGTTAAGGTGCGACGAGCAGTTTTGCCTAATACGAAGCGACGCTGTCTGTCAGAAGTGGTGTTGTCAGCTGCCTGTTGGAGATCCTCTTCTTCCTTGGCTGGTTCTTCCTGTGGAGCTTCTGGTTCAGGTTCAGCTTCTTCAGCTGGTTCCTCCACTGGCTCCTCAACGGATTCTTCCTCTGGCGCAGCTTCAGTCCCTTCTTCCACTGGCTCTTCCTCTGGTTCAGCTTCTGGCTCTGGAGTAGGCTCTTCTTCAGCTTCCTCGGTAGCTTCTTCTGTCTCTGGTTCAGGTTCAGCTTCCTCAACTGGTTCTTCCACTGGCTCCTCAACTGTTTCCTCAGCTACTTCTGGCTCAGGCTCTGGTTCGGTTGCAACGCTTAATTTTTCAGTTTTTTTTTCCGTATCGGTATCGGAATCAATAATGGTTACCTGCTTACCGAAGATGGAAATCTGGTCGGAGGTAATTTCGGACAGGCTGCCATCCTCAGACTCGATTTCGCATTTTTCAATTTTGCCGCCTTCACCAACATAGATCTCTACAACCTTGCCCTGGATAGTACCAGACTTGGTGATGGCCTTGGTGCCAATAACACGGACATTTTCATCCATCATTGCCTCGTAGTCACCGGCATCCTCCAAAGTGAGAATGGTTTCACTGTTGATTACGGTTACGGCATCAGCACCGATAGCTACTACGGAGGAGTATGGCAGGAGCTTTACGCCTCTGTACCAATCCTCATCCTCAATAATAATGGCAGCAATGGCTCCGTTCTTGGCATCAATGAGCAAGCTCTTGCTCATGCCCAGCTCGCGGCCTTCAGTAATACTGATCACTGGCAAACCAATAATCTCAACACTTTTTTTCATGGAAAATTCCTCCTAAAAATTTTATCAAATCAACGAGACTTTCTGTTGTTGTAGATAGACTCGATTTTTGACATATAGTCCTTTGGAATGTCATAGAATGGGATAGTATCCTGACCTTCCTCCTGGAGTACGGAATATACCGTTTCCAGATACATTATACTGTCTTCGAATTCTGCTGCCATATCCGGACTTTCGACAATTGCCGGAAGGGATAGGGCATCTTTAAAGGACTGAATAGCCTCTGGATAATGGCCATTATCCTTGTGAATATTACAAATTTCAATAACCAGCATTGGCGCATAGGCATCGTCTGGATATTCCTTAAGAGCATATTCATAAGCCTGTAATGCTTTGCCCCAGTCGGCATTGCCCTTTAATTCAAAGGCATAATCCAACAAATCATCCATATTTGTAAGAGCAGCCAGCTTGTCACTAATGTCATCCTCTAGGGCAACATCAACGGCTGGTTCAGGCTCTGGTTCAATAACTGGTTCAGGAACAGGCCCTGGTTCTGGCTCAATAACCGGTTCAAGAACGACTTCAGGTTCTGGTTCAATAACCTGTTCAAGAACGACTTCAGGTTCTGGTTCAATAACCTGTTCAGGAACAGGCCCTGGTTCTGGCTCAATAATCGGTTCAAGAACGACTTCAGGTTCTGGTTCAATAACCTGTTCAGGTACGGACATAGGCTCTGGCTCTGACTCCATAACCGGTTCAGGCACTGGTATAGGCTCTGGCTCCATAGCCATTTCCATGGCTGCCTTTGCTTCAGCTTCGGTCGCTGCTGCTGCCAAAGCAGCTTCTTTGGCGGCTTTGCGGGCTTTTTGTCTCTCCCGAAAGTGATTAGCAAATTCAGTCAACAGAGGAACAGGCTCTTCACCTCGGGCCTCTGCCTTGGCCCGCCGACGAATCATGTAGCTGTTATATAACGTAGATACCACGGCGGCTGCAAATATCATAACTCCTAAAACTATGAATCGGTACTGATCCAAAAAGGGAGATACTGTAATGGACAAAAAGTTTATAAGTAAGGCAAAAATACCACAAAATACCAGGGATGACAAACGCAGCTGCATCTGGAACATATTGGATATCTTGTATATTGCCAATATGGCGACAGTCATAACGATGGCCGTCATTAAGAAGAAGATCAAATAACATCACCACGACAAGCTGGATAAACCAGAATGTTGAAATACTAATTCACAACACGATTATTTTTCGACAAAGCAGTTGATAAATCCTTCGTAATTTGTAGATTTTAAAAAAATATCCTACAATTTTTGCAGGGATATATATAATGATGTCGAATAAACATAGTTGCAACACATGTATTATATTATATATTATTATGTTGTATATTTCAAATAATGTGTAAGGAAAAGAGGTAGGTTATGCAGGAGTTAAATTTAACAGTATTAAACAAGGTGGGGCTTCACGCTCGTCCAGCCAAAGAGCTGGTAAAATTCAGCCGGAGCATTAAATCCAAAGTTACGGTGGAGTACAACGGTAAGAGTGCCGATATCAAGAGTATGATGGCCGTTATGGCTTTGGGAGCTAAACAGAACGCCGAGGTCAATGTTAAAATTGAGGGACCAGATGAGGCAGAGGTGGCCCAGTCTTTGACTGACATGTTCGCCAATGGATTTGGTTTTACGGACGAATTATGATGTAAGACACTGTTCTGATGGGAGGATTTATACCATGTCAGAAAAAATCCAGGGTAACATTGCCCTTGAGGGGATTTCGGTTGGGAAAATAATAAAGGTGGAGCAGTCCCTGAAGCAATATTTGGCTTCCTATACAGCAGGAAACAGTGACGAAGAGCTGGCCAAGCTGGAAGAGGGTATTGATACCTTGTCGGCGGAGATTGACGCAAGCGTGGAAGCTATGCGTGAGGCTGGTCATGACGAGGAAGCAGACATAATGGAGGCCCATTCCTTTTTGCTTATGGACCCATTGTTTACAGATGCGGCCAATGATAAGACCAAGGAAATGGGCAATGCTCCGGCAGCGGTACTGGCCGCAGCCAATGAGACGGCTGAGGTACTGGCCAATATGGACGATGAATACATGCGTGAGCGTTCCCAGGATATTCGGGATGTAGGCAAACGTCTGGCCAGAGTAATTATGGGTGTAAAGGGTATTGAAATCAGCAAGGAGCCGGTTATTCTTTGTGGCCATGAGGTGGAGCCATCGGTTATTGCCAATGTTCCTGATGATAAGCTGGCTGGGGTAATCATGGGACAGGGAAGTACTACCTGTCATGCGGTTATTATCGCGAAGTCTCGGGCTATTACCACTATAGTAGGTCTGGAAGAGAAAATTAAGGATATTCCAGATGGTGTAACTGCCCTGTTGGACGGTAACGCTGGTTTGGTCATTGTGGATCCAACACCTATTGAGCTGAAGGAGTATGAAGCCAAGCTAGAGGCTCAAAGGGAGGAAATGCAGCGCTTTGAACAAATCCGGGATTTGCCGGCAGAGACAACTGACGGGGCCAAGGTTCAGCTTACGGCCAATATCGGTTTGCCGAAGGATGCGGAAACAGCTGCCAAATATGGCAATCAGGGAGTGGGCTTGTTCCGTTCGGAGTTTTTGTTTATGGGACGGGATAAGATTCCTTCCGAAGAGCTGCAGTACGAAAATTATAAAAAGGCCATAATTGCCTGCAAGGGTGAACTGTGTGTTATCCGGACCATGGATATAGGCGGTGATAAGCCATTGCCATATCTGAATATTCCACCGGAGGATAATCCGTTTTTGGGGTATCGGGCCATTCGTATCTGTTTGGAGAGACCAGAAATATTTATGCCTCAGCTTAGGGCTATCTTGCGGGCCGGAGTATACGGCAAGGCAGCTATTATGATGCCAATGATTATTAGCGTGGAGGAAGTTAAAAAGGCACGGAGCATGTTTGAACGAGCCATGCAGGAGCTGGAGGCCGAAGGCAAGGAATATGCCAAGGATGTCCAGTTGGGTATCATGGTGGAGACTCCGGCTGCTGCGGTTATGACGCCGATTTTGGCTAAGTACGTGGACTTTTTCAGTATCGGTACCAATGATTTGGTGCAGTATACTTTGGCTGTGGACCGGATTAATCCGCAGGTTAGCGGACTGTACAATCACTTCCATCCAGCAGTATTGCAACTGATTCAGCGGACCATTAAGGCTGGCTGTGATAACGGCAAATGGGTAGGCATGTGTGGCGAGATGGCTAGTGATCCTTATGCGGCTGTTCTTCTCATGGCCATGGGCATATCTGAGCTCAGCATGAGTGCGCCTTCCATTCCACGGGTCAAGGAAAAGATCCGCTCCGTATCCTTGAAGGAGGCCAAGGAGCATCTGGCCAAGGTAATGGAGCTGGAGACCGGCGCTGAGGTTCGGGAATATTTACAGGCCAATTTGTAATTCTAGATACATATAGCCAGATGAATGTCTAAAAGCGGACATCAGATTGCCTTGGCATTTAGTGAGCATACATGATAATGTAATGCGAGCTTAGTACCACTAGGCAATCTGTATCGAGCGAGAGCGTGCCGCGTTAGACATTCATCTGGCTTGGCTATTTTTTTAGGAGAGATTATGCAGATATTTAAAAATGACTGGGAGCAGTATCTTCAGGAAGAAATGCAAAAGCCCTATTACCGGGAGCTGCGGCAGTTCCTTATCGGGGAATATCGTAGCCGTCAGATTTTTCCCGATATGTATTCCATATTTAATGCTTTGCACTATACCAGTTATGCGGATACCAAGGTGGTTATTTTGGGACAGGACCCTTATCATGAACCGGGCCAGGCCCACGGGCTAAGCTTTTCGGTGCAGCCCAACGTTCCACCGCCACCTTCTCTTATCAATATTTTCAAGGAACTGGAGACGGACTTGGGATGCCAGGTGCCGGATAACGGTTGCCTGGAGCCTTGGGCCAGACAGGGAGTGCTCCTACTAAATGCGGTATTAACGGTGCAGGCCCATCGGGCCAATTCCCATCAGGGAAAGGGGTGGGAGACATTTACCGATAAGATTATTTCCCTGCTGAATGAGCGGGAAAAGCCTCTGGTATTTATCCTGTGGGGTAGTCCTGCCCGTCGAAAAAAGGCCATGATAACCAATCCGGTTCATTGCATAATCGAATCCCCCCATCCAAGTCCCTTGTCGGCCTATCGGGGATTTTTTGGCAGCCGTCCTTTTTCCAGGGCCAACGCTTTCTTGCAGTCCACTGGTCAGGAGCCTATTAATTGGCAGCTGCCCAATATTATTAAATGATTAAATATTAAATTAAATAATGGTTGACAAGTTTTTAATAATTTAGTAACATATCCATTGTCAAAATAATAGGGGTATCGCCAAGTTGGTAAGGCACTGGATTCTGAATCCAGCATTCGTAGGTTCGAGTCCTGCTACCCCTGCCATTTAGAAATAACGCACCGCTTTGGCGGTGTTTTTTTTATAAAAATATTTCTTGCACTAATTATTTCTGGGTGGTATAATTTTTTAGTCACAAGGACAAAGATAGTTTCAAATTTTGTTTGATAACTTTCTCTGCTCCTTATGGAAGTAAGGAGCCAAAGACCAAAGAGGGAGGTGATTTCGTGAGAAAGTACGAAGTCATATTCATTGTTAAACCAATGGAGGAAGAGGCAACTAACGCTGTAGTTGAGAAGTTCACTAAGCTGGTTGCTAAAAATGGCGGTACTGTAGATTCCGAAGATCGTTGGGGCAAGAAGCGTCTTGCTTATGAGATCAAGGACAGTGCTGAAGGCTACTATGTTCTGCTCAATGTTACTGCAGAGCCTGCTTGTGTAGCTGAGGTTGACCGTGTGATGAAGATTAATGACGATCTTCTCAAGCACATGATCGTTCGTGTAGAAGAGTAATAGTTTCGGGAGGTAGTCCATGAATAAGGTTATTCTGGCCGGCAGATTGGCACGGGATCCAGAGATGAGATATACAACTTCTGGAAAAGCAGTTGCTTCATTTTCTTTGGCGGTAAATCGCCGTTTTAATCGCAATGCTGGTGATCAGCAGCAGACGGCAGATTTTATTCCAATCGTTGCTTGGGAAAAGTTAGCCGAAATTTGTGGCAATAACCTCATAAAAGGAAGTCAGATATTGGTAGAAGGCCGTATGCAGATACGTTCCTATGAAGCTCAGGACGGTAGTAAGCGTTATGTAACTGAAGTAGTTGCAAACGAGATTGAGTTCATGGGTTCCAAACAGCAGCGGGATAATGCCGGTGGTAGCTTTGCTCCGGCGGAGCCTGCACCAGCTGGTGGCTTTGGCGGCAGCCCAGTATCAGATGACGATATTCCATTTTGATAGGAGGGAATATACTTGATTAAGCGTGATAGAAGCAGAAGACCTCGTAAAAAGGTTTGCAGTTTCTGCGTAGATAAAGTAGATCAGATTGATTATAAGGATGCAGGCAAGCTGCGTCGTTATATTACCGAGCGTGGTAAGATTTTGCCTCGCCGTATCTCTGGCAACTGCGCAAAGCATCAGCGTCAGGTTACCGTAGCTATTAAGCGCGCACGTAACATCGCTTTGTTGCCATTTACTGCTGAGTAATAGTAATGATTAAAGGGATGTGAAAAATGAGTTATCATTTTCCACATCCTTTTTTGTGTGTGAGGAAATTATGTCAACAACTGACCGATTGATCAAGGATATTGTCCGGGAGCGACATTTTCACTTCCGGTTATTTATAGAAGGTATTGTGGTGGGAATATTTGCCGGGGGAGTGATAGCTCTATTCCGCTATTTGCTTACAGCCTCGGAAATCTACCGGCCAATGCTATATGAAGTAGTTGCCAATGCTTTTCAGACCGGTAATTATTTCTTGCCCTTGGCCTATGGTACCTTCTTTCTGGTGGCAGCCTGGCTGCTGATGAAGATTGTGCAAAATGAACCCATGTGCAGTGGTAGTGGTATTCCCCAGCTAAAGGGTATACTTATGGGAAAGATGAGCATGAAATGGGCCTCGGTACTATTCTTTAAGCTCATAGGTGGTGTGTTGGCCATTGGCGCAGGGTTATCTCTGGGACGGGAAGGGCCCAGTGTCCAAATGGCTGCCTGTGTGGGCCAGGGGGTGAGCCGGAGCGTCATTCGCACCCGCTATGAGGAAAGAATATTGATGACGGCCGGGGCCGGAGCTGGTCTGGCAGCGGCCTTTAATGCTCCCCTGGCCGGGGTTATATTTGGTTTGGAGGAGCTACAAAAAAGCTTTTCTCCTATGGTGCTGATGGCTTCCATTACTGCGGCTGTAACTGCCACTACGGTTACCCAGCTTATTTTTGGCGGAGAACCAGTATTTCACATGGGGGATTTGGCAGTATTTCCCTTATCCTTGTACGGTTTGTTAATTGCCCTGGGGTTGTTTATTGGCTTCCTGGGCCGGGCCTTTAATAAATCCCTCTTATTTTCCTTGGAGGCCTATGAACGGCTGAAAATTACGGGCATATACAAGCCCCTTCTACCATTAGTTATGGCGGCAGGCTTAGGCTTTATCCTTCCGGATATTTTAGGGGGCGGCAGTGTTTTGGTGGATACCCTGTCAGCGAATTGGTACCCACTATATTTTCTGTGTCTGTTGTTTTTGGGTAAGTTTATCTTTACTTGCCTTTCCTTTGGCTCGGGAGTTCCCGGGGGAATTTTTCTCCCCATGTTGGTTTTGGGAGCCTGTGGTGGCAGTATATTCAGTAATATTTTGGTGACCTATGATATTTTGCCGACAGTCTATGCCGGAGATATTATTGTTTTTGGCATGGCAGCCTATTTTGCGGCGGTGGTCAAATCTCCGGTTACAGCCAGTGTGCTTATCATGGAAATGACGGGCTCTTTTCAGCATTTGTTGGCCCTTATTTGTGTGTCCATGACAGCTTATCTGGTGGCAGATTTGACTGGAGGCAAACCGGTATATGAGGAACTGTTAAATCGTTCGTTAATAATAAAAAAACGACTGGGTGAGGCCGTATCCGGCCGAAGAGTAGCTCTGGAGCTGGTAATCAGTTCCGGCAGCCGGGCGGATAAAGCATTATTAAAGGAATTAGCCCTACCTCCTCAAACAACCATTGTGGATATAAAACGGGGTCTGCAGCGCATCAGCCCCCGGGATGATATTCGCCTATACGCCGGGGATTACATTTATCTATTGGCTAATGATACAGATATTTCCAGGCTAAAGAAGCTCATGGAAAAGGAAAAGTTGCCGGAGCGATAATTATTATTTCATATAACTATATACAAAGTAATATGAAATGTGATAAAGTAATACTGTAAATTTTGATCGTATTACTTGTAAAGGGTGTGAAATAAATGTTTTTAGAAGAGCGGCAGGAAAGCATAATGAATATGCTGAACGCTGATGGCAAAGTGCGTGTAAAGGATTTAAGTGCCAAGTTCAAGGTTACGGATGACTGTATCCGTAAGGATTTGGGCGCTCTGGAGAAACAGGGTCGTTTAAAGAGAACCTATGGTGGTGCAGTGGTTATTCGGGAAAATATTCACGCCATGGAAATCAGCAAGCACAAGAGCTCCGATGTGGATGCCAAGCGTCGGATCGCTCATGCGGCTGTAAAGCTTATTCATGAGCGGGATATGGTATTTTTGGATATTTCCACCAGCAATCTGGCCATTGCTGAGCTGTTGGCCAAGGATCAGCGGGAGCTGACTATCGTTACCAATATGATTGATATATTGGCCATATTGGCCCGTCATCCGAAGATTCATCTGGTATTTGCCGGAGGAAAGATAAATAAAAGTCGGGATGGTTTCTGGGGCGGCATGACCATGGATTTTATTTCCCGTTTGAAGCCGGATATTGCCTTTGTTGGTGCTGTAGGTGTTGATGTATTGGAAAATAGTGTTTCCACTTACGATATTGAGGACGGTATTAACAAAGCTAAAATCATTCGGGTGAGCAAACGGGCCTATGTGGTAGCTGAAGCTAAGAAATTGAGCACCGATGGCAACTACAATTATGCCACATTGGATACCCTGTCCGGTCTGATTACGGATTCGTTGCCAAGTGAAAAGGTTCGCAAGGCTGCGGCAGATTATGGCGTGGAAATAATTGTTCCTTAATTTGGGAGGATTATGACAACTAGTATGTTTAAAGGTGTTAACTGGAATTATTTTTATAATTTGGCAGTTAGAGGGCTGAAGGTATTTTTGTTTTATCTGTCAGTCCTTTCTCTTTGTCGGATTGCTTTCATCAATATATTGCAGGAATATATGGGACCAGCTGTGACTGGCAGCGATATTTGGCTGGCCATTTTCAGTGGGGCAAGACTAAGTGTACAGACTGCAGGAATAATCACCTTGTTGGTGGGCATTCCCGCCATTCTGGTGGGAATGTTCCATGCCAAGGCTGGTAAGGTGGTTTTGCAGGGGCTTAATGCTGTGGCCCTGACGATTACCACCATCTTGTTTTTTGCCAGTATTCCTTATTATCATCAATTTCATTCCCGTTTTCATCAGATATTATTTAATGCAGTAAATGACGATATGTATGCCCTCCTTATATCCCTGGTGCAGGAATTTAACCTGCCCCTTAGATTATTGGGGGCGTTGTTGGTGGCTGCTGGTTTGTGGTGGCTGCTCAACAGGTTAATAGATTGTCAGATTGCTGAAAAGCTTCATTTGACAGGCTTTTGGACTAATAGGGGCAAGGCTGGTATCTGGACTGAGCGTGTACTGGTGGTGGCCGGATTTTATCTGGTGGCCCGCCTGGTATTCTTTGGGGGCAGTCTTAGCTGGGAAAATTCCGTTAATTGGGAAAATGCCGGTATCACCAAGGATCAGTTTCTCAATGAAGCTATTTTAGATGATTATCAGGCTATTTATCGGGGCTATCGCATGAACGGGCGCCTATTGTCCAGTGAGGGATTGGATTTTACCACCGATCAGATACGGGAGTTAGCGGCCCACATGGCCAAGCGACCGGCGGACAGTGATGATTTGACAGTATATCTTACTCGCACAGCCCAAGGGCCTCAGCTGGAACGGCCAAAGCATATCTTCATTATTTTGTCGGAAAGCTATGCCAACTGGCCTCTGTTGGATAAATATGCCAATCTCCATGTGGCTGACAGTGTGAAAAAAATAATTAGTGAAGAGGATACAGCCTATTGCCGCTCCTTTTTGCCCAACGGGGGCAGTACTGTTTCGGCAGTTACCGGTGTAGTGACAGGACTGGCAGATTCCAATTTATATCTTACCACCATGTCGGAGTCCTTTGCCGCACCTTATCCAACGGCTTTGGCACCCCAGATGGAGGCTTTGGGGTATGAAACCAATTTTTGGTACGCTGGGCCAGCCACCTGGGAGCGTATTGAACCCTTTACCTTAGCCCAGGGCTTTGATCATTTTTATGGTCGGGGAAACATGCCTGATGATGCTACTGGCAGTGTTTGGGGCTGCGATGATGAGTATTTGTATGAAGCAGTGTTAAAGGGCGTATCTCCGGACAAGGACAGCGTGAATATTATTCTCAATGTGTCCAACCATTCTCCTTTTAATGTGGACCTGGAGTCCAAGGGCTTCGATCCTCAGAAGGTGGTAGGCGGTTTACCGGAAGAGGAACAGGATAATTCTGAGCTTATCAATCAATTAGGACATTTTTGGTATGCTGATCGGGAAATTGGTAAGTTTGTGAGCCAAGTAAAGGAAAAATATCCGGACAGCTTAGTGGTTATTGTAGGAGACCATGCGGAACGGTACAATATTGATAAAACCCCGTCCATTTATGAGCGCTATGGCGTTCCCCTTATCATTACCGGCAAGGGTGTAAAAAAGGATATGATTATTTCTAAAGGGGCCGGAAGCCATATTGATATTGGCCCAACCCTGATTGAAATGATTGCACCAAAGGGATTTAAGTACTTGTCTGTAGGCAGCAGTTTGAGCCGGCAGAATTATATGGGAGTCAATTATGCTGTATGGTTTACCCATGATTATTATGGGGAAGCTGACATAATGCCGTTGGTACCTATGGCAATTGATGAACCGCCAGGACCAGCTATTGATACCCTGGAGCTGCAGATTTATATTGATACGGTTAGGGCCCTGTCCTGGTGGGTACCTAAATACGGCTTGATTCTTGATCCCAAGCTATTGGAGGGAAATAAATGAGTGGGCTTACGGATTGTACCCTTTGCCCCCGGATGTGTCACGTTAATCGCCAGGAAAGACGGGGCTTCTGCGGTGCCGGAAAGCTGGCCAAGGTGGCTCTGGCAAGCCTGCATAAGTGGGAAGAGCCGGTTATTGCCGGGGAAAATGGTGCCGGAACAGTGTTCTTTTCCGGCTGCAATTTGCGGTGCATGTTTTGCCAGAATCATGAAATAAGTCATGGCGCAGCCGGTATTGAAATAACCGATGAGCGGCTGGGAGAAATTTTTTACGAGCAGCAGCTTAGGGGGGCGGCAACCTTGGATTTGGTCACCCCGACCCATTTCATTCCTCAAATAATTAATGGAATTATTTTGGCACAAAAAAAGGGTTTTTGCCTGCCGGTGGTGTATAATTCAAGTGGATACGAAAATATCACCTCGTTAGATTTACTAAAAGATTATATTGATGTGTTTTTGCCGGACTTGAAGTATTATTCCCCGGATTTGTCCAAGGAATATTCACAAGCTCCGGACTATTTTTCAGTCGCTTCAGCGGCAATTAAAAGAATGGTGGAAAACACGGGATCAATAGTTGTGGATGAGGGAATTCTTAAGCGGGGAGTCTTGGTTCGTCACATGGTTTTGCCAGGCGGCCGGAAAGATAGTATGCAGCTGCTTAAGTGGTTATGGAGTGAATTTGGGGATAACATTATGGTAAGCCTTATGCGCCAGTACACTCCCACCTATAAGGCTCTTGCTCATCCTAAACTAAAACGGAAGCTGACTACTTTCGAGTATGAATCGGTAGTAGACTATGCTTTGGAGTTGGGCTTTACCCGCTGTTTTATTCAGGAGCCTCAATCAGTTGGTATGGAATTTGTTCCACGTTGGACGGGAGAGGGAGTGGAAAAGTTTAAATAACTGGGTTATAATTATCTAGAGTGTTGATTGGCGAGGTAAGAGTCATAATATAAATAGTTCACTAGGGAGAGGTGTTTTATATGGCGGAAATGGATAGCGTTAAGTTTAGCGATATTGTTAATCTGAATGAATTGCAAAAATTTCAGGATAGTATGGCGGCAGCTACCGGTGTGGCATTGGTGGCAGTAGATGATAGGGGATATCAGATTACCCGTCCATCAGGAAGTGGAGATGTTAAAAGTCTTCGGGATTCCAGTACAGGGGGTATTATATCAGTAAATGAAAGTGGTGGCAGACTGGAAATCAGCGTGCCTGTTACCTTCTCCAACCGTCATATTGGAGCTGTTTTAGGGGTGGCAACTGGTGATAAAGCAGCTGCTAAATCTTGTGCAGAGGCCATACTTTCGTATATCAATGCGGTTATTGGCAGTGCTAATTATCAGATTCAATTTGAGTCAGTGGCTGGTTCCATTAATGAAACCGTGCTGCATATCTCCTCTACCATGGAGGAGTTGGCTACTTCCGCCCATGATGTGGACGAAAACCAGAAGGAACTCAACGTGGAAATTCGCAATGTAAATGATATCTCCAGTAAAATTAATGAATTTACTGGTCTTATTCGGGATATTGCCAAGCAGACCCGTCTTTTGGGTTTGAATGCCTCCATCGAGGCGGCTCGGGCCGGTACAGCAGGGGCAGGTTTCGCTGTTGTGTCCGAGGAAATCGGTAAATTGGCTGATAGCTCCCGGGAGACTGTAGATAAAATTCAGGAGTTTACGGATCGTATTGGTGAATCAGTAAATGAAACTGTTGCCAAGGGTGAAGCTACTTCCAAGATTGTGGAGCAGCAGTCTTCCTCTATTGCCGGTGTAGCCGATGAGTTAGGGGACTTGTCCTTGACGGCGGCTAAGCTGGTTGAGATGGTTGGGGCCAATAAGAATTAATAAAAGCATTTTAAAAGCTGTAGTTGAGTAATCAACTACAGCTTTTTGGTTACTTAATGATATGTTTGCCGGCCACGAAGGCTTTTTTCCAATATTCGTTACTGAGTTCATCAATGCGAATGCCTTTACTGGAGGAGGCATGGATAAATTTTCCATTCCCTAAATAAATGCCGCAATGAGTTACTGTGGCGCTGGAATCTGTATGGAAAAAAACCAGATCGCCAGCCTCTAAGGCCTTGACGGTGGATTTTTTTCCTAAAGTATACTGCACATCTGCAGTGCGGGGGATTTTTAAACCATTCTGGGCAAATACATATTGGACATAGCCGGAGCAGTCAAAGCCCTTGGGAGTGGTTCCCCCCGATACATAAGGTACTCCGATGTGCTTTTTGGCAGTTTTGATAATACCTGGAACCTTGCTGCGTGGCAAAAACGGCTGACTTTCCGGTACCTTGGTCACCTTTGGTGTCACTGGATCAACGGTCGGTGTTGCCGGCTTGGCACTTGGTTTACCAGGCTTGGCGTTTGGCAGCTTGAGGGTCTTTTTCAGGGCCTTTATGGCAGCCATGGTTTTATCGTCTACGACCCCACTGATTTTAATCTTATTGTCCCGCTGGAAAGCCAGTACAGCCCGTTTGGTACTGTTGTCAAAGACCCCGTTAACTTTTTTAATATTGTAGCCCATGTCCTTCAAGGCCTGTTGTACCATGGTTACCTCAGCACCTTTGGAATTTAAGGAGAGGGTTTTGGCTGATACAGGGGTAAAATTTAAGGAAATAAAGGCCAAAAACGTCAGGGTCAGGATTAACAATTTGTTATGAAAGGAAAAATAATTTTGTTTCATAGAGCACCGCCTTTTACAGATGCATAATATGTTCCATGCCTTGGTTCATAAGCTTCACTACATGGTCATCATCCAAAGTATACCAAGCTTCTTTGCCTTCCTTGCGAAATTTCACCAGATGGGCATCCCGTAGCACCCGCAACTGATGAGATATGGCCGATTGCTCCATATTTAGGGCCTCAGCTATATCACATACACACATTTCTTCATTGATGAGAAGAGACAATAGCTTGATTCGGCTGGGGACACCCAGGATTTTAAAGATTTCGGCCAACTTCTGACTCTTTTCGTCGTCCAGTTGATGGCACAAAGCCTGTTGAATATTCTCCGGATGAGTTACATGAACTTCGCACATGTCCTCATCTTTTATAATTTTTTTCATGGATACCTCCCATGGAATAAGCGCATTAGTGCACTATATATTCTCGTTAGGTAAAGTATAAAACAAAAAAATGAAATTTTCCAACAAATTAAAAAAAATAATCCCAGATTCTTGTGGATAACATAGGTTAAAATTAACAAAAAAACACAAGTTATCCACATACTTATCCACTTTTGCCAAAAAATGTGGATAATTATTTAAAAAACTATTGACAAGAGGAATTTAGAACAAATGAAAAGGATATGAGTTTTTAGCTCATATCCTTAAATTTTTACTTAAAAATTAATAAATTTTGTCCACATCATAACCGCCATTATTCAGTGCTTTAATTATTTTATTAATGTGGTCGTGATTGTGGGTTTCCACAGTAATATCCAAAGCCACCTTCTTGAAGCTGTCTGTTACCTTGGACTGATTGTGATCCAGCTTAATTACATTGGCATTGGTATCCGCTAAAATTTTGGATACATTTAGGAGCTGGCCTGGCTTGTCTGGCAACTGCACCGAGAAGCAGAACACTCGGCCACGGGCAATCAGGGCCTTATCAATGAGGGCAGAAATGGTGGAGATATCAATGTTACCACCACTGATGATGGCAGCGACCTTCTTGCCTTTAAATGGCAGCTTGTTCAGGGCCGCCAGGCTGAGGACGCCAGCGCCCTCGGCAATCAGCTTGTGCTTTTCGATGAGGAACAGCAGAGCCGACATGATTTCCATTTCCGATACAGTAATAATCTGATCTAAATATTTTTTACAGAACGCATAGGTGAGATCACCTGGAGTTTTTACCGCACAGCCATCGGCAACGGTATCCACTGCAGTAAGGGAGGATACTTGCCCCCGGGCAAAGGAATTTTCCATGCAGGCTGCCCCCTCTGGTTCAACACCGATGACCTTTACCTGAGGATTTACTGCCTTGGTGGCCAAAGCTACACCGCTGGCAAATCCGCCACCGCCAATAGGAACCAGAATGGCATCCACGTCCTTTAATTCGTCAATGATTTCCAGTGCTGTAGTACCCTGTCCTAACAGTACATCCTTGTCGTTAAATGGATGAATATATACATATCCCTTTTTCTTTTGCAGCTCTAGGGATTTTTCGTAGGCATCATCAAAGGTGTCTCCGTGGAGAACTACCTCAGCCCCTAAGGCTCGGGTAGCCTCAACCTTTAAAATAGGTGTAATGGCCGGCATACAAATAACTGCGTGAGCACCCAACTGCTGGGCGGCGAAGGCCACACCCTGGGCGTGATTACCGGCAGAAGCTGTAATAACTCCCCGCTTTTTTTCTGCCTCAGAGAGCTGACTTATTTTATTATAGGCACCTCTAAGCTTAAAGGAACCGGTGATCTGCATGTTTTCCGGTTTCAGATAAACATTGTTGCCACACATATCAGAGAAAAAAGAGCTTTCAATGAGCTTGGTTTTCTTGGCTACACCATCTAATTGCTTAGCTGCATTATATACATCGGCAATTGTGGTATTGGCGAGGATTTCTTCAATTTGAGCCTGATTGGCTGCTTCGGTCTGTATTTCTTCGGCCATGTTGTTTCTCCTTGCTTGAATAATTTTCATAAGTTGGTTTCAAGTGTAACACTATAAAAAAGTGGTGTCAATAAAAAAGGGACGGCTTGGCGTCCCTTAAAGTTCATATAAAATAATTTGATTTTGTCGTAAGCTTTCCTGTACGTCAATGACCCGTTGGTTACTGCTTCCCCGGAAGCTTAGGGAGATATCCCGCTTCCATTCCTGATAGGGGCCATCCACCAAAACATCAACCTCATGCAGCAGTTCCACCTGCTCCGGAGTGCCATTTAACAGGTTTTCTATGGTATAGCCTGTATAGCACCATACATCAAGATTGTGTTCGTGCAGCTTGCGAGCTAGCTCAGCCAAAGGCTTGGGCTGACAGAATGGTTCACCGCCACTGAAGGTGGCACCGGAAAGCAGCGGATTTTGTAAAATTTTTTCCAGCAGCTTATCCGTATCCTCCAAATATCCCCCGGCAAAATCATGGGTTTGAGGATTGTGACAACCAATACAGTTATGAGGGCATCCTTGAGTAAAAATGGTAAACCGATAGCCTTCACCGTCCACAATGGAATCATTGACGGTACCAGCTAATTTAATTGAGGCCATGTTTTACCCGGTCGTGTTCTTCTGAACGTTTGGCGTTGTTCCACCGGTCGATGGTTCCTACCAGATAACCGGTAATGCGACGAATACGCTCGAATTTTGCCGGCTGAAGAACATAATCCAATGCTACAGAACCTTCCTCGGCAGGAGAGATGGTCAGGCTGCTGAGCTCCTCGTTGTTTTCTTCCTCCAGCATGTCGATGTAGCTGATAATCTCCTGTTCGCTAACATCGCTAAGCCCCTTAACTGTCACTTCAATTCCATTAACTATCATTTTTCTTACATCCCTTTCATTATAAATTTATGTATTAGTCCAAAAAACAAATCAATTTAATCCATGGCCTTGGCCCGTTGTACTACCCGACGATATTTATGGGCGGCTTCCGAACGGCCACACCGTGGGCATACATCATAAATAATACCGTTATAGCCGCAAATTGGATCCCGGTCTACTGGATGATTTACGGAGCCATAACCGATACCGTTGTCATGCATGCACCGAACAATAGCCTCAAAGGCCTTCAAATTCTTGGATGGGTCTCCGTCCATTTCCACATAGCTGATGTGGCCGGCGTTGGTCAAAGCATGATATGGACCTTCGATTTCCAGCTTGTTGGCTGCTGCTATGGAATAGTTTACCGGCACATGGAAACTGTTGGTGTAATAGTCCTTGTCGGTTACACCAATTACGTTGCCGTATTCCTTACGGTCAAGACGGACAAACCGTCCGCTGAGACCCTCAGCCGGAGTGGCCAGCAGGGTGAAATTAAGGCCTGTCTGCTGGGATTTTTCATCCATGCGCTTACGCATGTGACCGATAATTTCCAGACCCAGCTTTTGTGCGTCGGCGGTTTCACCATGATGACGACCGATAAGGGCGGTGAGACATTCTGCCAAACCAATAAAGCCCACCGATAAGGTTCCATGCTTTAATACTTCAGCTACACTGTCGTCCAGACGAAGCTTTTCGGAATCAATCCAAATGCCCTGTCCCATGAGGAACGGATAATTGCGAACAGTTTTGTTACACTGTATCTTGAAGCGGTGCAACAACTGACGGAACACCAGCTCAATGATGCTGTCCAGCTCCCGGTAGAACACCTTCAGGTCTTTCTTGGCCTTTAGAGCCAGGCGAGGCAGGTTGATACTGGTAAAGCTGAGATTGCCACGGCCGCAGGTAACCTGACGGTCCTTGTCATAAGTATTGCCCATGACTCTGGTCCGACAACCCATATAAGCAACCTCGGTGTTATAATCACCCTTCTTATAATATTGAAGATTAAATGGAGCATCCAAAAAACTGAAATTTGGAAAGAGCCGCTTGGCAGAAGTCCGAATGGCCTGCTGGAACAGATCATAATTCGGATCATGGCGGTTGTAATTTACATCCTCTTTTACCTTGAAGATCTGTACTGGGAAGATTGGCGTTTCACCATTACCCAGTCCGGCATCAGTGGCTTTCAGTAAATTCCGGATAACCATACGTCCCTCTGGGGAGGTGTCTGTACCATAATTTACCGAGCTGAATGGTACCTGAGCACCGGCCCGGGAATTCATGGTGTTCAGATTATGTATAAAGGCCTCCATAGCCTGATAAGTTGCATCTTCTGTAGCATCTACTGCTGTGGTGACAGCATAATTATGAGCCCGTTCCGCCTGATTGGCCGAAATAGGCTGATAGTTATGACTTTCCTGATGGAAAGGCAGGAAGTCTACCAAATATTGCTTGTATTCGTCAGTTTTGCCCAAGGCGATTTCTATCGGAATACAACGCTGAATTTCCTCGGCCAATAATTTGGCATCGGAATGATTGATGTTGAATACAGCTGTAAAGAAGGCTGCCAAAGACCTGAAATATTCCTTGCGGAAAGTCTTGGCGACACCCGGAGCCATAGCGTAATCAAAGTTTGGAATGGACTGTCCACCGTGCATTTCATTTTGATTAGCCTGAATGGCGATACATCCCAGAGCTGCATAGGAGCGAATGCCGTTTGGTTCCCTGAGGAATCCATGTCCTGTGGAAAAACCATCGGTAAACAGCTTAATCAGATCGATTTGACAGCAGGTTTCCGTCAGCATGTAAAAGTCCTTGTCGTGGATATGGATGTCGCCGTCAATATGGGCAGCAGCAATATCCTTTGGCAGGATGTAATGATCGATGTAATACTTCGATCCCTCAGAACCGTACTTAAGCATGGTGCCCATGGCGGTATCAGCATCGATATTGGCGTTTTCCCGCTTAATGTCCGCATCAGCCGAGGTCTTAAAGGTAAGCTCCTCGTAAATATCCATCAGGCTCCCCTGAGCTTCCCGGATTTTGGTATGCTCAGCCCGATACAGGATATAGGACTTGGCGGTGCTGGCGAAATTGTTGCGGATAAGTACCTTTTCTACCGCATCCTGAATGTATTCCACAGTAGGAATATCCTTATCCTCAATGGCCTTTTCTACCTCTTTGGTGAGGCGGTCCAGGATCTTTTGTGAAAAAGTATCATCGATGGACTCCAGATTAGCCTTGCGGATTGCATCAGTAATTTTTCGCGGCAGAAATGGGACTATATCTCCATTGCGTTTTCGTATATTTTGTATAATGCCTGTCATATAAAATATCCCATCTCTCTCTTTAAACTACGGTTAATTTTACAATATATAGTGGTTAGTGTCAATGTGAGATACTATATGTTGTGGTTGCCTTATCCACAGAACAATATGAATAGTTAATAACAGAATGCATAATTATGCAGATAACAGATAAAAATAATACAACAAAGCAAGAAATTCACTTTGTTGTATTCAAAGAATTTTTAGATGATATGAATATACTATCCATGTATATAAATTTTTGGGGATAAGTTGATAAGTTAAAAAATTATTCGGAAGGAGTAGATTGGTTAATAACGCTCACTATTGGATAAGGAATGTTGATGTTTTCTTCCCGGAAGCGTTTGGTCAGTTCCTTGATGAATTCGTGTTTCATTTTGTATTGGTGGGAAAAGTCTTTGCAGTTTAAGGATACGCTGAATTGAATGGCGCTGTCCCCAAAGGTGTGAAAGGCAAATCCGGGAGCGGGAACATTTATAGTGGCATCAGGGGAAATGATGCCGGACTCTGCCAGGATTTCTCTGGTGACATCCTCCTGAACCTTTTGAGCTACCTCCAAGGTGACCTGCTCTACCTTGTCCAGGTCACTGTCATAGGCCACACCGCATTGAATTTTTATCTTGATGTCTTCAGCGGGCATGCTGAAATTAGTCAGTATGGATGCCGCGATTTGCTTGTTTGGAATGATTACGGTATTGCCACCGATATTGGAAATGGTAGTATATCGCCAGGTAATATCCGCTACCTGACCTTCCTGTCCGCTGCTAAGGCGGATATAGTCACCAATGTGAATTTGTCGGGAGAAGATCAGGAAGAGGCCGGAAAACAGATTGGCCAGTCCGTCCTGTAAGCCCAAGGCCACGGCCATACCACCAATACCCATGGCAGTAACCAGTGGCGTGATGGAAATACCGCATTCCGCCAGAATGATTATCAGACCGATGCTGTAGACAACCAGGCTGATAATGTTGCTCAGCAAAGTGGTCTTTGGCATATTTTCATGGTGGTCAATAAGGGTGTTCACCATGGCGTTGATGGTACGGGAAATACAGCGAAGCACGGTAAAGACCAAAATGGCAAACAGAAGGTAGGATAATAGATGGTCAACTGCTGGTGGTAGTGTCAATAGCTGTACCATAAAATATACATAGCAGGACACTACAAACAGCAGAGGCAATCCTTTACAGCCATGAATCAGGGCGGTTTTCAGGGTAACCTTCTGCAGTACCTGGTGATTATTAATGTAGTCACTGACTGCTTTGTTGAGATACAGTCCCAGTCCGATGGCCAGAATCATACCCACAATTGGTGGTAAAAAGATGTACATTATTTCTGTGCTGTCCAAGGCGGACAGATAGTCTATGAAAAGACCAATATCGAAATCTGTTAATTCATTTGAATGCATATAAACCTCCATATTATATAGTAGGGAAATAATCAATTAATTACTACAATAGGAATTATACTCCAGTTGTTCAATTTTTTCCTTAAAAAAATCCCTTGTATATACTTTAGCAAAACAAAATGAAAATTAAAGGTAATGAATAAAAAGTGTAGAATATGATAAGAGCAGGTATTAGTTATTAAGCAACCTGGTAATATGTAAAGCTCATTTCTCAAAAGTTTTGCAAGCAAATCCTTAAATTAGCGTGCACTTAACAGGCCCCTGGACAATAAACCTAAAATCCAGAAGGTTTGTTCGTAAAATAT
>Ga0256405_10005767_pt1 | contig 20795 bp, 17 predicted proteins | sample RumenRJG_02DNA_FD_189096 | JGI IMG/M metagenome (GOLD analysis project Ga0256405, IMG submission 189096) | Bovine rumen microbial communities from Lethbridge, Alberta, Canada - RJG_02 | ecosystem: Host-associated > Mammals > Digestive system > Stomach > Rumen | place: Canada: Alberta... | reverse complement strand
AAAAATCTTCAATTCTAATTCAGAGTCAAAATAAGTAAAGAAATTGATTTTTAAACAACAAATGTGGTGCTAGACCGCATTTTTAAGCACTTCTTTCGTTAAGAACGAACTGCAAAACTAGAGTTAAAAATATATATTATTCGTCACCTAAGGTAAAAAAAGCTATGTCAGAAGATAAGAAAGACAATAACGACGTATTATCCGAAGAAGACATTAAAAAATTAAATGAAAAACTTCATACTTTAAAAATTAAGCTGAACCACAGCTCTGAGGATAAAGTAACTAATCCTTCAGAAAACAGCGAGGATGAGCTCAATATCTTTGCAAAAGAGCCCGATCCTGAAAAGGTATATGTAATTCCAACCTTTAACCGACCAATCATGCCTTCACAGATTGTACCGATTCAGGTTAAGGGAAATTTTGAAAAAATCATAACTGATATAGCAAAATCCGACAGCAAATGCTTTGCAATATTTGCCTTAGATGAAAAACTTGCTAAAAAAGGCAAGATAAATCAGAGTAATTTTCCAAAGACCGGTACTTTAGTAAGACTTTTGCACGCCAAATCTGTACCAGGTGAAGTTCACTTTGTCTGCGAAGGTTTGAGCAGAATTCAGATTAAAGAGTGGATTGAATTTGGTAAATCCCACAGTGCCTATATTGAATATCCTGAGACAGTAGAACCTGAACAGGATTCAGAAGAGGCATTAAAGGTAACTGCCCTTGCAATGGATCTTGTAGCTTCACTACAGCAGCTTTTACCTTTAAATCCGCTTTATTCAGATGAAATGCGCCAGTATCTGATGCGCTTTGATCAGAACGATCCTTCCATGCTCGCTGACTGCGCTGCATCAATTACCACATGCTCGCAGAAAAAGCTTCAGGAAGTACTTGATACCTACTCTCTTTTAGATCGTCTTGAACTCTCTGAAGGCCTGATAAAAAAAGAAATCAAGGCTGCAAAACTCCAGGATAAGATAAAATCCACTGTCGCTGAAAAAATGAGCAAGCGTCAGAAGGATTTCGTGCTGCGCGAACAGTTAAAGGAGATCCAGAAGGAGCTTGGAACCCGTGCTGACAGTTTTGCAGAGGCCGATGAATTCAGCTCTCGCATGAAAAAACTTGACCCCCCTGCATTTATCAAGAAGAGATTTGATAATGAGCTTAAAAAGCTTAATATGCTCGATCAGAACTCTCCTGAGTACGGTGGAACCAGAAATTATCTTGATATCCTGACTACTATTCCATGGGGTCAGTACGCAAAAGAAGAAATCGATCTTCAAAAAGCAAGAGAGATTTTAGACCGAGACCATGAAGGTTTAAAGGATGTTAAGGACAGAATTATCGAGTTCCTTGCGCTGGCTAAATTAAAAGGAACCACCGCAGGATCAATTCTTTTATTTGTAGGACCTCCAGGTGTAGGTAAAACATCCATCGGCAAGTCTATTGCCGAAGCATTAAACAGACCATTCTATCGACTCTCCTTAGGAGGTGTTAATGATGAGTCTGTAATTAAAGGTCATCGCCGCACTTATGTAGGCTCTATGCCAGGTAAATTTGTTCAGGCTCTTCGTGACAGTGAAGTTATGAATCCTGTAATCATGCTTGATGAAATTGACAAGCTGACAACCTCATATCATGGCGATCCATCATCAGCACTGCTTGAAACATTAGATCCAGAGCAGAATAATTCATTTATGGATAATTACCTTGATGAGAAACTTGATTTATCAAAGTGTCTTTTCATCTGTACTGCCAATACCACAGAGACTATTCAGGCTCCTCTTTTAGACAGAATGGATCCTATAAGGCTCTCAGGCTATATTTCTTCAGAGAAGCTTGCAATTGCCAAAAATCATCTGTTGCCTAAGGGTCTTGAAAAAGCAAACCTCAAAAAGTCACAGTTTAAGATGTCTGATGCTGTACTTAAAAAGGTTATTGAAGAGTACGCCCGTGAAAGCGGTATGAGATCAACAGAAAGAGCAATCAACAAGCTTATCAGAAAAGCTGCGGTTAAAATTGTGGGAGGAGAGAAATCTGTTACCATAAAGGCAGATGAGCTGTTTGATTACCTTGGTACTGCACCATTCAAACGAGAAAAGCATTTAGAGGGCGTAGGTATTATCACAGGTCTTGCCTGGACTTCAGCCGGTGGAGCAACCTTACCTGTAGAAGCAAGCTGTATTTCCAATGACAGCAAGGGTTTTGAGCTTACAGGATCACTTGGCGATGTCATGAAAGAATCTGCTCACATAGCCTACTCTTATATTCAGGCTAACATTGCCAAGTTTGACTCAAAGAAAAAGGATTTCTTCAAAAAAGCGCTGATTCACCTTCATGTGCCTGAGGGTGCAACACCAAAGGATGGTCCATCAGCAGGTGTTACTATGGCATCAAGTCTGCTTTCTCTTGCACTAAACAAGGCTCCTAAAAAAGGCTTTGCCATGACAGGAGAACTGTCCTTAACAGGTCAGGTGCTGGCCATTGGCGGTATTAGAGAAAAAACTATTGCTGCAAGACGTATGGGTATCTACGATATTATCTGCCCAAAGGCAAATGAAAGCGATGTAATGGAACTTCCAAAGGAAATAACTGATGGGGTTAACTATTTCTATGCAGATACTTTTGAGGATGTAGCAAAAGTTATTTTCAACATCAAATAAGCATATAAAAGTCTGCAAAGCTTCCATTGCAGCAGATGATTCTCAGGTTCAGTTTTGTTGACAGGAATCTTATACAAACTTTGACCTGGGGATCAAAAAAGGAAGCTTTCCCAAAGAACTGTCACACAGGTAGCAGATACTCCTAAGAAAAACTACTATCTAAAGTCTTATACAAACAACAAAGCCCAGCTGTACAGCCGGGCTTTTTGCTAGATAGTGAGTTGTAGAAGCTACAATTCAGTCTGTTTAAAGAAGATTATTCATCAACTTCAACTTCACCAGTTACGATAACTTCTACACGGCGATCTGGTGCCAGGCAGTCAACTAAAGCCTTCTTACCCTTTACAGTATCACACTTGTCACCGGTTACAGGATCTGCTTTACCGCGACCTTCTGAAGTAGTCACACTAGTTACGCCATCATCCTTTAACTTATTAGTTACAGCATCAGCACGCTTCTGAGAAAGAACTAAGTTGTACTCGTCTGAACCAATGCGATCGGTATAGCCGTATACAGAGAAATCTGCACCCTTGATATCTGCAGAAGTGGCTTCAAGCTGAGCTACAGCATCTAAACCATTCTGTGATAACTTGGCACTGTCAAATGGGAACAGGATATTCTGATCAAGATTGAACTTCTGGGTTACCTTTACAACCTGCTTCTGTGGAGCTGGATCTGCAGGACCACCAAAAGTAAACTGAACGGTTGCATAGAGTAAACCATTCTTTAATTTGTCACCATCTTTGTTATAGGTGTTATAGAAATAATCATAGCCGGCACGCAGGGCAATATTCTTGGTTAATGCCCACTGTCCGCCAAGACCTGCAACAAAACTGCCCTTGCTTGAATTTGAACCTAAGCAGCTGGTTCTGTTATAGGTAGGACCTACCTTGAAGAAGATATCTGAACCAACATTATCTAATGGATATGCAAAACGACCATATAACTCAGCAATGTTGGTGTGAATTTTTGCAGTGTTTGAATAACCGTACTGATCTTCTGTGCCAACCTTAGCACCATTTAAATAGTTGTAGCCTAAACCTAAAGCAAACCAATCAGTAAAATTATACTCTGCATCTACCTTGATGCCGTAACCATTCTTACTTGTGATCTTATTTGAAAAAATATCGTCGTTTACTCTATCATTGGTTAAACTACCATACTGGTGGTTCCAGCCTCCACCGACACCGAATGAAAAAGATTCTGGAAGAGCTGAATTTGCTGAGAATGATACAGCAGCAATAACGGCAGCAGCAATTAACTTAGTTTTCATTATTGATTTCCTCACTTAATACTCAAGTTTAAAATAATCAAACAATTAGCATTTCATTTAACGATTAGATGTCCATAATAAAAATATTAGTAAAATTTTTTCATAATATATAATTTTTTTTGCATTAATTCAATCAACATCAAAAAAAATGAATAATGAAAAAATACCACTTTTTGTGGTGTTATTTAATTATTAAGTTGATAAAACAGAGAAAAAAATATCTTTTTATTAAGATATCTTTATAAAAATTATTTGATTCATACTTGTATATTTTTTCAATTTTTTTTCAAGCAGGTCTTCATAACCACAAGAAAAGCCCCTTTATTGTTGTGACCAATGCAGTTTTTTCAACTAAGTGTGGTCAGAGCAATTAAGGGACTTTCTTAGTAATTAAGAATCCACTTTAATTTGTTGTTTAACTCATTTTTTATGGATTATACAGTTCATTGAGCTGCAGGTGCTTCTTCGGTAACAGCTACATCTTCAGCTGGTGCTGCCTCAGCTACAGCAGTCTCTTCAGCTGGAGCTTCCTCAGTAGTTGCTGTCTCTTCAGATGGAGCTTCCTCAGTAGTTGCTGTCTCTTCAGATGGAGCTTCCTCAGTAGTTGCTGTCTCTTCAGATGGAGCTTCCTCAGTAGTTGCTGTCTCTTCAGATGGAGCTTCCTCAGTAGTTGCTGTCTCTTCAGATGGAGCTTCCTCTGCAGGGGCTGACTGTTCAGCTTGAACTGGTTCACCTAATACAACAGCAGCAGCCTTGTCTAAACTTGCCTTGGCATCAGCATGATCTTTGATAACTGCATTTAAAGCATCGCCCATAGCTCCCCATACTCTGCCCATTTCTGGAATAGATGGCATTGGATCAGCATGGAGGATCTGCAAAGAGAGAGCGTTAGCAAAGTCGTCATTTACGATTAAAGGATGAGACATCACATCTAAAATTGGAGGAAGCTCAGCAATCCTTGAATATCGCTCTAAGGCGTATTTTGGCTGGTTGATAAAAGCAATAAACTTTTCAGCAAGCTGCTTCTCTTTTGAGTCCTTACCTACAGCATAACCTTTTACACCATAGAATGGATTCATTGCATTTCCATTGCTTAATTTAGGCAGTGGTGCTAATCCATAGTTTACTCCAGCTTTTGAATATGATTCTAAAGACCATGGACCAGTAATTACAGCTGCGGCTTTACCTGAAATAAACATCTGATCAATTTCACCCCAGCCTGCATCCGTTAAAAGAACAGGAGGCAGATAGTTATTGGCATAATCAGCAAGAGCTACCAGACCACGAACACATCCATCATTGTTAAGGCCGATATCCTTAGCATTAAAATTTCCGTCAGAATTTCTGCCAAAAACATAACCACCAAAACCACTTAAAAAGCCATATGAGAAATAGAAATTATCAAGCTTGGCAATCAGACCATAACCATTTTGGGCCTTTCTCTGTCTTGCAAATGCAATATACTCATCAAAGGTCTCAAATGGATAATCCATTACATCCTTGTTGTAATAGATAACTAAAGTTTCAATGGAACGAGGACATGCATAAATCTCATGATTTACATTAAAAGGGGTAACTGCAGATTCAGCATATTTGTTTCTGTCTGCGTTCATAAAAGCAAGAGGAGAAACCAGATCAAGAGAAACTGCTTCACCGACTCTGTCAGAGATAATGATAAACACATCAGGTGTTTCCTTACCTTCTTCCTTCGCTTTTATATATTCATTAAGGTGTTCAACTGATGATTTTTCAAGCACTGTAACATCACAGTTATACATGCTCTTAAAATCCCTTACGGCACTTTCAATACCAAAGGACTTGCTGTTATCTTCCCATACGACAAGGTTCTGTTTGGAGTAGGAAACGGTTGCGGTTAAGGCAAGTGCCATTCCTAATAATGTTTTAGAAAAAGCTTTCATAATTTACTCGATAAAAATTCAAGATTTAATTTTGTCTTATTCTAGCACAGCAAAATTTTTGAAATTTGAGGTCTATAATAAATTCGAAAAAAAGGCGCTGAATGTTCAGCGCCCTTGATTCATTATTTACTTATCGGTAAAAGCTTAATCTGCTTTAATTTTTTCTACAGCTTCATTTGATGCGGTCTTTGCGTCTTTCTTGCCGGAAATTACATCTGACAGACACTCAGCCATAGCTCCCCATACCTTACCCATTCTTGGAATTGATGGCATTAAGTCGGCATGCTCAATCTGATGAGCAATAGCATTGGCAAAGTCATCATTTACAATAAGAGGATTGGTCATAACTTCCTTGGTTGGAGGAAGCTCAGCAATTGCAACATATCTCATCATTGCATAGACAGGCTTGTTTAAAGTACGAATGAACTTCTCTGCAAGCTGCTTGTTCTTTGATGCTTTTGCAACCACATAACCTTTAGCACCATAGAATGGTCTGATAAAGTTGCCGTTTGATAACTGAGGAAGTGGGGCAATACCGTAATTAATGCCTGACTGAGCATATTTATCAAGACTCCATGGACCTGAAATTACGGCAGCAGCCTTACCTTCGATGAATAACTTGTCAATCTCTCCCCAGCCTTCATCAGTTAAAAGAACCTTAGGAAGGTGGTTATTTGCATAATCCTTAATAATCTCAAGCCCCTTTACAGTACCTTCATTATTCAGTCCAACATCATTCTCATTAAAAGAGCCATCTGCGTTAATACCAAAGGTGTAACCACCGGCACCAGCTAAAATACCGTATGCAAAATAGAAGTTGTCCAGCTTGCCGATAAGGCCGTACTTGCCGTCTTTCTCTACTTTCTTGGCATAAGCCACATAATCATCAAACTGCTCAAACGGATACTCGATTAAATCTTTGTTATAGTAAACAACCAGTGATTCAACTGAACGAGGCTCTGCCCAGATTTTTCCTGATAATGAGAAAGCATTGATAGCAGCCTCTGCATATAAATCCTTTTCATTTGACATGTAGTCAAGACTTTCAATGATACCATTTGATGCAGCATCACCAACCTTGTCAGAAACAACAATGAACACATCTGGTTTTTCAGTTGTAGTTGAGTATTCTTCAATCTGCTTTACAACATCAACTTCCTTTACAATAACCTTGCAGTCATTTTCCTTTTCAAAAGCCATAGCAGCCTGATCAATTGCAAAGCTCTTTCAGTTATCCTCCCAGACTACAAGAACTTCCTTTGCCATAGCTGAAGTTGAAATTGCGGCACAAACAGACAGAGCCAATGTTGTCTTTAAGAACATATTCATTGAATTGTTACTCCATAATCGAACTATAAACACTATTCTGACTATAGTTTATTTACTGATAACAAGAGAGTTTTATATTATTTGTTTGTGAGATAACTTGCAGATTTAATACAGTGAAATGTACGAATAAAATAAAATTTAGATATGAAATGCTCCTTTAAAACAAGGAGCATCAATATATGAACTATTCTCTGGCAAGAGCGTCAATTGGATTTAACCTTGCAGCTGATCTTGCCGGCATATAACCGAAGATCACACCAATGGCAGAAGATGTTACCACTGCAGCCACTACCGAAGCCATTGAAAAAGACAGAGGGATCATCGGCATTAACACCTTTAATAGCGATCCCAACGAAACCGAAAGCAGTATACCAAGCAGACCGCCTACGATACAAACAGTGACCGACTCAATTAAGAACTGAGTCATAATATCAGCCTGTCTTGCGCCTACAGCCATACGAATACCAATTTCACGGGTTCTTTCTGTAACTGATACCAGCATGATGTTCATAACACCAATACCGCCAACTATTAAGGAAATAACCGCAATAGATGAGATAAGTACGGTAAAGGTTCCTGTTGTATCAGATATTGTCTTCATAATAGTGTCTGAAGATCTCATGAAAAAGTCTTTTCTTCCATGACGGGTTTTTAAAAGCTTCTCCATCTGAGCCTGAGCCACAGCCGTTGAAAAACCGTCCTTGATCCTTACGGTAATGCTAGACAGGTAGCGCTGTTTTATCACACGGCACATTAAAGTACTGTATGGAACATAAACGCAGAGCTGATCATTAGGTCGGAAACCTACCTGCTCATCCTTTAAAACACCAACTACTGTAATTGGTCTGCCGTTTACAAGAATATGTTTGCCTACAGCAGATGTATGAGGGAAAAGCTCTTTTTTGGTGTTATAGTCAATCACACAGATCTGAGGTCGGTTAATGGTCTCAAAAGAGGTAAACTTTCTGCCCTGTTCTATATGCATGCCGTTAACGCGAAAATAGTCATCAGACACGCCATAAATTGATGCAGAGGCATCTTTATTACCATTCTGTACATGACCTGAAGTTGTCACTGTAGGTGAAGCTGAATCTACAAAAGGCATGCCTTTTAAAGCCTCAAGATCCATTTCATTTAATGTCCTGAATTTATCAGAGCGCATATCACCCATGTTAAGACCAGGCATAACTGTAATGGTATTTGTTCCCATTGAAGAAATTCTGCTCATAACATTCTCTGAAGCACCTCGTGCCAGGGCCACTACAGATACTACCGACATAATACCGATAATGATGCCAAGCATAGTCAGAAGAGTTCTCAGGCGATTAGATACCATTGCTCTTAAAGCCATTACATAGGCTTCAGAGAAGCGGTCAAAGAAAGCCTGCATGGAATTTAGTTTCTGATTTAATTTCCCATTTTGCTCTTCAATAACCTTATCTGTTGCATCAGGAATATCTTTATTCTCCACATCAGACTGAATCTGACCGTCCATGATGGTAATTACGCGATGGGCATGAGCTGCGATTTTAGGATCATGAGTAACTAAAATTACAGTATGTCCCTGAGCATTAAGCTCAGTTAAAATCTTCATTACCTCGGCACCTGATTTAGAATCAAGTGCACCTGTTGGCTCATCGGCTAAAATAATCTGACCACCGTTCATCAGAGCTCTAGCAATGGACACACGCTGCTGCTGACCACCAGAGAGCTGATTTGGTCTGTTTAAAAGCTTCTCTTCAAGGCCTAACCTGGATAAAAGCTGTTTTGAGCGCTCTGATCTTATCTCTTTATCCTCACAGGCATAGACAGCAGGAACCTGTACATTCTCCTGGGCATTTAAATGTCCTAAAAGATGATAGCGCTGAAAGATAAATCCAAAGAAATCTCGTCTTAAGGTCGCAAGATCATCGGACTTTAAATTAAAGGTGTTGTTTCCACCTACAAGATATGATCCTTCAGTTGGTGTATCAAGACAACCAATGATATTCATCAGCGTTGATTTACCAGAGCCAGAAGGACCTATGATGGCCACCAGCTCTCCTTTCTTTATCGAAAGATTGATGCCATGCAGCACCTCAACGCGGTTTGATTTATCACCAAAAGACTTTTTTATGTCTTTAAGTTCTAAAATTACCTGACTCATTAGAATGGGCCTCTTCTGTGCTTGCCAAATCCATCATTGTTCATAGCATCAGACTCTGCTGTCTGAACATCATCGCCAATCACTACTCTGTCATCGAGTGTAAGCCCAGAAATCACCTCAGCATTTTTCTCATCGGAAAGACCTACCTTGATATGACGGGTTACCACCTTTGAATCGTCATCAAGTACATATACAGTTGCGTCCTGATCTTCTAAGGTTCTGATTGCAGTTAATGGCAGACACAGAACATCATGTCTTTCATCAATATTGATGACAACATCGGCTGTCATGTCAATTCTTAAGGTTCTGTCCTCATTATCCACTGAAATCTCAGAGTTATAGTAAATTGCCTGAGTTGAACTTGCTGAAGACGATGATGTGGTATTATTTGATGACTGATAATCAGATGGAGCAGGATCAATGCTCTGAAGAACTCCCCTGAAAATTCTGAATGGTTTGCCTAAAATAGTGAAGGTACACTCCATTCCCGGTTCTACATTTACAACGTCAGCCTCTGAGATCTCTGTTAAAACCTTCATCTTATCCATAGTTGCAAGTCGCATGATTGTAGGAGTAGTCTGATTGGCATTAACAGTCTGACCTTCTGAAACTACAGTTGCGTACACAGTACCGTCAATTGGTGCTCTAATCTGTGTATAGGAGAGCTTGGTCTGAGCATCATCAACAGAGAGCTGAGCTTTCTTGCGCTGAGTGTTCAAATCAGCTAAAGATGCTTTGGCAATATCATATTCGGCCTCTGCAAATTCAGCATCCTGCTTTGAAGTAGCATCAAGTTTTCTTAAATTCTTCTGACGCTGATACTCTAAAGAAAGCTTTTTAAGCTCTGCCTTCTTTGCAGTGATCTGATTATCAATACTGTCAACAGATGCCTGTGCAGTCTGAAGTGCGGTTTCCTGAATCTTAGGATCAATTTCACACAGTAAATCACCAGCCTTTACATCCTGACCGGTCTTTACATAAAGTTTTAAAATCTGACCTGAAACCTGAGCACCAACGTCAACCTGAGTCTGACCTGCAACAGTGCCAGTTGCATATACCTTTTTAACAATATCCCCCTTGAATGCAGACATGGTCATATAGGTTGGACGTTCCTCTGATAAGCATCCTTTCAGACCAGCAGCAAGTAACAGTGCACATACAACACCGAAGATTACTGATTTTTTATGCTCTTTAATGTAACTCATAGTAAAAATCCCGTATTAGCTTTTGGGGGTACACAATAATATTTGTGTATTTTATAACAATTTTAAAAAGATATTATTAGAATTGACTTAGATAAAAAAAGAAAGGCCTGCATCTGCAGGCCATCACATCATGAGAATGATAAAGATTAGAACCAGTTATTCATGAACAGATAGAAGTTCTTATACTCGCTTAAAGATGGTTCTACAAACAGGAAACCGATAAACACGACAATTACACCGATGAAAGCAACAATCATACAGTAGAGCATCATATATAAAGGAATAAAAATTCCCTTTAATCTCATGCTGTCATGACCAGTATCGCCAAGCAGTGCAACTTTAAGCTGAAACAGTCTTAAAAAGAAAGGTACTGTGGTTACCATACATAACTCTGCTATACATAACAGCACAATAATATTAAAGAAAAATGAATACATGGAAGGAATGTAGTTACATACAATATAGCTCCATGGAATTCCAATACTTAATGCTGTATAGCTAAGGCAGGCTTGATTTGCTACCTTGATACCATCATCCTTTGCAAGTGAAATATGATTTTTAATGCCGCAAATAAGCTTGTTTCTTGCCATCACACTGTGAATTAACAGCACAATAGGACTTGTCAAAAACAATACGAAAAAGAATATTGAAAAGCCATTGAAAACATATGCGTATTCACTATCCTGAGCATCCATCGCTACAGAAGGATTTGCAACTAAATAAACCCCAGCCACAGTACAAAGGAAAGCCGCAATTCCATAAACAATAAAAAGACGTTTAAAAACATTTACAGATGTGTTGATTTTCTTTCCATAATCAGCCACATCAAAAACGTTATCTGACATATAAAATCCATCAAACCAAAAAAACTAATTTAAGGATAGTTTTTAATATTCTATTAGGAGGTAAATTAAGTTATATGTGTGAAAAAACTCACAGTAAATTAACAAAATTCTTTAACAGAATAAAAAAAGCCGGTAAAAAACCGGCAAAGGAAAAATGACAAACATTCCGCTAGGAAATCTTCTTGTATGAAAAATGAGAATCAATGAGATTCTTCACTAAGAAAACATAAGTCTGGTTGATAACAAAATTAACAAGGCAGAAGCAGCTTACAACTAAAATGCATACTAACACGAAGATCATTCTTACTAGTCCGAACATACTTTCATCTCCTTGTTGATAATAATCATTCTCTTTAACTTGAGTATAAAATACCATTATTACAGATCAAACGAATATCAGCCAAGTATCAAAAATAATAAAATATTAATAATATTGTTATAATATGACTTATATGTCATTATATTATCTACTTAATATTTATACAGAACTTTTTATAATTATTTAGTTGCAAATATTTATCAACAGAACCTAATACAATCATACAAGTCACATTTTGACAGATAATGACAATATTGTTATATAAAGAATCTTACTATTTTATTATTAACAGTAATAATTATCATTTTTTAGTATTTTTAATGACATTTTTTATGTTTTGCATCTCACATTCATGTCATTAACTTTCTTTGCCTTTCATGTGGTCTGACAAATATGCAGGCAATGAGTTTTAATCATGAACTATATTGCTGATTTTTTTATTGGCAGGATAAGAAGGTTGGTTTAAAAATACCGGCATTTGCCGGTATTAGTGAAGAAGACTTCTATTCTTGATTGAATTTTTCATAAGGTATGAAAAGTTGCTCGATATCTTGCTCATCAAGTTCCATATACTCTCCCTCTTCAAGCTCATCACTGAGCTTTAAAGAGCCGATATACAGACGCTTTAATTCTACAACTTCATTATTGACGCATTCAAAAAGACGTTTTACCTCATGGAAGCGTCCTTCAGTTACAGTCACTAAAGCTTCCCTTTCTGAGAGAATTTCAAGCAGAGCACCCTTATAACGGCACTTCTCCTCAGGATGCTTTAAGCCCTTTTTGAAAAGGTCAACATCCTTTTGCACAATTTCATCTCTGGTTGTTACAAGGTAGGTCTTGGTAACCATAGACTTAGGTGAAGTTACTCTGTGGTTTAAATCACCATCATCAGTTACAAGAATGAGTCCTGTAGTATCTATATCAAGTCTGCCCACACAATGCATTGAGGTGAATTTAGGTACATCAGCAAAGAGATTTATAACTATAGGATTATTATTATCTCTGTCTGCACAGACATATCCTGATGGTTTGTTAAGCATAAACACACGCTTTTTAAAGCCGTCTTTGGCGGAGACCTCGTTTCCGTCCAGAACAATGTCAGAATCTATGGAAATCTTACATGAAGGATCGGTAATGACTTCATCATTTACCGACACCAGGCCAGATTTAATAATTTTTGCAGCATAATTGCGTGGCACATCAAAATTATGTGCCACTGCTTTATCAAGGCGTAAAGTATCTTTAGCCATGATATTTTCTTAAAACTAACGAAGCATTAGTACCACCAAAGCCGAAGCTGTTTGACATTACAGTCTCAAGTTTGGCTTCACGCATAGTGTTAGCAACAATATCAAAGCCCTTTGCACCTTCATCAAGCTCATCAATATTGATTGATGGAGCAATAAAGTTGTTCTGCATCATCAGTAATGAGAAGATAGCCTCGTTAACACCTGCTGCACCTAAGGCATGTCCAGTCATAGACTTGGTTGAAGAAATAGCAGGAGCATTTTCACCGAAGACTTCGCGAATAGCCTCAAGCTCTTTTAAATCACCTAATACAGTTGCTGTACCGTGAGTGTTGATATAATCAATCTTGGTGTCACAGTTCTCTAAAGCCTGTCTCATGCAGCGAACAGCACCTTCACCTGAAGGAGCAACCATATCGTAGCCGTCAGAAGTTGCACCAAAGCCTACTACTTCAGCTAAAATCTTAGCTCCGCGTGCTTTGGCGTGCTCTTCAGACTCTAAAACCAGAATACCACCGCCGGCACCAATAACAAAACCGTCACGATCTTTGTCATAAGGGCGAGATGCTTTCTCTGGAGTCTCGTTAAAGTTCTTTGACATTGCACCCATGCCGTCAAACAGGGATGAAATAGTCCAGTGAGCAGATTCACCTCCACCTGCAAACATAATATCGTGTCTTCCTAATCTGATTTCATCACAGGCAAGACCAATACAGTGAGCAGAAGTTGAACAGGCTGAGCTGATACTCATTGAAGCACCTTTAATCTTAAAGGCTGTTGAAAGATTTGCTGATGTAGTTGAACACATTGCCTTAGGAACAGCGTAAGGACCAACCTTTTTTACGCCCTTCTCTCTTAAATTGTCAGCAGCCTCGACAATTGCTGCAGTATCACCGCCACCAGAACCAGTAAATAAACCAGTACGAACGTTTGATACATCGTCTTCAGTAAGTCCAGCCATCTCAATTGCCTCTTTCATAGCAATATATGAATAGGCAGCAGCCTCACCCATAAAACGAATTACTCTTCTGTCGATCACTTCTTTTAAATCAAGATCAACAAGACCTGCAACCTGAGAACGCATCTGCTTGTCTACAAAGTCCTGAGAGGTTTTAATACCGGATCTACCTTCCTTAAGTGATTTTACAACAGCATCTACACCGACACCAATTGAAGATACAATACCTAAACCTGTAATGACAACTTTCTTTAATGTCATACTCTAACTCCGATCTTTAGTAGTTGGCAACAAAGCAAAACAAATACAAATATACCTAGCATATTATCTTAATGCTACTTAATAAGTTTTTAACCTTTTATATTATAGCTTGCAAGCTACTTCAAAAAAATTGTATAAACTCAAAAAACAGTATAAAAAACACTTGAAAATTAAAGAGTTTTGACCTGTATTTGATCTTTTTAATCTTTTGGTGAATTTTGATGTATAATACGCACGCGTCAAGCGATGTTTATCGGATTCAATTACATTGCTTAACAAGTTTTTTTAACAGGAATTTTTAATTTTAATTTATGGCAAAAGAAGAAAGCATTGAGATGCAGGGTACCATCTTAGAAACCCTGCCAAACACCATGTTCAGAGTACAGCTTGAGAACGGCCACATTGTTATGGCTCATATTTCAGGCAAAATGCGCAAAAACTACATCAGAATTTTAACTGGTGACAAGGTAACCGTTCAGATTACTCCTTACGACCTGAGCAAGGCTCGTATCACCTTCCGCGCTCGCTAATAAAATTCTTCAGAATTTCTAAAAACTCCCTGAATACTGGTTATTCGGGGCGTTTTCATTCACCTTAAAAAAACAAAATGTCTAAATCTGAACTTATAAAAAGATATATTCTGTTCTTTTTGTCTGTACTTCTTCAGGGAACTGCTATCGCCTTTATTACCTATGCAAACATAGGCACCACACCAATTTCTTCATCAAACTTTGTAATTTCCATTCACTCAGGCCTTACCTTAGGTGATACAACTTTAATTTTCAATCTGCTTTTAATTGTGCTGCAGATTATGTTTATCTTTATAGGTGAAGAAAAATTCAAAGATCATGTCTTTAAGATTGTAATGCAGCTGCCTGTATGCCTAATCTTCTCTTTCATGATTGATACAGCAACAATGTTTCTCTCTTTAATCATGCCAGAGAGTGCGCCTTACTTCTTAAAATGGATCCTTGTGATTTCCGGTACGGCTATGCTTGCTCTTGCAGTTGCATTTTCCTTTACAGCAAGTGTTGCGATGGTTCCAGGAGAATACTTTATCAAGATTTTCCATCCGATAGTAAAAAAGAGTTTCAGCTACGTAAAAACCTTTTTTGACGTATTCCTGGTAAGTTCTGCGGTGATCCTGTCGTTATTTTTAACAGGATTTACTGAGATTGAAGGAGTACGAGAAGGAACTGTGTTTGCAGCATTGTGCACAGGACCAATGGTGCACTATTTTATTCCTCGCTGTGCCAGGATAATTCCTTACCTGAAACCAAGAATTTAAACCTCATACAGCTATAAAAAAAGCCCTCATAAGAGGGCCTTAACATATTTTTATCCAAGACTAGATATTCTTGATAATTTCATCACCAAACTCTGAGGTGGTTAAGGTGGTAGCACCTTCCATTAAGCCAGCAAAGTCTGAGGTTACACGCTTAGAAGTAATTGCCTTCTCCATAGCATCAACAATGAGATCTGCAGCTTCTTCCCAACCCATGTGACGGAGCATCAGTTCTGCTGACAGAATGATTGAGCCAGGGTTTGCCTTACCGGTACCTGCGATGGTTGGAGCAGTACCATGAGTAGCCTCAAAGATAGCTGAATCTGCACCGATGTTAGCACCAGGAGCAATACCGATACCGCCAACTTCTGCAGCAAGTGCGTCAGAGATATAATCACCGTTTAAGTTCATGGCGCAAACTACATCGTAGTCCTGTGGGTATAAGAGGATGTTCTGTAAGAAAGCATCTGCGATGCAGTCCTTAACTACAATCTTCTTGCCGTTCTTAGGATTTACAAAGCTTACTACGCCCTTCTCATCCTTGGTTGCTCCATACTTCTCTTCAGCTAACTTGTAGCCCCAGTTCTTGAAGGCACCTTCGGTGAACTTCATGATGTTACCCTTGTGTACAATGGTAACTGACTTTCTGTCGTGATCAATTGCATACTCGAAAGCTGCCTTGATTAAGCGCTCGGTGCCCTGCTTTGACATTGGCTTTACGCCGATACCGCAGTCAGTATTGAAACGGATCTTCTTAACCCCCATCTCCTGCTCTAAGAAGTTAATTAACTTCTGGGCGCCTTCTGAATTAGCCTCCCATTCGATACCTGCATAAATATCTTCAGCATTCTCACGGAAGATTACAGTATCAACAAGCTCTGGGTGCTTAACTGGTGAAGGAACACCGTTGAAGTATCTTACAGGACGCAGACAGATGTATAAATCCAGAGTCTGACGAAGAGCTACATTTAAAGAACGGATACCGCCACCTACTGGAGTGGTTAATGGGCCCTTGATAGCTACGTGATACTTTCTGATGAAATCAAAAGTCTCATCTGGTAACCAGGTGTTGTCACCATAAACTTCTACTGATCTGCCACCGGCATAGATTTCCATCCAGGAAATTTTCTTCTGACCGTTGTAGGCCTTGGCAACAGCAGCATCAACAACCTTCTGCATTACAGGGGTAATATCGGCACCGATACCGTCACCACGAATGAAAGGAACAACAGGATTAGCAGGAACTACTAACTTGCCGTTTGCATCAATCTCAATGGCACTGCCTTCTGCTGGTACAACAACCTTACTTGTAAACATCTGATTCTCCAATTAGGTTAAACAAAATTTTCTACTATTGTATGTCAAATTATGTTCATTCGCTATCTTAATAAGCATATTCATGGTGCAAAGTTTTTTCATGCACAAAATAATCTCAAAAAAAATGGAATATATGTCCCATTTTATTAAAAAGTGATCAAAATCTGATAAAATTAGAGCAATCGGAGAAACATATGTCTAACAGATTTAAACCATACGCAACCGTTGCCTTAATCATTGAGCATGAAGGCAAATATCTTGTTGTTGAAGAATACAACGACGATCAGGACAACCGCCTGGTATTTGGCAATCCATGCGGTCATATTGATGGAAAAGAAACCATTACTGATGCAGCACTTCGTGAAGGTTATGAAGAAACTGGCTGCCGAATTGAGCTTTTAAGCCTGATCTCCATCAACGATTATGTTAAGGATAACGAGACCATCTACCGTTTCTGCTTTGAAGCAAAATTAAAGGAAATTCCTGAGTCTTTAAAAGCAGAGGATCCTGATGGTGAGATCCTTGCTGTAAAGTGGTACACCAAAGAACAGATTTATGCAGGCAAAGGCAACTGGCGCACCAGACTGGTTGGCCAGAACTTTGATGCCTACTTTGCAGGTCAGCGTTACAGTCTTGAGCTTATCAAGAGTATTCACCCATAGGTAAGTCATGGAATTTGATGCAAAGATCCCTTACGAAAAGCTCCAGGGAAAGCACGTTGTATTAGGTCTTTCAGGTGGCGTTGATTCATCTGTAAGTGCTGCACTGTTAAAGCAGAATGGTATGAAGGTTACTGCCCTGTTCATGAAGAACTGGGAAGAAGATGATACTGATTCATACTGCGCTGCCGCACAGGACAGAGAGGACGCAAAAAAAGTATGCGATAAACTCGGAATTGAACTTAAAACCATCAATTTCGCAGCTGAATACTGGGATAATGTTTTTGAAATCTTTCTGTCTGAATATAAGGCTGGAAGAACTCCAAATCCTGATATTCTGTGCAACAAGGAAATCAAATTCAAAGCCTTTATGCAGTACGCAACAGAGGTTTTAAAGGCAGACTTTATTGCGACCGGTCACTATTGTCAGCGCAGCTTTAATACTGACAGAGCTCATCTTTTAAGAGGCGAGGACAGTAATAAGGATCAAAGCTACTTTCTCCATGCCATAGGTCAGAATATTTTAGAGAGAGTTCTCTTCCCTGTAGGCGACATTGAAAAACCAAAGGTAAGAGAAATTGCTGACACCTTAGGTCTTGCAACAGCAAAGAAAAAAGATTCTACAGGAATCTGCTTTATCGGTGAAAAGCGCTTTCGCGAATTTTTAAGAAAATACATTCCAGCAACTCCTGGTGAAATCAGAACCGTAGACGGTAAGGTTGTAGGAAGACACGAAGGTCTGATGTATGCAACCATAGGTCAGAGAAAAGGTCTGAACATCGGCGGTACCAAGGATGGTAACGGCAAACCATGGTATGTTGTTGAAAAAGATGTAAAGAACAATATACTGATTGTAGCTGAAGGAAATGACGACTCAGCATTATACTCAAACGGCCTTATAGCATTAAATGAAAGCTGGATTACAGAGTGTCCGGAACTTCCTTTTGAATGCACCTGCAAGATCCGTTATCGTCAGCCTGATGTAGCATGCACAGTCTACCGTGAAGATGACCATTTAAGAGTAATGTTTAAAAATCCGGTTGCAGCTGTAGCCCCAGGCCAGTCAGTCGTATTCTATAATGGAATAGATTGCCTAGGTGGTGCTGTCATCGACAGACATATTAAGAATTAACCTATTAGATTAAATACCATGTCAGATATTAAGTCAGAAGCAATTGCCCTTGCAGCCTTGTTCCAGTGCAGTCTCCAGATAGACAGACTTTCACAGACAGGATACTATGACGAAAAAGCTGTAGCAACTGTTATCAGAGCTCTTTTAGTTACAAAGCCAAAGACAATTGAAGATATTTACAATCCTTCAGATTTGACTGTTGGCTTCAGGCAGTTAATTAACAGTACCGACAAATCAGATACTCAGAAGGTCTTAATGAGCAGAGATATTACCTCTCTTGCCTTTAAGATTATTGAACTTGCCGTAAGAGTTGAAAAGAACAGCAGAGTTTTTGCAAAACTCTCTGATGAAATTGATGGTCTTGAAAATGCAGTTTTGACAGAACATGAAAATTTCCTTGAAGGAGATGCAGCTGTTGTAAACCTGCAGAGCAACTTTCATCTTTTCGGCAGTCTGTATCAGTCAATTATCAGCCCTAACTTCCCTCCGCTGATTATCTACGGACAGGAAAACATTTTAAAAGATACTGACAATCAGGAAAAAATCCGTTCACTGCTTCTTGCAGGTATCAGAGCGGTACTCCTGTGGCGCCAGGTGGGCGGACGCAGAAGATACTTTATCTTCCGCCGTAACAAGATTTTAGAAACAGCAAAGAAATTTGCCTAAAGAATTTTTCATTAACTTTTGAGGATAAATATGGAATTATCATCTTTAACAGCTGTATCACCACTTGATGGTCGTTATGACTCAAAAACCAGCGAGCTTCGCCCTATTTTCTCAGAATATGGTCTGATGCGCTTCCGTGTTCAGGTTGAGTTAACCTGGCTCAAGCACCTGGCTGCATGCCCTCAGATTAAAGAAGTACCTGAGTTCTCAAAAGAGACTATCGAATTCATTGACAGCATCATTAAAAACTTCTCTGAAGAAGATGCCAAGGACATCAAGAAGCGTGAGGCTGTAACCAATCACGACGTTAAGGCTGTTGAGTACTTCTTAAAGGACAAGACCTCAACTAACGAGCAGATCGCTGCTGTAAAAGAGTTCATCCACTTTGCATGTACCTCAGAGGACATCAATAACAACTCTCACGCTTTAATGTTAAAGACTGCACGTGAAGAAGTTTTACTGCCAGTTATTGACGAAATCATTGCCAAGATCACTGAGCTTGCTCACAACTACGCTGATGTTTCACTGCTTGCACGTACCCACGGTCAGCCTGCATCACCTACCACCATCGGTAAGGAAATGGCAAACGTTGTATACCGTATGCGCCGTCAGCGCGATCAGATCGCAAAAGTTGAAATCATGGGTAAGATCAACGGTGCTGTTGGTAACTTCAATGCTCACTCTGTTGCATATCCAGAGATCAACTGGTATGAGTTCTCAAAAGCATTTGAAGAGGATTTAGGTTTAACCTTCAATCCATACACCACTCAGATTGAGCCACATGACTATATTGCTGAACTGTTCAACGCAGTTGACAGATTCAACACCATCTTAATCGATTTTGACCGTGACATCTGGGGTTACATTTCAAACGGTGTATTCACTCAGAGAACCATCGCAGGTGAAATCGGTTCATCAACCATGCCTCACAAGGTAAACCCAATTGACTTTGAAAACTCAGAGGGTAACCTGGGCATTGCTAATGCATTATTCGTTCACTTAGGCAACAAGCTCCCTATTTCACGTTTCCAGCGTGACCTGACTGACTCAACCGTCCTGCGCAACTTAGGTGTAGCATTCGGTTATTCAATCTTAGCCTACAAGTCAACCTTAAAGGGTATTTCAAAGCTTCAGGCTAATGCAGCTCATACTGCAGAAGAGTTAGACAACAACTGGGAAGTTTTAGCAGAGCCATATCAGACTGTAATGCGTCGTTACGGCATTGCAAACCCATACGAGAAGTTAAAGGAATTAACCCGTGGCAAGAAGGTTACCGAGAAGGATATGGAGCAGTTCTTAGAGAACCTCGATATGCCTGAAGAGGGTAAAGCTCTGCTCCGTGGCTTAACTCCTGCCAAGTACATTGGTCGTGCTGTAGAGTTTGCTAAAGAGATCTAATTTCAGATCTGAATAAATTGCTTGAAAAGACCTCATTTGAGGTCTTTTTTGCATCAAAAAAAATCTCTTTATTTCCATTACAAATGGCTTATGAAAGCTATAAGTTAAGCATCCATAAATGCATATATCAGATATTCATCACAAGCGAAAATAACTCTAATTATTAAAATATC
>Ga0256405_10005766_pt1 | contig 20796 bp, 15 predicted proteins | sample RumenRJG_02DNA_FD_189096 | JGI IMG/M metagenome (GOLD analysis project Ga0256405, IMG submission 189096) | Bovine rumen microbial communities from Lethbridge, Alberta, Canada - RJG_02 | ecosystem: Host-associated > Mammals > Digestive system > Stomach > Rumen | place: Canada: Alberta... | reverse complement strand
CGTTTCATCCACAGATGGCTCACCGATGTCGATTTGTTGGAAACGACGTATCAGACCCTTTGAACGGGAAAAATGACGGTTATATTCTTCGTAGGTCGTAGAACCGATAAATCTAATCTTGCCAGATTCGAGGTATGGTTTGAGCATGTTCGAAGCATCCATCGCACTGTCACCGGTAGCTCCAGCGCCTACAAGAGTGTGAATCTCGTCAATATAGACAATGTTCGCACCTTCCGGGCGTCCTTCGGCCGAGCGGTTGTCGGCCTCTTCTTGGACCCCGTCCATAATCTGCTTGATCCTGTTCTCGAAGTCGCCTCGGAATTGCGTACCGGCCAACAGCGTCCCCATGTCAAGCTGGTAGATACGACAGTCCTTCAGCCGTTCGGGTACTTTCTTCTCTTCTATCAGTCGGGCCAATCCCCAGACTAAGGCTGTTTTACCTACACCCGGTTCTCCAACGTGCAGGGGGTTGTTCTTGTCACGGCGACAAAGCACCTGGATCGTGCGTCTCAGTTCCTGCTCCCTCCCGATAAGCGGATTGTGGCTCTTGTAGTGGTCGTTCATACAGGTCACAAGCTTCTTCCATGCAACAGAATCTTCGTCATCTCCTGACTTATCCAGCAAATGGTCGTCTAACTCATAGAAATTAATCATCTGGCTCATAAAGATTGACTCCTTATCGCAGAGGCAGTCCTTGAGCAAATATGCCGCCCATGATTCCGTGAGATTCAATAATCCGTCAACCAAATGGGGAATGTCGACAGACTCCGCACTGCTCAATGACACTTTTTGTACGGCGCTCTCTATGACCTTTGCCATTTGAGACGACACTTCGGGCTCGTATTCCACGCCGTCGGGTATCGATTCTACGTTTTCCAGGAATGCCTCGAGGCGTTCCGCTAACCTCTCAGGACTATAGAATATGTTCAGGGCAGCGTTGAAGTTACTTTCGTCTATCAGTACCATTAGTAAATGCTCAGGCATTATAAACTCGTGCCTGTAGCTCTTACAGCACTCATACGCATCCTGTAGGGCGCGTGATGCTCTTTCTGTCTGTTTGATGATCGACATAATGCTCAGTTATCTTCGGGTTCTACTGTCAGGCGTAGCGGGAAACCATTCTCACGGGCCATCTTTGTTGCCTTTTGTGCTTTCGACAGGGCGATGTCGTAGGTGTAGATACCTACCACAGCCTTATCCGAGTGATGCACTTGTAACATCAGCGCCTGGGCATTCTCTTCGCTCAGGAAAAACACCTCTTTTAATATCATGACGACAAACTCCATAGTCGTAAAGTCGTCATTGTGAATGATAACCTTATAGCGACGTGGCTCCCGTAAATTCGTTTTCTGACGCTCTCTTATTTGTGACTGTTCTTGTGGCATAGCTTTTTCCGTTTTTTTCTTGACGATGTAATCAGTCCCGTCCATTATTGCTGCAAATTTACGCAAAAAAAGCGATAACTCGTGCAAAGTTGCGAAAAAAAACAGTTTTTTCAAGTGCGCTTGCCTTTCTTGGCGTTTTGCCTTTTGCCTGACGTACAATTGCCTGAACGCCTTTAACTCCTTCAACTCCTGAACGCCGCAATTAACCGAACTTTCGTATTTTTAATTAAAAGTAGGTGGAAACGTTAAACTATTTGAAGTTACGGAAAATATTTAACTTAAAATTCTTTTGTTTTTTAAGATTTTACTTATCTTTGCAGTATGAAGAAAAGTACAATCTGGCTCATTGCCATCGTCATGGGGCTCTCGTTCCTCGGCCTGCTCTTCCTCCAGCTCTCCTATGTGGAGCAGATGGTGAAGATGAAGAAAGAGCAGTTCGACGAGTCGGTGAACCGCAGTCTGTATCAGGCTTCGCGCAACCTGGAGATGAACGAGACGCGCCGTTATCTTGAGAAGGATGTCAACGAGACGGAGCGTCGGGCCTTCAGGCAGGATTCTGTCATGGCCCGTTCGGGGCAGCTCAACGATGTCATCCAGCATACCCACCAGTACTCCGTGTCGGGCAAGGACGGCACCATCTATTCATCGTTCGAGCTGAAGACCATAACGACCAAGCCGTCGACCATTCCCAAGGCCATGATCCTGCGGTCCGACCGCAGTACCATCGACGAGGCTTCGAAGTCGCTGCAGCAGATAGTGCGCAACCGCTACGTCTATCAGAAGGCATTGCTCGACGAGGTGGTCTACAAAATCTTGTATGAGGCCAGCGAGCGTCCGCTGAAGGAGCGTGTGAACTTCAAGCTGCTCGACCAGGAAATCCGTACGCAGCTGCTGAACAACGGCATCAACATACCGTATCACTTCACGGTGTCGACCACCGACGGGCGCGAGGTGTACCGTTGTCCTGAATATTCGGACGATGGTCTGCAGTATAGCTACACACAGGTGCTGTTCCAGAACGACCCGTCGTCGAAGATGGGCGTGGTGAAGATTCATTTTCCCGAAATGAGTAACTACATCATGTCGAGTGTGCGCTTCGTCATCCCCGCGCTTATCTTCACCGTCGTGCTGCTCATCACGTTTGTCTTCACTATCGTAGTGATATTCCGCCAGAAGCGCTATACCGAAATCAAGAACGACTTCATCAACAATATGACGCACGAGCTGAAGACGCCTATCTCGAGTATCTCACTGGCGGCTCAGATGCTCAACGACGATTCCGTGTCGAAGAGCGCGCAGATGCAGAAACACCTGGGCACTGTCATCGGCGACGAGTCGCGACGACTGCGCTTCCTCGTGGAGAAGGTGCTGCAGATGTCGATGTTCGACCGTAAGTCGGTATCGTTTAAGAAGAAGGAACTCGACCTGAACGAGCTTATGGAGCAGATAGCGTCGACATTCTCGCTGCGCGTCGAGCATACCGGCGGCAAGATATATACCGAGATAGAGGCTGTCGACTCAGCCATCTACGTCGACGAGGTACACTTCCAGAACGCTATCACCAACCTGTTGGACAATGCCGTGAAGTATCGCAAGCCCGACGAGCCGCTCAACCTCTATCTGCGCACGTGGAACGAGAAGGACCGCCTGTGCTTCTCTATCCGCGACAACGGTCTGGGCATCAAGAAGGAGAATGTCAAGAAGATCTTCGACAAGTTCTACCGCGTGCATACCGGCAATGTCCACGATGTCAAGGGCTTCGGCCTGGGACTGGCCTACGTCAAGCGCATCATCGACCTGCACGATGGCGACATCAAGTGTGAGAGCGAACTGGGCAAGGGCACGAAGTTTACCGTCACCCTGCCTATCCTGCAAGAGGATGCCGGTGAAAAGTAGCAGGTGAATAAAGTGCTAAAGGATTTGAAACAAAAAACAATCAATCGATTAAATAATTTAAATGAGTAAATCTATGGACGACAAACTGAAAATTCTTCTTTGTGAAGACGACGAGAACCTGGGAATGCTGCTTCGTGAATACCTGGCCGCCAAAGGCTATGAGGCAGAGTTGTGTGCTGACGGAGAAGCCGGCTTCAAGGCTTTCCTCAAGACGAAGTTCGACATCTGCGTCCTCGACGTGATGATGCCTAAGAAAGACGGTTTCACGCTGGCTCAGGAAATCCGGCAGGCCAACGCCGAAATCCCCATTATCTTCCTGACGGCGAAAATCCTGAAGGAAGACATCCTCGAAGGCTTCAAGCTCGGTGCCGACGACTACATTACCAAGCCCTTCTCCATGGAGGAGCTGGTGTTCCGTATTGAGGCCATCCTGCGCCGTGTGCATGGTAAGAAGAGCAAGGAGTCGACGCTCTACCGCATCGGTAACTTCACCTTCGACACGCAGAAGCAGCTGCTCTCTATCGGCGAGAAACAGACGAAGTTGACTACCAAGGAGAACGAACTGCTCTCGCTGCTCTGCTCGCACGCCAACGAGATCCTGCAGCGCGACTTCGCCCTGAAGACCATCTGGATTGACGACAACTACTTCAATGCCCGCTCTATGGATGTCTACATCACCAAGCTGCGCAAGCATCTGAAGGAAGACCCGCAGATTGAGATTATCAATATTCACGGCAAGGGCTATAAGCTCATCACTCCCGACGAGGAGTAAGGCCGGCGACCAACCCCCTCCCGTGGAGGGGGCTTTTTTAGCGCGATATGAACAGATACGTACCATATTTGGGATTGACACTGATAGGCATCGGTGTCGTCCTATTGATAGTCTGTAAACTGGCTGGCTGGCAGTCGAACACCGAACTGCTTATTGGCCTGATATGTGTCGTTTTAGGCTACTTTATGCACCTTTGGCTGCAGAAACGCGGGCAGAAATACTAAATACTGTTAAAGTAATGGTAATTCTCAATTCGCAATTCTCAATTCTCAATTAAAAGTAGTACCTTTGCACCCGCTTTAGAGCAAACATAACATTTTATTAATTTTTTTAACGTAGTATGAATCAATACGAAACCGTTTTCATTTTAACTCCCGTTTTGTCTGATGACCAGATGAAGGAAACGGCCGCAAAATTCAAGAAGGTTCTCACCGATAAGGGTGCAGAGATTCTGAGCGAAGAGGCCTGGGGATTGAAGAAGATGGCTTATGCTATTCAGAAGAAGTCTACAGGTTTCTACTGCCTGATAGAGTTCAAGGCTGAGCCAGAAGTGATTAAGACATTGGAGACTGCCTATCGCCGCGACGAGAAGGTCATCCGTTTCCAGACTGTTAAACTTGACAAGCATGCCGTAGAATACGCTGAGAAGCGTCGCGCCAAGCTTGGTAAAAAAGAGGAGGCTTAAACCATGGCTGAACAGAGTGAAATCCGTTATCTGAACGCTCCTTCTATCGATACAAAGAAGAAGAAGTATTGCCGCTTCAAGAAGAGTGGTATCAAGTACATCGACTACAAGGATCCCGAGTTCCTGAAGAAGTTCCTCAACGAGCAGGGTAAGATTCTGCCCCGCCGTATCACGGGCACCTCGCTGAAGTACCAGCGCCGCGTGGCTCAGGCCGTGAAGCGCGCCCGCCAGATTGCGCTGCTGCCTTACGTAACTGACATGATGAAGTAAACTTGAAGGAGGATAACGCATTATGGAAATTATACTGAAAGAAGATATTATCGGCTTAGGTTTTAAGAACGATATCGTAAACGTGAAGTCGGGCTATGGCCGTAACTACCTCATCCCCCAGGGTAAGGGTGTTATCGCTTCGCCGATGGCCAAGAAGATTCTCGCCGAGAACCTGAAGCAGCAGGCTCACAAGCTGGCTGCCCAGAAGGCTGCTGCCGAGGAGAAGGCTGCCCAGCTCAAGGACGTGGCTCTCGAGATTGCTGCTAAGGTCAGCGTTACCGGTCAGCTCTACGGTTCTGTAGGTGCTGCACAGGTGGCTGAGGAGCTGGCAAAGCTCGGCAAGGAGGTCGACCGCAAGATCATCACCATGAAGGATGCCAAGAAGGTTGGCGACTACGTGGCTCTCGTACACTTCCACAAGGAGGTCATCGTCGAAATTCCTGTCAAGGTTGTTGCTGAGAACGCTGCCGAACTGAAGGCTGCTGCTGAGGCTGAGGCTGCCCTGAAGGCTGCCCCCGTTGCTGAGGAAGTTGCTGAGGAGGAGGTCGTCGCTGAGGCTGAGGCTGCACCTCAGGAGGAAGCACCCGCTGCTGAATAACGTATCATAAAATCAAATAATTAACCCGCTGTAAGGCGATCATTATTTATTTAAACATTAAATCCCAGTGGTATGCCACTGGGATTTTTTTTGCGCAGGGGGAATAGTCCGTGGATGGCCCAATAGAGGCGCAGGGGACAAAGTCCGTGGATGGCTCAATGGTATTGAAATCTCACGGGTGAGCCGTAGAGTTTCTAACGTGCGCGCACTTCTACACAGAAGGAACATACCACAACAATAAAGCCGCCGGACTCTCGTCCAGCGGCTTTCTCTCTCTTGTTCGCTTCTGATTACTGAGCAGTAGCAGTAGAGTCAACAACTGCAGCGCTATCGGTAGCAGCAGAATCAGCAACCTCAGTAAGGCTGTCAGCAACCTCCTCGATAGAGTCAGTGTCAACGGGAGCAGCCTGCTCGGTCTTGTTACCACATGCAGCGAATGAAACAGCTACAACAGCAGCGAATGCAAAAACTAATTTCTTCATTTTTCTAAGCTTTTAAATCTGTAAAACAATCATTTGTTTATTAAAACGATGCAAAGGTAGGTATTTTTTTGATACGACGTATCGTTTTTTTTGTTTTTTTTTAGGGTGTTTTTGTAACTTTTTAGCAAAACGTTGAATATCAGATAATTACAAAAAGTTAAAAAATGTAACAAAAATCGCTTCCGATGATTTTTTGTAAAAAAGGCCTAATTTTGAGAAAATAGTAGTACCTTTGTGCTCGAAAACAAATATACCTCTTTATATATATATTAATGATAGACTCGTCAGCCTTTCAAGGCAAGAAAGCAAAGTATTTCACCCTGGGGTGCAAATTGAACTTCTCTGAGACATCGACCTTCGCCAAGATGCTTCAGCAGCTGGGGGTGGTGACGGTGGAGCGTGGCGAGCAGGCCGACATCTGTCTCATCAACACCTGTTCGGTGACCGACGTTGCCGACCACAAATGCCGGCAGGCCATCCACAGGCTGGTGCGCGAAAACCCGGGAGCCCTGGTCGTCGTCACGGGATGCTATGCACAGCTGTCGGCTGAGGCCGTCAGCAACATTGAGGGCGTAGACCTGGTTCTTGGCTCCGACGAGAAAGCTCGTCTGGTGCAGTATCTGTCGGAGGTTTTTGTAGACCATGAGTCCTGTCAGCACCATACCCCCCATCACCTCATCTTCCGCCAGAAGACGAAGGACATCCGCTCGTTTGCTCCCAGCTGTTCGCGAGGCAACCGCACCCGCTATTTCCTCAAGGTACAGGACGGCTGCGACTACTTCTGCACCTACTGCACCATACCATACGCCCGTGGCTTCAGCCGCAATCCTACTATTGCCTCACTGGTGGAGCAGGCGCGAGAGGCCGCGGCAGAGGGTGGCAAGGAGATTGTGCTGACGGGCGTGAATATCGGCGACTTCGGCAAGACGACGGGCGAACGGTTCATTGACCTGGTGAAGGCTCTCGATGAGGTGGAGGGAATCCAGCGCTACCGCATCAGTTCCCTGGAACCCGACCTGCTCAGCGACGAGCTGATAGTCTACTGCGCTCAGAGCCGTGCCTTCATGCCACACTTCCACATCCCCCTGCAGAGCGGCAGCGACACCGTCTTGCGGCTGATGCACCGTCACTATGACCGTCAGCTCTTTGCCGACAAGATTTCCCGTGTGAAGACGCTCATGCCCGATGCCTTCATCGGGGTCGACGTGATGGTGGGATGTCGCGGCGAGACGCCCGACTGTTTTGAAGAAACCTACGAGTTCCTCGATGGACTCGACGTGACTCAGCTGCACGTCTTCCCATACTCCGAACGTCCGGGCACACAGGCGCTGAAGATTGACTACGTGGTCAGCGAGAAGGATAAGAAGGAGCGCAGCAAGCGGCTGCTCACCCTGTCGGAGCAGAAGACGGAGGCTTTCTACGCCCGCCATATCGGTCAGCAGGCCGAGGTGCTCTTTGAGAAAGCCGCACGCGGAAAGGCGATGCATGGGTTTACGCGTAACTATATACGTGTGGAACTGTCGCCCGCCGAGGCACGCCAGGAACTGGACAACCAGTTGGTGACGGTGACGCTGGGCGGCTTCAATCACGATAAGACAGCATTGAGAATAGAAGGATGGAAAAAGTAGCGATTGTCATACTCAACTGGAACGGAGCCAAGATGCTCCGCCAGTATCTGCCTGGCGTGCTGCGCTATTCGTGCGGCGAGGCAACGGTCTATGTGGCCGACAATGCGTCGACGGACGACTCCCTCGACCTGTTGCGTAGCGAGTTCCCCGACGTGAAGCTTATCATTCTCGACAAGAACTGGGGCTTTGCCGATGGCTACAACAAGGCACTGCGGCAGATAGAAGCAGAATACTACCTGCTGCTCAACTCCGATATCGAGGTGACCCACCATTGGCTGACGCCGCTCATCGAACTGATGGACGCCCACCATGACATTGCCGCCTGCCAGCCTAAGCTGCTCTCCATCTTCGACCGCGACCAGTTTGAGTATGCCGGAGCGAGTGGGGGATACCTCGACCGTTACGGTTACCCGTTTTGCAGGGGGCGTATCTTCGATACCGTAGAACGCGATGACGGACAATATGACTATCAGGCCGACGTGCTCTGGGCAACAGGAGCGGCACTGATGGTACGTGCTGCCGACTACTGGGAGGCTGGGGGACTCGACGGACGCTTCTTCGCCCATAACGAAGAGATCGACCTCTGCTGGCGTCTGCGTATACGGGGCCGGCGCATCGTCTGCCTGCCGGAGTCGCAGGTGTATCACGTCGGGGGAGGTACGCTCCCGAAGTCGAATCCCATGAAGACCTTCCTCAACTTCCGCAACAACCTGACGATGCTCTACAAGTGTCTGCCAGACAGCGAACTGCACCATGTCATGCGCTGGCGCTGGGTTCTCGACTACCTCGCAGCCTGGGAGATGCTCATCCTGAAACGCAACTGGGGCGACTTCTGCGCCGTCTACCGTGCCCGCCGTGCTTTCCAACGCTGGCGTCACGACTTCGATGCCGACCGCCGGCAGATTCAGGGCAGCCGGGTAGAAAAAGAAATACCAGAGCAGCGCCGCTTCTCGTTGCTCTGGCAGTATTATGTCAAGGGACGTAAGTTCTTCAGTACTTTACCTGAATAGGCTGCTCCACCTCGCTCTTCCATTCTTTCAGGAAGGCAAACCACTCCTTGGCAGAGTGATAGCCGAACTCCTCGTTATTTGAGGTGTAGCTGACCTTATAGTTGAGCCGGTTGGATTCGGGCTTGACCACAAAGGCGTAGTTGTCCTTGTTTGCTACTTCCTCGCTGACGATATGCTTTTGGGGAATACAGATGGCTAATCCAACCGTCTCGCGGCTCCACTTCACGGTGTCGGTCGAGGGATAGTCGGTCCCCCAGCAGGCACGCAGGCCCTTCTTGTCGCTGAACTCCTCGGAACCTTTGACGTTGATGATGCCCGTTGAGAATTGCAGGTCGCTGACGTTGCGGCTGAAGTACACTTCCACGTCAGTGTCGCGATGACCGGCGTACTGGATGTAGCGGATGGTCATATTCACAGGCGCCTTTGCGGCATCGGCCTTCCAGCCCCGGTCGACAAGCTCAACGATAGTGCGCAGCGGACCGTAGCTGATGATACGCTGGGTGCGCGAGCGCACAGGTTCTATCATGGTCGGTTCATGGCCGTTCCAGCCGCGGAAGGCACCCAGACCGAAGGTGTTGCCCACCCACAGGACGTCGTCGCCGTAGCCTTCCTTCTTCTGCTCGGCTGACGTATAGAACTGCGTCTGCTGCAACTCTAGTCTCTTCTTGAACTTCCCGTAGAGATCCAGTGTCTGGCGCTTGTCGAAGTAGATGCGGATGCCGTTCAGTTCGCTCTCGAAGTCTACGCCGTGATGATGCTGCAGGTTGTAGGAGTTGGCGCAGTCGCCGCGAGCCGTGATACTCTCGATATAATTATTGTGGCGGTTCTTCTCCTTCACCTTGTCGTTGCGCATCAGCATCTCAGCATAGACGCGGGCCGGATATTGCCGCGGACTGCCTTCGCTGAAGAGCGTCACACTGTAGTCCTGCTTTGCCTTGGGACCTATGTCGGCCAGAAAGCACAGTTCGTCGAAGTCGTCATCCTGATCTAAGTCGTCAAGCTGGCACGCTATCTCACGGCCATCGAGAGTGACCAGCGCCGACTGCACATCGCCGTATTTGTCTAAGTTAATTACAATCGGCTGATCTGTACGAGCCCGCTTCATCGGATTGCTCACGCTGACGGTGATGGTCTGCTGGGCAAAGGTGCTGGAGCAGACGAAGGCCATAAAGGCCCACAAAAATGTACGTTTCATGTCTTTTTGTTTGTTTAGTAGTACGCAAAAGTAATGAATTTCAAAGAATTTTTTATCTTTTTTAGGTTAAAATTTGGATTTTACAATATTATTTAGTAATTTTGCAACTGAATTTAAACAAAATTCACTGAAAAAGGCTAAAAGATGCGCAAGATATATGTTCTATTCCTGATTGTGATGCTGACATGCATTGGCTGTCAGTGGCAACTCAACTCTTCAGACGAGTCAGAAATAGAAGTGCTTGTGGAGCGATATGACCTCATCGAAAGTCTTTACCTGACAACTGGCGACTATTCGGCCCTTCAGCAGATGAGCACGGACTATCCTCAACAGACACGTACGCTGATTGAGGACGTGCTGAAAATAGGCCGCGTCGACGATCCGGAAATCAACGTCAAATTCCTGGACTTCTATCAGGACAGTACCCTGCAGACCCTTATCGCTGCCGCCGAACAGGAATATGCCAGTATGGATGATATCAATCAGGAACTGAGCGACGCCTTCAACCATCTGAAGGAACTGCTGCCAGAAATGAGCATTCCGACGGTCTATTCACAGATTGGGTCTCTCGACCAGAGCATTATCGTAGGCAATGGGCTGCTCGGCATTTCGCTCGACAAGTATCTGGGCAGCAGCTATCCACTCTATCTCCGTGAGGACTATGGCTACACCGAGCATCAGCGAAAGGTGATGACGCGGCAGTACATCGTCCCCGACTGCATTGGCTTCTATCTTCTAAGCCTCTATCCGATGCCTAACCGCACTTTGAACCAAGTAGAGCGCGACACGCATGTCGGTAAGGTGCAGTGGGTGGTCAACAAGGTGATGAAGCGTACGGTATTCAATACGCTCTATACCCGCAGTGTTGGCCATTATATGAAATCGAATCCCACCGTAACCGTTGAACAGTTGTTGCTGAACAACAATTACACTGAGATTCGATAGCACAACAAAAAAGCCTATTCTATTTTCATCAACTCCTGCATGAACTCCTGGAGCCGGAGCAGACCATAGCTGCCACCGACGCATGACACCTCGTCGTAGTGCTGTACGTCGTCAGCTGTGATGTTGCGATGCCAGATGAGGAAGGGCACGGGTTGGCCAACGTGGATGCGCTTCTCAACAGGAGTCAGATGGTCGGGCAAGACAGCGATACAGACGGGTTCCTCCCACGTGCGGACCTCCTGATATATAGGGGCAATGAGCCGCTGGTCCAGGTATTCGATGGTCTTGAGCTTCAGTTCCAGATCACCGTCGTGGCCGGCTTCGTCGCTGGCTTCAACGTGAACGAAAACGAAGTCGTCGTGGCGCAGAGCCTCGATAGCAGCCTGTGCCTTACCCTCGTAGTTGGTGTCGGCAAGACCGGTGGCTCCTTCTACCTCAACGATTTTCAGACCGGCGTAGTGGCCAATGCCTCGTATGAGGTCGACAGCCGAGATGACCGTTCCGCTCTTCACCTGCGGGTATTGCTCCTGCAGTGTCTGCATCGACGGGCGGTAGCCGCCAGACCAGGGCCAGATGCTGTTCGCCTGACGTTCGCCCTGCGCAGCCTTCGCTAAGTTGTAGGGATGCTTCGACAGCAGCTCTTGTGACTTCAGAATCAGGTCGTTTATCAGGTCGGCAGTCTCCTGGGCTGTCATGCGTCCCGGCTCGACGGGGGCGTTCTCTTCGGCCTTCACCAAGAGTTGACGCCACGGCTCATTGGGATGGTCGTGGGGTGGGGCACAGACTATGTGCTTGTTGCCGCCCTTGATAACCAGCAAGTGGCGGTACTGAATACCGGTGATGAAGCGGATGCGGTCGTTCCCTAATTGCTCGTCAAGGTATTTTATCAGCACGTCGCCGTCGCTGGTCTGTAGGTTGCCGCCGTTGTGGGTGATGATTCGCCCGTCCTCAATCGTGATGATGTTGCAGCGGATGGCAAAGTCGTCGTCAGCCATCTCGTAGCCGATGGAGGCTGCTTCAAGGGGACCGCGCCCCTCGTACACCTTATTCAAATCGTAGCCTAAGATGGCGGTGTTGGCCACCTCTGAGCCTGGGGGAAATCCTTCGGGTACGGTAACCAGACGTCCGCAGCGGCCTTCCTTGGCAAGCTGGTCCATCATCGGCTTATGGGCATATTGTAGTAAGGTCTTACCACCCAGTCGTTCTACTGGCAGGTCGGCCATTCCGTCGCCCAGAATAATGATATGCTTCATAGTGAATATATTTTTGCAGCGGACTTAACGGACTAACACGGACTATTCTCGATTGCTGTATAGAAGCGAAACAGTCTGTGTAAGTCCGTTAAGTCCGATGCTTTTAGATATTTGCTATTGACATGATATTTGCGAAGACGCCAGCGGCGGTAACGGCGGCGCCGGCACCATAGCCCTGAATAAGCATGGGGTATTCCTTGTAGCGCTCGGTAGTGAGCAGCACGATGTTGTTGGAACCCTCAAGCGGATAGAACGGATGGCCTTGTGGCACTTCCTTCAGGGCGACGCTGGTTTTGAACGACGATGGGTCTTTCTCGTCGGCTTCCATCGTTGCCACGAAGCGCCAGCGCTTACCTTCGGCCTCAAGCACCTTGCGGCGAGCTTCGAAGTCGGCATCCAGCTCTGGAAGCCGGCGCCAGAAGTCGTCGAGGCTGCCCTCAAAGTAGTCGTTAGGCACGAAGAGGTGTTTCTCAACGTCCTCCTGTTCCACCTTGTAGCCAGCCTCACGTGTCAGGATGACCAGCTTGCGTATGACGTCAGTGCCGCTGAGGTCGATGCGCGGGTCGGGCTCAGAGTAGCGTTGCTCTTTAGCACGGCGTACGGTCTCAGAGAAAGGCACGTCGGCAGCTATCTCGTTGAAGATGAAGTTCAGTGTTCCGGAAAGGATGGCCTCAATCTTCAGGATCTTGTCGCCCGAGTTGCACAGGTCGTTGATGGTGCCGATGATGGGCAGTCCAGCGCCGACGTTCGTCTCGTAGCGGAACCAGACGCCGCGGTCGCGGGCTGTCTGCTTCAGTTTCAGATAGCTGTCGTAGTCGCTCGAGGCGGCAATCTTATTGGCTGCCACGACGGAGATGTTATGCTCTAAGAACGTCTGGTAGAGCATTGCTATCTGACGGCTGGCCGTACAGTCTACGAAGACGCTGTTGAAGATGTTCATCTTCACAATCTCGTCGCGCATGTGTTCGGTATTGGCAGGATAGCCTGCACGTAGAATCTTCTCGTAGTTGTCCAGGTCGATGCCGTCGCGGTCGAGCACGAAGTTGTCGACATCGCTGATGCCCACCACGTTGAGCTTCAGGCGGCGTGACTGCATGAGGAACTGCTGCTGCGTACGTATCTGCTCGAGGAGCATACCGCCGACAGTACCGATGCCACAGATAAAGATATTGAGAACTTTGTATTCTGACAGGAAGAATGAGTCGTGGAGCACGTTGAGCGACTTGCGCAGGAAGCGGCCGTCGACGACGAATGAAATGTTGGTCTCAGAGGCACCCTGTGCACAGGCGATGACCGAGATGCCAGAGCGTCCCAGTGTGCCAAACAGCTTACCGGCGATGCCGGGGGTCTGCTTCATGTTCTCGCCCACGATGGCGATGGTAGCCAGTCCGCTTTCCACCTGCATGGGGAACATGGCTCCCGTCTCTATCTCCTTGGCAAACTCCTCGTTCAGCACTTCGGCAGCGGCGGCAGCATCCTCGTCGCGCACGCCGATGGACGTAGAGTTCTCCGACGAAGCCTGCGAAACCATGAATACCGAGATGCCCTTGTTGGCCAGTGTGGTGAAGATACGGCGGTTGACGCCGATAACGCCCACCATCGAGAGACCCGTCACCGTAATCAGCGAAGTGCCCTTGATACTCGAGATGCCCTTGATGGGCTTCAGGTCGTCCTCAATCTTCTCCTTAATCAGCGTGCCAGGATGTTCAGGGTTGAAGGTGTTCTTCACCTTGATGGGAATATTTTTGATGCAGACGGGGTAGATGGTCGGCGGGTAGATGACCTTTGCGCCGAAGTTACACAGCTCCATAGCCTCTACATACGACAGTTCGTTGATGGTATAGGCCGTCTTGATGACCTTCGGGTCGGCCGTCATAAAACCGTCGACGTCGGTCCATATTTCCAGCATCTCTGCGTCGAGGGCTGCTGCAATGATGGCGGCTGTATAGTCGGAACCGCCACGTCCGAGGTTTGTCGTCTCATGGCTGTCACGGTCGCGGGCAATGAAGCCGGGAACCACAGCCACCTGTGGCATATCCTTGAAGGATTCCTTCACGAGGCTGGCCGTCAGTTCTGAGTCCAGCGTGTGCTTACCGTTCTTCTTCTCCGTGCGAATGAAGTCGCGCGAGTTCATGCGTACACCGTTCTTTACCAGTGTAGCCACAATGTTGGAACTCAGACGCTCGCCGTAAGAGACAATGGCGTCGAGCGTCTTACGGCTCAGGTCGTGAATCAGGAACACGCCATAGTAGATGCTCCTCAACTGTTCGAAGAGAGCGTCCACCTTATTAAACAAATCTACGCGCTTCTTGTCGTCGGTGATGATGGTGTCTATCATTTGATGATGGCGTGTCACCATACCGTCAAATTCCTCACGCCACCGCTCGTCACCTTTCAGAGCCAGCTCAGAGGTTGCTATCAACTTGTCGGTAATGCCGTCAAGTGCGCTTACTACTACTACGACAGGTTGCGTCCGAGCCTCTGTCTCCACAATTTTCTTCAAGCTTAAAATGCTCTTTACGGAACCTACGGACGTTCCGCCAAATTTCATGACTTTCATATCTCTATGCAATTTTTCTTGTCGTCGGTACACCTTTAACAAGCGGCGCTTTCTCCAACGGCGCTGCAAAGGTACTATTTACCCGGCAAATAACCAAATAAATACAAGTTTTTTTTCTTCGTGGCAGGCTAAAGACGGTTCTCTAAGGAAATCATGGGGGCGGTTCTTTGCGTGGCAAAGCGAGCAAGCTCGAGCGCTACTGATCACTCATCAGCAAACTGCACCTGAAAATTTCACGGCCTCTCGTAAAAACGTCACGGCCTCTCGTAAAAACGTCACGGCCTCTCGTAAATCTCTCACGGCCTCTCGTGAAAGAGTCCCGCTTTGACCAACCACTTTTCAATTTGTTTCATTCTCTCACGCGCGCACACGTATTACGTATATAGTAGCGAAACAGAAAAGAAACCCACACCTCCCACACCTCCCGCACCTAAGCTCAGGTGTGGGAGGTGTGGGAGGTGAGGGTTCATTTTGGCTTATGACAATACTCTACGCGCGCGAGAGAGAATCATGGGGACAGTACCGTCCCTTGACCCACGTAATCGCTACAAAGGTACGGAATAACTGCAAAACAAATATCTACCCGGCCATCACAAAGCGGAACACCTCTTCCTCCTGAAGTTCCGGGCGTTTAGTAACCATTCTGACGTAGTCACGAATCAGGTGACGCCAGTCATTCGTCTTCATGCAGAAATAGCGTTCTTGGTACTCTTTCTGGCACTCTACCACTATATTCATGATGGTAGTGCCCTCATAGAGTTCCATCATGTTGTGTACTAAGCGGCGCACACCGTCATCAGTCTCAACATCCTTTAGCATCGAGCCTTCAGGAGTAAGCTGTATCTCTTTGGCCTTCCTGACTTTAGTCTGAGGTTGTGGCATCTCATGGCCTTCTTCATCATCAGCCCATTGTTCGCATTGTTTCAAGACGACGTTCATAGCACCTTCGGCCTCTTCGGGCGGATACTTGTATTTCTTCAGCAGTCGCTTCACCAGCCGGCGCATATTGGCACGTTCCGCCTCCCTGCGGTTCCAGTCAATGGTGCGGTTCTTTCTGAGCATATCAGTCAGCTCCTTTGTCATTTCAACCAACTGGTCGTTAGAATAGAAGTCCTTCACGGCTTGAGGACGCGTCAGGGCATCGTAGAAGGCTTTCTCTTCGTTTGAGAGACCTAATGCGTTGCCTTGTTGCTCTGCATCCATCATCTCCTGAGCCATCTTCAGCAGCTCCTGAATCACTTCTTCGTTGGTAATCAGGCCATTGACGTAGCGGTTAAGCGTTTCGCTGAACCGATTGCTGAACAACTCACCAGTAACAATGTTGATGCGGGTCAGCGTCCGGACACGACCGCGCAGCAGGTCTTCAAGCAACTTCGCAGCAAGGTTCTTCTCCTTCATCTTCTTCACCTCTTCCATGAATTTCTCATCGAAGAGCGAGAATTCCGTTTGCTCGTGGTCAAAGATGTTCACCACCCCATCGCTCTGCACGCTCTGTTCAATCAGGGCTGCAATGCGCTGGTTGATGTCCCGCTTGGAAACTTTGCCGGGGGTCTGCAGGCGGATGATCAGGATTCTTACAGACTCCATCAGACTGACTTCGAAGCGCTCTGCCTCTACGAGCAAAGAACGGCAAAGCGTAACAGCCTGGCGCAACAACGACCCATTCCTGACAAACTCCTTGCAGGCTTCGGCCTTCTCAGGTGCAATCAGGAAGTTGACAGCCCCCTTGATAATCTGAGCACGCTCGGCAGGTGTACCTTTATAAAAATGGCTATAGTCATAGCCATGCAGCAGGTCGCGGCAAATCTCCAGCTTCTCCTTAAATTCAGCGTATGCTTTCTGCTTGATGTCATTATTACCATAGTTGTCTTGGTCGCGCTTGGTGTAGCGCTTCATGGCATCTTTCAGAGCTGCCGCAATGCCCACATAATCGACAATCAAGCCACCAGCCTTCTCAGGGAACACCCGGTTTACACGCGCTATGGCCTGCATCAGGTTGTGGTCCTTCATGGGCTTATACACATACATCGTTGCCAGCGAGGGCACATCGAAGCCTGTCAGCCACATGTCCACCACAATGGCAATCTTCATCGGGTCGTTCTCGTCTTTGAACTTCTTGGCGAGTTCTTTCTTGTAGGCCTTGCTGCCAATGATGTCTGCCCATTCCTCCGGGTCTTGATTGCCACCAGTCATCACCACCTTCACCTTCTCTGTCCAATCAGGACGAAGTTCCAGGATGCGCTTGTATATCTTCATCGCTATCGGGCGGGAGTACGCCACAATCATAGCCTTGCCACAGCAGACGTATTGGCGGTTGTCTTCATAGTGAGCTATGATGTCAGTCACAAGATCGTTGACCGTTGCATCATTACCCAGCAGCGCATCCATGTGCGACATCTCCTTCTTGTTCTCTTCAAGGTCTTCTTCCGAGGCTCCTTCCTGCCTCAGCCGGTCATACTCAGCATCAATCTGAGCCAGCACCTCGTCGTTGAGTTTCAGTTTGATGACACGACTCTCGTAATAGACAGGCCGTGTGGCACCATCCTTGACGGCCTGCGTCATGTCGTAAACGTCAATATCGTCGCCAAACACCTCGCGGGTATCCCTGTCCTTGTCAGATATAGGCGTGCCTGTAAAACCGATATACGAAGCATGAGGCAGCGAGTTGCGTATCTTGCGGGCAGCACCGATATGCACATTGCCCTCAGTATCAATCTTTTCCTCCATACCATACTGCCCACGATGGGCCTCATCCGTCATCACGATGATGTTCTGACGCTCTGAAAGAGCGCCGTCCCAATCATCGAACTTCTGCATCGTGGTAAAGATGATGCCACCCGAATTGCGGTTCTTCAGCATGGCTTTCAGCGAGGTGTCATCGTTCTCTGCATTGCGGCTGGTACACTGCACAGGTCGCTGACGTAGGAAGTCTATGGTGCGCGAGAACTGTCCATACAACTGTTCGTCCAGATCGTTGCGGTCTGTAATCACCACTATCGTTGGGTTCATCTGTTGCACCTTGGGATGGTGAGCCAGGAATACCATCGACAGGCTCTTGCCTGAGCCTTGCGTATGCCAGAACACACCAATCTTTCCATCACCTTTTACGGCCTCTTCCGTCTTCAGGGCTGCTTTCTCCACCGCATAATACTGATGATAGCCTGCCAGAATTTTGGCATAACTGCCTTCGCGTACATCGAAGAGCAGATAGTTCTTCAGGAGGTTCAGCAGCACCCTCGGCGTGAATACCGACTTGAAGGCTGTATCATAGTCAGCCACCTCGCCAGTAGGCTGTTTCCATTCCATGTAGCGATCCTCCTTGGCTGTGATGGTACCTATCTTGGTGAGTGCCATATCGCTCATCACGTTGAAGGCATTATAAACAAACAGCGAGGGGATGAACTTCTGATAATTCCTCAGTTGCAGATAGGCTTCGCTGGCATCCGTCTCTTCCCTGCTCGGCGATTTCAGTTCTATCACCACCAATGGCAGCCCATTCACGAATACCACGATGTCAGGTCGTTTGGTGTCGAGTTCCTGCATGGTGAACTGGTTCACCACCAGGAAGTCGTTCTCTGCTTCGTGCTCATAGTCTATCAGATTCACGATCTTTGTCTTCACCTGATGCTTTTCATCAGTATATTGCACCTCGATGCCATACTGCAGCATCTGTGTAAACTTGAAGTTACACTCATAGAGCGACGAGCCCTCTATCTGATGCAGTCTCCTGATGGCATCATCGATAGCAGACGCAGGCAATGTAGGGTTGATGCGCTGCAAAGACGCTTGCAACACATCATCCAATAACGGGTTGCTATAGTCGCGCTCTATATCAGGGCCATATACATAGCGATACTGCCCATCTTCCAGGCTCTGAAACAGTTCGATAAGCGCCTGTTCATATTCGTTTTCTGTATATCCGTTCATAGGCTTATCTCTCTTAATCGGTTTGCTCGTAGTAGTATGAATAGTCTCAGATTCTGCATCAGATATTCGGCACGGCAGAAGAGTGTGCCATCCTTCCAGATGGTTTTCTGACGAATCTGACCTGCAAAGTCGTAGAGACCGCCAAACAGATAGGCATGTATCTGCTGCAGGCATTTCACTGTTCCAGGTTCCATGCTGTCAAGCAGACCACTCTCAATGAGGGTGTAGGCCTTCTTCTTGCTCTGTCCGTCGATGGAATTGTCGCTATATACGAACCAATCGAGGAAAGCAGTGGCCTTCTGGTTGGGTATAGCCTTGGCAAGTGCCGTGATACCTTCAGCATCAAGCACATCGGTGAGTCGTCGTTTCCCGTCAGGAGCAAGCAACTTCAACTGGTTAGTGGCACTAACCACTTCATTCTTATCTGCCTTCAATTTGGTCTTGAGATATTTCCAGTAGTTGCGAGTCTTGGCATAGTCAGGCTGTTCGTTGATGGCACCAATCACATCGAGCACAGAGAAGAACCACTTGTTATTCTCCTCGCTCCACACCGCTCTCACCTCGTGGTCTTTATAGAATCGAATAGATACTTTGTCCATAAGCCTACACTTTAATTTGACCTGACATTAGTTTGGGGAGAAGGGTGTCGCGGAGAGTGGAGAGACGGGAGGATTCTTGCTCTATGCTTTCTATCTTGCAGTAAAAATTGCAGCAGATATCTGCAAAATCTTCTACATCCTCCATTTTTGGAATAATTAATTTAAGACTCTCTATATCATTTGCATTTATACTTGGATAAGTGCTAACAGACTGCTCGCCTATAGCTTGTAATGTTTCAATTATAGAGTTTTGTATCAAGAAACGATATATGAAGTATCTATAAGCACTCCAATTAGCTGTAATCACAACGAAACCTGTTGAGACTACCAAAGATGGGGAAGGATTCATCAATAATCCATAATGTCTTTGATTCGGTCGGACAGCAGAAAAAAGAATATCGCCTTCTGATACTAATCTTTTTGCTCTGCTTGGTATTTTATCTTGTCCTTTATGCAATATTTGGATATTATCAATCCTATTAGCAGTAATATTACCTGTATCAAGATATTCTATAACATCTGGTGTGTTTTTTGAAGACAGGGTTCTTTTATTTGTTTTACAAATTTCCCCTAAAGTTCCTACTCTCCATCCTTCAGGAATCATTCCAAGTTCTGACTCTACGAATTTACCATTTTTAAATGGGGCAAAGTCAATGAACCAATGCTTGAAAAGAGCCTGAGCCTGAGCCTCTAAGTTCTCACAAATACGACGATTCACAGCGATTTTGTCATCGAGGGAGGAGAGGATGGAAGACACTGCATCAACTTTCTCCGGGAGATCTATTGGTATTCTTCTTAGATTGTCTTGATTAAGTTTAGGCTGTGCGCATCCTGTTACATATGGACTAATATTAGAATGATTTAAGATGAAACCTAATAGTTCAAGTGGGCATTTACCATTATATCCTAATATATGCGCATGGTTGTTTACCCATATTTTTCCACTTACGATATTTGCAATATCTTGAGTCCTTGTAACGAGATTTGCACCATCCTCTGCCACAAGTAGATATTTTCCATCTAAAAGATAATCGTCTACATAGTCAATAATACTCTGAGCTCCATAATAAGGGTATGGACCTTGTCGCTTTGCTCTTTGCATAGCGGATAGTGGAACACGTTTTGAATCGAGTATCTCACATAATTCGTCAAGACGATGCTCACTCATACTCCTTCCTCCTTTCTGATAACTTCCCAATGACCTGTTTTATCAGAGCCTATGCGGCGGATGAACTCACGGCTTTGGAGGGTTTTGATGGTACGGGCGATAGTAGGACGAGAGAGGTGACACTGTGCAGCTAACTTCTCGTAAGAGTAATCAGGATACAAACTTATCGCATCCAAGACAGTCTGCTCAGTCTTTGAGAGCTGGGGCGCCCCCACTTTTACAGTATCATTTACAGTATCATTTACAGTATCATTCTTTCTCAATAATTGACGGAGCTCTTCGAACTTCCCTGTCATTAATAGGTCTGCGTTTTCTATCACAACCTTGGTTTCTGACTCTGTCAGACTGTTGCCTTCAAGGGCATTACTCGTATAGGTCAGTCCCACACGGTAGTATTCACGCAATGACTTCAGCGTTTCGGGC
>Ga0256405_10005765_pt1 | contig 20802 bp, 19 predicted proteins | sample RumenRJG_02DNA_FD_189096 | JGI IMG/M metagenome (GOLD analysis project Ga0256405, IMG submission 189096) | Bovine rumen microbial communities from Lethbridge, Alberta, Canada - RJG_02 | ecosystem: Host-associated > Mammals > Digestive system > Stomach > Rumen | place: Canada: Alberta... | reverse complement strand
CTAGGATTACTTTCTAGTATCTTTAAAAACATTTGATTTGCTTGAATAAAATTACCTAAATTATAATAACAAAGCGCTAATAAATTTTCAATTTCGTCATTCGGTGCTATTTCGTATGCTTTTACAAGATATAATTTTGCATTTTCATAATCTTTACACAAGAAAGCAGCTTTACCAAGCATAAATAGTATAAAGTCATTATCGGGTGCTTTAGAAAGGGCTTTTAGCAGCATTGCATAAGCTGCATCGTTGTCATTAAATGCCATTTTGTTTTTAGCGGCAAACGTTAAGAAGTTTGGATCATCAGGTGCCATTGAAAGTGTATATTTGTACATATCTTCTGCTTTTGCAAAATCTCCTGTTGCATGCATATAATTCGCATATTCAAAAACTATGTCTTTATTTTCAGGTTCAAGCTCGTACGCTTTTTCAAATTCATCTTTTGCATAATCAAAAAGTCTTTTATTTAAGTAAATTACACCCAAATCTTTATGTGTTTTAGCAGATTTTGGATTTAGAGAGAGAACTTTTTTAAAAATTCTTTCGGCATGGTCAAAATCACTTGTTTTCATGCATAACATAGCATATTCGTAATATATATCAGGTGTAACAGCACCTTGCATAACTATTTTTTCATATAAATCTTTAGCTTCTTCAATTTTTCCTGTTTGTATGTATATTGATGCCAATTTTTGTATCATCATAACTGCTTTAGGATTTCTTGAAACAATCTCTTTTAAAATATTGGCTGCACATTCTAAATCACCGATAATTTCAAAACAACAAGCTAAATTATATTTAAAATTAGTTTTTTCCGGATATTTATCAGATAATTCAGTATAGTGTTTAATAGCTTTATCATAATGTTTTGCTTTAAACTCGCACATAGCAAGTGAAACAATATAATTGTCCAACGGTTCTGTATCGTAAGCTTTTTGGAATAATTCACAAGCTTCTTCAAATTTATTTTTTATTTGCAAAATTGAACCCATATTATAATATGTTAATGAATTGCTAGGGTCGTGTTCTGAAGCTTTTGCGTAGTTTTCGTAAGCTTTATCATAATTTCCAAGAGTAATGTATGCTGTACCTAGATTGTTGTATATTTGAGGATGTTCAGGATTTAATTCAAGAGCTTTCTCAAAATATTCAATGCTTTCCACAAATTTCTTTGATGAAATGTAAGCCGTGCCTATTAGAAAGTATAGTCTATATTCATCAGGTGCATACTGTATACCTTTTTGTGCTATTTCTATTGCTTTTTCTTCTTCTTTGGTTTTCATATAAACAACTGCAAGATTTTTATATGCATCAGCATATTCTTCACGCAGGTTTATAACCTCTTGATAAGCTGATTTTGCATGAAGATAATCTTCTAAATTATCATAGCAATTTGCAAGATAAAACCAACTCGTAGCATCGTCCGGCATATATTTTACAACTGTTTCAAAATTTATTCTGCCTTGCTCGTAAAGTTCCAAATTTAGGTTGCATAAGCCTAATAGTTTTAAGGCTTCTACATTGAATTCGTCGTCTTTTAAAAATTCTTCAAGTCGAATTTTTGCCTGTGCAAAATCTTTTTCTCCGATAAGGTCGTTAATTTCATTTAATATTTCGTTACTCATAGTAAAATTATATTACAAAAAAATAAACATGAAAGCGTGTTTGTAGTAGAATTTAATTATGGGATAAGGAGATTTATTTTGACACAGCAAAACATGTTTTCAGAGGGAAATATAGTTCCTGTTAATATTAGAGAAGAAATGAAACGCTCATACATTGATTATGCAATGAGTGTTATTGTAGGACGTGCATTACCGGATGTAAGAGACGGTTTAAAGCCTGTTCACAGAAGAATTTTATTTGCTATGAACGAATTAGGTATGACACCTGATAAACCGTTCAGAAAATGTGCCAGAATTGTTGGTGAAGTTCTTGGTAAATATCACCCTCACGGCGATTCATCTGTATATGATGCCTTAGTTCGTATGGCTCAAGATTTTTCGACAAGGTATTTAACTGTTGACGGTCATGGTAACTTTGGTTCAGTAGACGGAGATTCCGCAGCAGCAATGCGTTATACGGAAGCAAGAATGCACAAGATTACACAGTCAATGCTTGCTGATATTGATTGTGAAACGGTTGACTTTGGACCAAACTTCGACGGTTCATTGCAAGAACCGCTTGTGTTGCCTGTAAGATTGCCAATGCTGCTATTAAACGGTACTTCTGGTATCGCCGTTGGTATGGCAACAAATATTCCTCCTCATAATTTATGTGAAATTGTTGACGGACTGGTTGCTTTAATTGATAATCCTGATATTACAGTTGCTGAGTTAATGCAATACATTAAAGGTCCTGACTTCCCAACAGCAGCAACTATTGTCGGTTTGAATGAAATTAAACAAGCCTACGAAACAGGCAGAGGCTCTATTAAGATGCAAGCTGTTTCTACTTTTGAAGAAATTTCAGGCGGTGCTGGCAGACAATCAAGAACTGCTATTGTTATTACTGAAATTCCTTATCAGGTTAACAAATCTGATTTGATTTTAAAAATTGCGGATTTAGTTAAAGAACAAAGAATAACAGGTATTTCTGATATTCGTGATGAATCTGACCGTGAAGGTATGAGAATTGTTATTGAATTGAAACGTGATGCTAAACCTGAAGTTGTTAAGAACAATTTATTCAAATATACTCAATTAGCAACTACTTTTGGTGTTAACATGCTTGCATTGTGCGATAATCAACCAAGGTTATTGAATTTGCATCAAGTATTAACAGAATTTGTTGCGCATAGGGTTGAAATAGTTACAAGACGCACAATTTACTTCTTGAAAAAGGCAAAAGTAAGAGCTCATATTTTGGCTGGTTTAATTATTGCTTTAGGTTCATTAGATGAAGTAATTGAATTAATTAAATCTTCAAAAACGACAGAAGATGCAAGAGCAGGATTAATGAGCAGATTTGGTTTAGATATTGACCAAGCAAATGCAATTCTTGAAATGCAATTAAGACGTTTGACAGGCTTAGAGCAAGATAAAATAAAGGCTGAATATGATGAATTAATCAAGAAAATTGCTGAATATGAATCAATTCTTGCTGACAGACAAAAAGTTTTGAACATTATTAAGACAGAACTCATTGAGGACAAAGAAAAATACGGTGATGACAGAAAGACTCAAATTGTTGCAGAACAAGGTGAAATGAGTATTGAAGATTTAACTCCGAATACTCCGATGGCTGTATTTATTACTCATCAAGGATATATTAAACGTATTTCTTTAGATACATTTGAAAGACAAAATCGTGCAACACGTGGTAAATCCGGTATGAAAACTAAGGAGGATGATGATATTCAGCACTTCTTTACTGCAATGATGCATGATAAAGTTTTGTTCTTCTCATCTAAAGGTACTGTTTACAGCTTAAATGTTTACGATTTCCCTGAAGGACAAAGACAAGCAAAAGGACTGCCTATTGTAAATGTTCTTCCTATTGCTCAGGATGAAAAAATTACGGCAGTTGTACCTGTAAGCAATTTCTCACACGATTTAAACTTAATTATGCTTACAAAATCAGGTTACATCAAGAGAATTGAGCTTGATAACTTTGCTAACATCAGACGTAACGGTATTATTGCAATTAGTTTGGAAGAAAATGATGAATTAAATTGGGTAAAACTTGCTACTGCTAAAGATGAAATTATTATCGGTACTAAATGTGGTATGGCAATCAGATTTAGTATTGAAGATTTAAGACCATTGGGCAGAAGTGCAAGAGGTGTTACATCTATGAAATTGAGAACAGGTGATGAAATTATCGGATGTGATATAGTTCCTCAAAACTATGATGCTGACTTACTTGTAGTAACTTCAGACGGTTTTGGTAAACGTACTAAATTATCAGAATTCAGAGGACAAAACCGAGGCGGTATAGGTTTAATTGCAACTAAATTCAAGACAAATGAATCAAGACTTGTTGCATTAACTATTGTTTCAGAACAAGATGATATTATGCTTGTTACCGCAAACGGTATTGTAACTCGTATTAAAGCAGGTGATATTTCTCAACAAGGCAGACCTGCAACGGGGGTTAGAGCTCAAAATTTAGTTGATAATGATACTGTTGTTTCTGTTAACAAAATAATTTCACCGGAGGAAGAAGATGCCATTGTTGATAAAGTAAAACCTGAAACCGAATTAGAACCGGAAGGTGAACAAACAAAATTAATCTAATATGAAAGCAGTGTATATAGCACTGCTTTTTATATTACTGGGTACTGGTAATATTTTTTTAATTATGTATTATTAAATCAGAAAGATAAGTTTATGTTTAAAGAAGTTTTTACGACAAAAAATATTGTATTTTTATTACTTTTGTTGATTATATTGGCGGTATTACCTAAGATTAGCGAATTCATTATGCTATTTTTTGCTTGTTTTGTACTTGCCTGCTCAATGCTTCCTATAGTTAATCGGCTTGATAAAAAAACAAACAATAGGACATTATCTGTCATAATTGTTGTAGCCTTAGCAGTTGTCCTTACACTGGCTTTTATATTGCCTGTATTTGCTATTACTATTGAACAAATAAGTTTATTTTTCCAAAGTGTTCCTGAAAAATTAACAGAAATACAAAATTACTTACAAAATTTCAGCTTTGGTGGACATTACTTGTCTGAATTCATTAATGCAGAAAGTATTATGAATAACGGACAAGAAATTGCGAAAGGTATTTTAAGCCAGTCTTGGAATATTACAATGGGCTTTGTTCAAGGAATAATTGTTTTTGTAGCTATTGTTACCGTTTTATTTTATATGCTTAAAGACAGTAAGTATATGAATGAAAAATTTATTGAATTTTTCCCTGATAATATGAAAGACAGAGCCAACGAAATTTCCGAAAAAATTGCTCAAAAAGTTGGCGGTTATGTAATTGCGACAATAATTTCCTGCATTGCAATTTGGATAATGGTTGCAGTTTCACTTTTAATATTGAAAGTCGAATTTGCCTTTTCGTTAGGTTTAATTTCAGGTGTCTTAGATATTATTCCTGTTTTAGGCCCGACGGTTGCGCTAACTTTGATAATTTTGAGTGCGTATAAAAGGGGTGTTATTGTTATTGCTTTAGCATTAGTGTTATTTTTAGGTGTGCAGCAAATATCAAATAATGTTATAAGACCGGTTGTTTTTGGTAAATTTATGGATTTGCATCCGCTGGTAATTATTTTCTCATTGTTAGTCGGCGGTAAATTCGGTGGTCTTATAGGTTTAATTTTAGCTCCAGCAATTGCGGCTATAATTACGGTTTTAATTGATGAATTATATTTAAAAACTATAAATAAATCAAAATAAATATATTAATGGAAAAGATTTTATATGAACAAAAATTGAATAAAAATTCAAAATGCAGTATATGGTGTGCATATCCGGCTTGTTATTCTTTCGCAATGTCGTCATTGGGGTATTTATGGATTTTTAAATCAATAGATGATGATGAAAATGTTAGCGTTGAAAGAATTTATACAGATTCTAAATCTACAAAAATGCTAATAGACCAAATTGATGCTATATGTTTTTCATTTTCTTTTGATATGGATTTTGTCGGAATTTTTCAGATATTAGAAAAATATAATATTCCTTTTAAGGCTTCTGATAGAAGTGAAAATCATCCGTTAATATTCGGCGGTGGGCCTGTTTTAACTTCTAATCCTGCTCCATATAAAGATATTTTTGATTTTATGATTATAGGTGATGGTGAAGTTATTAATAATAAGGCGATTAGCGTTATTTCTGAAATGAAGGGATGCAAAAAGCAGGATATTCTTACTGAAATTTCTAAGATAGAAGGAATTTATGTTCCGTCTGTTAATCAGAATAAAATTATTAAAAATTCAGTTAGAATAAGCGAGTGTGTATATACTCCAATATTAAGCGATGAAGCTTTTTTTAAAAATATGTTTATAATGGAGCTTTCAAGAGGTTGTGCGAATTGTTGTAATTTTTGTATGGCATCTTATTTGAATTTGCCTGTTAGGTTTGCGCCGTTAGATAATATTATCGAAACTATTGATTTAGGTCTGGAAAACACTAACAAAATTGCGCTTTTGGGAGCTCAAGTTACTGCTCATCCTAAATTTAAACAAATATGCGAACATATTTATAGTAAAATGCAAATTAGACCTGAAATAGAGATGAGTATTTCATCATTAAGAGTTGATGGTGTTGATGATTGCATCTTAAAAACACTTGTAAAAGGTCATCAAAAGCACGTTACAATAGCAATTGAAGCTGGAAGCGAGCGTTTGAGAAACGTTATTAATAAAAATGTAACAGAAGAACAAATTTTTAAAACAGTTGAAAGTATCAGAAAAAATGGTTTGAAAGGCGTTAAAATCTATGCAATGCTTGGAATTCCTACTGAAACTTATGTTGATTTAGAAGAAATAATTAGTTTGGCAAAAAGGTTAAAGCAAGCAAATAAAGGTTTTGATATTTCATTTGCCTTTTCCTCATTTATACCAAAGCCAAATACTCCACTCCAATGGCACGGAAGATTTGCAACTGCTGAGTTAGAAAAAAGGCAGCAATTTTTGAAAAAAGAATTTCATAAAATCGGTGTTAAAGCAGGTTTTTCAAGCATTAAATGGGATTATTGGCAAGCAGTTTTGTCAAGAGGAGATGAAAATTTTACAGATTTTTTAATAGATGTCTACAAAGGTGGGGCTAAACTGGGAGCTTACAAAAAATCGTCTAAGTTTTACTTTAATCCCGACGGTTACGCAATAAGAACTTATAATTTAGCGGAGGTTTTACCTTGGGATTTTATTGACATAAAACCGGGGAAAGAGGTTCTTATTGACAGATATAAAAAAATATTGAATTTAGCTTAAAATAGATTTTTTATATTTTTCTGTCAGTAATGCTGCAAAATCAAGAGCTTTGTCCAAGGATTTGAAGGCTCTTTTAGGAATTATAAAAGTACTGTTTTTTGCGACATAAACAAAAATTAATTCTTCTGTTACTTTAACATCGCAAATGTCTTTATAAGGTACAATATTATCACCAAGGTTGCTCATATAACTCAGCCCGTCTTCTTTAAGCGTGCATACAACATTAGTAATTACTTTTAAAGAATTTTTTGCTGTTATATATGATGCATAAAGAACTATTGGAAAAGCAATTATAGACACACCAATAAATAGAACTCCAAGAGGTATTTTATGCGACAACAAAAATACTAAGCCAATGGTAAAGGCAGATATATTGAATATTAAAAATAATGTACATCTTACTTTTTCAAACGAATATGAATCAAGAACAAAGTTTATAATATCTTGTTTGGTGTATTGAAATGAAACGTTTAATTCTTCCATTATAGATCCTTTATTTTTTTCTGGTGTTTAAAGTTTTTTCAAATTGTTCAAAAACATCTTTGCCAACAAGTTGTTCAAGTGATGCTCTTTTTGTATAATAATCATTTCTTGCTCTAATTTGAAAATCTATTGAATCCCTGTAATATGCATCTGCAATTAAGATTAACTCTTTTTTCCCGTTTTGAGCAAGCTTATAGTTGTTGTAACGTTGTTTAGACATTTTGTTTGCCCTTGCTAAAACTTCTCTGGCTGTCATATAATCACAATAACGATTTACAATTTTTTGTTGCAAGTCGTCAATCTTTCTCACGAGTATTATCATATCAGCGTCATTTACACGTGTATATTTGTAATTCATTGCTTTAGTGTCTTGCCCCATAATATTTAACATTGAACCTGTAAAAAACGCACCTGTCGCAAGTAGCGGATTGCCTGAACCTGCACCGACAAGAGTTGACATATTAGCAATGGTTGTTAATACTTTTTTTACTGATTTTTCGTTTGGTTTATCAGCATCAGGATTTGATAATTTGTATAAAGCATATTTAATGGTATCGCTTTTTGTCGCTGCGCCTTGCCATAACAAAGACAAATCATTCATCATTTCCGTGTAATCCATTTCAGTAGATTGAGAAATTTCATAAGATATTTTTTTTATGCTTAAATCTGCGTATGTAAGACCTTCTGTTGCAAATTCATTTTTTGATTGCAGTTTTACATTTTTAGTATTTATTGGATTTTTAATTTTATATTCTTTTTCTATATCATCAGATGTGCCTACTCTATAAGCATGTGATTTTGCATCTTTTATTGAGTCAACATCTGATGGGTATGCAGGTGTTATGAAAATTAGAAATATTACGATTGTAATTAATTTTTTTATCATTTAATTCCTCCTTTTACTAAGGCTGAATTAACGTTGAATTGATATAATGAAAGACTATCAACAGCTTTTTTACCGGCAAGTCTTTGTAGTTCTAAATAATATTTTTTTGCTTTTTGTTCTGCTTGGTATTCTTGTAATTCCATATTATCATACAAAGTCGATGATATTGTAATATCAATAATTTCACCTTTATTTAAGGCATTTGAATAATTCTTGTTATAGAGTAATAATCTGGCCCTTGTTTCTTTCAATAATGAAAGTGAATTTTTATAATTATAGTAGGTATCAATAATTTTATCTTGTAAATCTTCAACTAACCCCGCTAATTCAATTAACTCGGTATCAGTTAGGGGTGTTTCCTTTGGAACATTTTTTCTGTTTAATAAACTTTGTGCCAATCTTCCTGCCGCAAATGCACTTGTCTGAACTGCCGCATCTGCGCCAGCAAATGATGGAACAAATGAAACTCCGCTTACAATTGCAGACAAAGTTTTTGACATAAGAGAGGAATGTATCCTTCGTTGGCTTTCAGGAGTTGCAAGTTTTTTTAATGCAAATTCTATAACTTGATTATTTTCAACCGTACCTTTCCATAAAGTTTCTATATCTTCGCAATCTTTTTTGACTTGATATTCGACCAAATCTTGAATTACTTGTTTGTCGTTTATAAGCAATGAACCCTTAATTTTTTTAACAGGTTCTTTAAGTTTTACCTGTTGTTTTTCAACTTTACCCAAAGATACGCTGTTATCAGCCAATGCCGGCAGACATATCATTAATGATAAACATAACAACAATACACTTCTCATAATAAATTTATAACACATAAAAATTTATAAATCCATGGATTGAGAAAAGATACATCTTTTGGTTGTTATCAGATAATTTAAAAATTTATACAATGTTATTGAAGAAGGGGAAAAGGATAGTGGCAATTACTTTGTACAACAAGCCGAATAGAGAAATGCTTTCGGAAATGACATTAAAATCCGAATTAAGCGAAGATGAATCATATAAATTGTGTATAAAAGCAGATGCTTTAAGATTGGCTAATATGTTTAAAGAATCTGTACCAAAATATTTGAGATCTATTTTTTGTAAACGTGATAATTCTGATGCGTACTATGGATTGGCTCTTTCTTATAAAGGACTTCAAAATTATGATAAAGCTATTGAAACTTTAGAAACTGCATTGTCTTATAAAGATGATGATTTTGCAATTTACTATGAACTTGGAATTTGCCATTTAATGAATGGAACTCCTTGTCCTGCAATAAAATGTCTTATTCGTTCAATTCAATTGAATCCTGATAATCTAAACGCTCAAGTACAACTCGCACTTGCACATGAACTTGTTGGTGAACAAGAAATGGCATTAATGATTTATCAAAGAATAATTGAAGTCGCTCCGGATTTTTTAAAAGCATATAAACATAAAGCTGCATTACTTATGAGTCTTGATGAATATAAAGATGCAAGTACCGTGTTTAATCAAATACTGAAAGTCAAGCCTACTTATTCAAAGGCATTCTTGGGTATTGGTATATGTTTTGATAAGTTGAAACGTTCCGTTGATGCTATGCGTTATTACAAAAAGTTTATAGAGAAGAAACCTGAATCATCTCATGTACCGTTTGTTGAAAACAGATTATTTAATTTGAAAAAATCTCGGAATAAAAATAATAGTTTTTCTCTTGTTACAAATCCTATTAACGTGTAAGTTCAAATATTTTAAATTGACTTGGGTACAGTTTATCAAAGAATAATTCATTTTCAGGTGTTGAGAATGAAATTCTTTCAAAATCTTCACCATTAAACACGTATTCCGCTATTGCCGAATAATCTCCGGGCAGGCAAACTTTTTTATCAAAGACATCTTGTCCATATACTAATTCTTTGTATTCGTTACCGTTATTATCTTGTTTTGTTATTTTTTCAGTTGTGGCTTTATAATTTGCAACTATAAGTAAAGCAGTCTTAAGAGTTTCTTTTGATATTAACCAGCAAACATAGCCGTCATCTTCTTGTGTAATAATTTGAGCTTCGCCTTCTGTTACTGTATCAAAGTTTTTTGCAAGCCTGTTGATAGAATCAAATCTGTTAAAGAAATGATAGTTTTTATTACGTTTCATTGAAATTTCATTGCCAACTGTTTTTTCAATTTGGTTTTGCGTAAATGTTTCATCTCCATCAACGTACATAACAGGTCTGTTTGCAAATTTACCTCCCGGTAGGAATTTGTATTTAAACCATTTGAATATAGCGCCATTTTCTCCTAATTGAGCCGGATATTGGTCTATAGCTTCAAATTCTCCATCTTGATTGTTGTAAGTTTTTAAAATTGATAAATAGTCTTTAGATGCCAAATCAACGTTATAATTAGTTAATTCCTGATTATCAAAAACAATATTTTCAGGATTTTTATCTGACTGAGAAACAATGTCATTACCCCAAAGAATATCAAAATTCATTTCTTCGTGGTATTCCTTATAGAATTTATCCCACAGCATATATTCTGCTAAAGTTGCAAAATAAGGAATTTTCTTTTTCATATGCTTGTTAAGTTCTCTAAGAACTTCCGCAGGGGCTCTGTAACTAATTGGAATACAATTTTTTGTTGAAAATTTATCAACTATATGGTCAACGTGGTCAACTCTATATCCGTCAAATCCATATTCAATTTGGAATTGTTCAAGATGTCCAACAAACTTTTTTACAACAGGCTTGTTTATTTTACCATTTTCCAAAAATGCAAAATAATACGGAGTTTGGCAATCTAGGTTAGCCATTGATGTAACATCATTACCATCATTATCGTAGTGCTTAAAAATAGGATAAGTTCCGCATTCGCTCATTTTTTGAAATACCGGTAATCCTACGGAACACCAAGCACCTCCGGGAATTGTCCATAAACCGGCTTTTGTCAATTCGTGTATTACATCGCTTTTAATATCATCTTCAGTTATTTTTGCAGAGAGTTTAATGTTTAGCGTTTGCGCAATAATTTCCTTTACTCTTTTTACCAATTTTTCTTGATTAGATTTTTCTGATGCTTGTTTTGAGATTTCTTTTTTATAATCTTCTAATTGCTTATCCAGTGCGTTATATATTTCAAGGTATTTAGATGAAATCTCTCCGGCTCCGCCTTTTAAAATCTGTTTATATAAGTCTTTTGCGACCTTTACATCATTTTTATCAAAGTCTTTTTCTAATATACCTGCCGCATCATCAACTTTAGTTGCAATCTTATTCATTAAATTATTTACATCACACCATCTTGCGAGGTAAGGGTTTGCAAGTACTATTTTTTCAAATCTACCGGCTTGAGGAAGTACGTCATATATAACAGGATGTCCCGCAAGTTGAGCCATTTCAATGAATAGTTGCACTTGTTCTTTTACACTTAAATTAAAATATCTTTCAATATTTTCGTCGTTTAATTTTGCGCTAACCCCGGATTCCGTAGGTAAATAAGCACATCCGAAATCTCTTGTTTGAAATGGTATAAGGTAAATTGTAGTATTAAAAATATTACGTTTTAAATCGCCTGTTGGTAATACAAGGATTTGCTTTACCCAATCAAAAAATTTACCGGGAGTTTCTGAATAATGTCCGTTGCCCAAAGCCGCAAGATTAATTAATTTTATATCATGTCCTTCTTTTTTTATCCAATCGCTATTTTTAACGTTATTTCTTGCAAGAGGACTTATTTTATCATTTTCAAAAACGAATTTACCGTCTTTAAATACTCCGTTATTTTCCCATTTTATTTCTAATGCACACAGAGTTTCCGCTGCAGAAAGTTCTTCCAAAACTTTTAAATGAGGATAGTTAAGATAGCCGTATTTTCTTACAATATCCCGTAACTGCTCTTTTCTTGAATCTGGCAAATCATAATAGTAGGTATATTCTTTTAATTTGCCGTATACCTCATTTAATCTGTCGGCTTTACTGACAGTCTCTTTCTTTTCAAAAATTTCAAACATGATTTACCCTTTGTTATGTTAATTCAACCATGTTTTAAAGTGTTTGTCGAGTTTTTATAAGTTTTATTAACATTTGTTTTAATATCCGTATTTTTGTAATATTATGTTTATGGAAATAGGAGGGTATATGAAACCATTAAACGAGTACATTGAACACACATTATTAAAACAAGATGCAACAAAAGAACAATTTTTGAAATTATTTGAAGAAGCAAAAGAACACAAATTCTTTGGTGTTTGTGTAAATCCTGCTTATGTTAAATTAGCAAAGGAAAATTTAGACGGTTCAGGAGTAACAATCGTTACAGTTGTAGGATTTCCTTTAGGTGCAAGTTCATCAAAAGTTACGGCATTTGAAGCTAAAACAGCTATTGAAGATGGTGCTGATGAAATTGATATGGTTATGAATGTTTCAGCAATGAAAGATAAAAACTATGATTATATAGTAGAAGATATTAAAACAGTAAAAGCTGCTTGCGGTTCTCACAAGTTGAAAGTTATTTTAGAAACAGACTTGTTAGAAAAAGATGAAATTAAAAAAGCAAGTGAATTATGCGTAGAAGCAGGTGCAGACCTTGTTAAAACATCAACAGGTTTTGTAAAAGGCGGTGTTGGTGCAAAACCTGAGGATGTAAAAATTATGCATGATACAGTAGCTCCTCATGGTTTGATGGTTAAAGCATCAGGCGGTGTTCGTTCTAAAGAAGAAGCATTAGCTGTTATTGAAGCAGGTGCTGATAGAATTGGTACAAGCTCTGGTGTTAAAATCGTTTCAGAATAGATGATTTAAAAAATTTCTTAATAAACCTTTCAATTCAATTGAAAGGTTTATTTTTTTGTATTAACATATCTTTGGTAAATCTAACTACACAGGATATACATAATGGGTGATGAAGATAAGCAGTTTGATGCAACCCCCCAGAAACTTCAGAGAGCAAGAAAAGAAGGGCAGGTTGTAAAATCAAAAGACTTTTCAACAGCTATTTCGCTGTTGGTGCTTTTTACAGCGATTAATGCACTTGCACCTTTTATTTGGCATCAAATTACACAGTTATATGTTCTTTTGTATGAGCAAATACCAAATGCTCACATTGATACTATTGGTATGACTTATATTTTAACAATGACAATTATACCGACAGTTTTACTTATTGGTCCAATTTTGTTTTTAGCTTGGGCGGTAGCTATATTGGCAGATTTTATGCAGGTAGGACCATTGGTTGCAACAGCGCCTTTAATGCCTAAGTTAGACAAACTTAATCCAACCAAATATTTTAAAAATATTATGTCTGTTAAAACATTGTTTGAATTAGTAAAAAATATCGTAAAAGTAGCTATTTTAGGTTTTATTGGCTGGTCTGTATATTCTGCACACTTGACGTCTATTCTTCAACTTGCTGCAATTGATAACAATTTTGCAGTTATGATGGAGTTTGGTAAATTAATTGTAGAATTTATTTTTAAAGCTTGTTTGGCATTCTTAGTAATTGCAGCTGCTGATTATGGTGTAACTAAATGGAAATTTTTAAAAGACCAAAAAATGTCTTTTAAAGAAATTAAAGATGAATACAAAAACACTGAAGGCGATCCTAATGTAAAGGCAGCGTTACGCCAACGTCGTATGCAAATGTTGCAAAAAGGTATGATGGATGCTGTTCCTGAAGCGGATTTCGTTGTAAGAAACCCAATTCACGTTGCTTGTGCTTTAAAATATGATCAAGCAGAAATGGAATGTCCTGTGTTAACTGCCAAGGGTTCAGAGATGATTGCGAGAAAAATCATCCAAATAGCCGAGGAAAATAATGTTCCTGTAATTGACAATGCACCGGTCGCAAGAGCCTTATATCGCATTGTTGACATAAATCAGTACATTCCTCCGGAATTATACAAGGCTATTGCAGAAATTTTAATTTTTGTGTATAATATGAAAAAGAAACCAAGATAAAATTTTATAAATATCTTGAAAATTTTGGTTAGTATATGCAAATGCAAAGCGATTCAAGGTTAAAAGAATATATTGATATAGTTCAAAAAGTTGCAAAAGTTGAGCAGCGCCGTATTCCTACGCATATGGTAGAATATGAAGAACTTGTTAGTATTGGTATTATTGCTGTTCAGTCAATGATAAAAGGTAAAACGGATGAAGAACTTGAACGTTATAATGCAGCATACATTGGTACTGCTGTTCGTTGGGCAATAAGAAACGAACTTAGAAACAGATATAAATGGTATTCTTTAAAACATAAAAAAGAAGAAGGCGAAGAAGGTACGGTTGCCTCTGAGGGTGAAGAAGACGGTATTGAAGTTACTCCTTCAAAGGTTAGAGAGGCTGTTTATGAAACAATTCTTTCTATAGATAGTCTTGCAATGGCAAATTCTGATAATGATTCGCCTTTCGATTTTGTAAAAGATACAAAAGCCATGCCTGATGAAGCTGCCGAAATTACCGAAATGGGCAGAATGATTAAAGAGGCTATTGCAACTTTACCTCAAAAAGACAGAACAATCGTTGAGTATCGTTTTTACAGAAACATGCAAGTTAAAGAAATTGCACGTCAGGTTGGATTATCATCTTCTCGTATTACACGTATTGTTCAAGCTGCCTTAAATACTGTAAGAGAATATTTGGAAGCTCATGACCAGCATGATTTTTAATTAATGTCGCCTGTGTAGAACTCTTGTCCGTTGATAATGATAGCTCCGTTATCTGTAATTTTTTCGGCAACACCTGTTATTTTTGCGTTTAAATTAGTTATGGTTATTTCTTTACCTATGAAATTTATGTATTTTTCATAGTCTTTTTTTATAAGGTAAAAACCTTGTTTTAAAAATTCTTCATAATTTTCAAAAAATGTATTTACAAAATTTTCTAAAAATATTTGTTTGTCTATATCTTTCCTAAGTTCTATATTTAGTGCTGTTGCTTGTTTATCAATTGATAAACAATCTTTTTCTTTAGCATTCAAATTTATACCTACGCCAATGATTATTCCTTTTAATTCATTGTTTTTAATAACAGTTTCGGCTAATATTCCTGATATTTTTTTATTATTTATTAAAATATCATTAGGCCATTTTATATGTGGTTTTACATCATATTTTTCAAAAGTTTTTGCTAATTTCAAGCAAGTATATTGAGTTAAATTAGAATAGCTTTGTTTTAGGTTGTCTGTTGGTTTTAATACTATAGATATAAATAAATTGCCATTTCCTAAGTCTACCCATTTTCGGCTAAATCTTCCTCTTCCGTTTGTTTGTACAGAAGTATACACAACCGTTTTATTATCTAAGTTGTCTAGATTTATTTTTGAATAGTCATTAGTTGAGGTCGTTTTTTCTAAGTGTAAATATTTCATATATAAAATTTATAACAAAAATAAATTATTTGCGATTTTTTTTTGAGTAGTGTATAATAGACTAAAGTAAATTAGGAAAAGACATGAGTGAAGGACATTGGATAGCAAATATAGGTAATTTGGCGTTCAACATGGACACAATTATTACAATGTGGGTAACAATGGGACTGTTGATAGTTATTTCATACGTTACGACACGTAAATTGTCGATATTTCCGTCAAAACTTCAAGTTATATTTGAGTCTGTAATATCGTATTTTTCGGGTATTGTTTCTTCTAATATGGGAGAAAAAGAAGGTAAAAAACATTTGCCTTTGTTGTTAACTTTATTTATGTTTATTTTGACAGCTAACCTTCTTGGGCAGCTTCCTTGGAGATTAATTCATCTTCATTCCGGTGAATTGGCTTCTCCAAATAATGATATTAACATGACGGCAGCAATGGCAATTGTTGTTTCAATATATTATATATTTTTTGGTATTAAGAAAAAAGGTTTTCACTTTTTTATAGAAAATTTTAGAATAGATGGAATTATGATAGCATTGGTAGATTTGCTGGAATTGTTTGTAAGACCGTTTTCGCTTGCACTTCGGCTTTTTGCTAATATAATGGCAGGTGAAATTTTGGTGTTCACCTTTGCAAGTATGTGTGCATACTTTGCACCGTTACCGTTTATGTTTTTTGAAGTGTTTGTAGCTTTAATTCAAGCACTGGTATTTACGTTATTATCAACAACTTACATCGCTTTGGCTGTAAGTGAGGAAGAAGAATAAATATAAAAGAAATAAGGAGAAAATTTATGGCAGTAGAACAAATCGCAACTCAAGTTGCAGCATTCAGTAAATTAGGCGCAGGTATTGCAATCGGTTTTGGTGCAATTGGCGGTGGTATTGGTATCGGTTTGGCAACAAAAGGTATGTTAGAATCAATGGCAAGACAACCGGAAATTGCAGGTAAAGCATTTATCAACTTTATTATCGGTTTAGGTTTAGCAGAAGCAACTGCTATCTACGCTTTATTTATCGCATTACAACTTATCGGTTAGGATTAACAAATGGAATTTAACGCAACATTTATCGTAGCATTCATAAGTTTTATTGTTTTTACGGTTATAATGAATTTAATTCTTTATAAACCAATAACTGATATTGTGCAAAAGCGTAAGGAACTTGTTGATGCTAATTATGATGAGGCAAATAAAAATTCTGAAAAAAAAGAAAGTGTTTTGCAAGAAAGGGAAGAAAAACTTGCAAAAGCTACAGATGATGCAAAAGCCCTTGTTGCTGAAAAAACTGCTGAAGTGAATTCAAAAAAAGACGAAATTACGTCAAATGCAAAAGCTGAAGCTCAAAAGAATATAGATGCGTATAATCTTTATTATAAGAATGCAACTTCTGAGGCAAAAGATTTTTTGCGAACAGAAGTTATTACTCTTGCTCAGGCAATATCTGATAAATTTTTAGGCGAGAATGAAAAAATCAATGCCGAGGATAATAAAGATTTACTTGATGGTATTACTCAAGGATAACGAATATGGAAATTTGGAATACAATTGTACAAACAAATACATTTAATTTTATTATATTTGTAATTATATTTGCAATAATATTCAAATTTGCAAAAGTGGGTGATATGATTACTTCTATGCAGGAAAAAGTAAAGCAATATGTTGATGATTCAACAAAGGCAAAGGAAACGTCAATTCAGGAACTTAAAAAAGCAGAAGAAAAGGCAGATAAAGTTGGTTCTGAAATTAAAGAAATAATCAATAATGCAGATTTGAATGCAATGCGTTTAGGCAGAAAAATTATGGCAGATGCAAATATTCAGTCGGAAAATATTTTATTGAATGCAGACAAAATTAACGATGCAAACGGTAAAAAAATTATTTCAGAACTTTCTCAAGAAGCAGCTTTAGTTTCTGTGGAACTTGCAAAAAGACATATTATAAGCGTGTTAGATAGGAAACCTCATTATCACGCAAAATTTGTTGAAGATAGTATTAACGAACTTGATAGGTTTAATTTTTAATGGGTAACGAACAAAATATATTAACAGCAAAAAGATATGCGGAAGCTTTAATTGATTTCGGAAAAACCGAAAAGCTTTCGTTTATTTCAATATCTACTGATTTAGCAAATATAAATTTAATTTTATCCAAATCAAAAGATTTGTATGAAATTCTTACAAATCCGCTGGTTTCGGTCGAAGATAAAAATGAACTTGTTGATAAAGTTTTTGAAAAAGATATTGATGTTTTGATAAGAAATTTTTTAAAAGTTTTGAATGAAAAAAACAGATTTGATTTGATATACGAAATCATACAAGTTTATAACTCCTTGTTGGATGATATTAACGGGATTGCAAGAATTGAAGTTATTTCCGCTGTTGAATTAAACGACGTTGAACAAGCTGATATTCAAGCAAAATTAGCATCAAAATTAAAAAAGCAAATAATTGTTAAATACAAAATTGATAAGTCTGTGATAGCAGGTCTTATAATCAAAATGGGTGATAATATTATTGATATGTCTGTTGCCCGAAAATTAGAAGAATACAAAATGGCATTAATAAAGTAAAAGAGGATAAAATATGGTAGCAATTAAACCTGATGAAATTAGCTCTATCATACGAGAAAAGATAGAGAATTATGAAGCAAAGACAGAAGTTTCAAATGTTGGTTCTGTGCTTGAAGTTGGCGACGGAATAGCTCGTGTTTACGGTCTAAGAAGTGCAATGTCAGGCGAATTAGTTGAGTTTGATGACAACAAAGGAACTTTAGGTATTACAATGAACCTTGAAGAAGATAATGTTGGTGTTGTAATCTTAGGTGATTATACACACATTAAAGAGGGCATGACAGTAAAAACAACTAACAGAATTGCATCTGTTCCTGTAGGTGATGGATTAATCGGAAGAATTATAAATCCGACAGGCAAACCTATTGACGGTAAGGGTGATATTCAATTTGAAAATACTTTACCTATTGAAAAAGTTGCTCCGGGTATTGTTGCAAGAAAATCAGTGCATCAACCTTTGCAAACAGGTTTAACAGCCATTGATGCTTTAACGCCAATTGGCAGAGGTCAACGTGAACTTATTATCGGCGACCGTCAAACAGGCAAAACAGCTATTGCAATTGATACTATTATTAACCAAAAAGGTCAGGATGTAATTTGTATTTATGTTGCAATAGGTCAAAAGGCTTCTACTGTAGCACAATTAGCAAAAACGTTAGAAAATCATGGTGCAATGGATTATTCTCTAATTGTTTCAGCAACAGCAAATGATGCTGCTCCGTTGCAATATATTGCTCCTTTTGCCGGATGTGCAATTGCAGAGGGTTTCTTAGAACAAGGTAAACACGTATTGATTATATATGATGATTTGACAAAACACGCACAAGCATATCGTGCGATGAGTTTGTTGTTAAAAAGACCACCAGGACGTGAAGCTTATCCGGGTGATGTATTCTACTTGCACTCAAGATTGCTTGAACGTGCTGTAAAATTAAACGATTCATTAGGTGCAGGTTCAATAACAGCTCTGCCTATTATTGAAACACAAGCAGGCGATGTTTCTGCATATATTCCTACAAACGTAATTTCTATTACAGACGGTCAAATTTTCCTAGAATCAGGATTATTTAATTCAGGTATCAGACCTGCGATTAATGCCGGTATTTCTGTATCACGTGTAGGTGGTGCAGCACAAACTAAAGCTATCAAACAAGTTGCAGGTAAATTAAGACTTGATTTAGCTCAATTCAGAGAATTGGAAGCATTTGCCCAATTTGCATCCGACCTTGATGCTGCAACTAAAAAGCAATTATTAAGAGGTGAAAAACTTACAGAAGTTCTAAAACAACCTCAATATATGCCATTAAGTGTTGCAAAACAAGTTTCAATTCTTTTTGCAGCAAATGAGGGTTATCTTGATGAAGTTGATAATAAATCTATTATTAAATTTAAAAAAGAATGGTTTGACTACTTTGAAGCTAACCTTGCAGAGTTAAATGACAGACTTAACGAGGGTGCTAAACTTGAAGATGACGATAAAGAAGCTTTAAAACAACATCTTCAAACATTCTTAAATACTTTTTCCAATAAATAGGATAAATTATGGCAAATTTAAAAGACATTAAAACAAGAATACAGAGTGTGCAGAACACTCGTAAAATTACCAGAGCAATGAAGATGGTTGCGGCGGCGAAAGTTAAAAAAGCAGAATCTACTGTTAAAGCTGCGCGTCCTTTTGCTACTGAATTGACTACGGTTTTTAAACGTATGTTAAAGACTGTTGGCGGTAATTTTTCTCTTGAAAATTTGCGTGTTAAAACTGCAATTGATAATTATCCTGCTTTGTTAGAAAAAAGAGAAGTTAAAACTATCGGTTTACTTGTTATGACTTCAAACAAGGGACTTGCAGGTGCATATAATGCAAATGTTATTCGTAAAACTGTTTCAATGATAAAAGATTATAACAATGAAAGTAAAAAAGTTGTATTGTTTATTGTTGGTCAAAAAGGTGTTTCCGGCTTAAAAAATAAAATATCAAATATGGATTGTGAAATCGGAAAAACTTATATTTCGGTTGCAAATGATGTTACAGCTATGGGGGCAAGAATAATAGCTGAAGATATAGCAGAGTACTTTGTAGATGGCAAAATCGATAAAATTGAAATTGTAACGACACGTTTTAAGAATATGATGTCATATTCTGTTCAAGATTGGGAAATATTGCCGATTGCTGAGGATATAGAAAAAGCAGACGATGTAAAGGCAATAGATGCGTTAATGCTTTTTGAACCAAATGTTCATGGTATTTTGCAAGCTATTGTTCCGATGTATATGTCAAATATTATTTACCAAGCGTTGCTTGAGGCTCAAGCTAGTGAGTTGGCATCTCGTATGACTGCTATGTCAGCAGCTTCAAATAACGCTGATGAAATGATTAGATTGTTGTCAATCGATTACAACAAAGCTCGTCAATGGGCAATTACTCAAGAGCTTGTTGAAATTGTTTCAGGCGCAAATGCTTTAAAATAATTTTACTTGACAAACTGAGAAAAATCGTCGATAATGGTTGTGTTATCATTCTGAACGGAGGCAAATGCTTATGAATACTGAATTACAACTAGGGGGGGGGGGCAAATCCTCTCATAGTAATGGTTTTAGCCTAATTGGCAAAGTCGCC
>Ga0256405_10005764_pt1 | contig 20802 bp, 30 predicted proteins | sample RumenRJG_02DNA_FD_189096 | JGI IMG/M metagenome (GOLD analysis project Ga0256405, IMG submission 189096) | Bovine rumen microbial communities from Lethbridge, Alberta, Canada - RJG_02 | ecosystem: Host-associated > Mammals > Digestive system > Stomach > Rumen | place: Canada: Alberta... | reverse complement strand
TCAAGGACGGCAAGCGCAAACACACAAAGAAATACGTTAAAATCTCATAAGCTATGATCAAGAATTTCAAGGAAATAGCCACCAAGATCCTGAATCACGAAATCCAAGGCGTGTTCACTCTCAATTGTGGTCACCAGTACTCGTCGCATCACCTTGCTCTCAAGACGGATGCATTCGACCACAAGACAATGTTCTATGCATTAGGTCATAATACCTATGATCTTGACGGTCGCATCCTAAACTGTGGAAAGGAACCAGATAGCCCCTGGGCTATTGCAAGCTTCACTGAATTTGATGAGAAACCAGAGCCGATTGCTGAAGAGGAGAAACCCATCAACCGAAATTCCAAAGGTCCGTTCACATATGTTCTAACCTATCGCAAGGGTCCGAACAAGGAGGATGGCGAGCGCCGCTACTTCGGCAATGTCAATACTGCTCGTGGCGTGATGCTCACTGAGTACTTTGAAGTTCTCGATAAGTATGAAAATGGACGTTGGAATATAGACTCTCGATATCTGGACGGGCCCGATTGTGCTCATATCTGTGCCCACAATTATAAGAGAGACTCGGTAACTGGTGGATATGATTCAGTGACTGGTGAATACCACACATTCGATTGGATAATTCGTGAAATTAAGCTATGAAAAAGATCTCAAAATACATTGAAACTCATCCAATGACCATACTCCTATATGTGGTATATACGTTAGCGCTTATCGGAATAGCCTGTGCGATAATCGGTCACTATGGTCTGCATGGGTTTGATTGGAAATGGTTTGTATTCTTCGAAGGGCCATTGTACACATTCTGTGGTTGGGCCCTATTCAAAACCATCGGGGTCGCAGACAAAATAATGATATCCGAAGATGAGTCAGCAAGAAAAAACGGAGCAGATAAAAGCTGCAGCGAAACTCCTAAAGAAGGAGTATGAAGATGACCTATCCCTCAACCGGGCGCATGGTAACTATAAGTATGAAATAACTCCAGGCGATATCTATAAAGCAGTGTTATATGGAGCAGAAATTGCTGCAGCATTACAAAACTCTGAGTCGGCAAATGTACAAAAATCGCCGCAAATACAAGTTGTCTCGCAGTGAATACGAGGCCGACCATGAGTATAATAACGAATCCAATAGTATCGCTTACGAGCGAGAATAAGCTCTAACTAATCCAATTGTATTTCTTATGGACCTATTCTTTTCACATACTCCTGATGATCCAGATTACGACCCGCTGTTTGATGAAGAAGGTTATGACTGGGATGAGGGTTGGGGTGATCCAAGCTACTAAATGCCTTATTATACAAGAAAAAGAGATAGTATGGCAAAAGTAACAAGCTCATTCACGTTCCATGAGAAACCAAAGCGCAAACGCCCGGGTGTAAACTCAAAGAGCAGAACATCTAAGCTCAAGTCCTCTAAGAACTACCACAAGGCGTATCGTGGACAGGGAAGAATATAACGAATAGACTGGATAGTTCCGGTCTATTTTTTGTATATTGATATATGTCCGAATTAAAATGTATAGTAACCCAAGATACGTCTTGGAAACGAGCACTTAACGAAGCTCGGAGAACAGCAGGCAAGGAACCTCTTGATAAGGAACCATCCCGTAAGTGGAAACTTAAGTCGCTTATTGCGGAGCACTCACAGATCAAACTCGTCGAGTATACGATTATGTTCAAGAACCTGCGTCAGTGGGTTGGAGTCCATCTTTTGCGTCATCTATTTGTGCTCCCGTTTATTCATTCGCAGCGTGAGGATCGGCGCGTATTGGACGTACCGAGAGATGAGCTACCTCAGGGTTCACTCAATGATCAGGACTTTGTAGTTAATGCACAAACACTCATCAACGTATCTCGCAAGCGCCTATGTAACTGTGCCTCCAAAGAGACGCGAGAAGCATGGGGTTTAGTAAAAGAGCGAATCCACGAGATTGATCCAGAAATGGCCGACGTGATGGTACCCAACTGTATCTACCGAGGTTTCTGTCCAGAGGTCAAATCATGTGGTTGGTATAAGACTGAGGCATACCTCAAACAACTTGAAGCATATCGTTCATTAAATCAAGAAGAAGATGGCCAGTGAAAACAAGAAGCGCAAAGGTGTAAATAGCTATCTAAGCAACCTAGGGCTTAAAAACTCAGACGGAAGTCGAGGGAAACGATTTCAATTCTTTACTCCGTCACAGCGAAGAATTGAGAATAAAATAGAAATGGAAGACTAAAAGGGCCTTCCATTTCTTATATATTATGTCATATGAATATAGGTATAATCGACATCGGCTGGAGAAATATCGAACGAGATACTCTCAAGTCTCAAGCACTCGGTGGATCTGAAACCTGGTTGCTATCCGTGACAAATGAGTTCGCAAGACGAGGACATCGTGTAGACGTATATTGTAACACAAAAAAGGAGTGGTGCGATGGAACAGTGATGTACGTTCCGCTGTACAACCTAATCGATCACTTGTGCAGCAATAAGGAACGCTATGATTTCATGATATTGAACCGAATCATCTATCGATTCAAAACAGACATCATATCCATCATACGCCAATACAATGCAACTGAAAACATATTTATTCAGATGCACGATTTGTCATTGCTATATGAGGATCACCTAGCCACTGAGGAGGAGATCATGCGTACTGGTATATTCGACAAACGTGTAAGAGGTATCGTTTTCCTCACCCCGTGGCATGCAACTAATTTTGATGCGCAGTATCCATTCTTACATAGTATCCCTAAGATAGTTATTCCAAATGGAGTTGATCAATCACTGATACCTCAGACTAAAGAGAACTGTGATAATCGTATCCTGTGGTCTTCTTGTAGAGAGCGTGGCTTGGACATCCTCATTAGCATGTATGATGAGATCAAGAATGTGATTCCGGATTTCGGCATCGATGTAGCTGGTTACAATGACCTATCCGATATAGACACTGCAGGCAAAGACATTCGAATCCTAGGTAACCTATCTAAGGAGGATTTGTATAAAGAGATGAACAAGCATAAAGTATGGTTCTACCCAGGCACATTCGCAGAGACGTTCTGCATCACTATGGTGGAGAACATGCTGTGCCGCAACTATGTAGTATCTCCGTTTACCTTTGGTACGAGACATATTATCAGTAGTGAGCTTCGCGACTACCTTGAGATGAACCACAATTTCAACGGAGGTCCAAGCAGCGCGGAATATGCAGTTGCGCGAAATGAGGCAATAGCTCGTATAACTGAGATTCTTCAAAGAACTACATCAAGACATGAACAGATCATCGATAAGTGCTATGAGAATGCTCAAAAGTATACTTGGGAACATACTGTTGATGAGTATCTGAACACAATCAGTCGCATTCAATATACGTATATTCCTGAGGAGAATAAGAAGCACTTTGTCGGCATATTCATGTCCCAGAGTTGCAATCACCCGTTCTTCAAAGACGAATCTACCGTCGTGGAAGAGACGTGGGCTAAGGACCTCATCGATGGTAAATACGAAGGCTATGCTTATTTCCGCTTTACTTCTTGCGACGAGGAGCATCCAAATCCGTGCATAGACGGGCATGTCATATACGTCAACAATGACGATCGTTTTGACACTACTTACGAGAAGATGCGAGATGCATATCGCCTGCTGTTGGCGAATGGATATGACTTCGAGACTCTATTTCGTACCAACACATCTACATATATCAATGTGAAAAATGCTATTAAAGCGATGGAGACGAATAGTGTGTATGAGATCAAGTCGGATATCTGCGGTTACTATCATCTCATGCCCGATGGACATCGTGAGTTCCAATTCAATTGTTTCACGGGCAATGCGTATATCATGAGTAAGAAGGTGGCGGATAGCATATTCCTATCCAACTTCGACAGCTCCATCAATAGTATCCACGATGGTGATGATATTATCTGTACAATGATTGTCAATGAATTATACAACCCAGGCGAGATAATGTTTACTGCCTTGAATCAAACAGGCGATGAACATTTGAATATGAGTTGGAGATATAAACACTTACTCGGTGATGTTAAAGACGAATCAGAAATCGAGCACTATAGCCGTTTCACAGATGATCCAAGTGTGGTCAAAGACAATGTGTCTATCTCAGTCCGCATGAAGACTACTGACATGGATTTGAGACGAACGCATGGTGAGTTCGACCATATAAGAGAACTGCATAAGGCATATGAAGAAACACTATGACATATTATTCCTAGCCATGTCATGTAATGACCCATTTTTTGAGATGAGTAGAAAAGTAGTGCATGACACCTGGGCAAAGGATATAATTGAAGACAAGTATCCTGGTGTAGGATTCTTCTCATATACCTCATCTGGAAGCGCTGATGAATACATCAAAAATTATTGCATGTATGTCAATGTACCAGATGATATCGCTCACACCTACACCAAAACGATCAGAGCATTGAAGATGTTAAAAGATCGCGGTGTGAGTTGGGATTGTATAGTTCGGACAAATACATCAACGTATATCAACGTTCGAAACATGATAGCTTTCATCAATGGACTCAAAAAAGGCGATATTGGTTTAACAAGCTTTCATGCTTTTGATTTGGCGCTAGGAGCATTCACATGTCCACTACCTGCTGGGTGGCTTATGTGTATGTCTAGCCACTATACGAATATACTGTTGGAAAAAATAGACGAACTTAACGAAAACAACCCAGACTGGCTAACGGATTCACTAAAACAATGCGCAAGCGTCAACGATGATGTATTGTTTGGTGTTTTCCGCGAGTATCTGAACAGTACATATGGATTTAACATACCATTCCATGAGATAAATTGGGAAAAGTATGGCCGACATTACAAGTCATTTATACACAATCCATTCATTCAGAGTCCATTGGAGCGAGAAGGTATGTATAGTGGTAGTCAGTACACAAATCCGGACGCCGTGCGCGACTCGATAGCGTTGCAAGTACGCCTACCAGGAGTCAGTGGCCCACATAGATGTATTGAATTAGAACACATGTATGAGCTCCACGAAGCATATAAAAACATATACTATACTAACCACAGATGTATTTGATGAGCAGGAACCAGAATAAAAAAGGAGGTCATCACTGATCTCCTTTCATTTGGTTTATGAAGTCTTTAGTTCCTCGCGTTACCATTTCTCCTTGCACATCTTCAGATCCATCATCTGATCCATCACCTGGACTAGCATCAAAATCTATCTCCATCTGATAGCCTTTCATGAATGCTGTTAGTGAACGTGTTGTTTCGTCGATCTTGTTCTGGATGTTAAGTATGGTGCGTTGTATGTCAGTTAATGCGCGATATAGTGACGCATTATTTGGATTACCTCCGATAGCTTTCACTAAAGAGTCCTGAGTTATCTCGTCCATTCGACGCATCTTACGAAGTGAAACGAGAGTCTCAATATCATCCTCAATACGTTTGCGGAACTTAGGATGTTTCCTGAGGAATTGCTCATCAAAGTAGAAATTGGTATAATTTTCGATGAGGCCAGAGACGTATGTTTTTGCATCGTCTTCGACCTGTTTCACATCGATATCTACCGGTTCAACTCCAAGTGCTGCCTGGTCGTCGATCATTCCTTGTATGAACTCTTCTGGTTCCATTACTTCTTTTCCTTAGCTGGTTTTTTGGCAGGCGTTTTTGCTGCTTTGGTGCCAGTTTCTTCTTTAGCGCCAGTTTCAGCTACGCGGGCATTGCTTGTGTCCGAGAGTTTATTGTCTATAAACTTACAGATTTCACATGCCAACGTATTACGCAACGTCTCGAGGTTAATCTTGTTAATATAATAATCAACAATCTTTTCCGTATCGACTCCCATGAGGTCCACGAGCATCTCTATCTGCTTGGCAGGATACTTAGGCCATTTGATGCTAACAGAGATCTCAGGATCTTTTTTAGCGCGATCCAATGCGCGGCGGATAAGCTTACTATCCTCATCTTCAAAAGGGTCGCGTGCAGTGTTAAGGCCGGCGGTTGCTTTAGCTTCAGCTGATGGTGCTGCAGCAGGAGCTGCCGGTTGCGCATGAATCAGTGCCATGTCCTCTGGTAGAAGTCCGTCGGTGATCTGGTCTGCTGATTGAATTGGTGGCAGCGGAGCTGGCTGTGCCGGCATCTTTGGCACTGGTCCGTCAGATTGAACATAATCTTGAATGGTATTGTAATCCAGGACACGACCGTCAGTTGTTTGTACTTGGATATTGTTGTCAACGAACTGACAATCATACACTTCAAATGAGTCACCAGTATATGGGTTATACCATTTACCCTTCATAAGAGGACCACCGTCCATCGGGAAATTTATTCCAGTATTCATATTCTTATATTTATTTAACTGTTAAATGTCTGTGAGAAAATATCCAGTAGATCCTCATGTTTGAGGAGTGAGTAGATAATGGTAGCGATGCGATTTGGCTCATCATTGTTGAAGTACAAGATGGGTGCATCATTGGAATATATCAGATTGATGAAGTAGTTCACGCTCTTGTTCTCAATCTCTTCGCGCTTGTTGAAGTTGTACGGTCTGCACTCGTATTTATGACGATTGAGGCGAGTTGCCTTAGTATCATCAATCCATACGAAGCAATACGGTTCTTTGATATTGGTAAACGATACATCTACCAGCTGATCTGGAGATAGTACGAATACGTCGTTGTTCTCAAACTCATATTGGGATAGACCCTCATAAAAACTCAAGCCGTCATGTTCACATCTGTGTAAGAATATATATGCGTTATTCTCAAACATCTCATTGACGTCCTTGGTAGTGTACAACTCATAATCAAGACTGCCGTATATTTTTTCATTAGGCATGTCAATGTCTGAGAAGAGCTTGCCACATTTCACTCCCAACTTTTCCAGCAGGTCCGTGATCTCTCGTTTACCACTTCCGTGTAAACCAACAATAAAATACTTCATCTATTCATTCACTAATTTGTGTTTAGAATAAATGAAGCATTTTTATAAGTTTAAGGAAAATAACGAAAAAATTACATTCCCATCATCTTTTGCTGTACAATCTCTTCGACTGAGCGCTTGATAGCCTCCAATACATCTGAGTAATCAACAGGCGTTGGTGCATTATTAACCTTGCTTGCCATAGGATCACCAGTGTTTGAACCCTGAGGTGTATTCTGTGATGTCTGCGTGATCGGTGTAGCAGGCTCCATGCTACTCATCTTATCTACTCCTTCAGATATATCAGACATTGCTGGGGCGATCTTATTGACAATAGCATCTGCAAGCTCTTCAAATGGCAGGTCTTTCATGGACTCCATGAACTCAGTCATCGCCTTCCACATATCAGTCTGCTTAACGATCTTATCGGCATCTAACTGGTTGGCCTTGTCGATGAAACGAACAAAGTTGTCAGTGTTAGCCTTCAGGTCTTTGGTGTTAACCTTTGCGAAGAAGTCGTGGTATTCAACCATCTGCTTGAATGCAGCAAACTTCTTCTCTCCAGTTGGTGTTATATTGACACCGCCCTTTCCTTTATCATCGCCTGTAAATATTTCACAGTAACCCTTAACGATACTACCAAGGTTGTTAATACCTTCTTTAACACCCTTCGTATTTTCTTCACCAGATATCTGTTTGATATTACTTACAAGTTCGTTGAGAGGATCCATCGTCTCTACGATCTGATTCATGCGGCCTACTGCAGTGTTCATTGCACGCATATCAATCTCAGCCTCTTTCACCTTCTCGTGGAATAACCAAGGAACGTTAATACCAAGGATCTTCTTCTTACCCCATCTCCACTCCCATACGTCTACGAAGAGCTCATTGATAAGTCCTGCATATCTCAAGATACATTCCTTGAGGTTAGCAATACCTGTGGCAATAGTATCTGCGTCGAGGTCAGTTGCTTTAACAACGGCATCTACCAATGCTGATACACCAGAAGTGGAGTTCATAACGGTTTCGATATTCTTGCGAGCACGACGACCCATTGAGTTAAGAGCCTCAGTTATATCATCCTCAGTCAGTGCTTTTAAGAAGAAGCAAACCATATCTGTGGTGTTGATGATTGCCTTCTCACGCTCCTCATCGGTAAGCGTTCTAAATGCGATCGGTTTACCGTCCTTGTCCCATTTGGTAGGAACGCTCATACTTGCCATCAATTGGACTGCATCTACCATGCCAGATACGTTACTAAGGATTTCCATAGCTTTTTTCAGCTTGTACATAGCCCAGTAACTCATATCATCAATAGCATCCATCGTGGTCTTGCCTGTTGTCGGATCTTTGTAATATGTAAGACCATATAATAGTGTGGTTGCTATCTTTACTACGTTGCTTGCTGCCGTAGCGAAGTCCTCTGCCTTCATAGTTCTCCAGCCCTTAGGCTTACCGTCCTTGTCGAAACCAGCCTCATCGTCAGGAATAATGAGAGATGCTAATTTCTGGAGTGTACCGGCCATATTTCCGATAGCACCAACGATATATGACAAGCGGTTCATCTTTCGTGTAACGCTTCCGGTGATGCCATCCAATGCTTCTTGAGAAACAGGTGAGATCTTAATCACTTTTCCACCGATGCGTACTACCAATATGCTATCGCCAAATAGGCTTGATAAGATCTTTGCTATGGCCGCTGCGTTAGTTGCTGCTTCGATGAAGTCTTCGGACTTCATTCTCTTATAGCCCTTAGGTTTGCCCTCTGAATCATAACCCTTCTCATCATCTGGCATGTTCAGTGATGCGATCTTTTGGAGCACCTTTGCCATACCGCCAATACATACCGAAATCCACATTAACTGGGCCATCTTGCGGACTGTGGATCCAGTTATCTTTTCCAGCATTTTCTCGGTAATTGGATGTATGGTTACTTTTTGGCCACCCACATTGACCTCAAAGTCTTCATCACCAAATAAGTTGGCTAATGTACTTGCAATACCGGCGGCGTTAGTTGCTGCCTCCATGAAGTCTTTAGCTTCCATCTTTTGGTATTTCTTTGGGTTACCCTTCTCATCAAACTCAATAGGCATCTTGAGACTAGCAATGTCTGCAATAACGCGAGATATGATACCCAATGAAATAGCAATTGGGATAAGCATCATCATACGACCTGCGGCACGAGCCAAACGAATCATACCACGAATACCACCGAACGTACTTAGTACTGCCCCCACAAGAGCACCCATCAAGTGGATCGGTCGAGCCATATCTTCTCCAGTAGCCTTAATCTTTTTGAGCGTCTCGATAGACTTAGCAAGTAGCAGAATAGGTGCGGCAATAAATAGCATAGCGGCACCGAGTGCAAACAACGCAACTGCACCGAGTAGTGGCCAAGGCATAGCAGCACCGAGTGCGACTGATATCAATGACATGACGCCCACCAATGCAATAATGATACCGACTTCACCCCAAGTCATCTGTCCAGTTGCTGCATGGAGTACTAGCATAGAAACACCAAATACAATCAATGCAACAGACATAAGTATGAAACTAGTCACACCTGGGTCAATCAATGACTTGAGTAATCCAATGACGACGAACAGACCTGTGATGATAACCAGGAATGCTGTTACCATCAATAGCTGCTGCCAATTAGCTTCAATTTGCTGGCCAATGTATATCAATAGCACTGCGGTTAATGAGATAAGCACAGTTGCTAATACCACCCACAGCATCTCTTTAGTACCTTTCTCGATAGTCTCTGCAAACATACCTATCAAAAGGAATATGCCTGTGACAACAACTAAGTATGCCGCAACAATCAGCATCTGCTTCCAACCTTGCGAGATGAACTCACCAGTAATGATCATTATGATAGCCGTTAGTGCAATCAGTACTAATGCAATGGCGATATTCTTTATTTGATCTGTGGAATTTTCGCCGGATGTATACTCAAATAGATATGCAATTGCAATGAATATCAACGTAACGACTGCGAGATATGCCATCACCATTAACATCTGTTTCCAGCCTTGTTTGATTAGCAGCCCGGCTAATACTAATACTACCACTGTACCAGCCAACAGGAATAGAGTAATAGCAATTTCACGGAGACCATCGTCGATCTCTTTAAGTTTCTCAAGCGACTTGCCTGTGAATAGTTGCTCCATCACCCATAGGAATGCTCTAACTGCCAATAGTGCAACTATAGCAGCGAGAGGTACTAAACCGAATGCAGTGACAACTAAGAATGTCAATAAACCCTTACCAAGAGTAACCAAACCCTTAACTATATTCTCGAGCATTTTCGGGTCGGCTTGTTTCTTACTCTCTGCAAGCTGGTCGTTGATCTCAATGATGAAGCCTATTACTTTCGAGATCAAGGGTTTCATTATGAGTATAGGTATAGCTAGAGTCCCTACTTTCTTGAGCGATTCTGCTATATCCCCCAAGGCCTTAACGACAGAACACAGAGCGTCAAATTTCTTAGCCGCATCACCCTTGATTGGATTCTGAGTGATAGCTTGGATGAGTTCCTTATTTTCACTGATGACCTTCAAGACGTCTACACTCTGCTTGAGAGTTTTAGTCATCTTTTTTATGGTCTTATCATCAATTTTTGCTTTGTCGACTACAGTCTGTATCTCTACAATCTGTTCGATATAGGCAGAGATGACGCCAATAAGCGACATGTCTTTTGCTGGTTTGCCTTTTGTTTCCTTCTTCTCTGCCATTGTGAAATAAAACTGTAATTTACTTAAATAATAATTTATACTACCAAAATTCGCGATTATTATATTAGAGAATTTACATTTGAAAATATGCTATTAACATTCTTCTTTTTAAGTTTGTGCTTCGCTGATGTACTTAACTCAGCAACAGGAGCAGGTAAAGATGGTAAAGGTCCCGGTTTACTCGGTGCAATGCTAGCCGGCGGTGCTGGGCTAGGTGCTTTGCTCGGTGGTGCATTCGGCGGTAAGAAAGACGATAAAGACGATAGAGATAAACCCAACAAAGAGGACGGCGATCCTGATGAAATCAATGAGATGAAGGAACTTCTCAAGAAGAAACCTGATGATATGACTGGTCGTGAGAAAAAGCGTCTAAAAGAACTACAGGGTCGAATCAACGTAGAGAATGCCTTGACTGAGAAGGAGCTCAAAGCTCTATCTGCAGTCACTGGGTACAAGCCAAAGGATGACTCTGATGATTCTGATGATGGTTCTGCTGACACTGGTTCTGACAATACAGGCGACGAAGAAGTTACTGAGGATCAAATGCGTCTACTTCGCCTCAAGGGTCTTAACGAACTCCGCAAGGCTATCGAAGCCCATGCCGATGATGATTCTGAAGATGCTAAGAAAATGCGCGATTTGTACAATACTACAATTGGTGTCATGTATGATGAGGATGGTAATGAGCGTTCTCCAGAGGAAATGAAGAAGGCTTACAATGATCTCCCTGATAACTTGAAATCCGAAATTGACAAAGGCACTAAGATGGATCTTAAAGATCCTAAGGTAAAGGATGCCATTGAAGACTTCAAAAAAGCTCCGTTCACCGAGAAGGATGTTAACGTTCTCAATGCTCAGGTCAAAGTAGATATCGCCAAGAAGAAAAAGGCCGATGAGTTGAATAAACTCGAAGAGCAGAAGCAGGAAGAACTCAAAAATTGCACTGACGACGAGAAACGCAAAGAGATTGAGGAAAAGTACAAAGCAAAGGCAAAAGAAGTATCTGATGTCCATGATGTAAAGATCAAAGAAGCTGAGGATGCAGTTACTGCAGCAAAAAACGCTCCCTCTAAAGAGGAGAAAGAGCAGTTAGAAGCCGAACTCAAAGAGCTCAAGAAGGCCAAGGATGATGCGCAGAAGATTGCTGATGGTGATGAAGAGGCAGTTAAGAACGAGATCGCGAGATATCGCGACTTGGCAGGCCATTCGGATAAATTGTGGGAGGGTCTCCCTGCTGAAATATCCGCCGAAGATGCAGCTGATTCATTAAAGGATGGTGGTGACGAAGGGACAAGAAAAAAAGTCGAAGAGTTCCTAAAGAAAAAGAATATAAATCCGGATATTTTAAGAAAGGTATCCGGTGGCGCAAAAGACGAGGATTTAACTGATGATGTTAAAACTGAGGCAAAAACTCGCATTACAGAGATCGATAAGGAGATCAAAGACAAGACCGCTAAAGTCGATTGAGAGCCTGCAGCTACAGCTAAACCCCAGCAGGGTGGAACTGGAACTCCTGATGAGGAAACTACAAATGACGACGATACGGACGAAGAGAACTCTCAAGAAGATCAGGATGCTGATAAAGATGTAGACGCTGATTCAGAAACTGATAATGAGAAGGGTGAAGATGCAGACCGTGACGACAACGGCAAACGTGTTAACCCAGCTAAGGTTTGGCACAAGAGGAAGAACAAATCTACAGGCAAGGCTACTAAGAACTATTACCGCAAGAACAAACAAGGTGAATGGGAATCTATAAGCCCTGATGATTTCAAGCAGCGCATGGAAGGCTATAAAAAGTGGGCTGCTAAACACAAGAAACAGCAAGGTTCTACGGGACAACAAGGTTCTACGGGACAACAAGGTTCTACGGGACAACAAGGCGCTACTGGAAAAAAAGAAACTAATGCGCCAAAGGAGTTCAAAGACAAGAAAGGCTACTCATATCGTCAAGACGGCGATAAGTACTATTGCAAAGACGATAAGGGCGAAGAGATAGAGGTCAGCAAAGAGGATTATGAAAAAGCTTTCAAAAAGAAAGACGAATCACTCGAAGCATATCTAACCAATGCCATTATGGAAGGTAGAGAATGCAAATGCACACACCTAAGTCAATATCTCATCGAGAGCATGCGTCAAAAGCAACCAGGCGACATCGAGTAAAATCACAAAAATACATTTTGAGAGAGGGAATCACTAAAGATTTCCTCTTTCTTTGTATATAGATACATAGATAAGTATAAACATTCAAATATCAAACACTATGCAAACGTATTGTAAACGTTATTCGAGACAAAACATGTCTGACAGAAAGGGCAACGTCGGCCAAGTATTAGCACAGCACTGCGAGGAAATGCGCGAGTTGAAGACTAATAAGGACATTGAGAAGTTCATCACTGCGATTCGTCCGGAAATGAACGACGAGGCCAAAAAGTACATCGACGACGAGTTCCTCAAGGGTGTCCACGTCCGCCCGTTCTATAAGAACTACCAGTTCCTATATAATATCTACCTCGCGGGTTATAGTGATCTCAAGATCAGTAACGTCGGTAAAGGCCAGTTCTAATGATTCAATCAAGCGACGAACATATAGTTAAAGAGTTTGACAACTTCCGTCCGCTCACACCCAGGTTCCTCATAGACGAACTTGGGTATGTGTATGCTCAACGATGGAATGATCCTGATATGGGTCGTTATCCTCTCTACTCTAAAGATGGTATCATACTCAAGGAATATAACGCTAAGGAGAATGATGCTATCGTCAAAGGGTATGAATATTGCTATATGATGAGTTTTGCACTGCCAGTTACTCCGGATAAGACTATTGACAACTCTGGGAAATACGAGCAGGCTATATACACTTATGGACAGCTGATTGCTATGATTGAAGCTAAAAAGCAGATGGATTCTTTGTATGTTTATATACGAGAACAAGTGAAACGAATCACAGACGAAGCTGACAAGTCCAAAGCCTATGTCATCCGTCCAAAAGAAATAAACTAATATGGGAAAAAGGTACATAAATTTTAGCGCCGAAGAGCTCCGAAAAATAGGAAAATTCGGGCACGAACTCAATCTTATCAAGAGCGAGAATCTTCAAACATTCGTAAGCATCATGCTTGCAGGAACAGGTGATTGGTTTTTCAAAGACCCTGCATCTACATCCGGTAAGCATCATCCACAGTTCGCTCTTGGTGAAGGCGGATTAGTTCGTCATACCAAAGCCGTGGTATATTGGTTGCATGAGTTGATCCAGGCAGAGGTGATCAACCAGACTACCACTCTCGGTCAAGACCAGATTGATGCGCTTACTGCTGCAGCTATCCTTCACGACATTCGCAAACATACTGCTGATGGTAAGTATGTCGAGAACCATGCTCGTGCTGCATACGAAGCAGTATTGGAGTGCTATCAAACCAACCAAGACCTTATCGAACGCCCTGTTGCACAGTATATCGCCGACTGCATCCTAACTCATATGGGTAAGTGGGGTAAGGAACAAGGCAATCGCACCCCATGTTTAGTTGGGGAGAAACTTATTCACCTGGCTGACTACTGTGCCAGCCGTAAAGAGCCTTCTTTTGAATGATTCAGGCCTCAGACGATGACATATTAAAACGTGATGGCGATTTTCTCAAAAAGGTAAATCGCCTGAAGTTAGATATCACTAAGATATACATAGAGAAGTTGAACGATCTTGAGAAACACAAGACCCAACACATCTCTTTCCCTCTGTATATCAAAATGAAGGCCAATCACGGTAGTATGGGTGAGGGTGGTATATATGACTATCATTATATGGTCTATATCAACCACCATTATTGGAATTGGGGTCCGGGACAGAGGGAGAATCACTTAGTAGATCACATCAACAGTACTATGGCAGCGATATTTAAGTATGCCAACGATGTGGATGCCGACCTCTCAACGGCTACGGTTAAGTCCTCGCAAACAGGTCCAAGCCACTAAATATTTCGACAAACTGCGGATATAGATATATGATACAGGATAGCGACGAAAAATTATTGAGCAAGACTCGGATGGAGCAGCTTGCATTCCAAGAGGCTAATCGATGGCTTATGGACCTCGATAACTGTTTGATGTTTGATGACAACCACAAGCCAAACTTGGCACAGACAGCTAGATTTAACATATTCGGCGAGCAGATATATACTAATGAGGGTAACTTCGGTACGTATTTGCATGAAGGTCGAGTGCATGTACATCTCTATGCGAATATCAAGATAAAGCGCAATATACCACCATTCATACACTTCGAGGATACTCCGTATACAGTCTGCTTTCAAGGTAAAGGAGTTACTTCACTCAAGGGTTGTCCAAAACGCATTGCCGGGCATCTATATGTAAATAACACAAACGTTCACGATATTAGTGAGCTAAAGGGCGTAGAAGCAGGTGAGGCGGATATAGTTATTGACAATCATCATATTCAAATGATATGATTCAGGATAGCGACGAGAACATATTATTGAGATCGGACATTAACATGAAAGCGCTCCAATGCGTAGAGTGCTTCACTGAGTGCTATACTATGGATGCTCTCAAGCTCAAATCTGTTTATATTGAAAACTGGAGTAATGAGGCACTGTACGACATGGACTTGGTGCGCAACTTCTACAATAGTAGAACTCCCGCATTCAGGAAACATTTGAAAAAACACGATATCACAGTATCTGTCAAGCAACAGTTTAGCTTCAATAGTAGCGATTCGATAACATACGCATTTCATTGGAATGGGAGATATCTGTTCACATTGAGGCTATTCTTCACAAATAAGAACATTAGTAAACGTACCTATGAAGATCTTCAGTATGATGTAGTCACTGAAGAAAAAGGCGCGGTTGATTTTCAAACACTTAATTTGAATTATGATTCAATCTACAGACGAACAAGTTGATAGCCGATACCTCGATTGCCCAATAACTCGAGAGTGTCTGCTGGGCATGGGGTTCTCATATGATCACCAGCACCGAAATCGTTTCGTGTTTGATTTGATGCATGACTGCTGGGTGGAGGAGCACGATCGTTCGAGTCGCCCCCAGTATGGGCCTATATACTATACATCAGTCTTCTACGTTTACGGCCGAGAGGATAATAGACGCCTAGTGCATTTATACCTAGTCCGCCAACTGTTAGAGTATATTGAGCTACATCGACGCCAACAAGAATTTCGTCTAAGAGCTCGCGAAGAGGGACAAATGGAAGAGGATATGTGTAATCGTATCGGATGGATAGTAGAACGCCCAGATATGAGACCGGATATTCAACGCGCATGATACAAGACACCGACATAGACATAACAAGACGCATATGCAAGTATATGGAGTTTGAGCAGAATATCAAAGAGCAGATATTTGATCAACGTCCTATGCTTGTTGGCAACACCTCTGGCTATGGCACTAATCTAAAGGTGTTCTATACATATATGCGTCATAAGAACGACAACGATTTCGGAGATGTAATAGTGCCAGAGGTTCACTACTTCGATGTGGTGGCTACAGTATCTCACAAGGAGCGTTTCAATGTGGATCAGCCGATGTTCGTGAGTGTCCGCGACAAGTATAAGTATCAAACACACAACACAGATAAAGAGGTTAAATTTGGCAATGATGTACTATATGAACTGGCAAAAGAGGGTTATGACCGGCTGATGAAGATAATTGACTCATATCACCTGGATGCTAATGATGTTTATGTTTCACCTCATCTACCATTAGAAGACAAATGATACAACGAGACGACGCAGATACTGAACATAGAACTCTACATATGGCAGAACTACGCTTAGCAGTAGAGAGTCAGGTCCGGGAGCATTTCTTAAGTAAACGTGTATTGAATGATCCGTCATTACTAATAACGTGGAGATGTCTCGGCGAGCAATTTTATAAATATACTATGGTATCGCCGAGGCGTCACATCGACTGGGTGGATATGCCTCTTAAAAAGCTATATGATGCCATGATTGAACTTGCTTGGGAGAATGTTACTCATTTCGTTGTTGCTGAAGGGTGTGACTGGGACACAGTTGATATCCCTTTTTCAGATTGTAGCAAGTACCGCGACTGGTTAACTTACCCAGAGTACTAAAGATTTTGTGCCTCTTTGTATATAGATATAATGATACAGGAAAGTGATAATAGTGTTGCGGAACGTACCTTTGGAGACGCTCAGGATGAAGTTATTGAGGCTGAGATAAAGATGTTTAAGAAGCTGATAAGTGACATATCGTCAATACCGAAGCACTATTTTAACAATAACTTTGATTATGCGCATATAAGACGAAGTTTATGATCCAGGATAGTGATGAAAAAGTAGCGTACGACACGCTAAATATTCCGATAGAGCCAAATCTCGTATGGCAACACGAAGGTGTTAGACTTATAAAATCCGCTCGTAGTTTTGGTGGAGGGTATTCTGAAGACTACATATGCAAGTATAAAACCAGACTCGGCATTGAAATAGATGTGATTGTTCACAATAACGACTTAGACGACAGGGAACATCCGAAATATGAATATCCATATTATGCAAAAGTAGACTTGTTGAACATCAAGAGATATGTGTTTGGTATGAAGGATTTTGAGGTTTTACTGGAACAGATTTCAAACGATATCGACGCAAGTGCAGGTATGGGATTTTTATGGACTAACTGATATGATACAAGCAAGTGATGACGAAATTGTTGGAACGCTGGAAACGACGCCACTGACTGTAGAGATATTTTCACCTGATTACGGCATACGGGTGCTAGGTCAAAATACATTAGACGCTGCTCGTGGTGAATGGGAATGCGATTACTATGGTGAGTATAGAACGGTATTGTTTACGTTCAGAATAGGCACTAATAAAGGCGAAGATCCTATGTTTCCAAAAGAAGTGTACCCATACTACGCCAGATTTAAGGGGATGAACTTAGTAAAGATATACACCGTAGAGACATTCTTCAAGAAGGTAAATGAAACAGTGAAATATATTTTAGAATCATGATACAAGAAACAGACGCAAAGACCGCTCAAAAAACGGTTGATGTACCCATAACGCGCGAGATCTTAGAAGATCACGCAGTAATCGGTCCGATGCTTATATCGACCGAACAGATGGGTGAACACCTCGCATCTTATGACTTCTACACAGAAGACGGCAATGTAGTAGACATCAAACTATATAACAACAAAGGAGATATCGAAGAATATCCGAAGGACCAGTATCCATGCTATGTAGAGATTCCTTCGGCGGGCCGGGTATATACTATGGATGTATTCTTCAAGACACTGATGGGGGTGATTGAAGGGATGAACATATTAAAGAATACGCCGGTAGAAGTGGTAGAAGTTAATCTACCTGAACCAGTATACGCATCTGACAGTTCAGACAGCTCCGATGGAGAAGAGGTGATAAATGAGATTGGAAAACGGTTTGTAATGAGGCCTCGCGTCGCCGAAACGACTGAGGTTCTCTATCCAGTACAATGATACAAGAATATGAGTGAAATAAGCCCATACATAAGAGATGAACATGTTATTGGTAAAGCAGCCATTGAAGAGGAGTTAAATGAACAGGCGCTTTGGTTCTATAGAGCAAGAATGTCTTTGAATCAATAAAAAGTGGCAGCTGTATACGATTCAGTACAATGATACAAGACGACGACAAAATAGTAACAATAGGTACTCTAAATGACGTGCCAATTACACGAGAGTCACTAATTAGCCTTGGTTTCAAGCCTGCAGGCGTGCGCGATGATGTGTATCGCTCTGAACTGTTTGAATACAAAAACAATAGCCTGGGTCGGTGCCAATTAGTAGTGAGCCCAATCTCAGCCTATCCCTATGAGAATAACATCTTTCCAAAAGACGGGTTGGTTGTATGCACTACTATACGTCGCCCCACCCCTACCACCGATGGAAGTCCTCGTGAGTTTAATCGATACATGCTGACGTACAAGGATATGCTCAATTTTATAGAGTACAAACGTAAGTCGGTTAAGATCTGCAAGCTCACACACGAAGTCAATGAGATCATTGACAACAGTCTATCATCACTGAGAGAATTTGAACAGCGCGTTAAAGGTTTTAGTTGATTCGTATATATTAAAGTATGAGTTACGACGAATTAAAACAAGCGGTAATTGATAAGCTAACTGATGCGGGCTTTACCCAGGATGGCGATAAGCTCAAAATGGTGCAGGTTAAGCGTTCCCAGATAGTCATCAACGGTGAGGCTCATATACAAGAACAAGAGGCTCATATAGTGTTCACTATCCTTGGCGAGGGTGCTATAGACGACAAGCCGACTATCGGGCTTAACTTGCATATTGAAGAGGCGGATGCTGGAGATTTCTGGATTGGAGATGTCAGTGACCTCAAATATTTCTTTAGAATTAAATAACAACACAAAATTGATAAAGATATGATTACACGCGAAGAATGGTTGCGTAATGCAGTAGAAAAACTCAATTCGGGATTGTTCAACGGAGAGTTGGATATTCTCAACAAGCCGTATCAAATTTCGACCGGCACGATCAATATGTTCAGTATGCGTCGAAACAACTTCTGTGCACGAGATGTGTTCATGCCATATCAAGGTGAAGACGCTACTATGGAGGACTTCTTCCCACCGACAATTGTTATCAGCCACTTCATTAACGATCCTATCGAGTTGCTCGGTGCAGTTGCTCTCGGTTGCATCCAGGTGTTCTTCGACTACCAGCGTTGCAACAACAAGTTTAAGAAGGAGGCAGAGCGTTTCTACTTCGAGTTCAACAAGAGTGAACCCGTCATCACCGATTACCTCCGCGACCAGCTGTTTAATATCTACGGTCAGATGGTCAAGACATATGGTGAGTACCCAGGAAAAGCAGTGTATGTTCATATGAAGGACAAGCGCGATGAGAAGCCGGTTAAGAACACCTTAACTTTGTTCTGCCCAAACGAGCATTGCGGTTACGAACTCAAGATCTCTCGTAAGATGTATGAGAAGTTCGGTCAAAAGACTCCGACATGTATCTGCGGCGCCCACATGGCAGTAGATCTATCGGACGAAGAGGAAAATAGTTCCGATAAATGAGAACATGTAAGATTGGCGTAAGTAAAGACGAGATTAGTAACTTCCCGGTTAATGAAATGCAGGTTGATCCGTACTGGAACGACCTGTATAACCCGGCAAATTATAAACGCTCATGAGTAATAAATTCACAAAATGGTTATCAAGTGTAGCCGATGACGTAAACAACAGTGAGGTTGTCAAAGTACTTGGCCTCGCATTTATACCTGCAGTGATAGTATGTTTATTCATAATCAACCAAGCGACGACCAGCATGGACGCTCGTATAAAAGAGTTATATCCGCACAGTGTCGTAATGCAACACCGCAACAACAAACTCCATATGGAGCACGTTAAGTGTGATTTGGTCGATGAGGTAGATGAATATATCAAGCTCATAGCCCCGAACTCTTGTCTCAATGCGCTAGTCGTTGTGGAGGCGTGTGACGAGTACGATATAGACCCCATATTCGTGCTTGCCCAAGGTCAGATAGAGTCTCATTACGGTACCAGGGGTATCGCTTCGAAAACCAATTCTGTATTCAACGTGCACTCATTCGATGGTGTACCAGCAGATCAAATCATCAAATCAGGTAAGGGCTACTCACATCCAGATTTCTCAGTGAGGCCCTACCTTGATCTGCTCCAGAGACGATACTTAGTAGACGGCAAGACAGAGCGAGACATGTTCAATTCGTTCGTAGATACCGCTGGTAATCGTTATGCATCTGCAGAGAACTATGAGAAGAGCTTGTTTGATACGTACGTCAAGATCCAAAGCACTACGAAAATCGATAGCTTAGTGAATGAGTATAAAAAGTACAAAATAATCACGTATCAATGATAGAGATTGAAACACATCTTAAATTCAATTACAAATATGGAGCCGCAGATGAATGCGAGGCTGTGTTAAGGAGCTTGGGATTTAGCAGTGCCCATGTGACTAGGTTAAGAGGGTCTCATGGCGGCGAACTATGGATAAGTGATGATGAGCGCAATGAATTTGAAGAAAAGATAGTGGGCAATAAAATCATCAGTGAATTTAGAGATTTTTATATCGGTTCACGCATGACATATATAGGATATGTAAAACCTAC
>Ga0256405_10005763_pt1 | contig 20802 bp, 20 predicted proteins | sample RumenRJG_02DNA_FD_189096 | JGI IMG/M metagenome (GOLD analysis project Ga0256405, IMG submission 189096) | Bovine rumen microbial communities from Lethbridge, Alberta, Canada - RJG_02 | ecosystem: Host-associated > Mammals > Digestive system > Stomach > Rumen | place: Canada: Alberta... | reverse complement strand
TTACGGGGTAAGGGGAAGGTGTCTGCATACAAGTCAAGCTCAAGCGTTTCTAAGCCCAGAGTCAGACAGAATCATCATAAGCAAGGACTAAATCAGACAATCGAAAAATTATCTGCGGATTTTAGGTTATATAAAAATAAAACACTATATTTGCAACAAAATGTTAGGTACACCACGCATAAGATTGCGTTTATACACTTGATTAATTATAGAGTAAGCAGGCTCATAACTCTTGATAGAAATAGTTCTGCAGCTCTTAAAACTACTAAATGCTGAATCTTTGAAATTATTGGCAGAAAATTTACTCATTATGAAAACAAAAGAAGAAAAACTGAGGATTGTTAGTCTTCAAGAATTAAAAGATGCTGTTGGGGAAGGACTAAATTACGTGCGTATTACTTTTCATGACGAGACTGACCCTGTCTTCATCGCGTATAAAGAAAAGCCAACATCTTCAGAACTATCTGCTTATTTAAAACAATCTTTAGGCATTATTAAGGATAGGATTACGCTCACATGGAGTAAAGTCGAAAAAAATTGTGAGTAATATTAGATAAAGAAGTACATTCCACGATATTATTAAGTCATTATAAATATAAATACGATGAAACATTTTAATCTTTATTTCTTTCTTGTTGTGCTGATGTGTGTCAAATCATATAAATCATTAGCTAACGATTTCGAAGCAAAGAATGCTGATGGCGTAACTATATATTATAATTATATTAATGATGGTAAGGAGGTGGAGGTTACTTACCGTGGTGATAGATACAGTTCCTATAAAAATGAATACAAAAGTAGCGTAGTAATCCCCGATGAGGTGACTTACAATGATAGGACTTATAAAGTGACGGGTATTCACGCTTTAGCTTTCTGTTATTGCACTGCGCTCACAACTGTCACCATCCCAAACAGCATAAAAAGTATTGGGTCTGGAGCTTTCTCTTTCTGTGATGGTCTCAACAAAGTTATTGTTTCTGATATTGCTGCTTGGTGTAATATTATATTTGCTGATGCAGATGCTACTCCTCTTTGTAAGGCAACGCACCTCTATAGCGATGAAAATACAGAGATTAAGGATTTAGTAATCCCCAACAGCATAACTAGCATCGGTAAATGGGCTTTCGCATTTTGCTCTGCCCTTACCTCCGTCACCATCCCCAATAGTGTAACGATTATTGGTGAAGGCGCATTTCTTAGATGTTCTGGCCTTACCTCCGTCACCATACCTAATAGTGTAACAAGTATTGATCGTGGTACTTTCTCTGGTTGTTCTGGTCTTACCTCCGTCACTATTCCCAACAGTGTGACGAGTATTGGTGATAATGCATTTGGTGGTTGTTCTGGTCTTACCTCCGTCACTATTCCCAACAGTGTGACGAGTATTGGTGATAATGCATTTGGTGGTTGTTCTGGTCTTACCTCCATCATTATTCCCAACAGTGTGACGAGTATTGGTTCTAACGCATTTTACGAATGCTCCGGCCTTACCTCCGTCACTATTCCCAACGGCGTAACGAATATTGGTGGAGGCGCATTCCTTAGATGTTTGTTCTGGCCTTACTTCCGTCACTATCCCCAATAATGTAACGAGTATTTATTCTGACACATTTAATGGTTGTTCTGCTCTTACCTCCGTCACTATTCCCAACAGTGTGACGATTATAGGTCGTAGTGCTTTCCAGAATTGCTCTGGCCTTACCTCCATCACTATTCCCAATAGTGTGACGACTATTGGTGAAGACGCATTTAATGGTTGCTCTGCCTTTACCTCCATAACCATCCCCAATAGTGTAACGAGTATTGGTAAAGGCGCATTTAATGGTTGCTCTGCCCTTACCTCCATAACCATCCCCAATAGTGTAACGAGTATTGGTGAAGGCGCATTTAAAAGTTGCTCTGCCCTCACCTCTGTCACCATTGGTAATGGTCTGGAAATACTCGCAAAAGATGCTTTTAAAGATTGCAGAAAGCTCACCTCGCTTTCTATTAATGCAAAAGTAATCTATTCTTGGTTCAGTGATCTTTCCTCAAAAATCACAGAATTAAATTTTGGTAATGATGTGGTTTCAATAGAAAATGGGGTTTTTTCTGGCTTTTCTCTCCTTACCTCCATAACCATCCCCAATAGTGTGATGACTATTGGTGAAAGAGCATTTAAAGAATGTAAAAATATTGCCTCTGTTACTATCGGCAATGGTGTGACGACTATTGGTGAAGACGCATTTAATGGTTGCTCTGCCCTTACCTCTATAATTGTTTATTGCAGCCCCAATAAATTGGGTGAAAATATATTCTTAAACTGTTCTAACATAAATGAAGTTATATTTGATTGTGAGAAAGTGACATCGATAATTAGAGGGTCTAATATAGAAAAACTATCAATGACCGATAAGGTAACCACCATTGGAGTAGATGCTTTCAATAATTGCAGGCGACTTACCTCCGTCACCATCCCCAATAGTGTGATGACTATTGGTGAAAGAGCATTTAAAGAATGTACTGGTCTTACCTCCATAAGCATCCCCAATAGTGTAACGAGTATTGGTGAAGGCGCATTTTCTGGATGTAAAAATATGACCTCTGTTACTTTCGGCAGTGGACTATTAGGCCTTGGTCGGTATTCATTTTCAGGCTGTAATCTAACCTCCATAGATATACCAGGAAATGTAAAAACAATAGGTGTTGGTGCATTCTACGGCTGTTCGAATTTAACTTCTGTGATATTAAATGAAGGAGTAGAATATGTTGGTTTTAGAGCTTTTGAACGTTGTAACAAACTTAGGGGTAGTTTTCATTTCCCTTCAAGTATAAGAACAATTGATGGGTATGCTTTTCGTGACGCGCATTTTTCTACTATTTACGTAGATAGTCAGATTCCACCTTATATTATGGATAAATCAGAAAGTAGTACATTCTCTACATTAGACTATCCTTATCAACTATATGTGCCAAGAGGAACTGTTGAAAAATACAAAGCTGCGAAAGGATGGAAGGACTTTAGATATATCGAAGAAAATCCTAACTCAACAAACATACAGGAAATAAATTCTAAATATGAAATAAAAACAATCTATTCCTTAAATGGAGTCAAGCAACAGACTCCATCCAAGGGTATCAATATCATAAAAATGAATGATGGTACTGTAAAGAAAGTGCTGATTAAATAAAAATATCACTCTTTCCAGAATCTTGAACCAGTGAACTAGGGGGAATGGTTCCTGTTTTAAAGAGTATATCAGAAACATTAAGTTACTATCTTACTATGTAACTATGGCATTTTAGAAACAAAAAAATGCATCCGTCTATTGGTTTTAGGCGGATTTTTTGTACTTTTGCAAAAGATGATACAGAATATACTTAAATGATTTGATATATGAATGAACCAGAGATAAGAAAAGCGGATGTGTCGATGAAGCTGGAGTTGCCGATATACGACGCGATAGCTGCTGGATTCCTCATCACGAGCGACTATCCTGCTGATAGATTGGACTTTAACCGCGACAGTATCAAGCACGACTTCCGCAGTCCCAGCTACACCACGAAATGGAGCGATATTCCTGAAGCAGAATAGAGGTCGCAAATATAATAGAGTAGGGGACCGACATTTCTGTCAGCCCCCACTTATCACTTCTCACTCATCACTTCTCACTCATCGTGCCATGCACGATGTCACACCCATCGTGGTTGCGATAGCCGTCAGTATGCTGATAAGCAACTGAACAATCCATTTCCATGTCTCTTTCTTCATCGTTTACCTCCTTTTCTTAAATCCGTATTTCCGCTGAAGCGCAGCGCCCGAAGGCGCTATCGCTTAATCCCCAGTGCCCGCAGGCTTCTCCTCCTTAGGCGCCTCATAGTCGGTTGCTTCCTCGAAGGTGATATCGCCCAGCATGGCTACGGCAGCGCGGGTCACACCATTCTGCGTCGAGGTGGTATACTCGGGCTGGAACAGGATGCGGGGGCTCAGTGTCGAGGCGGTCAGGTCCTTCGCGTCCTCGAAACCACCGCGCTTATTGCGCACGCCACACTTGAAGATACCCACATTCTCAATCTTAACCTTCTCGCCCAGTCCGATGAAATGGCGCAGGGCGTAGCCCAACTCGTCAAGAACCGCGATGCAGTCCGAACGCTTCACACTGGCCTGGGTCTGGATGAAGTCCGCCAGCTGTCGCGTGGTGATATGCTTCTGGTTATAAACTGCCTTGGCATAATACTTGCCATAACCCAATGACTTGGGACTTGTCTGCTTTTTCTTAATAAATTTCTGACTCATTGTAAATTAAAGATTAAAGATTAAAGATTCAATTCGTTTCACTCACTTTTGTCTTCCTTCGGGAGCGGCTCCTTGCGTGCTGCCGAGCGCGTCCGCCCATGCTGCGGAGCCTTTGCGCACAGGCTCCCGAGCCTTTCCGTGGAGTGTGCGGAGCCGCTGCGCGCCCGCTGCCCACACGCTCCGTGGTGCCTCCCGAATTTTGATAGCGCAAAGGTACTATATTCCCATTGCGGTTCACGAATGTTCCCCCCTTCTTTTTATGAAAGAAATTCTGGGAAATTATGATTAATTTCTTAGCGCCTGTTTTATTTCCCCCAATTTCCCCTAATTTCGTTTCTTCTTGTTAGAAATTTAATTATGGGAAATTATGATTAATTTCTTAGCGCCTGTTTTATTTCCCCCAATTTCCCCTAATTTCGTTTCTTCTTGTTAGAAATTTAATTATGGGAAATTATGATTAATTTTTAGCGCCTGTTTATTTCCCCCAATTTCCCATAATTTCGTTTCCATGTGTTGCACTTGTTGCAGTGTTGCAGTTCTCTCAAGGCTATTCCCATACCCTAAAAATACTTCTATATTTATATATAAATATAGAGTTAATTTTTGACTTTCGTATAACCTATTTTTGAACTGCAACACTGCAACGCTGCAACGTTTTTTTTCGAAAAGTGTTTGGTTATGCGCAACATTTATATTATCTTTGCACCTAAGTATCGGCTAATCGTCGTAAACTACGCAAGCTACGGCTGGATTCTCTGGGTGCAGAGTGCCGGTGCAATTTTATGGTTGAATAACAATAGCATCAGCTATTTATTCAGAGCGTCATGAAACGTAGGAAATTTCAATGATGTACTGCTCGAGAGTAAATAAGTTGATGTCTGTGCGATAGCGCAGGCATGGCTTATATCTCAGCAGTACGGGTACATTCCTACGACCTCATGACGCGAGAGAAGAGTCAGGTCGGCGCTTTTTTCGTGTCATTGGGTTTTAGTGAGAATGTTCCTGTAAGCAAGCCTGGAGATATAGTCTGAATGCGGAACTATAGTACAGGAATGTTATGAAACAAGAATTATCACAGCTAAAACAAGAAATGATAGCTGAGATTGAGCAGCGGTTGCAGGATAAAGTTTTAGAACGCTCTAATGCCGAACTGCTACAGAAACTCATCACGCAGGCTGACAGCGATGATGAGGCTATCAAGATTATGTCGTTAGGTACAACCTACAAGAAATCTGGTCTTCATTATGAGAAGAGACTGGAAAAGATGGATAATACCATACGTTACTACAGGAAGAACGATGCACTTAGTTTCCATACTGACGACTCGAAGCCAACTCACAAGCTTATAATCGGCGACAACTACGAAGCATTGCAGAACTTGCTGATCCAGTATAAAAAGGGTGTGGATGTAATATATATCGACCCACCATACGGCAAAGACAGCATGGGCGACTTTGCTAAGACCAACTATGAGAATGGAATTACTCGCGACAATTTGCTGTCGATGCTCTATCCGCGATTGATGTTGGCAAAGCAACTGCTGAAAGACGATGGAGTAATCTTCTGCAGTATAGATGACAAGAACCAGGCATACGTTAAGTGTCTGTTTGATGAGGTTTTTGGCGAATCCAATTTTATGGCGAACATATGTAGAGAGGCTATAAAAGGAGGATCAAAAACAAAAAACATAAAACGCGTTCATGACTATGTAATTGTTTATGCGAAACAACTGAAAGTCAATAATATCGAAAAGGTTCTTTTACTTGGAGATGAGTTTGAGGATGAGAATTCATTTATTTATGAAGATTCTAAAGGTAAATATGCTAAAGGAAGAGAATTGAATAAATGGGGTGCCGGCTCGAGAAGAGAGGATTCGCCTTCGATGTGGTATCCCATAAAAGGACCAAATGGAGAAGATGTTTACCCTATAAGGAATGACGGGTCTGAGGGCCGATGGAGATGGGGAAAAACAAGATTGACGAAGGCTGTGGAAGATGGCGAAGTAATCTATGAAAAAAGAGATGACGGAACGTTTGTTGTTTATGAGAAGATTCGGAAAAATAGATTAAAGAATAAACAGCTCATTTCGGTCTTAAAGGACAGCTATCTAAACGCTAATGGTAGTGAAGACTTGAAATCTATCTTCAATACGCTAATGTCTCAATTTGACTATGCAAAACCGATGGAATTGGTAAAAGAATTATTGGCCTTTTTCCCTTCGGATGACATAGTGGTACTAGATTTCTTCGCCGGTAGTGGAACTGCCGGCCATGCAGTCCTGGAACTTAACCAAGATGGAGGTGAAAGACAATTTATTCTTTGTCAAGTAAACGAGAAAGATGACAAAAATCCTAATGGTATAGCATATGACACAACCACTAAACGCCTCAAACGTATTATGACGGGGTCTTGCTATGACGGCACAAATGACTTCTCTTGGCTGAAGGACAATGAGCCCTATGGAGGCAATCTTGATGTCTATGAAATAGACAGAATCCCCAATCACATGACTGCAGATGGAAAGACTCCGTTTGAAAAAATTGATGAAACGCTGTATGGAAAAGAAAAGTTCAAGACGCTGAAAGAGAAGATAGACTGGGTATGTCAGAACTTTGCCAATGCTCAGAAATACATTGAGAACGACGAAGATTGGGAAGAAAGAATAAAAGATTGAGGCGATGCTACAAGAAGTAAAAGACTTACAAGATAATGCTGTTAGCCGCCTCGTTGAGAAGGTTGCCAAGAAGGAAGAGACCACCTTTCGTGCACCAACAGGAAGCGGCAAAACCCGCATGATGGCTGACATGATGAACCGCATCATCGAAGCCAACGAGAATATCATCTTTTTGGTTTCCTCTCTGTCCAAGGGTGATTTGGCTAAGCAAGACTATGAGTCATTTAAAGAAACGGCAGATGACGGCACTTTCCCGAAATTGAACCCTTATCTTATTTCAACCGACATCTCTGGAGAAGAAGGCCTACAGATTCCTGATGGATACAATGTCTATGTTCTGCCTCGCGACCTGTTTAAAGAAGATAGCCTGCTGATGCGTGGCCCAATGATCAACTTCCTGCGTACAATGACAGGCGACATATTCGGTGAGGGCAAGAATAAAATCATCTACTTGGTAAAGGACGAGTGTCATCAGGCAACATCAAATATCGACACAAAACTCAAAGGCTTCTTTCGCAAGGTTATCAACTTCTCTGCTACACCCGACAAGAAGAAGGGACAAATACCTGATGTGATGATTACCGATAGCGAGGCAGAGGATGCCTGCCTGATTAAGAGGGTGGAGTTTGGTAGTCTGAACGATACCGTGGAGGATGCCATTAAGAAGTTCAAGGAAGTAAAGCAGCAGTATATATCACTTGATGTCGAGCCATGCCTGATTATCCAAATTTCAAATAAAGGAAAAGCAGAACAGGAGTGGAACGAAAACATTCGTCCCGTTCTTGACAAGGTTGAAAATCAAGGGTTGAAATGGATGGTGATGGTCGACCTCAAAGGGAAAAAGGGCGAAGCTAGCCTCTGCGACACCAACGATATTATCAAAGGGAAATTACCAGTCATTCAATGGAAAGACTATGCCAAGAACCGTGGTATTGATGTAATTATCTTCAAGATGGTTATTTCCGAGGGTTGGGACATTCCACGTGCTTGTATGCTTTATCAAGTACGTGACAGCCAAAGCAAACAACTTGACGAACAGGTGCTTGGTAGAGTGAGGAGGAATCCACGTTTGCTTGACTTTGAGACACTCAATGACGAACAAAAACGACTGGCAACTACTGCTTGGGTATGGGGTATACGACCTGACACTATGATGGCAAGACGTCAGGTGTCATTATTTGGTGGTGGCTCTGAAATACAAGATCATTTCAAGGTAAAGTCAACACGTCTTGAAAACCTAACACAAAAAGCGGACTTCGACATCGAGGGATTCATCGATGGCCAACTAGACAAACTTGAATATACCAGTATTTTCGAACTGCATAAGAAACTATCGAGAGTGCCCAACGATCTGCAATCTTTGTGTTATGACTATTCGAGGGAAGATATTCAACGATGGTATAAGTTTGTAGAGAACATTGATAAGGTAAAAGCCAAATACGACAACTATATTTGCGACTACGACAAGAGTGTTGTTGTTGACAAGGAAGTGACATTCCCTGTTACATCATCATTTACTGAGACAAGCCATGAGGAACAAGGTTTGAACTGGGTATGGAGTCGTAAGGATGGGAAAGACAAGTTTGCTTTCGACAGTTATGCTGAGAAAGAGTGGGCTGCCAAACTCAGGCAGTTGGCATCTAAACGCAATTACATTTCAGAACTTGAAATGCCAGGAATGGATGAAGAGGATGAATTATTCCTATGGGGTAAGAACTATCCTCTCAACTCTGAAATCAAATACGAGTACTATGCCAATGGTATCCATGCCTCTTATCCGGACTTCGTGATGAAAGATAAACTGGGTAGAATTCATATCTTTGAAGTCAAGAGTGTAAATGTGGCTGTGGGTACTACTATCAGCAAGGAGGAATACGAGAAAAAGGTAAAGGATCTGCATGACCTCTATATTGCTTGTTCGAAGAAGTTGCCAGATTACCGTTTCTATCTGCCCATAATGAAAGACGATGATTGGCGCATAAGGAGATATTACTCAGGTGTCTTCAGGGAAATTAGCTACGAGGAATTTCGAAAATCATTAAAGGAACAAGATTTATAAATAGTTGACAATATAGAACAATCTTTTTACAATTTCTCTGGCATTTGCTGCACAACCTCGCCACCGAGCACTTTACCGTTGGCATGCTTATTACGTTTGATGCCGTCACTGCCCCAGGTGCCCCATTGTTTAAAGAAGAAGGCGGCGTGCTGGGCTTCGGTCTGACGTTTGATGTTAAGCGCCCACTCTTCTTTCATAGGACGGGCTTTCGGGCCGCTTTCACCTCCAACAATCACCCAGTCGATAGCATCGAGTTTGAGTTGCCCGAGGTCTTCTAATAGCGGTTCGCAAGAGAGGAAACGGATTGGTGCAGACGAAATGCTGCGCAGGGCATCGATACGGGTCTTAGTGGCCTGACACTCGACGGTAACACCCAACCACACATTAGCAGGAACCTCATGCTGGGCAAAGTATTCTGCCATTCTTTCGGCACGTTTGGTAAGTATCTGGTAGCGGTGCTGAGGTGTGCGACTGATGACTTGCATCACGCGGTCGATATAGTCGAAGGGAACATCTTTATGGAACAGGTCGCTCATTGAACAGACGAATATGTTGTGCCCCTTGTGCCAACCGACAGGTTCTTCCAACACCTCAGGGTGAAGTGTCAGTTGGAAGCCATTCTGATACTTGTCAAGTCCCATCGCTTTCAGGCGGCGGGCCATCGTCTCGGCATAGCAATGCTGGCAACCTGCCGACTGCTTGGTGCAGCCAGTAATAGGGTTCCACGTCTTATCAGTCCATTCTATCTTGCTCATTGTCGTTTGTCTATGATTTGTTGTGCAATCTTGACTGCCGTCTGATTGAATGACGCGCAGACAAAGTGGAAAATGGGAACGTTGTGATTGTTCGTCATTACCAGCGGTTCTGGAGTAACGAAGGGGAAGAGTTCTCCAAGTCGTTCTACATAGAGTTCTGCAATGCGCTCAATACAATGACTTTTTTTCTCGATAGTCTCTTCTTCGCCAAACAGCGTAAGCTCTTTCTTACGTACATAGAAACGATCCATCAACTCCTGCTCAGGCAGTCCGAAGAACTGAACTAAACGGTCGGGATACATCAGTTCACCATTCGTCTTTAGGAGTCTGTTGACGATAACACCCGAAGGTATAAGAATCCAAAGATCGATATTGGGGCCAGACAGCGACTCGATAACCTCCCAATTGATTTGCATACCAAAGGGATCGAGTAGCGCAAGTGCTTTCATGTTCTTATCGCGACGAAGTGCATTAGCAAGATTGAGAGCTTGCATATTAGCATCGCCTGGACGGAACACTTTCCGGCCAATGGTGTTGTATTCCGAGAGTTTGAGTTCCAAAGCTGTACAATTGTCTTCTTGCTTGTCGATGAAGTAGTAATAGTCAAAGCCTCGCAACTTTGATTTACTTTCCAAACTGACAACTCGCTCTGCAGCACCTTGATAGACATTCAGGTCGGTGGTATCAATCAACTGTTCACCAAATAGCGTTTTCAACTTTCGCACTTCCTTGTCAGGATCATCGTTCTTGCGAGAGCCGCTGCCGGCAAAGCCGTCGAAGTAGAGTAACTTCCAATGAAACTTGTCGCGAAAGGTGTTCATGATGGTTAGGTAGGCACGAACATAACTCTCGAAGGTGTCGAGCTTTTGTTCCGTCCACATACCTCCCCATGAAGCTTGCTGCTTTATATTATCTTTATCTGCCATATTGCATTTTAAAAATTGCCGTTTAATAATTCCTCTATATACCAGTCTATCATCTTTCCTGTGCTGTCAGGGAATGTATAGCCGTTATGTATGCTGCGATCTATATTTTTAGCCACGTTCGCATCGGCTTCAGGGAAGACTGATTTTGCCAACTCCATCTGCGAACCATCAATGAGTTTCTTTTCCTTGAAATAGCCGATGATGTTAAGCACAGTCTGCCAGTAGAATTCGTCGCAGGCATCACGCTTTCCGTTAGTCTTCTTTCTATTAGTAAGGAGATCCCACAAAATGTTAATAACTGAAATGTTAATATTTGTTGGATGAGACGATATTCCGAAGATTTTAGCAAACAGAAGCCCTAGGCGTTCATTGGTCAGACGTTTACCTGTACGATCTTTGCCCAAGCGTTCGGTCTTGAAGTTGAAACGTGAGGTAATGTCGTTAATGATGGATTTCTTCTTTTCTTCTGTCAACTTTTCCTTTGGAGGATCGTTTTCAGGTGACTCATCCTCCTTATCTGTACTTTCAGTAACATCCTGGGTATTATCCTTATTGACAATATTCTGGGTGAGCTGAGCACCTGGCTGTACGAAAACAGGCTGGTACACCACACCACTGAATATTGGTCCGGCATTGTCGTGAATGTCGTTATGAATGATGTTGGTGGTATCTTTTTCCTTATCCATAATTCCGTTATTTATTCATGTTGACGGTACCTGGCATAATGTCGCCCGTATTGTCGTGAATGTTGTTATTGATGGTAACGCCGTTCTTAGCCGCGATCAATTTTGCTTCCAATGCATCTATTTGTACTAACTGTTCATCAGTCACAATTCTCCGCGTCAGTTTGTCGAGCATCTTGAACAATTGGTCGCAGTAGTCATAACTGCCGCGTGACTCGATATAGGCCATGATGTTATCGAAGTTGAGCACTTTGTCAACGTCCGTTATGGGCTTTCGGACTTGTTGAGCAACCATTCTGCTCAGTTCGTAATCCTTGTTCTTGCATAGTTCTTCTAAGTCAGCAATCTGAGCCTTAAAGTCGATTTCCTTCTGACGGGATTCCCGCGCTAAAAGATCATATTTTTCCTTTAGTGCCTGATTCTCTTCCTCAAAGTGTATAGCTGCGTCCTCTAATTTTTGCTCTTTTAATTGCCAAAGTTCCATATCTTTGTCGGCCAATTGCTTCTGCAAATCCAGAATTATATTCTCTAAGCGTTTGGATTGTATAGATTGAAATAATTTTTGTCGATTGACAGAAATTGCCTCAAAAAAGGGAAATACTGCTTTGTCATGAGCAAGACTAAGTTCTAGTTGAATTTCAAGAGGAGGTTTTGCATCACGATAAAAATCATTCAGGGCGAATATAGTGCTGAAAATGACTAGGCGCTCTATAAATCCTACTCTTCCCCAGGCTTCCCAACTATTGTCATATGCATTTCTGAATTCGGGGAATTCAACATCCTTCAATTTGTCTCTTAATCTACAAGCTTCGTTTAATACTTTGAGGGGAGACATACTCAAACGAATATCAGAATTAGCGCGCAAATTAATAAGCACCGTGATGAGATCGTTATATACTCCTCCTTCATTTTGGTAGAAGGAGAGTGTACGAATAGAATATTTGTCTCTTTTATTATTCATATAGTGCTGGACTGAGTCCAATCATTTCGTTTTTATACAGATTTTTTTAGTTTGTATCTGCCTGATAATCAGCACGCATCGTTACGCTTTCACACTTTGGACTCAACTTTTTTATATTTCCCCGTTGGGTCTTTGAGTCCTCTTTACCTTTGCAACCACAATCAGACAAGTTGATGCCCGAGGCCGAACGGCTGGCCGAAGCCGCTACTGATTTCGAACGCAAAGATAAAAAATAAAAATGAGAAAGAAAAGTATTTTGCAAAAAATTAGAGTTAAGTCACTCCAATTGACTTCTAAGCGACATTCGGGAATGATGTTCTTTATGCTCACATCTCCAACAGCAGAGAAGCTAAAAGACGCTCGTGAACACCTGCGCTATTGGCCCTACGTGAAGGCCTTTAAGCCTCTAGATGAAACCCACATGAAGGTGCTTATTTATATAGGTAGAGGAATTACAAAAGAGAAGTGGGACTACTATGTAAGTCGTTCCTGCGAATTGATGAACCAGTGCCTTAGGCAGTATCAGGCTCTATTCGTAATGACTAGCGGTTGTCCTGCATTATGGCTACGTCAGTATCATCACAACGGTTTTCTTCGACCAGATGATCTTCTGAAGCCCTTTTGCGATTTCATAGATGAACTAAACCAATAAGAAATAATTGAAACTGATATGAGATACAAATTGGTAATTCAAGCATTGAGGGAATCCTCAGACAACAACGTCCTGGCTTTTCTGAAGGACGTGGAGAAAATGAAACGACTGACGGCTGAAGAACGTCAGTACTATCTGGCTAACCGTGAAGAAGCGGATGCCGTAAACATCCTCGTGAAAGACTTTATACCTTATATCATTAAGGTAGCCTATGTGCATCGTCAGAAGACCAGCACCTTGTCCGTTTTGGATCTGATAAACGAGGGTGTCGTTGGGGCTTATGCTGCCTTTGAGAAATGCAATTCTCACGGTAAGAAGATGGTCAACACGGTCAGGGTCTATATCAACAAATACATCAGTCAGCTTGTTGAGAAGACGGACATCTCGGAAACGGCTGAGTTCATCATTGAAGAAACGTTGTCGGACGGTGATGAGGAATGGTTTGACGATCATGCTATCATCAAGGGAATAGACCGAGCACGTGAACGTAAACTCCTAACACAATTGCTATCGGATAAGATGGGAGAGCGTAAGGCAAGCATCATCATCGCCTATTACATGCACGAGGATGCAGACTTGAAAACGCTATCGAAGCAATATGGTATCAGCTATGAGAGAATCCGCCAGATAGTCCACAATTTTGGGAAACTCTATACGAATGTAGGTAATTTGTGGGAACAGCTCTCATCGGATTTCAATCTCCCCGTATCTGAAAGACAATTCTATCAATAAACACCCTGTAAAGGGGATATCGTAATTCATCAATAAACAATTAATTTCATTCCGTTATGGAAACAAGAATCTTAAAAGTGGTACGTCAAGGCGAGGCCTTCAGCGTACAGTCAGCTAAGGCTGACGGCGGTCAGATTCAGAAGTGCAATATTGTGCTGAAGGAACTGGGCGGTAAGTTTGAAAACGAGTATGTGTGCGCTATGCTAGGCAATCTAGCGGCTTGCAGGTTCTACGAAGGTGATGTGGTGATAGCCACGCTTCGTTTCTCTACCCACGAATATCAGGGACAGACATTCCAAGAAATCTTAGCAACTGATATCGTGAAAGTAAACAGATAAATAAGTAATCGGGCGAAGGAGGAGCGAGGAAATGTGTCCGGACTAATGAGCTCAACTAAAACCCCGCAATTCCAAAGCTCACAAATTCGATCGATTATTATGAAAAAGATTATTATTACAACAGAGAAACAGGTAACGCTGGATGGTATGATGACCATCGGCATGTTGGAAACAGGACAGCGCACGCTTGATTTTGAGTGCTGCGAGGATGTGATAGCTGAGGCTTTCAGAGGTCACTTCCTAGTGCAAGGCATGAGAGATGGCAATGTGTATATGAGTGAGTTGCCCAAACGTCACAAAAACAAACCGCTGTTTCGTGAAGATAACTGTTCGCTATCCCATGGTAAGGATAAGAAGTATTACTTCTACTTCTCGCTCGACGAGGATCAGTTGGAGCAGTTGCCCGAGAAGCTGGTGCATCAGGCAAGTGCGATAGCGCAAAAGGTATTAAGGGAACTTATTTTGAAACAGCAGGCAGTATGAGTGTACATGTGATTTATAAGCAGAACGGGGTGAAGATGATGCGCCCCGTTCCGAACCGTGAAGAGTATCTGAAGTTGCGCAACGGAGGTTTCCAGAAGGAGAATGTGGCGCGCATCCGACAGGGCGACGGGGCCTTGAAAGCGAGTCTGGTGCAGATGAACTACAGCTGTCTGCCTAACGATGACGGCACACTGAAGGGCTCAAAACGGATGAGTACCACCGTGGGGGTGGATATCGACTTCAAGGCGCCTGCGGAGCTGTCGGCAGAGGAGCAGCAGGCGTGGCTCAGCGAGCGTATGGAGAAGGTGCCCGAGATGGTGCTTGCCAAGAAAGATGTGCTAGGACTGCAGATGCTGGAGCGGAGCGCGACAAAGGGCTACCATCTGGTGTTCCGCCGTCGCCCAGAGCTCAGTCAGGAGGAGAACCTGAAATGGGCAAGCGAGTTGCTGGGCGTGAAGTTTGATGCGCAAGCGAAGGATATCACCCGCGTGTTCTTTACCACGACAGAAGCCGAACTGATTTATCTGGACGACGAAATCTTTGAGATTAAAGAGGCTACTGGAAAAGAGCACGACTCTGCTCTCGCTGTTGCAGGGTTGCAGTGTTGCAGTTCTCAAGTAGCTTACGATCCAGAGGCTAAGTACAACGGGGTGTTGATGAAGGACATCATCGCGAAGTACTGGGAACTGTTTAATGGTGGCAAGGAGCCTGTGGAGGGCGACCGTAACGCGCTGACGTTCGAACTGGCGGTGACCTTGCGTAGCATCTGCGGCTATTCGCTGGAAAAGATGCTCACCATCATCCCGAACTATTGGGGCGACAACGGCGAGGAGTGGCGCAAGACGCTGGAGAATGCGCTGAAAGAGCCTCGCAAGGGGATGCCCTACAGGTTGAAGCAGGTGCTGCAGGCGTTGAAGTCACAACAAGCAGTCAAGGCTTGTGGCGGTACGCTGACCACTCCACCGGCGATGCCCAAGAAGCTGCCGCCGTTGATTAGACTGTTGACAAAGAACGTCCCTTGGTTCTACAAGCCCGCTGTGGCCAATGCGGTGTTCCCTGGGCTGGGTGCCCATCTGCACGGTGTGAAGTTCCGCTACTGGGATAACGTGGAGCACGAGGCCACGTTTATGAACGTCCTGATAGGTCGTCAGAGTATTGGTAAAGGTACCATCAAGAAGCCTATCGAGTACATCATGGAGGACATCAAGCAGCGCGACCAGCCCAACCGCCAGCGTGAAGCCGAGTGGAAGCAGAAGAACCCGGGAGCGAAGCAGAAGAAAGACCCGCGGCCCACGGACATCTGCATCCAGATGTTGATTGACAACCTGACAGATGCCGTCTTTAACCAGCGCATCGTGGATGCCAACAACAACGGCCAGCGATTCATCTATACCATCGTGGACGAGATAGAGGGATTGAAGAAGGTGACGTCGAAGGGCACGGTGGATGAGGTTGGTCTGCTGATTCGTAAGGCGTTCGATAATTCTGATGCCGGTCAGGAGCGCGTAGGTGCCGACAGCGTATCGGGTATAGCCCCCTTAAGGTGGAACTTTAATGCGTCAACGACCCCTCCCAACGCCAAGAAATTTTTCTTCAAGATGGTGAACGACGGTACTGTTGGCCGACTGGACATCTCGACGATTATCAAGGCCGATGACGACGATGACACCGCACCCATTCAGGGCATCTACGACCACACCTTTGCGCAGGAACTCAAGCCCTATATCGACCGCTTGGAGGCTGCCAACGGACTGATTGAGTGTTCGCAGTCGAAGAAGCTGTCGCTCGAGATGAAGCAGGAGAACAAGGATGCCGCAAAGCTCTATGAGAGCGAGGCCTACAGGGTCTTCAGCTATCGTGCCAACGTGATTGCCTGGCTGAAGGGAATGGTGCTCTATGTGGCGCACGGCTACAAATGGTCGAAGGAGATTGCGGATTTTGTCCGCTGGACTCAGCAGTATAATCTCTGGTGTAAGATGTTGTACTTCGGTCAACAGCTTGAAAAGGAGCTTCGTGAGGAGGTGGAGATTCAGCGTCAGTCAGGGCCACAGAACCTGCTGGAACTTCTGCCCGATGAATTCACCAAAGACCAGTACCGCCAGATGCGCCAGCAGCAGGGCAAGAGTGGTAGCGGTGACGGCACGTTGCGCAGTTGGCAGAGTCGCGGCCATATCGTCTATGACGAGGTGAGCGGCAGGTACTGCAAGACCGAGGAGTACAAGAAGAAGTTTAGTTCATTGACCATTGAACATTGAACATTATGATGAACATTGAAAATAACAAGGAATGCTTCGTGCAGCTCTGGCTACGGCTGGAGCGCACGAGGCACCTCCTCGGAGGTCAGTACAAGCGCTTCTGCATCCGTAATGTGCTGAAGGCGTGGTTCGGCTATGAAGCCACCGACGATTTCATCTGGGAAATCTGCCATTTGGCTGCCGTAGATGATGAACCACAGGAAGGTTGGAACGAGTTGCCTCTGCCCAGTCTATATCCGCGCAAACACCGCGAACTCTTGCGTGCTATCGTAGCCGTCCGTACGGGCATCAGCTTTTGGAAAATCAATCTGAAAGCTCTCGATAAGGCTTATAGCATCGCATTTCCTAACAGTACACCGATTAACGTAAATAAGAAGAAAAGAAATGGATAAGAAGATGAAACTCTCCGAGCATTTGACTACGTCGAGTGTGGCTGCGCTCGGCAATTCAAGCAAGCTTGATTGCACTCGCTTAACGCCACACTTCACGCTCGGGGAGTTAACCAAGACGAAAACGGGAATAGAGAACGTTCCGAATGAGGAACAAGTGAATAACCTAAAGCGCCTCTGCGGTTGGCTGGAGCAACTGAGAAGACGCTGGAACAACCTCTATGGCGAAGGGGATGACCCCATCATCATCAACTCAGGGTTCAGAAGTCCAGAAGTGAATAAAGCGGTAGGTGGAGCCACATTGAGTAACCACTTAACAGGGTGCGCTGTGGATATCCGCTGCATCGGCATTGAACAGGCGTTGCGGTATGCAGCGATATTGCTCGACATCAGTGACCTGAATAACGAGGATTTCGACGAGTTGCTGATAGAACAGAAGACGCACGTCGTCTGGATTCACTTCGCAGTGAAGCCTAGTTGTAATCGCAGGCGCACGAATTTTAAGCGATAAAGAAAAGCGGGATGTTAAAGTCCCGCTTTCTTTAGTTCTTCGTCCATTTGTTGTTGTAGCTCTTGGGCCTTTTGGGCTGCGACCTCTGCGAAGTCGTCAGCACTGGAGGCATAGATGATGCCTCGGGAGGAATTGACCAGCAGACCGCAATCGCTGTTCATACCGTATTGGCAGACTTCCTGAAGACTGCCGCCCTGGGCACCAACGCCTGGAACGAGGAGGAAGTGGTTGGGAACCAGCTTGCGGATGTCCTCGAACATACGGCCTTGGGTGGCACCTACGACATACATCATATTCTCTTGATTTCCCCATTGCTGGCTCTGCTTCAGCACTTTCTCAAAGAGGCGTTCGCCATTGGCATCCTCCGTCAGTTGGAAGTCGTGAGAACCTTTGTTCGAGGTGAGTGCCAACAGGATGACCCACTTGTCGTCGTAGCCCAAGAAGGGGGTGACGCTGTCTTCGCCCATATAAGGAGCAACCGTCAAGGCATCGACATCATATTCCTCAAAGAAGGTCTTGGCATACATCTTCGACGTGTTGCCAATGTCACCACGCTTGGCATCAGCAATGATGAAGTGGTTGGGGTATTCTTCTTTCAGGTAGTCGATGGTGGCCTCGAAGGCCAGGATGCCATCGACTCCGTAAGCCTCGTAGAACGCGAGGTTGGGCTTGTAGGCTACGCAGTAGGGGGCTGTGGCATCGATGATGAGGGCATTAAACTCGCAGAGAGCGCGGAAGATGTAGTCGTCGCCATCCTGAGCCTTTGCCTCGTCGATGATGCACTGGGGTATCTTGTTGATGTCGGTATCGAGACCAACACAGAGAAACGAGCGTTTCTCGCGGATTTGCTGTATTAATTCTTGTCTGTTCATAGTTCTGTTTCTTTCATGCGTTCTGCATTCTCAGCCACGGTGAGGGCATCGATCATGGGTTGGATGTCGCCACCGAGGAAGCCTTGCAGGTCGTGGGTGGTATAGCCGATACGATGGTCGGTCACGCGACCTTGTGGGAAGTTATAGGTACGAATCTTGGCCGAACGGTCGCCCGTAGAGACGAGGCTCTTACGACGTGAGGCGATGTCGTCCATATACTTCTGATGCTCCTTATCATATATAAAGGTGTACAGGCGCGAGAGTGCGCGTTCCTTATTCTTAGGTTGGTCGCGCGTCTCGGTACATTCAATCAGGATTTCCTCCGTCTCGCCTGTATTGGGGTTCTTCCACATATAGCGCAGACGAACGCCCGATTCCACCTTGTTGACGTTCTGACCACCGGCACCACTGGAACGGAAGGTGTCCCATTTGATTTCGCCCTCGTTGACGTGAACCTCGAACTTATCGGCCTCAGGCAGTACGGCAACGGTAGCGGCAGAGGTGTGCATGCGGCCCTGCGTTTCAGTGGCAGGTACGCGCTGTACACGATGAACGCCCGACTCATACTTCAGCGTGCCATAGACATCGGCACCAGAGACGGCAAAGTCGATTTCCTTGAAACCACCCACAGCACCTTCAGAGACGCTGGTGATGCTAAGCTGCCAACCTTTGGAATCGCAGTAGCTCTTGTACATCTTGAAGAGGTCGCCGGCAAAGAGGCAGGCCTCGTCGCCACCCGTTCCGGCACGGATTTCCATCTGCACATTCTTCGCATCCTCGGGGTCCTTGGGGATGAGGGCAATCTTGATTTCTTCTTCCAACTTGGGTTGCAGGGCTTCGTTGTCAGCCAATTCCTCGCGAGCCATCTCCTTCATCTCTGGGTCGCTCTCGTTGGCCAGGATGTCCTTAGCCTCGCGGATGCTGTTCAGACACGCGATATAGCGCTTGCGGGCATCCATGATGTCGCCCAGGTCCTTATACTCCTTGGTCAGTTTGACAAAGCGGTTCTGGTCGGCAATCACCTCAGGGTCGGTAATCAGCGTGGAAACCTCCTCAAAGCGAGCCTCCAGACCGTCTAATTTCTGTAATATACTGTTATTTTCCATTTAGTAGTTGAATTCTCCAAATTCTGATTGAATCGTCAGGCTCTTGGGACCTTCCTCGATGTGACCCACCACCTGAGCGTCGATGTTGAACGACTTCGAGATAGCTATGACCTTCTCGGCGACCTCGGCAGGCACATAGATTTCCATGCGATGTCCCATGTTGAACACCTGGTACATCTCCTTCCAGTCGGTGCCTGAGCATTCGTGGATGGCGCGGAAGAGTGGGGGAACGGGGAACATGTTGTCCTTGATGACACGGCAATTGTCGTTGACGAAGTGGAGCACCTTGGTCTGAGCACCACCTGTGCAATGCACCATACCGTGGATTTCGGGGCGCAATTCATCGAGCAGCTTCTTGATGACGGGAGCGTAGGTGCGGGTGGGCGACAGCACCAATTGTCCGGCATTGACGGGAGAACCCTCGACAGGGTCGGTCAACTGATATTTGCCGCTGTAAACCAGCTCGTTAGGCACTGCATGGTCGAAACTCTCGGGATACTTCTCAGCCAGATACTTGGCAAAGACATCATGGCGGGCTGAGGTGAGTCCGTTGGAACCCATACCACCGTTGTAGCGCTTCTCGTAAGTGGACTGACCCGTAGAGGAAAGACCTACGATGACATCGCCAGGACGGATGTTGGCATTGTCGATGACGTCAGCGCGACGCATGCGACAGGTAACGGTGCTGTCGACGATGATGGTGCGCACGAGGTCGCCCACATCAGCGGTCTCGCCTCCTGTAGGATAAATGCCAATGCCCATCTCACGCAGTTCAGCCAACAACTCGTCGGTGCCATTGATGATAGCTGAGATGACCTCGCCCGGAACGAGCATCTTGTTGCGTCCGATGGTACTGGAAACGAGGATGTTATCGACAGCACCCACACAGAGCAGGTCGTCGGTATTCATGACGATGGCATCCTGGGCAATGCCCTTCCATACGGAGAGGTCGCCCGTTTCCTTCCAGTACATATAGGCCAGACTGGACTTGGTGCCAGCCCCATCGGCATGCATGATGTTACAATAGTCGGGGTCACCTCCGAGGATGTCAGGGATAATCTTGCAGAAGGCCTGTGGGAAGATACCCTTGTCAATGTTCTTGATGGCGTTATGTACGTCCTCTTTGGCAG
>Ga0256405_10005760_pt1 | contig 20809 bp, 17 predicted proteins | sample RumenRJG_02DNA_FD_189096 | JGI IMG/M metagenome (GOLD analysis project Ga0256405, IMG submission 189096) | Bovine rumen microbial communities from Lethbridge, Alberta, Canada - RJG_02 | ecosystem: Host-associated > Mammals > Digestive system > Stomach > Rumen | place: Canada: Alberta... | reverse complement strand
CAACTTATTCTATAATAAATATCCTGTGACGGTGCTGCTATTAGCGTTGCATTATCTATCTTAGTTGATATGATACCATTTTGGGCACAACTCGACCCTATAATCAAAACATTATCATGTCTATCCAAAGCCCTATGAAACGCAGCATCAATAAAAATTCTTTCCAGCAATCCGCCTCTTAATATCCCTCTTATTTTCTTATAAATCAATTTATTTATTAAATTCGCCATCATTTTCATCTTGAATATCTTACCATCCTTTAAAAATTAATGGTATTCTCTTCTTCCTAGAAATATTCTCTAACCAAGTCATCCAGATATGCTGTCACATCAAAGTGACGCAAAAACGCTTTTCTCAACAGGCGTTGCAATTACAATATATAACCTCCCACCACATAAAGTTAACTGGATAAAGGTCGTTAAAGAATTGCTAGATTTTATAGAATATACCCCCTAGATGCACTCAATAAAACTCAAAGCAAAAATCTACGAGTTATATATAATGTCTGCCTCTAAAAAATTAAAATCGATTTAACAACCAATACAATAATCCACCACAAATTGCTGTAAAACCACTACCTGTTGTTACATAGAATATATCTCCACATATCTCTCCCGTAAATGGATTGTACACAAACAACATCGCTAGGACAAAGGATATCACGACACTACTAATGCCTCTCCAATTTATCCCTCCAGAATATCGGTATATATCATGACCTGGCAACATATAGGCATCCGCCAAAGATATTTTACCTTTACGAATAAACAAATAATCTACTACGGTCATACCAATAATAGGGCCTTGTATATACGCCGCTAAAGAAATAAACGCACCAAAATTTTCTTCAACGCCCCCCCATATAGTCAAAATACTAACATAGACCATAGCACCTAATACTAGCAGACGATAATTTACCGTTGGGAAACCACTCTTTACAATCATGCAGTTAACGTAAGAGCCCGTCCCCTGAGTACCAATATTAGCAAACGCAACTAACAATAAGCTCAAAAGTGCAGCCCCAGGTCCACACAGAGCTGCCAAAATAGTCGTAGGATCACTCTCATATGTACCAGTAGCTACAAACATCGCCATTGCCATAACGCCACCAGCCGCTACAAAGAACGGAGCTACTAAACCATAGGAAAGAGCTGTTCCCCAATAGCCAGCACGTTCTGTTTTAGCTAATCTTGGCAACACCAAAGCCTGGGTAGACCATGAAAATGCAAAAGCAACATTTCCTTCCGCCGATGTAACAAAACGTGTCAAAAACGAATCCTCGCCTGGTGCCAACGCCTGCACATGTACAAGTTGGTCTAATGGTACAGATGTCAAGCACAAAACAACAACAATAGCTCCCACCAATAACAAGGCTGTTACCATAAACCGACTAATCCAGCGAATCATTTCTGGTCCACCCAAAGCTATATACGTACCTAACACTACACATAATGTCCCCAACAAGGGTTTCCATATCGATACATCTAACGTAATCCCAAAAAGTCCAGCTAAATGTATCATTGATGACGCAAATAATCCAGCCGCTACTGCATACCAACCAAAATTTGCCAAACTAATAGTTGTCGACAAAATAGCAACACCACGCTGCCCTAAAACAGCACGCAGCCATATCCACAAATCGATTCCATAGTGTACAGCAAACAATACTGGCAAACACTCCACAAGAATCCATACAATATTTACTAAAAAAATATTAATAAGCATCTGCTTAAAGCCTAAAAATTGAGCAACATAAGCCCCCTGTGTATAACACCAAGTGGCAATCGCAAAACCACTCGTAGACAAAAAAACATCTGCAAAAGAATATTTCCGTTCCCCTCTCAACATAGGAACTACGCCCGTAACGGTTTCTTGCTGTACAATTTTTTGTTGATTCATTCGCCTAACCACCCCAATGTACATATTGCTAATACTGACAACGAACCGAATATTCCAACCAATATCAACACTTTATCGATAAACGACAATCCCCTAGGAAATTGATACGCAGGATCATCCATTACGGTCAATCGCCGCTTTATTTCCTCACGTAAAATCTCGTGAATTATTCTTTCATCAGACATAAGATTCCTCCCTTTTTATATAATTCCATAGCCTTTTTTTCGTAGTATTTGGCGTTTCTATACCAGACATACATATATTGATCTATACTCTTACCATTACTCTCCTGATAAAGTGCCCAAAGGAACCAATAATAAGAACAAACGGCTAAATATGCCATATAATGCAAACGCTCTTGTGGAAGTAACGTACGCCCCTGATACATCATCCAAACTTTTTCAATTTCATCATCAGTATAATCGGAACAAGTAACAAATGTCCCCAAATCTACTGCTGGGTCAGCCATGCCCGAATATTCCCAATCAATCAAAGTCACGTTATTTGATCGATCAACCAAAAAATTTGCTGCATAACTATCTGCATGACAAAGTGCCCTCCGCTCATACAGACCGCAAATATGCCTTAAAGAATCAATATTGGACGTTAAATCCTGAATATCATCAAAATCATCATACTCTTTTTCGCTAAGCTTTTGTTGAAAACTTGTTATTTCCTGCCAAATATCAAAAGTATAATCGGTTTTCTTAGCACTATCATGTAATTTTCGCAAAATATTTACAGCTTTTTCTACTTGATCCCAATTATGATAATCTAAGTTCTTAGCCTCATCAATATACTTTGATATCTTCCACCCCGATACTGAATCCATATAGAGATATGTATCATCGAGTTTTAATTCTTTTGCAATCTGCATTGAAGCTTCTTCACTCTGTCGATTAATATAGAGTGCTGTCCCTCTTCCTGGATGGCGATATATATATTCTTCTCCGCCACAGCAAAATCTAAATGACATATTAGTCATACCAAACTTAATTGGTACTATACCTCTAATCTCATCTTCTTTACATCCTAACACCTGACAAATATTGTGAAATACCTTTGAATCTGTATTGCAAATATATTTATCATCAAATGCTCTCAATTCATCTAACGAATCAAACTCATGAATCACATTTCTATCATATTTTTTAATATAAAGCGTTAATTTATCAATATGCTCCCTATAAAGATCTTCCCACAACATCAATTTAACCGGTGGACGCTCATATTCTCTTTGCAAGATTTCTACAAATCTTCTACTAAATTTAGTATCAAAATAAACGTGTCCTAACATATACCATGCATTTTTACCACCTATATCCACTTGGATAATACGTCCATCATCATCTGTTTTTAAACAATATTCATCCGTTTCACCATCTGCATAGACCGCAGCATAATACGGACGATATACATATTGTCTAAATGGATTATCAGAAAAGTAATTATCCGATGAACAAATATACGTATTTCCTAAATGCTCTGCCACATGTATTAAAGTCGATGTGTTATTGTAACGATAATAATCTTCATTAACGATAATATGTACACCAAACTTATCAGCCAAATAAAAAAGTTTTTCCTTCATATAGCCAACGACCAAATATATTTCATATATCCCAGCTTCATGCAGTTGGCGTATTTCTCTCTCGATAAGGATTTCACCTTTAACGCGTATAAGCGCCTTAGGTTTTTCATAAGAAATTGGTGCAAACCTAGAACTCATACCAGCAGCCATAATAACCGCATTATTTACACGATATGGTTCTAAATCATAAAAATCATTTTCTCTTTTGCTTAAATCTTTACAGCTATTATATTCCTTTACCCTTTTTTCAAATTCATCCTTAGATAGCATATCTAACCCTTTCCGCGGCTGCTTTTAAAAGTATTTTTTAATAACCCCAACGATATTATCACTTGCTAACATTCCATTGTCACTATAATAATCTAAGCTAGTTTTAAACGTTTTCTCTCTTATATCTTTTTTATAATCGTCTCCATTCACCACAACATTATGTATAAACATTTCAATACCTGATAAATCATTACCATCAACAGTATATGAAGCCTCTACAATTTTTTTTGCAAAATGATTAAACGTCTGCGTATCACGTCGCAAAAAAAGCATTGGCTTATCAACATACTGATACTCTGCAATAAACGAAGCGCTATCTAAAATCATGGCATCAGCCTTACAAAATTGATTCTGATAATTTCCACCTACCACAACCTCTGCATTAGGCAAACTACTCCATTCATCCATATACCTTGCGAACTCTGCTTCGCTACTGAACAGCCCAGATTTAACAGCAGAAAAGAACAAGTTAGGATGTGGCTTTACAATCCATTTAATTTCAGGGTTCTTCTTAGCATATTCAAGAAAGAATTCATAATTATCCTGAAATGTAGCATATAGCAATCCATCATCAATGGACCAATGCGGCGCCCATATTATAGTCTTATTTTCCTTATTTTCCTTTTCTTCTCCAATATTATTCTCGTAAAAATAATCTAATTTAGGATATCCTGTATATTTTATGAATTCATCATTTCGCGCAATTTGTTTTTTCAGCTTTTCTCCAAATTCTTTATCACCGACAAATTCTTTCCACAATATATGACGAATAGGTAGTTCAACATCCATATCATTTGTAGAAAACCCATAGTGAATATAACATATCAATCTATCTACTGTCAGCTTTTTGAATTTAAATTGATCAGCTAATGTTCCATCGTAAGGGGTCAAAAAAAACAAAACATCTGCAACGACATCATTATAATCATCATCTTCATATACAGGAATAACATCTACACCAGTTTTTTTCAAACGTTCAACTCCACATTGGAAGTTTTTATCCTCGTTAGCATTTCTATTGTCATGTCGTCGACAAACAATAACATCGACATCATATCGTTTATCGCGCTTAAACAGTTCATATAATTTATTACCGCACCACAATGAAGTATCATACATCAAAAAAGATATTTTTACCTTCTCTTTATTTTTAATTCTCCTGACATCCTCCTCAAAAATAGCGCTCAGCAGCTTAGTAAAAGCATCTACTGAAATGGCCTCTCGTATTTTTAATAAATCTCGATATGTTACTTTTTTTAATTTTTCCGGTCTCACTTTAACATTATAAGCCATAAATCCAATTTTAATCCAAAGGACTAACAAGCCTATAATTTTATGTCGTATATGCCTGATCATTATCTCCTCACCCTCAAATTATACTTTTTCCAGCAATAAACCCTGACATTTATTAAATACAAGCTATGTATTTATTTAATCTTTTTACCCAAACTATGTAGTTATAATTATTATTACAATAATTTTTAACTTGTTCATAATCAATATCAGCTGTCATTGTACTTTGTAAAGCATCTGCAACACTTTCAGGATCCATTTTTTCAACTATTTTTCCAACTCGTCCATTATCCGTTATATCCTTAGTGATACTCCCATAATTTGTTAATACAGGATATGCCCCATTATACATAGCCTCAATAGCAGCTATACCAAAGCTTTCACTCCGACTCGTCAATATGAAAATTTTAGCTTGTGAATACAAATCATATAATTCATTTCTATCATAAATAGGGCCTATAATCTTTATCGATTCAAATATTTCAGGATCTTTATCCTTCTCTTTGGATAAATAAATGTTAAAATCGTTCGTACATGGCCCTACTAGATAAAACTTCCATTTTTTTACAATCTCTTTGGGTAATTTTTTTATTGCCTCAATAAGAAGCTCATTATTTTTATACCAATCACCTAATCGCCCAACCGTTATAACGATATTTTCCTCTTTTTTACATATTTTCTCCTTTACGCCGCGAAGTGACACACAATTAGGCAAATACTGCAGTCGATTTTTAAATGCAATGTGTTTTTTTAATATATTAAAAAACTGCTTGTTTTCTACAGTATATAAATCAACATTTCTTCCTTTTATATACTCTATTGTGGATTTAATCTTTCTCGATATAGAACCATCATAGAAGTGTGCAAACCCCTGCTCCGACATATCTAATTTGCACCATATTTTTATATTGGGATTAATTTTCTTTGCATAGTTAGCCGTTCTATAGGTTGATGTGCCATAATTAAACAACATAAGCACATCTAAATCCCTGGCATTTTCCTTTAGCCAGGATTTTCCTACTTCTATTTCTTTTCTAAAGTCAGATTCGCTTCCCAAATATTTTAAATGACAATATTTTTCAAATTCAACATCATGCAACGGTTTTTCACCGAAATAAACATAACTTGCATCATAGCCACATTCTTTCGCCAAATAATAAGCATAAGAACAAGGATCTTTAGCCAGGTGTATCGGTGTGGACATCGTATACATAAGAACTGCTAATTTAGGCATACTTTTCATCCTCTATCTTTAACCATTTCCAAAAAAGCAATGAATTTTCTCATCAACTTACGACCAGCGTCTATTTATTATATATTTCACCATCCAATAAAGTCCTTTTATATATTTACCCTCTCTGCGCATGCATTTACTCATCTGCCGCATCTCTTTATAATTAAAAGGCATTCGCAAGCCTTCTTCTCGCCATGGTGTATTACTTTTATATCGCAAATACTCTTTTTGCAATGGATGTTTACACCAAGCTTGCCATAATTTATATTTATTTGAATAATGTAATAACACCACATCATTCAAATTAGGCATTGCATTATCAGGCGAATCTACCGAATACATATAATCATATTTTCTCTCTAAAAACAACATATCATTATTCATAACAGAGTTCAATGCATCTTGATCAAATAAATCAAACTTATCGCCATAACGCAAAAGATTAGTCATCGCTTTTTCTGATATCTTTTTTTCTTCCCAAACAGGCACATTAATATACAAAACGCCAGAATTAAAATATCGATTGCAAGCAAATCCAAGCGCTTGCATTTTTCCAACAGACACTTCATTTATCGAACCATCTGCAAACCTATCATCAACACCAGCAACAGGATAATCATTAAAATCTAAATCAACTAATGGTAGCAAATCCCCAAAGCAAAGTATATCTGCATCCATATATAAGGCCCTCTCTGTGTATTTATTTAATATTTTCGCAGCCAAAAACCGATTATATATGGCCTTAGTATATTGCAAAGTAGCTGGCAATTTATTAAAAATCTTAGTATCTATATAATGAATAACAAATGGTATATTATTATCATCTGCCAAAGCTTTTATACATTTTATATTTTTTTCATTTATCTTTTCAACTAAAAGATGGACTACTATTTTTAGAGAAGGATTGTGTTCCTTTATTGATAAAGTGGCCACTGCCATCGGCTCTACAAATGCATCATCTATACCAAAAACAATATGAAAGGCTTTACCTTGGCATACACCTATCTCTTCTTTTTTCAACTCTATTGTATCAGGAAATACAAACAATTCGTTATGCATAAACTCCCCCTGCAAAAACAAACTTTCTACCCCACATTATTAAATGCATCCCGTAAAACTAACACTCTAATTTTTTTTCACATTCCTTTATGATCTGTGCGGGATGCAGAGTCCATAAGCACTTAGGTTTTTTACCTGTAATACAATTCTCAGGTTTCAAATGACACGGACAACATTTTTCATTCGTTGTCATCGCCACAGCATTCTCATTGATAGGATGCCATCTCCGTGGGGTCGTACATCCATAAACCACTACCATAGGCACCTTGGTAGTCGCTGCAATATGCGTAGCACCTGTATCTACTGTAATAAACAAATCCGCTTCACTAATAATTGCTGCAAGATCAACCAGTGATGTCTTCCCACAGAAGTTATAAACAGGATAATTCATCGCCTGTATTACTTCCTCAGCATATTCGCGATCATTCGGTGCTCCTACGATATAGAATGATGCATCATATTTTTCTGCCAGAGCATCCACCACTTGCACAAAATATTCCTTTGGCCATGTCTTTAATGCAAAAGTTCCCTTCACGCAAAGGGCTATTCGCTTCTCTGCTTGTGGTAATTGCTGTAAGAGTTTTTGCGCATTCCTTTTAGCTTCATCTGTTATTCGCGCAAACACCGGCTGTTCATGAATATCTACACCTGTGAAACCTCTGATAATTGCTTGATATACTTCTGCCTGCAGCGTATTCTCCAAATCATACTTAATATCTACAACATCTGTATAGAACCAAGTCACTTTGCTCGGTTTATCCTCAAACACACGATTAGGACCAACTCTTACCGGTATTCCTGCTAACCAGCTAAGCAATGCCGGCCGCAACTTACGATCAAACGAAATGGATAAATCATAATTCTTGCTTTTCAGCAGTTTAATCATTTCCCACATAGCCTTCACAGAGTTTTCTTTTGCCTTATACTGAAAAGGAATAACCTCATCAATCAACGGATTATTCTCCAAAGCCTCTACTACCACAGGTTTAACCAGCATTGTAATCTTTGCATCAGGATACACTTTTTTCAATATAGCAATCGCACTAGTGCTTACCACTACATCACCTAAATTGATTAATGCGTTGACAAGAATATTCTTATATTGCTTCATTTTAATATTTTCTCCATATTAGACGCAATCTGTCTATCAACATCATCCTGAAATGCAAAACGCTTTCTATACACTGCACGCTTACGCGTAGGAACTTCCTCCATAGTTTTACGTGGCTCAATCAAAGGAATTTCATAAAATCTGAAATCATCTGTCACACGACCACCTGCTTCCAGCCAAAATTCACCGAAATCTGTTTTAAGTTTTCTATCTTTACGGACATGATTGTTCGCATAATAGCCTTCATTTGATACCGCATATATATGCTTTACTTTGAATGCCCTAGCTACAGCCATAGTCATATAAAGAATAAGATTCTTCGTTCGATAACGGAACGAGCGTTTCGTTATATCCTTGATTATTTCCCGCGAATTGTCCAAATTAGGCCCCTGCATAGCACCAATCCACATAGATGGTTCACCATTTTTATCCGTATTAAACCAGAACATAATTTGATAAATAGGATAAACGCCTAAATACATAATAACAGACATCAGGCCCTCTTTCCTCTGACCGCCATTGAATTTAAGCTGTGCATTCCAATCGATATCTGTTTCAGCAGATTGCCATATTTTATAAGCCTCCTTAGTCGAAGACAATTTTTTCGTCCAATCTGGCTGAAGCACTGTTTGCATGTAATCGAAGTGATTTTCTATCAAATTGCATCGTTCTGTAAATGTAGCTTTATTATAAAAAAAAGCACGTGTTGCCTGTTCAATGGGGAAGGGATTTATTCTAAATAATTCCTCCAACTCCTTATTCTTCATAAAAAAACTATACAAGCGTTTAATCTCGCCATAATGAAGGATCGCCCGGCCTAAGAATACAATTAATCTATGCACCTCTCTCGGGTTCCCCGTATCGTATATCCTTTTCCCTAATGTTATAAGATTTTCCATATATTTACTCCAATATCCATCAAATCATTTTTTTAACAAATTGTGAATAAATGCTACTTTTCCATATTCTTGATTGGCGCTTTCCAGTGCATCCAAATATCTTTTTTTATTTTGATCATAATTATTCACGAACTTTTCTATCTGCTGGCAAAATACACCGAAGTCATCCGTATCTATATATTCTCCGATATGATATGTATTCATAACTTCTGGATTCAAAACTTTTGTCGTCAACACAACTTTACGCGCCCCTATGGCAGTAAAATATATAGCACTCCAATTATAAAGATATCGTTCCGCTGTATACGGCAAATAAACTACATCAACGGATTGAATCGCATTATACCAATCATCCTTCAATAACTTTTGCGTAATAAATTCTATCCGCTCATCATCTCGATATCCAGAAACGATCTTATCCACATCTTCGGAATCTTCTTCTGTCGTCGGTGCTAACTGTATAACAAATTTTATCGGTCTATTGAAGTTTGCTTCGTTAATAATTCTCAATAACCATTCAATATTTTTTTCACCCTTACGATAATGTCCAAAAAAGCCAATCCGTAAAGGCATATGTTCTGCCTGCGACTGACAATTCGCCGGAATCATAACTGGCGGCTTAATCAATCTTACATTTCCAGGCCTTTCACTACCGAAATCATCACGCAATGTTGTCACACACAAGTGTATATTTTCATATGGCAGACAATCCTTTGCCTTCGCCATAAACTTTGGCATCTCCTGTGGATTAACACCCAAGAAAACAAAAAAAACCGGAATATCACTATTACGGAGTCTACTTTTTTTTAACGAACGCATATAGCGATAAGTTGCTGTGGTCAATACAATCGCATCTATGTTTTTTTTCTCGGCCACATCGACTGCAGCATCAAACCACTTCACTCGGCGCTTTTCCCGTAAATACGAATACCATATTTTTTTCAATCCTTTAACCCCATCATAGGAGATAATACCTCCACCTGATAAGTAATACTTCGGAACGTCAAAATCATAATCAAGCTTCGCGTTCTCAGGAAGCATCATAACCGGCTCATGTCCACATTCTCTCAATGCCTCAATAATAATCCTGTCAAATTCCAGCTCAAACCCTGCACTAGCTTTAACAGTCTCTAGTATTGCTATCTTCATTTCATTAATCCTTTACTCGTATAAATATATCGCAGTTTTAAGTATTTCATAAACGTATAATAGCCATGTAAAATAGAAAAGACCAAACCTAATTCCCCATCGAGAATTCCCAGTTTGAAAAAATACGCCCTTACGAATGCATACCCTGGACGCAGGAGCAAATCTGCTAACCCTGCTTTTTTCCCACGTTGATGCATTTTATCTGCCATCATATCCGTATACTGTCCCAGCTTGTAAAAATAGCGCTCCCAATCATTATAAGTATAATGATGCATAACGCCTTGCAAGTTCAAACATGGCAGTTTAAAATCAGGATGCTCATGTACCTTCCCTTCCCAATGCACCTCTGCACGAGGAAATAAGCGTATACACCAGTCTGGCGCATGCGCGCCATGCCGCATTAATTTTCCAAACAAGATATTCATACGCTTGATACGATACACCGCGCTTTTATCTCTATTAATAATATCGCGTATTTCCAAACTTGTCTCAGGCAAGATACGTTCATCAGCGTCTAAGAACAACACCCATTCTGCCTCGGTCTGCGTGAGCGCAAAATTGCGCTGCCCCGCAAAGCCAGCTTCTCCCATGGGATGAACCACAAAGCGAGCGCCTAACGCTTCTGCTTTAGCCTGCGTCGCATCGGTGCTGCCAGAATCTATTACGACAATCTCATCGGCAAACGACGCGCTTTTGATACAATCCTCAATGTTATTCTCTTCATCTTTGGTCAGAATGATAACTGCAAGTCTCACCATCACACTTATTCTCCATACATTTCTTTTCGAAACCGATATCTTCCATTACCAGCCCCTGTTACAGGCTCTACAAGTTTTAACTCTTTCATTTTGTCACTAACATCTAATTATACTATACCTAGAAAAAAAAATCCGCACTTTCGCGCGGATTTTATAGGTGGCTTTCGTTTACCTTCTCCATTATGGCACAATCTTCGCACTTACATAGCGCTGCCGTGGACTTCTTGGCTTGTCAGGCATTGTACGTAACAGAATCCCCTTATGAAGCATCGGCGTGACAAAGCGTGCCATGATATTTTCTCGTGATGTTCCATATAAGTCTGCTATTTCCTGACTGCTCCGCGGCTGCTGGCAGAATGCCAACAACTGTTCTTCAGCCTTTATTTTTTCGGGACTTTTTTTCCGCCGGCTCCCGCCATATGCAGCCCCCACTGCTTCTTTTACGGCCAAAGGCTGGTTGTAGATATTGTTCCGGAACCGCACAATGAAATCCTCATGATTAACGGCAAACTCTGCCGGCGGCATATGGGCCTCAGCCAATTCTCGCTGTATCGTTGGGATTCCCGAATAACGATTTTCTGTAATCTGCAAGATTTCGAGCATATTCGCCAACGCCGCATTGCGCGTCTCCGGACGGACATGCCCCAGCGACTTCGTGGATATCCCTCCATACGGCACCCCACTGCTGCGTATTTCGAGACGATCCCGATACATTTCGATACGAACCGGCACCCCCTCGGTATATCGGCTGTAGTCCCGATGGATAAGTGCATTGATAATGGCTTCACGAACGGCTTTCAATGGATATTCATAGCGGTCACGTCGACGCCCATCCTCTGTGATGATCGTGCGAACGCGACTGTTCCGACGAACGAAATCCACCGCATCATCGATCATATCCGGAATAGCTCCCACAATCCGCTGATTATCGATAAATCGTTCTTCCTCGTCACCAAGCTCGCCCATCTGCACGCCCGGCAGTGATACTGCGGTAATACACAACTGCGGATAGTAGGCTTGCGGATATTGCGAAAAAACCAATGCACCTGCCAACGTATAGGCACCATTTTCGCATACTCCCATAAGTTCCAGCAATTGAGTCGTCTCGACATTGCGAAAGAGATTCGGCCGCTCCTGTCTGACCCGTTCAACATAGGCGTCCATTCGCTGTTGATTTAACAATTTCATTACGGAGCGTTCTACTGGGCGTAATTCTTCATGCATATTCCGCCGAAAAGCTTCAAAGCTGTAGATTTCATATTCTGTCATTCTTTCATCTGCATCGCCAATACGGATAAAAGAACCGGACAGCCTTCCTGCTCCTGTATAAAAAACAGGCCGAAGTGCATATTCTACCCCCGGAATCTCAGCTGCCAAAAGGACTTTTCCGTCAACCGCCCCAACCGTGAGCAAAGGACGCACCTTCGGTTCCATTTGGTTACACGCTTCCATGATTTTCTTCTGAGCATCTTCTAAGTCATATACACCAACGACATTATAAGTCGGCTTATCCCCTACGCCAAAGATAATCACGCCGCCCATATCTTGGTTTGAAAACGACGACAATGTATCATAGATGCGATGAGGAAAGCCTTTTCCTGCTTCTTTCAATTCGATATTTTGACGCTCACTACGCTGTTGACGAATTTCTTCCACTAATGCCACTAACTCTTCCGCCTGCATGTCATTCACCTCCAGCTTATAACCATTAACACAAACATATAACCTTTCACTTCACATTTTAACTACTTATAAGTTATAAGTCAATAAAAAATGCCCTATCCTTCATCGATAGAGCATTTCCCTTACAACCATATTCGTCCAATATAAACCAAGCATCCCAACAGTAGGATAAATGGCAGGTAGATCTTGATTCCCAAGGCCAGCAGGCGGCTTTCACTGCCGCGACCGGCGACGCCGATGGCGGCGACACCGATGGCGATGCTCTGCGGGGCGATGAGTTTACCCGCACAGGCACCCGTGGCATTGGCCGCCGCAATCCAGATTTGCGTATTATGCGATGCGCCAATAGCTAGGGCTGCATCCATCTGCAGCTTGCCTAAAAGGATGCAAGTGCTCGTTGCTGAGCCTGTGATAAATCCACCCACGGAACCGATGAATGCCGCGATAGCGGGATACATCAATCCAGTAGCGGCTACGGTATGATCGGCAATCGTAGTAGTCATCCCACTATACCCCATAACCTTTGCCGTTGCAATGATACTGACAATGGTGATGAAGGTAAGGCGCAGACTCCAAAGGGTTTTGCGTAATACCTGAATCATCTCACGAAGCGGCGTCCGCTGCAAAAAACCACTCAAGAAGGTGGCAAAGAAAATCACCATTCCTGGTGTAGCAATCCAGTGAAACGTATAAGGGGTACCACCCTCGCCGCGATAGATGAGCACGGAAGTACGGATCTGTGAAATCGAATCATAAATCGCCGGCACTAATTTGCTCGTCAACAGGAGCAGAACAAAAATCAAGCCAAATGGCAGCCAAGCGAAAAAAGACTGCCGTCGACTTACTGCTGGAGCCTCCTCACGCTGCAGCACATAAGCGAATTGTTGCGGGGGAAACAATCTTACCGCTGCGATGATAGCGCCCATTGTGCAGACAGCACCCGCTACACCAGCCAGCTCTGGTCCGAGAAAATACGATACCAACAACTGCGTTCCCACGTAACTTATCCCTGCAGCCAGACATGTCGGCAACATCCCCTGCAGTGCTTTATAACTACCACCAGCTATCGCCACCATCAGGAACGGACACATAAGCCCCAGAATGCCAATCTGCAGTGCCACATAGGTGGCCAATTGCCCGGCATCGGTTCCCATAATACTCGAAAGCGTCACGATAGGAATACCGATTGAGCCATAAGCTGATGGCACGAAATTCGCCACGAGACAGACCGCCACAGAACTCACCGGATTTATCCCCATCCCCGCCAACATACTGGCCGGAATAGCCACCGCTGTGCCAAAACCAGCCATTCCTTCGAGAAAACCGCCAAAGCCAAAGGCAATCAACAGGATAAGTACCCGATAATCACTGCTGACCGCTGTCAGCATCGCTTTTATATGTTCCATACCGCCAGTATGCACCGACAGATGATACGTATAGATTGTTGCCGTTATGATGAGCAGTATCGGCCAGCAGGCCAGGGCCGTCCCCTCAAGCACCGCACTAGCCATATAGGTAAGCGGCATTCTAAAATATACGACACTGGCAAACAGCGATAACAAAAGCGCTACGGCGCAAGCCCGCCAGGCTGCCATTTTGAATACCGATAACGCGATAATCAGCCAGAAGATTGGCAGGATAGCAAAACATAATAAGGTCACGAACAACCACCTCTTCTACTTCTTTCTTGACGGCTAATTCGACATACCTTATAGGAATTCCTCTAGGCGCCCTAACAGACTGCCAGAGGTATATCGTATCCCCGTGAGATTAGCTCGCTTCGCACACTCCATATCCCCATCGCTGTCACCGACGAAAAAGGATTGTGACCGATCAATCTGGAACTGCCGGCAGGCTTCGTCCACCATACCCGTTTCCGGTTTCCGACAGCTGCAGGTTTTCGTATACAGGGGAATCTTCCCCTGCGGGTGATGCGGGCAGTAAAAGAGCGCATCAAGATGCGCTCCAATCTTGGCAAGTTCCGCGTTCATCCAGTCATAGACGTTCTTCACATCTTCTTCTGGATAATATCCACGGGCTACACCGCTCTGATTCGTGACGAGAATGGCCAGGTAGTCCTTGTCATTGACGTATTTTATGGCCTCTTTCGCTCCCTCGATCCAGACGAAATCCTCTGGACGATGCAGATAATGGATGTCGACGTTGAGCGTACCATCGCGGTCGAAAAAGACCGCTTTAGGCACCTTCCCCTCTAGGGGAAGGTTATTAATTCTTGCCGTAGACAAAGTAACCTCCTGCATTGAGGAATTCCACATATTCTTTTACGGCATCGCTCATCTCATGGAAACCTTCGTCATAACCGGCAGCCAAGAGATTCGTCGGGTCCGCCTCGGTGTAGTTCTGGTATTTGCCTTTGAGCACTTCCGGGAATTCACGATAAGCGATCTCGCCCTTGCCCATCGCTTCGATAACGGCCTGTGCAACTTCGTTGTACGTATGTGCATGGCCCGTACCGCAGTTATAGATACCGCTTTTCCCTTTATTCTCCCAGAACCAGAGATTGACGTTTACGACATCTTTGACATAGACGAAATCACGGCGCTGCTCCCCGTCTTTGACCGGAGTACCGTTGATATCGCCCCAGCCTTTGAACAAGCGAACCGTACCCGATTCATTAATCTGATTGTAGAGCTGATAGAAGATGGATGCCATCTTGCCCTTGTGATGTTCCTGCGGACCATAGACGTTGAAATACTTGAGCCCGACAATCTGGCTCTTGGCTTCCGGCATGACCTGACGGACGTAGCGATCAAAAGCCAGCTTCGAGAACGCGTACGGATTCAATGCATCTTCGCATTCATCTCCCTCGCGGAAGCCATGTTTGCCGCTGCCGTACGTCGATGCAGAAGAAGCATAGAGGAACGGAATGCGATGCTGCAGGCAGAAATGCAGCAGGGATTTGGAATACTCGTAGTTGACGCGCATCATGAAGTTGACATCGTACTCCATCGTATCGGAGCAGGCACCTTCATGGAACACCGCATCGATATCGGTACCATCGAAATCATCGTTTTCGATAGACTGCATGAAATCATCTTTATGCTGATAGTCGATGAACTGCAATCCGCGCAGATTTTTGTAGTTCTGCCCATCTTTCAAGTCGTCGACGATAAGGATATCCGTGCGTCCACGGCGATTGAGCTCCTTGACGATGTTACTGCCGATAAAACCGGCACCTCCGGTTACGATTATCATATTCGGTTCCTCCTAAGCTTACAATACTTCCAAAAGTTCCTCTTTGCTCACGGCATAAGTTCCGAGTTTAGCCACGACTACGCTGGCCGCCAGATTGGCCATCCGGGCACTTTCCACCGGCAAAATACCGCCTGCAATCCCGGCTGTGAATACGGCGATAACGGTATCGCCTGCACCAGACACATCGTAGACCTCCTGGGCCTTTGTCGGAATATGCGTGATGCTCTCATTGGTTACCAGCGTCATACCATTTTCCGAACGCGTTACGATGATGTTCTTCAACTGGTATTTTTCCATGGCATAATGCGCGGCTTTTTCGACGGCTGCATCTTCATTTTTGATGCGCTCGGGCAGTATCTCATTGATTTCCTTGAGATTCGGCGTAATATAATCTGCTCCAGCATATTTATTCCAGTCGCTACCCTTAGGATCGATAACGACCGGCACATTCTGTTCGTGCGCGGCCGCAATGATCTGCTGGCAGGTCTCCGGCGTGCAGCATCCCTTACCGTAATCCGAGATGATGATAGCATCCACTCCATCGGACAATGCTCTGCGGACGTAGTCATGCAGCTTAGCTGCCTCACTGCCAACCACAGGTTCTGCCTCTTCAAAGTCCAGGCGCATCATCTGCTGATGACCGCCAATGATGCGCAGCTTCGTAGTAGTCGGCCGGCCCGTACGAACGAGGCCTTTATGCGAGATTCCACGTTCGTCAAATTTATCCAGCAGGCTTTGGCAATGATAATCCTCACCAACAAAACCCGTGATGTCCGTAGCACATCCCAACAACGCTAAGTTATGTGCCACATTTGCGGCACCGCCCAATGTCTCCTTGGACGACAGCACATGGGTGATTGGCACCGGTGCTTCTGGCGAAATCCGCGTGACCTCGCCATAGAAATATTTATCCAACATGACATCGCCCACGACCAAGATCCGGCATGACGGCAGGCCAGTCGCGACAAAATCATGTATTTTCTGCTTGTCCATACTACACCTCTTTTATGCTTCCACAATTCGGCACTGATACTCGCCATAGTGTCTCGGCAATTTATACGCCGGCCTTCCCTGGTATTTATCCAGCAGTTCATCCACATACTTCATGACGATGGCAGGTTTTATCTGCTTCATGCAGGCGAGGTTTTCCTCGCCCTGATGCGGACATTCGTGAATGCCGCAGGGATGGCAGTCGACCGGTGCCTTTATGAGCACGGAACGCGCATCATAGGGATAAAACCCTGGCACTGGACTTGCGCCAAACATCGTGACGATGGGCACGTTCATGGCCACGCCAACATGCATAGGGCCGCTGTCCGTCGTCAAAAATAGGCAGCAGCGACGCAAAAGACCAGCTAGCACCGCCAGGCTTACCTTACCCGTGAAAATATGAAGGGCCCGGCTATCCCGATTTTCCATCTGGGCGATGCAATTTTCGACGATTTTCAAATCCATGGGGCCGCCAAAGAAGGCAATCTCATAACCCCGGTCGATAAGCTCGTCGGCACACTTAGCAAAGTAACTGTCCTGCCAGCGCTTTGTCCGCCAGCTGGCACCGATGTTGAAGGCAATGACCTTGGCCTCAGAGGCAAAGTGCTCGGCCCATAAAGCATCCGCTTCTTTTTCCGCTGCTTCCGGCAGCCACATTTCCAGTCCACCATCGTCGATTTTCTCCACGCCAACTGCCTGTTTCAGCACCTCCAAATGAGCATGTACCTGATGTTTCCAGCCCGGCACATACCGATATGGCGGCAGCAGCTGAAACGGCCCGCGGCCGATGTGATGCGCCACCGATGGATTCTGCATGACCTCGTCAAACAGCAGAGAAAATCCCGGTTTGCTGTACCCGACAATGCGTTTCGCACCACTGAAGGCTGCGATCGCCGAGGCCCGTTCGTTGCGATGCAGGTTGATGACCAAATCGAATTTTTTCTTGCGAAGGCCCGCGATAAACTGCCAAAGAGAACCGAAATGGTCGTCCTTGCCCTTTTTGTCGATTAGCAGACATTCATCGATATGCTTATTGTGCTCCACGAGGTCGCGGAGCTTCTTGTCGGCCAGCAAACTGATGCGGGCATCGGGATAATTCGCCCGAAGGGTACGCAAGACTGGCGTTGCCAGCATCAAGTCACCGATATGCATCAAATTGATTACCAGGATATTCTTGTATTCCATGAGATTCCTTCCCACTTAATTCATAGTTGTTCCTTTTTCGAGCAGCCACCAGGATAGCGTACGCATCATCGGCAGGTAGGTATCCAGCTGTGCGCGTCCGGCGGCAGCATCGCCACCAGCCACTCCCGGCAGGGATTCCGTCTGGTCATTTTCTACCTGTCCCATTACCTGATTGCTGAGCCAGTAGCCACGATTAAACGCCACTGGCGCCTCACCGATAGCCGGGGCAACCGCATGATAGGTGAACCCCTTCGGTGCAATGAGGTTGATGAGCGTCGGCGCAATCCCCGTATGCCCACCCACTGCATTGGCCGGCAGAATGTCTTTGGTCACGCCTTGCCCATACAGAACAAACGGCACGCTCTGGAACTCGAACATTGTCGGTTTGGGGCCAGGGTTCGTACGGACCGCATGGTCACCCGTGATGACAAACAGGCTGTCCGGGTATTTCGCCATGGTTTCGCGGACAAATTCTGTGACCACTTTGTCCATGTACCAATAATGCCCGATTTCTAAAGCCAGCGTATCCGGATCCGAGGCATCCGGGATGATTTCCTGCACCACGGCCTTCGCTTTCTCCAGATCAAAGCCTTCCGCTGCCACATCGACATTATACGGCGGATGGTTCGACGTCGTCATGATGAGATGCACCGTCGGCGGTTCATCCCCCAGGCTCTTTTCCAGTGCCGCAAACAGATTCCGGTCATTCGTTCCCCAAGTATTCGTCTTAGGCGCCTGGAAATCCGGATACCCATAGAAATGGTCGAACCCCTGCGCCAAGGCCAGCTTCCGGATATTATCCCAGGAAGGCGTACCACCATACCAGAAATCGACCTGATAACCCAGTTCTTTGAACTGCGGCGCCATCGCCGTCGGATAGACTTCCTTGAAGCTTCGCGGCTGGTAATTCGCCCGGACATTGACCTCTGACAGGCCGGTAATCATGCCCGTGATGGCAATAGAGGTAAAATCCCCATTGGGCATGAACGACTGCGTGTAATATCCCTGCGGTGAGCTGGCAAGACTCTTGAGGCCATCGGCGGCATGAAGCTGCTCGTATTTTTCCAGCATCGGCCACTGAGCCCAAGTTTCCCCCAGGATGATGAAGATATGCTTGGGCTTGGCAATTTTCGCACCTGGAGCCTGACGCACAAGGTAGGCTCGGATATCATCTCCCGAAGCCGCTGTGTTGCCATTAAGCTTAGCTTCCTGTTCCGCCATTTCGCGAACATGGTCTTTGTTCACTCCGTAGATGGCACCGGCCTTCATCCGTTTTTCGGACTGGATGGCCCGATACATTCCCTGCACATCATCCAAAATGCATTCATTGAGAAATTCATCTTTCGTCACGCCAGCGTTTTCCCAGTTGATGCCCGTCGCATAGCTGACACCGCCACCGAAACGGGCCACAAAGGCAAAGGACACCGTCACCAAAAACAGCATGAGCATCGTCAAGATCTGCCGGCTGCGGGCAAGGCTAGGCAAAGCGGCCGTGCCAACACGGGTCAAAAGGGCTCTGAGCACATACCAGCTGATACCCGTAAGGACGATGGCTATCGCCAGCCGCCAGGGCAGCCCGTACTCCTGCACCATCGTCATAAACAAAGCACTGCGATCATCGTGAACACCCTGCATGACCTGCAGTCCATACGTCATATGGAATTCTTCATAATAGGGAAACCGCGCTTCAAAAAGCACGGCCAGCAAAAACGAAGCGGCCGTACCAATCCCGAGGCGGATTTTCTCCAAGGACCAGCGCGGGTTCAAAATCCCCGGCAAAGTGACCAGCACAAAACTAAGCAAAGTGAAACCGCCGGCACTTTTGAGCGACAGCCGCAGCCCTGTCCAATTCGCCTGCAGGATGTCTCCTGTCCCCACATCGCTTCCCATGAAATTGGCCAACAATCCCATAAACGCGACACGGTAAAGGCAAAGCAAGAACAGCAGGAAGAAGAAGAGCTTCAAATCCTGCTGGATGTTGCGAAAATATTTTTCCAATCGCCCCTGCGGGCGATTTCCATTCGTATCATAGCGACTAATCCGCATCGATAATCTCCTTACCGTCAAATCGTCAGTAATTCCTTGATTTTCTCCTCAACCTGATTCACCTGGATATTGGCCAGGCAGTCGAGTTTTTTCGGGCAGGCCCGCTTCCAGCAGTATTTGCAGGTGCGGTCAACCTCGATGGCATTAGCCAGCTGTCCATAGGGGCCGTTGCGATTGGCATCGGTCGGCCCCATAAGCATGATGGTCTTGGTACCGACACCTGCCGAGAGATGGACCGGTCCCGTATCGCCACCTATCACCAGCTGGGCATTCTGCAGGATGTAGGTCAGCTGTTTGAAATTCGTCCGTCCAACCAGATTGATGGGTGGGATCTCCGTCTTGGCACAGATTTCCGCCGCCCGCTGCTCATCGACAACACCGCCGCCCACGATTACGGGAATCAGCCGCTGTTCATAGAGCCAGTCG
>Ga0256405_10005759_pt1 | contig 20812 bp, 22 predicted proteins | sample RumenRJG_02DNA_FD_189096 | JGI IMG/M metagenome (GOLD analysis project Ga0256405, IMG submission 189096) | Bovine rumen microbial communities from Lethbridge, Alberta, Canada - RJG_02 | ecosystem: Host-associated > Mammals > Digestive system > Stomach > Rumen | place: Canada: Alberta... | reverse complement strand
CTGCTGCGCGATCTGCGCATGCCGGATTTCCGTGATTACGCTTTTGAGGTTACAGAGCACGGCGAACGGGAAGGGCAGGATATGACAGAACTGGGCAAGTTCGTGCGAGATATCCTCACCCTCAACGCCGACACTCACAACTTCCGCGTGTTCGGGCCGGATGAGACCAATTCCAATCGCCTCAACGCGGTCTTCGAGGTGGAAAACCGCTCCTGGAATGCCGAGCACTATGACACGGACGATCATCTGGCTGCCGATGGCCGTATCATGGATTCAATGCTCTCCGAGCATATGTGCGAAGGCTGGCTTGAGGGCTATCTGCTTACCGGCCGCCATGGTTTCTTTGCCACCTATGAGGCCTTCGCCCGCATCATCGACTCCATGGCCGCACAGCACGCCAAGTGGCTCAAGGTCTGCAATCAGCTGCCCTGGCGTGAGGAGATCGCCTCTCTGAACCTGATCATGTGCTCCACGGTCTGGCAGCAGGATCACAATGGCTTCACCCACCAGGATCCCGGCTTCATGGATCACATCGCCAACAAGAAGGCCGACGTCGTCCGTCTGTATCTGCCGCCGGATGCCAACTGCCTGCTGAGCTGCTTCGACCACTGCATCCGCAGCCGCAACTATGTCAACGTCATCGTTGCGAGCAAGCATCCCCGTCCCCAGTGGCTGAGCATGCCGGAGGCCATCAAACACTGCACCCAGGGGATCGGCATCTGGGAATGGGCCAGCAACGACCAGGGGAAGGAACCTGACATAGTCTTTGCCTGCGCAGGCGAGACGCCGACGCTGGAAGCGCTGGCCGCGGTCTCCATCCTCAACAAAGAACTGCCCGAAGTTAAAATCCGCTTTATCAATGTGGTGGACCTGTTCAAGCTGCAGCCCGCCACGGAGCATCCCCACGGTCTGACCGATGCGGAATACGACATTCTCTTTACCCGCGACAAGCCCGTTATCTTCAACTTCCACGGCTACGCCTCTCTGGTGCACGAGCTGACTTATCGCCGTCATAACAACCGTCTAATGCATGTGCGCGGGTACAAGGAAGAGGGCACCATCACAACGCCCTTTGATGTGCGTGTGCAGAACGATGTGGACCGCTTCCACCTTGTTCAGGAGGCGATCAAGTACCTGCCACAGCTGGGCAATCGCGGCGCGTATCTGTATCAAAAGATGAGCGACAAGCTGGTGGAGCATAAGCAGTACATTCACCAGTACGGACAGGACCTGCCGGAAGTGTCCAACTGGAAGTGGGAAGACTAATCCTGTTTTCATGACTTAAAAATGCAGCTATGAAGCTGTAAAAAACAGCAATGGCCGAGGGCTGAGATTCCATAATAAAGGGATCTCAGCCTTTCAGCATATAATGGGAAATAAGTGTAAATAACATATTGAAGGACTTTGCCTTCCTCAATCATAAGCTTTTTACCAGTTGTTGTGTCTTGCTAGGCTTGACATAGCGCACATTGTTTGTTACAATATGATTACAATCTGCAACAATATTTCATCAAAGGCGAGGAGAAGGCAAAATGGAGACCAATAAAATGCCGACACCGGAGTTGGAAGTAATCAGATACGAGCCGGTGGATATCATTTCCTGCTCATGAAATGAGCCAGTGTTAACGGGGAAATAGAAATGTGAAAAAAGAAAAAATCAGTTCTGAAGAAAATCATGACGAGACTCATTGGTGAAGCAGTCCTTGGCGGAATTTTTTTACTGCTTTATTTGCACCGTAACGTGATCATGGCGGCAATCAAGGGCGAAGAGCTGCCTGAGGCACCGAAGGGATGCCCGGCCTATAAAGCGGAGAAATGAAGAAAAGCTGACCATCACTCCGGCATCAAAGGGAGTATCGGTCAGCTTTTATATATATCCAAGTATGGAGTTAACGTATGGATGAAATGAGTTACGAGGAAGTGCTGCAGCAGGTTGGCTGTTTACTTACTCGAAATATAGGATACAGCATGCTTCCTCTTCTGCGGCAAAATCAGGATTCGATCATGATAGAACGTTGCGACCCATATCATTTGGCAAAGTATGATGTAATCATGTTTAAGCGCGTTGGTGACAGGAAAGGCAAGTATGTTCTTCATCGGATCTTGGGATGCAGACCGGACGGCGCTTATTGGGTCGTGGGGGATAACTGCACTTCTGGGGAGATCGTTAAACCTGAGCAGATCATTGGTCGAATGAGCGCGGTAGGCCGCAACGGCAAAACATTCAAGACAAACAGCGAGGAATACCAACGCTACGTACGCTTCTGGTGTGCTCCGTGGCCGATACGAATCGCCTTTCTCCGACTGTTCTATGCGTTTGCTTGGATTCGTGAGAAAACTGGCCGGAAGACTGAGATCAGAATAGAATAATCTCTGAAGTAATCTTCTGTAATTAAGGAATGAAAACAGAAGCGACGGTCTATGCAGTTATATAGGTTGCGATTCCGTTTCGGGACGTCGCTTATTCTTGCAAACTCAGGCATTCTGTGCAATAATTATATCGTTCTAAAGGTAATCTTATGGTATCCTTTTCGTTAAAACAATAATTTAAAAAAGGAGTGAGAAACGCTATGAAGCTGAACGGTAATCTGAAGAAACAGGTGGAAGAAACCACCAATAAAGAGAGTCTCATCGAGCAGGCCGGCATGCCGCTGACCGACGACGAGCTGAACATGGTCAGTGGCGGTAATCTTATCCCACGCGTATTTCGATGCGGTAGTTGCAACAGCGAAGGCCCCTATGGACTTGCTTGTGCTTGCGGCGGACGTTATGATGTTGCTATTAGATAGTAAATGATTGTGACAGATATAAGAAGGGGTATAAAACAGGGCGACGGTCTGTGCAGTGAACTGCCAGGCCGTCGCTTTCAATTCTGTTCTTGGTATCTCCTTCCTATTATAATACCCCGCTGTTTCCGCAATACGTGCATTCCCAGTGAGTGCCTCTGATGGTGACAGGACTTCCGCAATTCGGGCATTTCTGGATCGCACGCTTCCCTTGGTGTGTCCGAGACTTTTCGTTCTTCAGCCCGAGGCACAGGATCAGACCGGCTATGATTAAAGATGCGATAATAATCATCATTGTTATCTCCTTTGGGGGGCAGGGAAAGGCTTCATACAGCTTTTCAGATATTGCGCTGCTTCCCGCTTGCTGATACCGCACTCGCTGACCAAAGCATCATGAATCAGATTCAGATAGGCATCATCCGGTATATTCTGCTCCAGCTGTTTGCCCGATGTGAAGGTCATGACAGGCAGTCCGTCTACAAAGCCAAGACAGACCAACCGTCCATACCAGTTCATGGAACAACCTTCCTGCAGCTGTACTTCTTTCAGCTGACCATAGGTGATCTTGTAAAGCCTCATGACAGTGGTACCCTGTCCTTCCGGGGAATAGAACGCGACACCTTTGCCGCCCCATGATCCACTGTGATTAGCGAAGTACATTCTGCCTTTCATCGTCTGGACTCTGCTCTCTGTCCACATCGTCTTATCTGAGCAGCCCCGATAGGATCTGTTATTCTGCTCACAGATTCCCCCTCTGATATAGCAGGTGAATCTGCTTTCGCTCAGATTTGAGCCATAGGCTGCATACCAGATCGACGTATCATCCTGCATTTTCCAGCGCCCGCTGTATGGAGCATCTTCAGGGGTCCCGGCATATACATAGGTGTATACTTGAATAGGTTCGTTTCCCAGCTGTACACTGACTTCCCGGCGGTTGTAGAGAGAGCCTTCGCCCTCGTAGGCATCCAACTTATCCAGCATCTCTGAATTGACGTAAAAGACCTGTCCGAGTACAAAATGGCTTTGGGATTCTTTTATGCCGGGGAAGTGGCCGAGTTCATAAAGGGCGTAATCTCTGAGAATGGCTTCTCCGGCAAAGTAGGCATTATCAAGATAAGAAGCCGCACGTTCGCCTTTCATCAGTGTGCCATAGACAAAAACGGGAATATCCATTTTGACATATTCAGCCGGTATTCTTGTCAGATGGGGGCAGCGGCTGCTGTATCCGCCAGCGTAACTTGTATGGCTTTCTGAGATCTCAGTTTTGATCCGTTTTAGCATTTCTGTCATGAAGCTGTTGAAAACTTCTGAAAGCCTCTCACCTGATTCCAGATAATCTTTCAGCCCTGCCCGGCAGAACATGAGCATCGTATTCCGGACCATTTCACCCGCTTCAAACCCATGCCCGACGATTCCATACTGAAAAGCTGCATCCATCAGTTTCTTCAAGCCTGGATCCATCCATGATGTTTCAGAAGCAGGCCTCGTGGTTTTTAGATAGAGGGAAAGCGCTACGATGGCATAGCTTGGCTTATAGACAATACCGACTCTTGCATCACGTGGCATTCGCTCTCCAGGGAGAAGATTCAGGAGATTGTCTTCATCCAGGCAGCTTAACGCGGCCTTCATATAGGCCATGAGCGTAGGAGTGTCACTGGCTAGGTAGTCACTGTTCAGTACTCCGAAGTAAATCTGGTCTCCTTCTCGCCAGGCCTCTCTGCCTTCATGATTATGGTAAATTACAATTTCCTGATCAAAACGGTATTCATTCTTTGCTGTAGTTTTCATTTTTTAATTCTCCTTTTTCTGTTCTTTGTTATTATTGACTTGGTTTCTGCTTTTCTCTTGGATGCTGCAATCATAACAGAATAAAGGAGCTTGACCCTGGCAATCTGTTTTCCACCCTGCGTTATTGCCGTTTGTTTGATCGTTCTATAAAACCATATACTTCATTGGTGTAAAATGCTACAGGGGTTACCTGATTCGAGTTTTCTGAGGCGGGAACTGCCAGCCAGGTGTCAGAGTCTGTCTTTTTTATGATGTAGTTACTGTAGTATTCACGAATGCCATTTTGCTTCAATGTGAAATTATGAGGCTCTCCGGATTTGAATGCCAATTCGAGCTCTTCTTTTCTGGAGAGGTTTTCCATCTCTTCTTCTGTTTTGAAAACAGGGAGAGTTTCTCCTTCAAAGATGTAACTCAATTCATTTGCAAAATCGTTAAAACCAGTATACAGTTCAGAGCCTTTTTCCTTTATGCATTGTTTCCCGCATTCGGAAAGCTGGCTCCAGATATCTAACGCGATACCTAAGCATACCTCCCTTTGCTCGGCTACATTCATAACTTGCAGTGCATGAAGCAGATTGCATACCTGATAGGTGTTCAGCTGCATAATCAGGGGATGTAGACGTTCCGGCATGCTATATTTCTTTTCTCCGTGTTTATCTTTAGCGACTTTGATCGTGGCTCTGATCTCCTGACCGCCGATACGAATCGGGTTCTGTTTCTTTATTCCCTCACCAAGTTCAGGACACAGTGCTCGGAGATTATATCGGACTGTTCGTTCATCTACGCCGAGCTTTTTCTGCAAATCCTTTTTGGTAACGCCGCTTTCATCGTGAAGTTCCTTGATGAGTGAGATTCCGGTGTCTTCTGCGACGGGTTGCGGTACATATGTGTCAAATTTGTATTCAGGAGTATAGCCTGCCTGTTCGGCTATCCGTCCTGCCAAGTTGCGGCATGTTTCCCAGAGCTTCTGTCTGAAAGAGGGAGGAGCCTGGTATCCTTTCAGGTAATTATTCATGCCTTCAGATATAGTAGAATACAGGTCTTCCGATGACAGTTTGGGCTTATCTGGCCATTCTTTAATGATGTAGTCATAAATCGTTTTTCCACGCACAGGCTGCAACAGAAGTTTCTCTGCCTTCGGATCCTGTCTAGCTGTAGCCTCTAACAGACCCGTTAAATCGTCTTTGGTGTATATATTGTCCATCTTTTGACTCCTAATCAATGTTACTATTTCTGGCAGACTTCCGTCTTCAAGGTAATGCTTTCGACTGTGATGATTGTATCATATCTGCTGTATAGCGACAAGCTATGGACTGTTGTAATATATAAGGCGGCTCATTTTGCCCGGCCTGTTATTTAATAAATCCTGTATACCTCTCCGGGCTCGCGCCTCCCGTTTTCATCCAGCTTTCCGCTGATCCCGTTGACAATGCCTGGCTGACCAGCATACCGGAGCGCAAAGCGGTTTGCCGCTGCCAGCATTTCCTCTTTTGTCTCGTAGATCCCGAGAACTTCGATGGTGTTTCCGATACACCGCTGCACTGCAAATCTTGTCATTTCCATGACCTCCATTATAAGAATATTCCCATAAAGAGGCAAAGAAAAACGCCCATCGTCACGATGAGCGGTACCAACTCATCGTTCAGCCTTTACCACCTTACCGTTCCGGCAGGTTGGTGTGCGGTCATAGGGGCTGTCCCTGTTCGCACTCTTTATGAGTTGTGTGTATTATATCAGGATTATGCCTGCTGATCAAGGATAAATACAAATTAAAGCAATAAGGGTTGCTACTTTCGTGCATTATCGGACATGGGTGGAAGATACGCTTTCGGGAAACACATGATACAGCCTTTGAGTGGATTCACGATCTGGCTGATTCTCAAATCTCCTACAAGAGACAGCAGCATTGCAGCCTGAACATCGGAAAGACAGAAATATGTCATCAGATAATGATGCATCTTACGAGAAGCATCTATGCTCGCCTGATCCAATGATCGATCCCAGGAAATCGTGTAAATTGCATCTTCAGTTTCTAAAAGGGGAGTGGGGAGTTGTTCCTTGAGGATGGTTACCCGGACGGTAACGGCAGCACTGACTTCGAGCCCGCAGATCGCGGTCTCACCGTCACCCTGAAGAGCATGACAGTCACCGATGGATAGCATTGCACCTGGAACATATACGGGCAAATAGACTGTACTTCCAATACCCAAATCCCGAATATCCAGATTGCCTCCATGAGGTCCGGGAGAATGCGTGTCACACGCTTTCGTTGGGCACGTGCCTATGACACCAATCATTGGACGAAAAGGAATCCTGATGCCTTGATCAAAGTGAATTATGCCATTCTTAGTTCTAAAGATGCGACAGTGATTGCCGTTAACATGATATAGACGTTACGCTGGACAGGCAGTTCACTGTCGTTTTCAAAGGCGGGATTGAAGTAATAATATGAAGGAAAAGTATTTACCGGGATTCACGGTTATATAGAGCTTGATAGCTTCTGACCGTGAGTCCCGGCTTTTTTGTTTTTGCCCTATCTTGAGAGAAGAGAGGAAATATGCTATATTTAATAATAGTATATTAACTCGCAATATGTACTACTTCTTAAACGGAGCGAGATTATGGACGCAAAAGAAATAATTGCATATATTGAAACCAATCATTTGGAATATCAAATGGTTAGTATTATGATGTTCAATACGTGCGGATTTGCATTTCTCCCCGTTGTTAACCCTCGTCTCGTATTACATGATCAAGATCGTTTAGAGGTTATTGGATTCAACGAGATAAATCTTTTTTCTAACAGTTCTCGCACGTTTACATTTCCGGTTACCGATGAAATACTATCATTTAAGAATCTAAACCGTTTTTTGTTCCATCCTGAAGACATTCAAGCCTATATAATTCGACAAGGCGACATTGTCGGAGTAGAAATGATGTATAGCAGGAAAAGAGATCGAGTTCGCTTAATCAGAAATGCAGCTTTTGAAACGTTTATAGCATACAATATGGAAATTCCTGTTATGTTTTCGGAACGACGAATGTTGAGATATTAAAACATCAAATAGCAATGAAATCAAAAGAAAGAGTTCGACAGTCCGATTTATTCATAACGGACATACCTCACGATGATAGATATAAAGATGAGATTGCAAGAATCTTATCTGTTAATTGACCGCTTGACGAAAGCCTGAAATGTAAGTAAAATAGCGCCAGTGTGCCTGCCTTGATACGTGTTGATGCACCCAAGATCCGCCTTGACCACCTTCATGCACCCAGTCATACTGCACCTAACACATTCAAAAGCCCGGAAATCAGGGCTTTTTGGCTGGGCGCATCGTCTGAGAGTACGGGTGCATCGTTTAGCAGTTCGTGGGTGCATCGTTTAGGTGTTGGGTGCACTCTTAAACGATAACAATGGACCATTGTCTCTGTCACGACTCACAGAGGAACCGGCAAAGCACTGCGACGGACTTCTGCAACACAAACGCACCCGCAGCATAGAAAAAAGCCCCATTTCTGGGACTTTTTTTAAAAATAATCATCTAATAGTACACTTCGTTTTTATGCGCTGAATTCAGCCAAAAAACGGAGTGTTCTTTTTTTTATGTTGGGTGCACTGATAAACGATTAGATGTAACACTCGTAAATGATTGAAATGAACACTAAAACGGTAAATCAGTCTTTCCAGTTTACGACTAATCCCACCTATTGGCATCCGTCCATCTGTTCTCCGGGGTTGTTCGTTTTTTAGCGCAATTTGGATGACATTTATAATCCCAATGAAAACAGTGTTCTGCAAAGCCTTCACTATATAGATTAACACTATGATAAATGCAATCCAAACAATTGTATGAGCCCATGGTCTTTCTGGCTTCATCTAGAGAGTAGCGTCTTCCACAACACTGGCAAACAATAGTTTCTCTGCCATCAAGGGATAAATCATTGCTGTTACATGATGCACAGCGGATTTGTACATTACCTTCGTATTCTGATGAAGACTCTCTAACAATACTTAATGCCTTTATCAAATGATTCAATAATCCCATTATAACCTCCAGTTTGGTCATACCCTCAGGCGTGTTCTAAGTCAGCAATTGTATCTTCTTTATTGACTCTCTTATGATCCGTATCGATAAGAATTGCCGTCATAACTCCGTGATAGCAATTATGATCCCTATATGCGATTAGTGCATTGAAGAGTTCTTCATCATCTACCACAATAGATACTTTACGATGTGGATCGAAAGCCGCTGTAGTATATCTGCAGATTAGAATACTTGCTCTATTGTCTGCGGAGATTTTTAGGTATTCATCTAGCTCAGGATCTTTTGCCCAGTAGCTGAACCACCAGCTCTGGAATGGACTATTAAGGAGATGGATAGATTCGTCTGGTTTGCTCCCAGGACCCTCTAGTTCATTGTCACTGCAATTACGATATTCGATTTGATCCTGTTTTATTTTTCTATTAATTGCGAACTGAGCAATTGCTTGGAATGTTGTTTGTCTATCTTCATGCTGCTGGAGCAGTTTACTGGTATTATTATATTCAAGAATACCATCCTTCTGAGCTGTATCTATCTCACGATCTTTCTTGTTTATTAGTGAGAGCGCAGCTGCTGCTGTGGTAACAATCGGAAGACTACCGGGAACAATTGCACCAGCCAAACCAGCCAACAAAATAGAACCTGCTATCAAAAGATCAGAAGAAGCACTTTGCTTAGGAGAAGCTAACAAATCTGTCAATTCATGGACATCGCAGTCTAATATTTCTGCCATCTTTTGATATGTTTCTTCCCTACGGGGCTTGGCTTTGTCGCGCTCATATGAGATATATGTTTGCCGGGATATTCCGAGTTTCTCCGCCATCTCGTCTTGAGTGAGAGAATTCCCTACCCGAAGCATTTTGAGTTTTTTGCCGAGAGTTGGTGCATTATCCATCCTTTTCCTCCTAACAATAAATGGAACAAAATGTAAGGGATAAACTATACAAAAAGTATACCATTTGATTTGTACTATGTCAATGCCAAGATGCGAATTATTTCTTGATCTGTATGATTTGACCAGATACGATGTCTTCTCTTACGCTAGTCTCTTATAGCCTTGTCTATATCAACACGGTAAATAACACAGAAGAAGCGCCTTAAATCAGAGAAAGCAATATTGATATTAATAACTCTAGCTCAAAATACGGTCCACAATAAATATACCTATGCTTCAAAACAATTATGAATTAATTATGAAATGTCAATGCTGTACTTGACAAAATGTAAAGTAGTTATTATACTTACAGGCACTCGAACTTTACACGCAGTCACGCGCAGAGTCGAGCGTTGGCAGAGCACGGTCAGAGAGTGCCCAGCCGATCTGAACCTTGACAACTGAACAGCGCGACCGCAACTCCCGTGGATCCGGCAAGTGCGGAAGGAACCTTTACACCGTAGGACACTCATATTAATTGATTTCTTAGGAGGAAAATCAATGACTAACGCCGAATATATTGAAATGATGGTCAATCAGAATGACATTATCTACGCAGACGCGTCTACGCTGATGGACACCGCGCTTCTGAACACGTTCTTGGAAAAAGCAGCTCCATTCTTAAAGTCCGCCGGGAAACAGATCACTATTCCACGAAGCGTTAGGGCTGAACTGCTCAAACATCTCGACTCAGAGAATGATGAGAAGAGAGTCAAGGCCGAACTGGCAAGTCAGATCCTGGGGGAGTACAAGGACCTGTTTCTGGTTCCAGGCGGATCGTTGGACGATGACGAAATTGCTTGTGCTTTTGCAGATGCAGAAGTGCTAGGAACGTTGATTGCAAACAGACGAGGACACCGCCAGTTGTTAATCGCAAACGATCGAGATCTGACGCGAGATGCTTTCGAGCTCAACGACTTGCAGTCATGTCACGGGGGCAGGATCAGCGTGTGTCACCTTGATCGTTTTGGCCAGCTCCAGATGTGTTCCTGTGTTATCGATGCGAAGCAGAACCAAGATCCTTCGGGTGAGTCCAACAGCTTCGATGCTGAGAAGTGCGCTGATGATCTGCAGAATTGTGAAGCCGTGACAAGTGCCGTAGTGGAGATTTCATCTGACGGAGCAACATCCCCGACTCCTGAGAAAGCCGGAGTGAAACCTCCTGAGCAGATCGACACTGACTGTTTCAATCCAACGAACGAAGCGAAGGCCAAAGCAGAAAGCGAAGAGCCAGTACAAAAAAAGAGAGACTGGTGGAAGTGGGTATTGGCATTCACTGGTGGGGCAGCAGTGGGATGCTACGCTGGAATGTACCGGAGTGAAATAGCCCAGTTGTTTACGTGCCTTCCTTCGACCGTATAAGGGTATGGAAAACGGTAAGGAGGAACCTGTTTCCTGGGCGACATACACGACCTGTTCGACCATCTGCATGAGGGGCTGGTAATGTGTTAATTCAATCTGATGGAAGAAACGGAATCAGAAGCCGAATAAAATCTGGTTATGGATGGAACCGGTCCGAGACAAAGTGTCAGGGCTGGAACTGAGGGGAGGCAGTGAAAAGCTGCCTCTATCCTCCAAAACGGAATCAACGACAAAAAGAAGAACACAGCACTACGGATAGTCATCAGTGTTCTGGTTGTATATATTTGAAAGGAGAACAAAAATGAATCACTTGTTTCGAGCAAAGCGCATGGGATATGAAGAGGAGAGGGATGGCATCTATTTCGATGCAAACGACTATTCACTGGAAGAGGCCACTGCCCAATTCAAACCATTCCAAGGAATATCACAGAAGGGATTCCCTTATACGGGATATGAATACGGCGGCGTCAAATACCATGATTTCCAGTACCTGGGTGAATTCCCTGAAAACGAAATGCCCCGCAATGATGACGAGTATATAGAATTCCTTTTGAAAAGAAATAAGAGGCAGTAAAAAATGAGAAAAGAAGAACGCTGATCACAGAAATCGGCGTTCTTCCTTCCAAAAGTGACTGGGGGGTGACTTTTATTATAACAGCGAACTATACTGAGCAACTTCTCCAAATTAAACCGGCTGAGTTCAGTGTATTCCTGAAACAGCATGAGTCAGAGCTGATAAACAGTCAACGCCCATTCACTGACTACATGCGTGAACGATTCCGTGAAAAAGGAATGCAGCAAAAGAATGCTTTTATTCAAGCTGATCTCCCGATGAGCTATGGATATAAGCTGATCTCAGGGGAGAAACACACAAGACAGCGCGATACGATACTGCGGATCTGTCTTGCGGCCAAACTCAGTTTGGAACAGACGCAGGAAGCCTTGACCTTAAATAACATGGCAAGCCTTCATTACAGGATCCCGCGGGATATGGCTTTGATTGTGGCTATTAATAACAGAATGTATGATACCCATTCTGTCGACACGTTCTTAGAAGAGAACGGGCGTTTGCCTTTGGAATAATTATTATTATCCCCTGGAATGGGGGCAATATGATTGAGTATTCTTTGGTATACTTGGCAGTAACCAAATCATCATAACAGGAGGATTCACCTTATGAGCTATTGTGAGGATTGTGGACAATCACTTGAAGGCGGAGATCTCACACTTCCGTACGAAGATGGAAGTAACACCTACGCCTACGTCACCTGCCCTCATTGCGGATATGAAAATATCCGATATGGGTTCGGAGAGGATGACGACTGAAACTGTAAGATTTATAGTTCCAGTGAACAGAGAACGCCGGCAACCGTTTTTATGGCCCGGCGTTCTTAATCTCAATATGGAGGTATTTCGCAATGAATAGGAGAGAAAGCTCTTTCAGCTCAGACGAAAGACTGTATGGTTACTCTGTATCTCTGGGAATGGCGTTTAGAACCTGTTATAGTAAAATGGCTGAGCGAGAGAGGATACAAAGCCCTGATGATACCATTGGCCTCAGCCGCACGTTCTGAGAGGAGAAGAAAATGTTTGATCTGTACTGTGTTACAATGATTGGATGCATAATAATCGGCTTCATGTTGGGACGGATCCGTGGGTTCAGCAGGGAAGGAACCGTTTATATTACTCCCGATGCTGAGTCCTGTTCTATAGCACTGGATATCCCAAAAGAGGAAATCCTGCATTATCAAGAAGTGGTTTTCCGTGTCGTGAGGAAAGAACATGAAGATCCCTGAGCACATTTGGAAGCCTGTAGATGCAGAAAGGGACAAATATGGGAGCGTTCAAATCGTATATAAGAATGAATTGGGTGAAGAATATGTCTATTCCCCTAGTATCTCAATTGACATCAGCAGAGAAACCTGTTGGCCCATATGCTCGCGTTATGGCGACTGGCCGGGCTGTAAATTCTCATGCCCGCTTTTTAATCTTCCGAGAGAGCAACATGTTTCTCCTCTTGGTGTTGACCAATCTTTCAAGGCTGATGAACCTTCTACGCCTATCGACGGCGTGTTTTTAGATAGGAACTCTTATGAGCCTGTGGATATGCAGGAATGGATAGAAGGTCATTATGCTGAAGAGGCTGATAAAGAGTTTACGCCCATAGCAATTGCCGATGGAAATGGAAACCGTCCGATCTCAGAACTCGGCTCCGACCACATTGCTGCTCGCATTGATTGGCAGCCATGCAGCACACTGTATACCAACGAATATGATGATTATATGGAAAGCTGGAAGGGCAGATGTGGGGAAAAGCTCTGGCTTTATCTCAACGCTCAGCTCATTGAGCAGTCTCCCCGTTTGCAGGACTTTGCCAACGAACTCAATATGCTTTATACCAAGAGAAAAGACCATCTTGAAGCATATGAGGAGATTCTTGGCGGACACTATTATGTGAAATGGGTCGATGGATCACTCGTACAAGGGTTTACAGCAAAGGACCACATACATCATATGCGTATCTTCCCCAGTGACTGGTTAGACGAGAGCACCCTTTTGACCGAGCGGGCGGAGCGAATCTACCGGGCGTATGTGAAGCGTTTGCATCAGATCTGGGATGATGAGAAACCAGATGTGTTCATCCCCGAGGAAGCATATGAGAACAATGGCATACAAGGTTCAAACCGCTATCATGTCTACTGGGATGATGGCAGTATGTATGAGTATTGGGAAGGTTCAGATGATACGCAGTATGTCAATGAATACCGCAACAACCGGCTAATGCATGATCCAAAATTGTACAGGAAAGCACAGGCAATCTACGAAAACTTCAAGAAAACACATCCGGGTCCTGATCACATTCCTTCGATCTATTACTAAGCCGGAGTTATAATCGCTCCGGCTTAAGTCTGCCGTTGATTACCGCCAATGACTGCAGAGAGGCAGCATTTCTACGATTTAATTATTCTTTGAGCGGATAAATGATGCCTTTCAAGTTTTATTTCTTTGGAGCGGGAATTAAATAGAATCCGTCAGAAACTGTTATTTTTGATAGCTCAAAGAGTTCCGAACAGTGACGGAGCCCACCTGGAATTGAGTATGTAATACTCATTTTAGAAGTGTCTGGTTCTGTCGTTTCTTTTCCAGTTGCAGTATCTCGAATAAATACCCTGGGAATACTTTTGAAAACAACGATCCTAAATTCCTGTTGCTTTTTGAAATAGGGATGCTTTGCAAATAGAGTTTCGGCATTTTGATCTGTGAAAAACTTTGCAATCAGTTCCTCTGTCGGAGTCCCATAACGTACAGGAGCAGCCCTGACAGCGTAACCTCCCGTGTCTATTTGAGGGATGCACATGTCAAAATCATTATAGTCCATAACCACAGCAAAGCCAGATTCACATTTGAAATCTCGAATGATTTCCTGGTTTACTCTGATCAAACCATTCTGAACTTTGGTGACGGCATACAGACAAAAGATGGGGAAATCTGTATTCTTGTATATTGCGATCCCGGGGATGACATTTCCTTCTCGTAAGTCACCTTGCCCAGGTCCATTTTTTTTCTCAAGCTCATGATAATAATGAGCAGTATGCATAAAGAGATTACCATCAAGAAGACTCTCAGCGTAGTCTCTCTTTGATACGAACTTGATCAGGTATTTGATAGACGAGTCATCATTCTTCATGCGTTCTTCTCCAACAATTACATAAGGGGATAAATTAGAGTCTATCGTATTTGCTGAATGCGTGAAATGTCTGCAGAGCAATATTGCTACATCATCTGATCATGACTTCAAAGCATTCGCCAGTGTGGGGTTCATGAATTAGGTACTGTTCATTTTCCTGAAGGATCTTTGCGCTGTGGTCCGCGATGCATTCTTCCAGTTTATCAGTTCCTGGAACAATACCAAGGCCCTTTATTTCTTCTGCAGTTGCAAAACGGTAGAGATTGGATTCATGATTTATAAGACCTTCTAAATCGGCTCTTTGCTCTGAGGTTGGCAAGAGTTCAACAATATCGGCAAGGAGTACCTCATAGCATTGAAAATGATCGCTGTACTTCAAAGCTGTTATATGGCGACCGCAATAACGGTATTTGAGCTTGTTCCATGCTATAATGCCATCTAGTTCCTCGACAAATTCCCTGCTGACGTTATCGATCCGCTCCCTGTTTGCGGCGTTACTATCAAAGCGCTTTACAAATCTTCGTAAATACCGGCAAGGCATCTGAAGGCGATAGTCATCCCGTGAAGATTCATCTATCGGGACTTTACTATCATCTATCACATGATAACGATTTTTCAGTTCCACCCGCTCATTACGATGTAGTTTGTATACACCGCCTACTGGCTGGAATTTTCCTGTGCCGCGTGCATTTTTCACAAGCAGATATTGATTGCCAACTTTTATCCGATAGAGATAAGCGAAAGAGATTCGTACAATTGTATCCTTTTTGATTATACCTCCGCGTAGAAGCTGGCGCTGCGATGTTTTCCAATTTGTTGTGTCGCTTAAGTCTTGAATTGAATTCCAGCAGCCAGGTAGTGAGAAACCGAGAATAATTCCAGCAATACTGCTTCCAGCGGGTAAATCATTGATTTCAAAGGAAAAAATGACCCCAACACAAATAAGAGATAAGACAACAAGTAATATGACTTTGAACACTTTCATATTCCAATCATCGCCTTCCTATCGGAACGTGAACTTTTGATCTGGCAACACAAATGCCATCTTTCACAATATAGCATTCAATGTAGTGGTTCCCGTAGAAGCTCGTTGGTTCTTCTATTGCAAAGCCTCGATCCCTGATCCTTCCACGTACCATATCTCTTCTTTCAGCTTCTGGGCCGACATTTTTCACTTTCCATAGGACTGTATAAGGGTAGGGACAAGTGGTATATGACAATTCGCAGTGTACACGGAAATTGTGAGGAACATACTTCCTGAGTATTCCAAGAAACTCTGAAATAGGCTTTTGTCTCCAGCCATCACCGCTTACCCGACATGATATACCGCAATGATACTTGAGCTCCACACGGTACAAATCTTCAATAAACTGTTCTGTGTCATTAAACGAGCGGATGCTGGGATTGGTGGTTGTCGAGAGCGTATAGCTGGAGAGTTCAGCAGTTTGCTCACGCCAGTATTCATGATTGAAGAATCCGTACCATGCTTGAAGCGCATCTTCCTGACTACAGCTATCTTCAAACAAAATGGCGAGATCCTCAAGCTTGCTCTTTAAGCGGTTTTTCCAATTGGTCATTTTCTTCCGATCAGATTTTCGCGGAGTCAAATCTCTCCCATTGTCTACTGGGGCAGTAACAGAGGTGCTCTTTTCAAGCCTATCCACAATAGACTGCATCGTGTAGTAAAACAGCTCATCTGCCCGGGTATAATCTTTTAAGCACTCGTCACAAAGAACAGTCTGAAGAAGGCCACTTGGCATGCTTGTCCAAGAATCTCTGGAATTACAAAACATTTTGGAGAGGCGGACAACCCTTCGTAGCCTGTCATCAGATGATTCTGCATTCCGCTTCTTGAACCAGTCGGTGAGACCGGTAAGTTCTCGTTCTGTCCAGTCAGCTCCAGCATGCTCATATTTCCATTTCCCGTCTTCCTCATATCTTCGATACACGGCAAAATCAATATGATACCCGTCAGCATATTTGACACGAACACAACTGGTTTTTACCTCAGGATCGGCATTGAACTGCTTTGTTTTTCGCTGAAGAGCATTTGCGACCATTCTCCTTGTTGCAAGTGGCCCTAAATCACCGAGGGCAGACTTGTTGAAGACAATGGCAACATCGATGTCATAGTCATTATTATCGTTTTGAACTACAGTTGACATTGCAACACTACCTTGGACACAGTGCTCTGCAATAGTATATGAGGTGTGGTTCTCAGCGTTGTATTCCTTTAGACCATCTTTCAAACGCTGAATATTGAGGTTCTTCTTATGGTGTAGATCATCCTGATCTTTTTGTGGAAGAACAACATAGGAAGAATAGAAAGTGTTGAATTTTGATGAGAGATCAAACATATTGTCACCCCTTTCAAGCGGCAGAAAGCATTAAGCGTATATCATTACATCATAATCCTGCCACAAAATGTGTCCAAAAAATCCCGCACAATATGCTCCTGCTTGGCTTTTTACATACGATAGCACCCTATAATGTGCTTGTCAAGTACCGAATCACAATATATTGATATTTTAGCCGCGTTGTAACCAAAATGAGCACAAAATATAGTGTTTCTTTCAAAAACGAAAAATATCTTGTGTTTGGGGTTGCGTTTTGTCACTGCCGGTAACAAGCGCTACAGAGGAGAAAAGGCTTAACAAATAAAAAAAGCTATGGAGTTCGAGGTTTTATTCCTCATATCTTCATAGCCTTTATTCTGGCTTATTTTTGATAAGGATGCAGCGGCTTCCTGACATTAAATTTGTAGCTAACTACAACACCGACAATACTGCCAACAACATGTGCAACATTTGATATATCACTATCCACAAACAGACAGTCGACAATTTCACACTCAATCGCCACCGTTTTCTCCCACATGCTTCCCGATCATTTCCTCTTCCAGACTAATGGGAAGTGTAAAGGATTCCAGATACATATAATTCGCTCCTCTGTGATTTATAGGGAGATCACATCCTCAAAAGGAAATTTTCTTCACAGTTCTAGAGACAACCTGCCAGAAACATGAATTATCAATGGCAACAAAGTCTCTTTCGGTACCCAGCCCTTCCTGAATCATGCCTTTCAGGATGATGGATACTGCCAGAAGATGCTTGCAGAAACCGGGGTATGGGCAACCGCAGTACATCTCGGTCAAGTGACTGCCTTTAATCCGGAAGTTAACCTCATACCAATTGGTCCCGTGTATGAAGGCGGTGCCGACTCCGTCAGATACAGAAATATATGCTACACTCCCGTCACGGCAATATCCTAACGCACGGTCAAATATGGCATTTTTGATTTCATCAGGACTGCTCAGGTCTTCGAGATTGATTTCATACCCATCGCCCGCAACGATCTCATCATCTTCATTTTCTGGCGGCATACACCAGGACCGGAACTGTGCTGCGGACACAGCAGAAGAATCATAGCTGACCATCTTGCCGATAATTCTTTCATAAGTTCCGTGAATTTCAAGACTGGCCACTGAGATGATCTTCTCATAGTTTGCCAGGTTGATTTTGAACTTTGTTGTGACGCTTTCAACAACTCCAGGCTTCCCGGCAAGCCTTCCGCTGACGAAGACCCGGTCACCGGGTTTGAGATGAAAGCGATCGTTGTAGTAGGTGAGGACACGTCCATCGCCCTCGAATCGCACCTGAACAAGAGTACGGACGGGCTTTGGGGGCTCAGAGACTGGCCGAATAAGCTTCTTCACTGTCTTAAAGGGATTAATGCGGAATCCTATTTTCATTTTCTACCCTCCAATGCTGGCGTTATAATACAGCGAGTCCTTTGATAGTTGGTCAATTGGCACTTGACATTCTTACATATTCTCCTCATAATCTCATTCTACAACAAATCATGTCCTAAATATTTCCCTCAATCAAGGATACTTCTTTGATCGAGGGAATTATTTTGTACAGATTCTATGATATGATTTGAAATAGAATCCGCAAAGCTTTGAACTATATTACAGGGAGGATCTTTTTATGACTACTTATATTCAGAGCGAACATGCGCGGTGCTTCCGCATCGGCCCGATGGACGAGGCCTATATTGCAGAGGTTGAACTCATTGTTGACGGAGGGGATCCGATTTTCATCGTTGCAGAAGAGGTCGCATCCGTTGGAGACCGTGACGCATGTGTCGCCAAATTCAGCCGGATCGAAACCATGAAAAAGTGGAACGAAACAGGGGAAGAACAGGATTTGGGGACCATTACGGAATATGTAGACATTGATGATGCCGTCGAGAAATCCGAGTATGCACTGTACTTCTCCATTGCCAGCCGGATGCTTGACGAGATTACAGGTGAATTTGACGATGACGATGAAGATGTTGAATGAGTGACCAGACTGGCTACGAGTTGCTATGCTGCAGCTATAGCTGGAAAATGGCTTCAAATACCATGAGAATCGAAAGCCTCTGCATTGCAGGAGCAGTCATGATATGGTAAAATTATAGTACTGTGAAGGGAGGTGTTGAAGCTTGGATTTTGACAGAGAGATGGAACTAGAAAACGCCGGTATCGACGCGTTTGAATTCTCCCTGATGGACGAAGATGAACGCAGGGAAGCCCTTGAAGACGCGTGCCTTGACCCGGACGATTATGATCTTATCGAATATGATACCAGCTTCAACGCCTGGAGTAATCTTCAAAATGCAGGATTAAGCCTCAGCGAACTTGAGTATATGGATGAAGACGAAAAGAGGAAGACGCTTAGGGACGCCGGACTGGATCCCGATGATTACGAAGTGTATCCTTCTTATACGCCGTCCTATACGCAGTACAGCGCTCCAAAACCAGTAAATACGGAGAAATACATTCCACCGGTTTTCCCCAAAATAGTACCAGTAAAACCAAAAGCAACGACGGAGCCTGCAATAACGACGGAGCCTGTAATAACGGCGGAACCTGTTATAAAGACAGAAAGCCCTGCGAAAAAAGATGAAGGCAGACGTTCTGAAACACCGAAAGTAGAGCCTGCACCAAAGACAGAGACAAAGGCAGAGAACAAAGCACCAAGAAAAATATATAGATTTTGCGGTGTGCGCTTTGAAAATGACGATAGGGTTTGGTATTACAGAACAGGAAATCTTCTGCCAAAATCCGGGGATTATGTCGAAGTGGCTTTTGGAACATCGAGAGATGTAAGAAAAGCGAAAGTCATCTCAGTTGGAGATTATGCCGAAGAAGTGGTGCCGGCTCCAGTTGAAGATGCTCAATATATATTACGGGTTCTGAATGTAACTGAGTACTCGAGCAAAGAGACACCAAAGCAGGAAAACAGCGATATTCCGCCAATTCAAGAAACGCCAGACGAGCAAAAGAAAATCCGCAGGGTGTATGACAGGATAAAGAGAGAAAAGACACAGAACCTGTTTATGGTTTGTGTGACGCTGTTTCTTATACTGGTAGCGGGCGTAGTGTCTTTCTACCTGTGGAAGGACAATGTCCACGGAGACTATGACCCTATCCTGATTATCATGGGTATTGTTGGTGCTGTTTTTCTTTATAATCTGTTTCGATCGGTTTCAACTGAACGTGAACTGGCGCGGAAGATTTCTGCTGCAGAGAGAAGATATCCATGGCTTTCAGATTCAGCAGGCCCTGGACTGAAGGGATATGACAGATCTTCAGGCAGCAACGACAGGCTGACAATTACTATCATCGCAATATTTGTATTATCTATAGCATTCGTGCTCATATTCAGTAAAGTACAGGAAGACCGACGACAAGAGGTTGAGGCCCAGGCTATCCGCCAGGCCGAGGAAATGTATATACAGGGCCTGAGCCAGTTTTCAAAAGGGGATTATAAGGCAGCCTATAAATCCTTTAACATTGCAAGAGAAAAGAATGTAGAAGAATCCAAGGCTTACTATTTTTATAGCATCGGAATGGACTATGCAGCTTCCAAAAACTATGATAATGCCGAATCCAGTATCAGAAAGGGAACAAATGCCGCGATTTCAACGAAGACCATGCAATTGGGGAAAAAGCTGCTGACCCAGGTACAGACCGAGCATAAAGCGTATGATGAACAGCAGGAAAAAGAGTATCTTCAGAGCTTAGCCAAGTCTTTGCCGTATGTTGGGATGTCAGAGAAATACATTAATAATACGGCATTAGGCAAACCGTCATCTACGGTTCGGCATAACAGGGAGATGGTAAACGGCCAGTCTTTAGTGGCTAATCTCTATGATTACA
>Ga0256405_10005758_pt1 | contig 20812 bp, 18 predicted proteins | sample RumenRJG_02DNA_FD_189096 | JGI IMG/M metagenome (GOLD analysis project Ga0256405, IMG submission 189096) | Bovine rumen microbial communities from Lethbridge, Alberta, Canada - RJG_02 | ecosystem: Host-associated > Mammals > Digestive system > Stomach > Rumen | place: Canada: Alberta... | reverse complement strand
CATGCCGCGTGCCGGTCTCAAAATCAATCTCCTCGATCGTGCCCGACGCATACATCAGGCCTTCCTTCAGCCAGGCAAAATACCTGCCGCTCTTCGACCCCTGATAGCAGTCGTTGCGGATATTATCGGCACAGACTTCCACCTCGCCGGAGGACAGAGTTACCTGGTACAGCATGCCATTCAGCAAGGTCCAGACCTTGCTCCCGTCGCTGGTCAGGTAGAGGCAGTCACACATGTCTCTCTGAATCCGCTCCGTGTTCTCTGCGCTGTCCAGAAAGCACAGCTCCCGGACCAGTGCCGAGCCGGCATCATATCGATACACACCGATCCCATTGCCGCCCTCATGCAGGCCGCGGTTCATATAACCGCCCACCGCAAAGACCACGTCGCCCTGCGGGCTGACCGCAAGAACGCGAATTGTATTCTCCCGGTAGAAGTCCCTCTCGTCCATGTTCTCCTGCTGCGGGAAACCGAAGACACGGGTGAAGACATCCGTATCCCTGCGATACGTCCACAGGACATTTTGCTGGACAAATGCAACCACGCGGCTCTTTTCGTCCGCCATATACTCGACATCCTTCTGCGTAACCCCGAGGATGATTCCAAGCTCGTCGATGACCTCATTGGACTCGGGATTGAACACCTGGTCTGTTGTCCGGTCAAAGTTCAGCAGGAAGACACGGCTGTCGGTGAAACGCAGCCGATAATACTCATGCACATTGTAGATCTCCGTGCTCCCATTTTCGGCGGAAGCCGAGATCCGGTAATCCAATGTCATGGTAGCGGTGTTTTCATTGATCTCCGTCAGGCGGGGAGTGGGCTTATAAAAGATCTGCGGATTCAGGTCCGCCCAGGTCAGCTGCCGCACGCTGTCATGAATATCCATGTGCGCAAGCGTTCCCTCGGCATCTGTCGTATCATCCGGCTCCACCGCCGCGCCGACCGTGTCAAGATCCGTCTTGTTGATGCATTTATCCCAGAAGCCGGCCGCAAAGTTCAGATAATCCGCGGTATGCAGGCCATCCGCCAGCAGCACATGTGTATAGTAGTAGATGCCCCGGCCGCCTGTTGTCACCAGAAGCTTCAGGACATACTCCTGATTCATCAGCATCTGATTCCCAAGCTTCAGCGTAGAGGTGACATAATCTCCGTCCGTCTCCAGCCGTACCACCTTGGTATTCTCCAGGGACTGGGTTCCGTCTATCGTAACCACCTCATAGGAAACAGAATCCACCGCCGCGCCGAAATTCTGGATGCGGATCGTCACCTCCCGCTGCTCCGTCAGAGGCGTGATGGAATAACGCATCTGTGATACATCCATTTCGTGGCTGTAACCGTGCAGACAGTTGAAGCTGATCCCGCCCTGCTGCATATAGACTAGCGGAAATGTAGAATCGGACATAGACCCGGCCATGTCCGGGGTCGTACGATTCAAATACCGGCTGGCCGCCAGCACCGCGATCACATATACCGCGATGAAAACAGCCACCCGGATCACAATATCCCGAAAGAGTCTGAACTGCTCACTCAAGTGTCTGGTATTCCTTTCCTTCGTTTTGTTCCATTCAGCCGGCGTCTTCTTCCAGCAGTCTGTCCCCGTTACAGCCACTGTATGGTGATGACTCTGAATTCGTCATCTGTGGCGTAGCGATTGTTCCAGGTACTGACGCCATGCTGCTGCATCAGATACTGATCCGCGTCGTAATAGAGCTTGTTCGTAAACAGCTCTGTCTTTGCCGTCTCATAGGCCTCCTGCGTCCCGAACTTCATGACGATCGCCGCCTCGCCATTTCGGACAGACTCCATGAGCTTGTTGTAGATCACATCCGCATCCCACGTCTCATAGTACATCCCGTTGATCCGGTAGTAATTGTAGCTGTCATCGATGCACGGCGGAAGCAAAACCGCCGTATCCGGCGTATGGGTCGTGAGAATCTCACTGTCCGTGCAGCACAGGTAATTATAATTCATGACCGTGAGGCCCGTCCCGTCTTCCATCGTGCCGGCGAAGACCGGGTCGCCCCAGGTAACATCCACATGATAATAGCTGTTGTCAATGCGGACAACGTTCCAGGCATGGTCACCGCCGCCGAGAATCTTTCCTGTCACATAGGTACAGAAGTACCCCATCCTGTGGCAGATATACTGAAATGCTTTCGCATACCCCGCGCAGACGGACTGGTGATTCAGCAGCGCACTCTGGATGCACTGATTATCCGGCGCCTGGGCGTTGTACTCCACCGTGTTGATCAGATACTCATAGATGGACTTGATCCGCCCGTAATCGGACCAGGTCTCATCCGTCTGGCGAATGCATTCATCCGCGGCAGCCTCCAGCATGCCGCGGGTTGCCGTACGCTCATTTGCCGGAACCGTAGACTCGATCGCGTAGCTGGCAACCAGCCCTGTAACTGCATTTGACTGTACCTGAGCGCTCGATCCCACCCAGAACAGCTCGGGGTGGTCCGCAAGCACGGAATAATAGGCGATCCAGAAGTCATCCACGCTCACCTCGGCGTAGATCTCGGCCTCATCCTCCCCGGCTGACAGCCGCGAATACAGCTCCCGGTAGATCTCATTGTATTGAGACGGAAGATTGTTGAAGTAATACTCCTCCACCCCTCCGTTGTCCCACTCGGTATCGCCCTCATGGTAATAGGTATTCTCGATCAATCCTGACCGCACCGCCATCTGCTTCACCGTCGTGCGCGGCACGAAGGCGAACAGAATGCCTGCAGCCAGGGCGATAGAGAACAGAATTGCAAGGGTTCTTTTTAACATGTGCTTCGCCTTTCAAGTACGCCGCCGGCATACCTTGCGCCCGACCGAGCGCAGAGGCGGTGGACACCCCACTTAGCAAGGATTCTTGCCCGCCGTCTATAGAAGCGCCCCCCTCTGAGCAAAGGTTCATACTCCCCGACTATAGAAGCGGGGCACCCCTCTGAGATCTTCGGTTTCTCAACGATCCCATTTATCACACAGCCGGTGAATCTCTTCCGCAAATCGGTTCAGATCCTTGTTGGCTCCGCCCTCATTGTGCCGGATGACTGTCATCAGGCGATTGCCCGCGGCAACCAGTCTGGTATAGATCGCTGCAGATTTCTTGTTTCTGGAAGAGGCGGGGCCGGCCGCACCACGGTCCGATCCCTTCTTCCGGACAACGGCTCCGCCATCCTGCTTCGCCTGAACGATGCCCTCTCTCACTTCCTTCTCGATCAGAACCGGCTCTGCTTCCACCTCAAATGTGCCGGCTGCCAGATCAAATACCGTTCCGGAGAATGGTGCGCAGGCCTTCAGCCCGAGTTCCTGGATCAGACGGTCACGGAAAAGCTCCGTCACCTTATCCTCACCGTGCGTGACGAAGACCATGTCGGGCTTCTGCGCTTCACTCGTGATGCGAATCCATTCCATCAGACCGACATTATCGGCATGTCCGGAAATACCCGGAAGCTGACAAATCTCCGCACGAACCTCGATCTCCTCACCGAAGAGCTTTATGCTCTCTGCTCCGTCCAGAATTGCGCGGCCGGGAGTACCGACGGCCTGGTATCCGACAAACAGAATCGTACTCTCTTCCTTCCAGAGATTGTGCTTGAGATGGTGCTTCACCCGTCCGGCATCGCACATGCCGCTGGCGGAAATGATCACCTTCGGATACGGATCATCATTGATCGCCCGGGAGTCCTCTGAGGTGACCGCCGTCTTCAGACCTGAGAATCCGATCGGATTGATGCCTTGCTGCAGAAGCTCCTTCGCCTCCTCATTAAAGTCGCTGTACATCCTTTCCCGGAAGATATTCGTCGCCTCAATCGCCAGAGGGGAATCAACATACACCTCAAAATTATCATGTCCGCTGATCATGTCATTTTGCTTGATCTCCCGGATAAAATACAGGATCTCCTGCGTACGGCCGACCGCAAAGGAAGGAATCACGACATTTCCGCCTCTGTCGAAGGTATGCTGGATGACCTCGGCAAGCGCCATGACATGATCATCATCCGCCGGTCTCTCATGCGTCCGGTCCCCGTACGTGGATTCCATGATGACATAGTCTGCGCCGCCCGGATAAGTCGGATCCGAAATCAGAGGCTGATTCTTATTTCCGATGTCACCTGAGAAAATGACCTTCTTTGTGACATCCCCCTCTGTGATTGTCACTTCGATGGAACTCGATCCGAGAAGATGTCCGGCATCGATAAAGTTCACCCGCATCCCCTCAGCAATGTACTTCTCCGTATTATAGTCAACGGAAACAAAGCAGCCAATCGCGCCCTCTGCGTCAGCCTGACTGTACAGCGGCTCCACCAGCTCCTTTCCTGCACGCTCACTCTTACGGTTTTTCCACTCTGCTTCAAATTCCTGGATGTGTGCGGAATCCAGAAGCATGATCCGGCACAGTGCCGCGGTTCCGCCGGTCGCAAAGATCTGGCCCCGGAAGCCATGCTTGTACAGCAGCGGCAGAAGACCCGAGTGATCAATGTGCGCATGCGTCAGAAGCACCATATCGATGTCCGCAGCGGGAACCGGAATCGGCTTATTCTCATAGAGATCCGGCCCCTGCTCCATGCCGCAGTCAATCAGAAGCTTCTTTCCGCAAGCCTCCAGATAATAGCAACTGCCGGTCACTTCATGTGTCGCACCCAAAAATGTAAGTTTCATGCTCCACGTCCTTTCCGTACAAAGCCGCATTAAATCAACTTATTCTATCAAATTTTTGTGGGGATGTATATTGTATCCTTATGGAATTGCGGTGTACAAAACGCTATACTAATTACAAGTCACATCCCTGCTGGCATCTGCGGCAAACACAGGGTGTGACTTGTAACCTATACGATTTCTATTGTCATATCCGGATCAGCAGACAGTCAGTGAAAAGATGTGCGGTTCCGATCGCACGATCGAAACTTTCAGTCTTTGTGACGCCAGAAGGAGGATGGCTATGTATCGACCCTATACAGCAGGAAGCAGCCCGATTCTGAGTGAAGGACTTTCGGTCTGGCTGATCGTGCTGATCCTGTGCGGTATCGTTTTTTTCTATATTGCATCCGGCGGTTCCGATAAAACCGCGCGCGCGGTGAGATGCGGATGCTATGACCGCGAACGGATCCGGCAGGGGCAGTGGTGGCGCATGCTCACCGTAGGCTTCACACACATTCAGCCCTGGCATATCGCGATGAACCTCCTCGCGCTGTATAACCTCCGCGCTCTGGAGAATTTCTTCGGGCATGCATGGTTCGCGGGAATCCTGCTTGGTTCCGTGGTCGGCGGCAGTCTTCTGGAATACGCAATCTCACGCGTCCGTTATTCCGTCGGTCTGTCAGGCGGCCTGTACGGATTGATGTTCGGATATTTCCTGATCCTGATCTCCTATCACTCCGTCTCAGGCCTGCGCTCCATCGCGATGACACTTGTGCTGAACCTGTTCATCAATTTTATGCCCGGCATCGCCTGGCAGGCACATGTAGGCGGCGCTGTCACGGGAATGATCCTGACGGAGGTCTTCCTGCTCCTGCACTGAATTGCAGCTTGTTCGTGCTTGTTCGCGCCTTTCCCGAGAAGCCGCAGCTTATCTTCTATGCTCAGTCAAACCTCAGTCCCCAGATCTTACAGGCTCTGGTTCCGATGACTGCGTAATTATCCCACACAGCCGGCGAGGCTTCTATCGCTCCGTTGCTCAGCTCGCTCTTTGCCAGTTCCTTGCCTGTCTTCGGATCCAGCATATACATGTATCCGCCGCAGCTGCAGTAGATCAGGCGGGCGGAGCCATCCTTGTTGTACACCAGAACCGGTGAGGACCACGCATAATATGCCTTGTGCTGCCACACGATCTCTCCCGTCCTGCAGTCCATGCAGACGCACAGGCCCATCAAGGGTTCCCCTGTCATGGCAACCGTCGCGTAGATGTACCCATCCAGGCGCTTCTTTCCAAGCGCCATCGTTGACTGCACGCCGCCGGACACACCGTCCATCGTATAGCACTCGAATTCTGTTTCCCAGATCTTTTCTCCCGTCTCCGCATCGATCTTCCAGATCGGCACGGTTGCGGTGGTATTGCTTCTCCAGCCAAGCCGGAAAGAAGTGCTTGTGTACAGATAGAGGTGCCCATTCTCGTTCGAGAGAATCGGCGTGGAGTTGGAATCATCGAGCGTATCCTGCACCCATACCAGCTGCAGTGTATTCAGATCCAGGCACATCAGGTGCCCTCCGTTGTCCGTCGCAAACAGATAGCCCTTGTACGCGGCGAAGCTGTCCTCGATGCCGAGCCAGTACTTCTCATATCCATTTGTCGCGGAGCGGATGCCCTTGTAATGCCATTTCACCATATTGCCCGGGTTAAGCGTCAGCGTCCCCGACGCGCTGTCCCAGGACGAATTCAGATGCACCATATAGATGACACCATTTTCGCCCGGCCAGATCAATGTGTCGGTCTCGGCATCCACCAGCGGCGAAGAGTCAAAGAAGCCAACCGTTCCTCTCAGGGAAAATGCGTCTTCTCCGCCGAATTCGTACATGACGGTGCAGTCTACCAGGTTGATGACAAATGCATGTGCCAGGCCAAGTGTGCTGTTGTATCCTGCACCCAGGTACAGGATCGGATAGCCGCGCGGGTCAAGCGCTCCGGCCCCCTTGAAGGTCCAGCCGATATACATCGGATCACGCGTCTGCTCCCCGGTCACCAGATCAAGGAAATACACATAACCATCCATGGTCGCGTAGATGACTTCTACCAGATCATCCTTTTCCTTCGCCCAGTCGGCCATATTCATATGCGCCTTCTCCTCGCGCGTCCATTTGCGCATCAGAGGCTGACCGGTCCAGCCGGACCCGGTCCAGGAGGCACCATTGTACGAAGTGGCGCCGGTCGTCTGGCTCCACACCTGTGTGATGGTATTCTTTTTGATGCCGGCACTTCCGACTGCCGGCGCATCACGGAAATTGTTTCCGCGGAAGGTGAAGATTCCTTCCGCCTGCGTATACTCGGAGCCTTTGTCAAAATAGATCTCCGCCGGAGCTTTATAATTCTGCGGATCTGCCAGCTCCTCGCCGTTCACCTCAATCCCGGTAAGCTCGATCATATTGGAGGGCATCGTAGATTCCACCGGATGCGGATTGAATTCGATTTCCGCCTCCGACTCCGTCTCCCATGCGATGTCTTCCCCTTCCGTCTCCAGTGTGATGTCCTGCTCCGCTTCCGTTACAAAGACCTCTAATGCAGCTCCCGCAAGGCCAGGGTGCTCCTCATGAAGTGCTTCCTGTCCGGAACCGCTGCCTGAACCGCCATTTCCACTGATGCTGCCGTTCCTCAGGACAAACCAGTACAGCGCAAACACAACTGCCGCAAACCCGGCGGTCAGAGCAAGAATGCGCCATAGCTTCGTGTTTGGCTCCTTCCAGTCATCTGCGCTTCCCACAATCTGGCGGACCTGCCTTCTTTCCTCTTCGTCTCCTGCCGCCCGGCGGACCTGCCTTCTTTCCTCTTCGTCTCCTGCCGTCTGGCGGTCCTGCCTTTCTGCGTCCCCGCTGCCCGCCTCTTTCACTGCATTCTTAGATGTTTCCCCTGTATCTCCCGGAATACTCATGAATACTGCCTTTCTGTGATCCTCCCGCAGCCGCAGCCATGGGAATGCACCGGCTGATGTTCAGCCTGTCATACGCCGCATTAATTCTGTTCCATGCTCCTTCAGCCATTTGTGATCCCTGTAATAATCAGGGTACACACGAAGCACATGCGCGTAAAACCTTTTCGAATGATTCATCTCCAGACGATGGCACAGTTCATGTACCACAACGCTGTCCAAAACCTCCGGAGGCGCCAGCATCAGCAGGCAATTGAAGTTCAGATTCCCTTTCGAGGAACAGCTTCCCCAGCGGGATCTCTGGTTGCGGATCGTAATCCTTCCGTAGGTAACGCCGACCTTTGGCGCAAAGTAGGCAACCCGCTCCGGAATCACGCGCGCAGCTTCCCGGGCCAAAGCTTCTATTTCCTGCCTGGTCAGCCGGCCGGCCTCCCTTGTGGTCATCAATTCTTTCCGGTATTCTCCGGCGTCTTTCCTCTCCGTCATTCTTTCGCTTTCCATCTGTCAAGATAAGCTCCGGCATCCGGAAATGCTCCTTCCCGGGCAATGCCTTCACTTACTGCCAGAACGCTGGACGGCCCGCGCCACGAGAGCGGCTTCCCGTAATAGTCGGTCATTCTTCCGCCGGCTTCTTCCAGGATCAGTCCGCCGGCAGCAAAATCCCACAGACCAAGCCACATCTCAAAATAGCCGCCGCTTCTGCCGCTGGCAGTCATACACAGATTGTACTCCGCGCTTCCTGTTGAGCGTACCCCATGGCAGCGCCCCTGCACTTCGCGGGTAAGCTCCTGTGCAATCTGATAAGCCTGCATCGAGAAGCCTGCACTGCCGGACAGCATGACGCTGTCGGAAAGAGGCGCCCCGGAGGAATGAATCCTGCGGCCATTTTCATAGGCGCCCTGTCCCCGCACAGCGCAAAACATCTGATCCGTGACAGGTGCATACACAACGCCTGCATACGGAACGCCATCCTTCATCAATCCGATGGAGGTGACATACGGGTGCAGATTGTGGATGAAATTTGTGGTGCCGTCGATCGGGTCGATCACAAACAGCCACCCCTCATCGTCCCCGGGAAGAAAAGCATCCATGCCATTTTCCTCTCCAAGGAACTTCGCGTCCGGAAGAATTTCCTTCAGACGCGTGGTCAGAAAGTCCTGCACCTTTTTATCATACAGCGTAACAAAATTCGCGCGCCCTTCCTTGTTTTCGATATGCAGATCTCCGCCGTGCGCGGCAAGAATGATACTGCCGGCCTCGCGTGCCGCTCTCTCTATCTTTTCGATCATGCAGACTGTCTCCCATCTCAGTGATTCTGAAGTGCCGTCATTTGGTTTCGTCCAGCAGCAGCCGGTACACATCCCGTTTCGACAGTCCCCTGTCTCTGGCTACAGCCTTCATTGCTTCCTTCCGGTCCATCCCTTCGGCAAGATACTGCTCCATATGATCCGCAAGGCTGATGCTGACGCGAACCTCTTCCTGTTTCCGGCGGATCAGATCGCGTCGGTCCTGCCCGGCAATTACCAGGGCAAACTCGCCGCGCGGCTCGTTCGCTTCATACCAGGCTGCCGCTTCCGCAAGCGTTGTCCGGCGGATCTCTTCATGTTTTTTTGTCAGCTCCCGGCAGATCGTCATCGGCCGGTCTCCAAGATGCTCCAGCAGAAGATCCAGTGTTTTCTTCAGGCGGTGCGGCGCTTCATACAGGACAATCGTACGTGTCTCCTGCTGAAGCTCTTCCAAAACCGCGTCTCTTTCCTTTTTTTCCGATGGCAGAAATGCTTCGAAGCAGAAACGTCTCGTCTCCAGTCCCGAGCTGATCAGCGCATTGACCGCGGCACAGGCACCCGGCACAGGCACAACGCGAATCCCATGATCCAGCGCCATCCGTACAAGCACCTCTCCCGGATCGGAGATCCCCGGTGTCCCGGCATCCGTGATGCACGCCACATGCTTCCCGCCAAGCATCGCCTCCACAAGGGTCTTTGCTTTCGCGGTTTTATTGTATTCATGGTAGCTTGTCATGGGGGTATGAATCTCAAAATGATTCAGCAGCTTGATGCTTCCCCTTGTGTCCTCTGCCGCAATCAGATCCACTTCCGAAAGAATGCGCACCGCACGGTAAGTCATATCTTCCAGATTCCCGATCGGCGTCGCGACCAGATACAGAATTCCGCACTCAGCCATACAAAGCTCTTAACTCCTCCGTATATACGCCCGCTTCCTTGTAGACGATCAGCGGATGTTCCACATGCACATAGGACTTGCCGCCCTTGACCGCGTCAATCAGCACCAGGTTCGCTTCTTTGCCGGCAAAAGGATGCACCATCCGCATTCTCTTCACCGCCAGATCATTCTGCAGCAGCGCCCGGAAGATATCCCCGAGCCGATGCGGCCTGTGAACCAGGTACAGATGGCCCGCCATCTTCAGTGCCCGCCGCGCGGCCTGCGCCACATCGTCAACCGTACACAGCACCTCATGCCGGGCAATCGCCCGCTCTGTGTTCGGCCCCTTCAAGCCTCCGTCCGCTTTCATATACGGCGGGTTCACCGTCACGCAGTCAAAGGACTCAGGCGCCGGCATGTCCGGCCAGTCGGCGGAGCCGGCTCCGGATGCCGAAGCCGCTCCCTCCCTTTCAGGAAGGCAGGATTCTGAGGTACATGCATGCGGCCTGCTGCCGAAGCCTGCGCCGGCAGACGGCCGGCAGACGTCTCTGACGTCACCCTCTAAAAAATGAATCCGCTCTGTCTGTGCATTCATCGCCGCGCTTCTGCGCGCCAGATCGACGCAGATCGAATTGATCTCGATTCCCGTAAATTGAACGCTCCCTTCCCGGCGAATCTCCTCCGGCAGCCGGGCGTCCATCAGGATTGGTACGATTCCGTTCCCGGAACACAGATCAAGGACGCGGTCCCCGCGTCCTGCTGCTGCCCATGCGGAAAGGAGCACTGCATCCATTCCGAAACAGAAAAGCTCCGGGCACTGGATGATTCTGCAGCCACCCCTCTGCAGGTCATCAATCCGCTCATTCATGATGCGGTCCATCCGGCTTTCCCGCTCCTGAAGTCTGCTCTTCATTCTTCGGACGCGGGCGGTGCCTCCTGTGCTTTCTTGCGTTGTTCTTTTCCGGATCGCCTCCGGCCGTCTCCGCGCCAAGGCTGTCTCCCATTCCTGGCTGAGCCGCACCCTCTTCCTGGCGGGTGTTCTTTCTTCGGCGGGGATGTCTCCGTTCAGAGCGCTCCTCCTGATCGCCGTCTTTCCTGTCCGCGCGGACCGGTCTGTCACGGTTCTCAGAACGCGCAGCCTGCTCGTACCGCTCATTTTTTGCGGACTTTTGAAGGTTTTCGCCCTTCTCGCCTTTTCCCGTCTTCCTGCTCTTTTCGCCTCTTCCGGCCTTCTGGGTACTCTCACCCTTCTCGCCTTTTCCGGCCTTCTGGAAGCTCTCGCCTTTTTCGCCCTTTCCGGCCTTCTGGGTGCTCTCGCCCTTCTCGCCTCTTCCGGCCTTCTGGGTGCTCTCGCCCTTCTCGCCCTTTACAGCCTTACCGGTGTATTCGCTCTTTTCAGCCTTTCCGGTCTTTGGACCCTTTTCGGTTTTCTCCGGCTTCTCGTCCTTCCCGTTTTTCTCGTTTTTCTCGGCTTTCGCCTTCTTTCCCTGCTGAGAAGGATCCTTTTTCTTTTTCGGCCGGAACGTCAATGCTTCAACCGGGAAGATCTCCGCTTCTTTCGTGTCTCCTTCCTCAAAGAGGACGCGCACTCTCTGCCGCAGGACGTCCAGCTCAATCACCTTGCCGACCTGGCCATCCGCCGTGATCGCTTCTTCGCCCATCTTCGGCATCTTGGCATTCAGGAACTCATAGGTCGCTTCTTCATTTTTCAGACAGCACATCAGCCTTCCGCAGGCGCCCGAGATCTTTGCCGGATTCAGCGAAAGATTCTGCTCCTTCGCCATCTTGATGGATACCGGCTGAAAATCCCGGAGAAATGTGGCACAGCACAGCTCCCTTCCGCAGATTCCGATGCCTCCCAGCATCCTTGTCTCATCCCGGACACCGATCTGACGCAGTTCGATCCGCACATGAAATACGCTGGCCAGATCCTTAACCAGGCTGCGGAAGTCCACTCGTCCGTCTGCCGTAAAGTAAAACAGCACCTTCGTCTCGTCGAAGGAGTACTCCGCGTTCACCATTTTCATTTCGAGTTCGTGCTCGCGCACCTTCTCGCGGCATACCTTCAGCGCCTCCTTCTCCCTGGCCTGAAGCGCCTTGATCTTCTCCTCATCCTCCGGCGTCGTCTTGCGCAGGATCGGGCGCAGCGGCTGCTGAACGAGGGTCTCATCCACCATCTTCATGCAGGTTGAGATCACACCATAATCCAGGCCTTTCGAAGTTTCCGCAATTACCATGTCTCCCATTCGCAGCATGAGATCCCTCGGATCAAAATAGTATACCTTTCCGGCGCTGCGAAATCTGACTCCGACAATCTTTATCATATAACACGTTCCTTCTTCTACTAAATCAAGCCGCGCCTATGGCGCGGCACACACTGCTATTTTGCGCTGTCCTTACACACTGATCAGATGCTGCATCGCATGATCCGCAATGATGACCTGCATGTGCTCCCGGAAGAACTCATCCATTCCGGTTGTGTAATCCATCGGCGTGGAATATTCGGATAAAACATTGCAGATTCGGTTAAACTGCTCCGGATTCGTATCCATCTTTTTTACCAGCAGGTAAAATGCGCCGTCTTCCGGATTCTTGTACAGTGCGTTCTCTCCCGTATAGGCCGCGGGCACACGCTTCGACGCGTTCAGAACATTCTCCAGGCTGCGGAATACATAGAATCTTGTATACTGGTAGATCTCCTCTTCCGAAAGACTGTCCTCCTTCTCCCTGCCCGATGAGACGCTCTCCTTTCGGCCGGCAGATTCTTTCCCCCGCGTTTTTTCCGTTTTCTGCTCCGGGGCGGAAGGCTGTTCTTCTTTCTCCTTCAGACGCTTTGAAAACTCCCGGAGCAGATTCAGTATGTCATCCGCGCCGGTCAGCGAGGCAACGGTCTCATCGCCGGGGCCCCGGAGCGCATCCTCCTCTTTCCCGGTATCCCAGGTCCCTGACAGGTTCTTGAAGCGCGAATCCAGCTCCTTCGGATCATCTACTCTGGTGATAATCAGCACCAGCTGGTCCTTGCCGGTCGGCACCGCCTCAATCATCAAAGGATTGTTGTTGAAACTGAATCCCAGTTCGCGCGCCGCCCTGGTCATCATATCGCGAAGCAGACCGCGTGCCTTCTCTCCGCCGCACACAAGCTCCGAAAGCCGGATCTTCCTGTCCTCGAGATCCTCTTTCGTCAGAATGCAGCGTATCTGTCTGTCATTAATCTTTTCTATCTTCATAAATGATATTTCCCGCTGAGCATGCTTTCCCAATCCTGCACTCATTATAACGACAGACGGCATTTTGTAAAGAGGCAGATCATGGTACAATATCGGTACTATGAATCTTTACGATGCACTGACACAATATAGTTCAACCGATGCCTATCCGTTTCATATGCCCGGGCATAAGCGGCGCGCAGCGCACCTGTGCGACCCTGCTCTGATCGATATCACGGAGATCGACGGCTTTGATAACCTGCATCATGCCGAGGGGATCCTGAAGGAGGCACAGGAACGTGCGGCTGCGCTCTATGGCAGCAGCGAGACGCATTTCCTGGTAAATGGAAGCACGGCGGGAATCCTGAGCGCAATCGGGGCCTGTACCCGTCCGGACAGCTGCCTGCTGATGGCCAGGTCCAGCCACCGCTCCGCCTACAATGCTGCCGCCCTGAACAGAGTCCGGACCGCCTGGCTGTATGATCCTGTCGATCCTGCGCAGGTGGAAGCTGCGCTTGAGAAACAGACGGATGTCTGTGCGCTCTTTCTGACCTCTCCCTCCTATGACGGCGTCGTCTGTGATGTGGAGCGGATCGCGCAGATCGCGCACAACCGCGGCGTAATACTGATCGTCGATGAAGCACATGGGGCGCATTTCGGGATGCATCCATGCTTCCCGGAATCCTCTGTGAAGCTCGGCGCAGACCTGGTGATTCACAGTCTGCACAAAACGCTTCCCGCGCTCACGCAGACAGCTCTGCTCCATGTCAATGGCCCGCTGGCAGACCGGAGACGGCTTCGCTATCTTCTGAGCGTATACCAGACCAGCAGCCCCAGCTATGTCCTGATGGCCTCCATGGATCAGTGTATCCGCCTGCTCTCAGAACAGAAAGACACGCTCTTTGCAGCTTACGCAGACCGGCTTTGGCGGTTTTATGAAAGGACAAAGCTCTCGCATTATTCCTTCCGCAGGACAGATGATCCCTCCCGGATCCTCATCTGCCCGCCCGCCGGCTTCTGCTCCGCACCGGGTGAGCAGCCTTCCGCTGACGGCTTCTGCTCCGCGCTAAGCGATGGCACGGCAGCCATGCAGCTGTATCATACACTGCGGGAACGCTTTCATCTTCAGCCGGAGATGGTCAGCCCTTCCCATGTGCTGATGCTCTCCTCCGTCTGTGATGACGAGGAAGGATTCCGAAGGCTTTCCGACGCGCTGCTCACGCTCGACCGGGAGTTTGCAGCCGGGATCAAAGCACGGCATGTTTCCAAAAGCTGCCCGCACGCAATTGCTCCGGAGGCTTCCTTCCCGCCTTCCGGCCGGCAGTCCGGGGAATCTCCTCAAACCTGCTGCACCATCGCAGCGGCGCTGGAAGAAAGGACGCAGGCAGTGCCATTTTCCGATTCCGCAGGATATGTCAGCGCGGAATTTCTCATGCGGTATCCGCCGGGCGTCCCGCTGCTGGTCCCGGGAGAACGCATCACCGAAGCGATCATCCGCCGCACCGAACTCCTGCAAAAATGCGGCTATTCGATGCAGGGAATGGAAGACCATAGTCTCAGGCAGATCCGCGTGATCTCCGATTCACATATGAGGGAACTGATTCAATGAAGCATCTGTTTTATCTCATGGGAAAAAGCGCGTCCGGCAAAAACGCTTTGTACGAGTATCTGATCGGCGATTCCTCACTCGAGCTTGCGCCGCTCATTCCATGGACGACCCGCCCCATCCGCGCAAATGAGCAGGACGGGGTAGAGTACCATTTTACCGATGAGGACGGACTGCGCGCCCTGGAGGCGCAGGGACGCGTCATCGAAAAACGGACCTACCAGACAGAACACGGTCCATGGACGTACTTTACCGTAGACGACGGAGCGCATCTTTCGGAAGACCGGCTCGGAATCGGAACGCTGGAGTCCTTCCGCAAAATGCGTGATTATTATCCGGATGGCTATGTCGTCCCCCTCTACATCGAGGTGGAAGACGGAATCCGCCTGGGGCGGGCCCTGAAGCGGGAGCGCAAACCCGGCAATCACCGCTATGAGGAAATGTGCCGTCGGTTCCTGGCGGATCAGAAGGATTTCTCCGAGGAAAACCTCCTCGAAGCAGGGATCAGCCGGCGATTTAAGAATGAAAAAGACAAGGAATCCTGTTTCCGTGAGGCAGCGGACTATATCCGCTCCATTCAGGCAGACACAAGACAGAACTGACCGGCTGGAAAAAGAGGCATGGGATCAATGGGCGCATTTGACAAGATACCTGATCAGAAACGGGCAGCTGCGATTCTGCAGCGGGCGATCCTTGCGGATCGCGTCAGCCATGCATGGCTGTTTACAGGACCCTCCGCAGCAGATCTTCAGACCCTGGCACTCGCATTTGCCACTACACTTCAATGCACGGACCGTGCGCCGTCCGTTGCGGACGCCTGCATGCAGTGCAAAAGCTGCCGCCAGGCAATCGACGGAAATCATCCCGACATCCGCGTCTGGTCTCATGAAAAGCCAAAGACCTTCTCCGTCCAGGAGGTCCGCTCTCTGGTTCAGGACGTTTCCATCCGTCCCTTTTCGAGCGAGCGGAAGGTCTATATCGTTCCGGACGCCCACCTCATGCGTCAGGAAGCACAGAACGCACTGCTCAAAACACTTGAGGAGCCGCCGGAATATGTCGAGATCATTCTCCTGGCGCACACAGCGGACGCGATGCTCGAGACCATACGCTCCCGCTGCCAGATGGTGGAGCTTGCCGCGAAAGACATGGAGTATGACCCAGAGCTTCGCAAGGCCGCGGAGGAGATTCTGCTCGGCATTTCCTCCTGGGATCTGACGCAGATCCGCGCAGCCATCCAGACACTGGAGGAGTTCAAGACAGATGCCGCGCGTGTCCTCAGCCTGTTTGCCTCCTGGTACCGGGATATCCTGTACTTTAAGGCCTCCATGGATCCGGACGGACTCCTTTTCCCGGAGCAGCTTGACCGGATCCGCGCCGCATCCGGAAGCATGTCCTTTGAAGGCATTCAGTCCGTACTCGACAGCATCCGGGAATCCACCCTGCGCCTTGACGCAAATGTAAATTTCGGCCTGACGATGGAGCTTCTGCTGCTGACGATGAAGGAGGCAGCCTCTGCACCATAATAGAATGCTGCCCCAAGGCAGGACTGAAACAAGAAAAGCCTGCATGGGGCAGCATATTACGTCTGATTATGATGTTTTCCCGGCTCTGAAGATCCGATTATTTCGCTTCCTTGCTCTCGAGGTAGTTGTTCAGTCTCTCCAGCAGAAGATCCGGATCAATTCCATGCACCATTGCCGCTTCCGCAAGGCTCTCTCCCTGGGAAGAAGGGCATCCGACACAGTACATTCCGCCGCCCATCAGTACACTCGCAAGATCATAATCCACACCCAGGATCTCTCCGATCGTCATTTCTTTTGTAATTCTAACCATGATTGTTCCTCCTGCTATTTCCTCAGGTCTTCTGAAAACATCGGCAGCATCTGCCGTTTTCCAGGACCGGTTTATCCCGCTTTCCGCATTATATACCGGGCAACTCTGATTGGCAAGGTAAATTTTGCACAATTTAATTTTTTGCTTGGCACCGTGGTTTGGGCCTGCTAACTAAGATTTCGTTGTACTACCTTGAGTGCTTGTATTATCATGTAGTCAGAACCCCCTCAGGCGGGGAGCGTAGTTAATCATCATAAGGAGGTATCATTACTATGGCATACAAGATTACAGATGAATGTATTGCTTGTGGAACCTGTGCTGCTGAGTGCCCCGTGGAAGCGATTTCCGAGGGAGACGGCAAGTACAATATCGATGCGGATGCTTGCATCGAGTGCGGAACCTGCGCAGACGCATGTCCGACTGGAGCAATCGAGGCTCCGTGATCATCTGATCAGCAAAAAACCAGCCCCTGCAGCATAAGCTGCAGGGGTTTTTCTGTCACCGGCTCTCATTTCCATAATTTCAGTATGAGAAGATATGCCGCGCCGACCAGAAGCAGCCCGATCAGAAGAAGCCCGATCCACCAGACGCATCCCATATACGGCAGTTCCCCGGTAAAGCCAAATGCGCCGGCCGGGCTCCCCCAGTTCAGAAAGAAATAGGGATAGTTCGCGCCCTTTGAAAAATCCCAGCCGCAGACATATCCGATCCCGGCGTAGATGACATAGGCAAGCGGCGGAAGCGTCACAAAGACAATGTCTCTCATCCGGATATTCCCGTAGATGCCTGTGACAAAAAAGTCCGCAACAGCAGCAACCGGAACGATCACATGCGTCAGTATATTCTGAAGACTCCAGGCCTTTGGCCCGAATGTCGGTGCCAGGACAAAGCAGAAAACCGCGCCGGTCAGTGTAATCGATACCGTTCCCACAAATTTGACAACAAACCTCCAGTCTTTTATCCGGCCGGAGCGCAGCATCAAGATACCGCCAGCCGCACAGATCAGCGCAATCGCGAGATTGGACTGGATCGTAAAGTACATAAACACCCTGCTTCCGCCCATGAAGCTGTTTCTGCCGCCGGCTGCACTCAGCCATATGCCTGAAACAGCTGCCAGGACCACGATGCCCTTCAGGATATAGGATGTAGTTTTTCTCTTCACACTCATTTTTATTTGATTCTCACCTGTAATCGCAGTGGCATCCCTCTTCATCAAACTCTTTATAACATATAACATGCCGGAATGACTCCCGGCAATTTCGTCCGACAATTTCTTTCATTGTTTTTCATGCGCAGCAACGCGCATGGTTCTACATATCTTCTGTAACATCTCACAGTTCGCATCTGCACATATTTTCGTTTCCGGTTTTCGGAAGGATTCACAAGACATGTCCCGTAAAGCTGTCTCTATGACTGATTCCTGCAGCCTTCTTTCTATGTTGTATGACTGCCGGCGGCCGGGAATCGTGCAGATCGCTGAAATGCTGCAGGTCACATAAGTAGCTCTTAGCAGGGCAATTGTCAGACACCTATAATGAAAATCGTCACCGCTGACCGGTTCCGGGCTGCGGACTGATACATCACAAATACCGGCACCTCCATGGAATCAGCCATACAGAAAGGGGGATTCAAAAAGATGCGCTACGAGAAAGTGGAGCAGATCGGATGTCACAGAAGACAATGCAGGGGGATGTACGATCTCCTGCGCGAATACGCCAGGGCGGGAATCTCCCTGTGCCTGGAAGGAAAGGAGGCGGAGCCCGGCCAGATCGCTGCAACCTGCCTGCGGGAAGGTGTCAGTTATATGATGGACTTCATTCCCGAAGGTCCCGGCAATCAAAAGATCGGAAAGATCGATTTTGTAAAGGTTGACCTGGACGAAATCAATCATGGCAGGAGCAGCCCTGCATCACCTTCGAAGGTTTCCTACCTGCATTGTTCCTGATGGATCGGCAAAACCACCCCTTGTGCCGACTGCAGGAACAGGGACAGCCTTCTATACTGCTGATCGTTCCGATGGACCGGGCGGAAAGCCCGCACCGGATGTGAGCGGCGGCACCGGACAAAAAACCTGACAGATCCCTTTCTTATCAGTCAGCACAGGACCGCCCCGTCATGTACAGACTATGGTGAAGGGATCTGACAGGATGTTTTTGCTTCGCATGGCTGTCGCGTTTCGCGATTCACGGTTCCTTCCCATCCGGCCACAGTCCATCCATGCTTCGCATGGCGCTCCTGTGCCGGCGCTCAGATCAACCATGAATCGCGAAAGTTTTTACACATATTTAAGATTTTTCGTGTCGATCCCTTTTCCCGGGATTGCTATACTTAAAAAAATACTGTTTGATGCAGTGTTTCCTTGGAGTCTGAAGAATTGGAGATCGACCGGTTATGGATAGAGACACAAAACGCAGTGAAAAGACTGCCCGCAGGAAGAAGCAGCTTCGCATCCGTGTTTTTTTTGGCGCGCTGTTTCTGATTCTTGGCATTGCAGCTGCTGTCTGGCTGATTATCAGATACACGCCCACGAATCAGCGCATGTCTCTGGAGGAGTATTTCGGGCCGATGGAGGCGGATGAGGCTGCGATCGTGATTCAGGATCAGATCCTGACGGATCAGCGGGCGCTCGTCCGGGATGGCCATGTCTATCTTCCTCATGAGCTTGTCCGGGATTCTCTGAATGAGCGTTTCTTCTGGGACGCAGGGAATGGTCAGGTTCTGTTCACGACCGCTTCGCAGACCTTTGAAATTCCTGTAGAATCCGCATCCTATAAGGTCATTGACGGAGCGCTTGATGATGATCCTTCCTCCGAGTCTTCCTTTGAGGAAGTCATAGCGCTGCGCGCAGATAGCGGCGATCTGTATTTCAGCCTTGCGTTCCTCGCGCAGTATACCGATATCGCCTGGACCTATGAAGAGGACACCCGGCATGTCTTTATCCGGAATCAGTGGGGTGATACCCTGACAGCGGATTCTCTGAAGGAAGCTGCTGTGCGTTACGCAGGAGGAATCAAGAGCCCGATCGTTACGGATCTGCTCAAGGGCGATCAGGTGATCGTACTGGAGCAGGGAGAACACTGGCTGAAGGTTCTGACGCAGAACGGGTTTGTCGGCTGGGTCAAGTCAAACCGCATGACGGAGCCTGTGACTGTCAATCAGGAGCATGAAGGCTTCACTCCCGTTGCATATCCTTCCATCAAAATGGACGACAAGGTATCCCTGATCTGGCATATGGTCACAACCACCGGCGACAACAAGGCGTTCCCGGATGCCACCGCTTCCATGACCGGCATCAACGTAATCAGTCCGACCTGGTTCTCTCTGACAGACAATGAGGGGAATGTGGAATCGCTGGGTTCGAAGACCTATGTCGAGGAGGCACATAACAAAGGACTGCAGGTATGGGGCCTGGTGGATGATTTCTCACCGGATATGGATAATTCCGTGATGCTTTCCTCCACAGCCGCGCGGCGAAACTGCATCAGCCAGCTGATCGGTTATGCCCGGACCCTTGGCATGGACGGCATCAACATCGATTTTGAACACATCGATCCGGACGATGCCTACACATATACGGAATTTGTCCGGGAGCTGTCGATTGCCTGCCGCAGCCACTCGCTTGTCCTCAGCGTGGATACCTATCCGCCGTATGACTTCAATGCGTACCTGAACCGGAAGGAGATCGCCGCGGTCAGCGATTATCTCATCAATATGGGCTATGATGAACACTATGTCGGCTCTGAGAGCGCCGGCTCCGTCGCTTCCTTCGGATATGAAGCGCGTGCGCTCTCCACCCTGCTTCAATCCGGCATCCCGGCCGACAAGCTCATCAGCGCCATCCCGTTCTACACGAGGATCTGGTATACCTCCACGGATGAGGCGGGAACAACTTACATCAACAGCGAAGAGCTCTCGATGAATGCGGTCTCGGCCACTCTGGAATCCTGGAGTCTGACCCCGCAGTGGGATCCGTCGACTGCTCAGAATTATATCTCCTGGTATACGGATGACGGTGTCCTGTGTGAGATCTGGATTGAAGATGCCGATTCGCTCCTGCGCAAAGCCCTGCTTGTCAGCTCCAATGATCTCGCAGGATGCGCGATCTGGGCACTCGGCTTCCAGGATGACAGCGTCTGGAAGGTCGTGTCTGAGAACATCTCTCTGCCAAAAGAGGAGGCAGCTACCCTCCTTTCACAGCTGCAGGAGTCCGATCAGGCCGAGGCGCAAAAAGAAGTGCCGGACACCGAAGTGCCCGGCACGGAATCTGAATGATTGATTATTTTGATTGATTATTTCACGGTAATCGGTTTCTGCTTCCAGATCTCATCCTCATACTGCTGGATGGTTCTGTCAGAGGTAAACTTGCCGGAGGACGCCATGTTCAGAATCGCCATCTTCGCCCAGCGTTTTTCATCCTGATAGGCTTC
>Ga0256405_10005757_pt1 | contig 20815 bp, 16 predicted proteins | sample RumenRJG_02DNA_FD_189096 | JGI IMG/M metagenome (GOLD analysis project Ga0256405, IMG submission 189096) | Bovine rumen microbial communities from Lethbridge, Alberta, Canada - RJG_02 | ecosystem: Host-associated > Mammals > Digestive system > Stomach > Rumen | place: Canada: Alberta... | reverse complement strand
ACATATTGATGTTGTGCTGTTGCTTTTTACTGAAAGCTGCTACTAACGACTCATAAATCTACCCTTAATCGTGTATTGGATGATAGTTGCGGATTTTAGGGAAAAGTAAACGATTTTTCGGACTATGTCAGTAGCATGTCACTTACATGTCGTTTATATGTCACTTAGATGTCGCTTTTATGTCATTTAAATGTCGCAGAAAAAAGAATATAATTGCCTTGTAATAAGCAATATACAAGACAAACTATGTCATATGTCACTACATTTGCGCTCTATTTCTTCCGGACGAGAAGAAAGCCGCCTTTCAGGCCATTGGCCACCTTGGCCACTTGCTCCAAGGCCTTGACGAAAGTATTGTCGTCCAGGGCGCCGAATGACTTGTAGATCTTCATAATAGCACGGGCATCTGCCAACAGCATCAGTTGTCCGTCCTCCAGATGCGTCGTCAGGTCTGCCGTCTGGACATTATGGAGGGCCAGCAACAGATTATCGCCATTCACCATCCACACACCCTCGGCCTTGCGGCCTGCCAGATTGCGGGCAAAGGTGCCGTTCTCACGGAAGATAAACTCGGTATTCTCAGAGTTGAAGCCACACTTCTCGGAATACGTCCGCATCAGCTTTTCCAACTGTCCTGCCGAGACATTTCCGATGGCTTTCCGCAACAGGTTTCCAGAGGTAGACAATACGGCGGGCTCCACATAGACCCACGTGCCGACCAATGAATCCGCCTCGGCGACCTTCGCCTTGAAGGCATCCTGCACCTTCGAGACAGCCTCCTTTACCGACTTGCTCTTCAAGCCAGACTTTACGCTGTCAACTACTTCTGTCACGTTCTGTGCATTGCCGATGTTCGCCGACATCAGGAACATCATGCCTACCATTACTGTTTTCAGACTTTTCATAGACGATGATTTGTTTTATTGTTTACTGCTGATTGTTGCTACGACATATTCACTCTGGGTGCCGATGCGGAACTTGCCGCCCCAGATGCCGATGCCTGAGGAGACATAGTACTGGGTGTTGCCGCGCTGGTGGTTGCCCCAGGCGCATTCATAAATGGCATCCGTGATCCACGAGATGGGCCATACCTGTCCGCGATGGGTATGTCCGCTGAGCTGGAAATCCACACCCGCAGCCTCAGCACGATCGAGGTTGTAGGGCTGGTGGTCGAGAATGACGGTGTAGAGTGAAGAGGGAAGCGTGGAGACCAGGTCCTTGACAGGCTTGCGGCGCATGTTCGTGCGGTCATCGCGGCCGATGATGACGATACTGCTGTCGATGACGGCAGCCTCATCGACAAGCAGACGGATGCCAGCATCCTTCAGGAACTGCTTGGCGGCAGGATGCCCGGCATAGAACTCGTGATTACCCAGACAGGCATAGACGGGAGCCGTCAGGCGATGGAACTCCTCAGCCATCCTCTCTTCGAGCAACGGGCGCATGCTGCCGTCGATGATATCACCCGCTATCAGGATGAAGTCGGGCTTTTCGGCATTGATCATATCCACCCAGCGGGACAGTTCCTTGCGCGGATTGTGATAGCCCAGATGAAAGTCGGAGGCCATCACCACCTTGTATGTCTTGGGCAAAGGCTTGCACGTCTTCAGCTCCAGCGGCACGCGTACCTTATTATAATAATGGAGGTTGCCATAGAGGAAGAAGCCGAAGATCAGCACGAAGATGCCCAAGGCAGTATAGCCGTTATGATAGAGGAAAGCCTTCGGCACGAGGTGAACCAGACGCCCCAGATCGAGCACAAGAAACACGATGACCAGATAAAGCATCACGAAGATGGAAGACGTGCCTATCTCATAGAGGCACTGCGAGACGGACAGGGGCAGGCTGTCAAACCTGCGGAAGATGCTCAAGAAAAGCAGAGAAAAGCACATCACGCCAAGGGCAATCACCAATAGTTTCCACCCTGCAGCCAAAGGCAGAATGGTCCACACATGCCAGGCGATATAAAGGATGCCCAAGAGGGGCAGTATCCAAAAGACAAACATCCACATAAACTTCATCGATTAAGTCGGTTTTGTACCATAACGGGCACAAAGGTACGATTTTTTTTGGTTTCTACAAAAAAAATGCCTACCTTTGCAATCAGAAACCAACCTACACATATGCGTACATTCAGAATTTTACTACTATGGCTGGCACTTCTTCTGGCTCACTATTCCTATAGCCAGAATCGCGAGGTACACATCCTTGCGGCTAACGACATGCATGCCGCTATCGAGTCATTTCCACAGTTCGCAGCCATCGCCGACAGCCTGCGCGAACTATATCCTTCGCTGCTCATCTTCTCTGCAGGCGACAACCGTACAGGCAATCCGAAGAACGACATGTTCAGGATATCATCCTTGCCGATGGTGACCCTGATGAACCAAATGGGCTTCGACGCCACCACACTTGGCAATCACGAGTTCGACGTTAACTCATTGCCGCCGCTGATGAAATATTCCTGTTTCAGTTACATCTGTGCCAACATTTTCCCTTCGGAAGAAGCCGGGCTGCACATCGTGCCTACGAAGGTGTTCGATGTTGATGGCCTCAAGGTAGGCGTTATCGGAGCCATACAGATCAATGCCCAAGGACGTCCTGACACCCATCCCGACAATCTGAAGGGCATCAAGTTCTCTCTGCCGAAGAAAACCATCGGGAAATACCGCCACCTGGCCCACGAATGCGATGCCACCATCCTGCTTTCGCACCTCGGTTACGAAGATGACATCGAGATGGCAGAGGCCTTTCCCTGGCTTGACCTCATCATCGGCGGCCATTCCCACACCCAGCTGACTGACAACGAGCCACTACACAATGGCGTGCTGATCACCCAGAACAAGAACAAACTGCAGAAAGTAACCCATATCACCCTGACCATCAAGAACGGAAAGGTGAGAAGCAAAAAGGCGGAATATATCGACGTGAAGTCATTCCCTGAGAAGAACAGGATGGCAGAGGTGATGGTAGAATACTTCAGCAACAACCCGATGTTCAAGCGTGTGGTAGGCTATGCCGAGACACCCTTCCGCACCAAGGATGAACTGAACTACCTGATGTGCGAAGCCTTCCTCCACGAAGGTCAGGCAGACATCAGCATCGTCAACAACGGCGGTGTACGTCTCGACTCCCTGTCAGCGGGCAACATCACGATGCAGGACGTGCTCTCCATGGACCCCTTCTACAACGAGGCTGTCGTGATGAATCTGACAGGAGAAGAGATCCTCAAGATACTGACTACCTACAGTCGCGGTTCACTCTATCACCTGCCTCGGATAGCGGGTGCCGTCTGTGAGGCAACGGTCGACAAGGAAGACGAAAACAAAGACAGACTGAAAAGCATTGTGCTGAAGACCCTCGACGGACAGGAGTTCGACATCCACAAGACCTATAAGGTAGTCACGAACAGCTATATGCAAAGTGCCTGCAAGTCGTTTATCAGCGACCCGGGATCCTCGCTGAACATACAGACTTCGGTGATGCTCACCAACTATCTGGAGAGTCTGGGCGTCATCAAGTGCAAAGGCACGAAATACATGACCATAAAGGAAGAGTAAACAATAACGGGATGGCAGCGAGCCATCCCGATTTCTTATAGCTTGACATTAGCCAGCACCTTTTGCGTAGCACCCGAAAGGCCCTGCACAAACAGTCCGGCTTTCTGACCTTGTTCCTTGAGATAAGCCTTATCGGCCGCGAAGCGATCCATCTGGGCTGCGAACTCCTCGTAGTTGTTGATCTCGAAGCCGCCACTCTTCTTCAGGCCCTGAGCCTCCTGGAACTTCTGATTGTTGGGGCCGAAGAACACAGGCACATCCCAAACGGCTGCTTCCAGCAGATTGTGGATACCTACGCCAAAGCCACCGCCCACATAGGCCACATCACCATAATGATAGATGCTGGAGAGTAGGCCGAAACAGTTGATAATCAGCACCTCGGCATCACCAAGCGCATTCGTTTTCTCGGCTTCAGTATAACGCACGACGCGGCGACCCTCCAAGAGCCGTTCTATCTGCTTCAGATGATCCTCCCCTATCACATGGGGAGCTATGATCAGCTTCCAGTCCTTATGCGCATTGAAATACTTGATAAAGATCTCCTCGTCAGGTGGCCAAGAAGAACCAGCGACAAACACATTCGGAGCCCCATTGGTGAATGCCTCAACAAGAGGAAGTTGCTTGGCAGCCTCCTTAATCTGGAGCACACGGTCGAAACGGGTATCGCCCACTACGCTGACAGCCGTGATGCCTATCTTCGCCAACAGTTCCTTCGACACCTCATTCTGTACGAAGAAATGTGTAAAGCACTTCAACACAGGGGAATACTGGCGGCCATACCACTTGAAGAACACCTGATCAGGGCGGAAAATGCTCGACACACTATAGACAGGCACATGACGGTGTTTCAGGATATGCAGGTAGTTATACCAGAACTCGTATTTGATGAAGAAGGCCATCACCGGACGAATGGTCCGGAGGAAGCGGCGGGCATTGGTAATCGTGTCGAGTGGCAGATAGGTGATGATGTCAGCCCCCTCGTAGTTTTTCCTCACCTCATAACCAGAAGGCGAGAAGAACGTCAGCAGGATCTTGTATTCCGGATGTTCCCTCCGCAACTGCTCCATCAGCGGGCGTCCCTGCTCAAACTCGCCCAGCGAGGCAGCATGGAACCACACATACTTGGCATTCGGATCAACTTTCTCGCGCAGGATCTTGAAAGCCTCACGCTCTCCCCGCCACATCTTGCGCACCTTCTCGTTGAAGCGACTGTAGATCGCTACACCTAATAGATAAAGGTATATGATGAGGTTATATATCATTAGCCTAACACTTCGATTGCGCGTTTCATTCTACGGATAGTCTCTTCCTTACCCAGGAAAGCCGAGATGTCGAACATACCAGGACCCTTACCCTCGCCAACGAGCGTCAGTCGCCAGGCATTCATCACATTGCCGAGCTTATATTCCTTCTGTTCAACCCATGCATGGACAATCTTCTCCTGATTCTCGAGTGAGAAGTCATCGATACCCTCAAGTACAGCCATCAGCTCTGTCATCACAGCCGCAGAATCCTCCTTCCAACGCTTGCTGACCGTCTTCTCATCGTAAGCCTCAGGAGCCTCGAAGAAGAACGAGCACAGCGGCCAAAGCTCCTTCACGAAGTTCACACGGTCTTTCATCATCGCGGTGACGGCGGTTACGCGGTCCAGCGTCTCCTCTGGACAATGTTCCTTGACGATTGGGAAGAACAACGCGGCAATCTCGTCGGCGGATTTCTTCAGGATATACTCATGATTGAACCAGATTCCCTTGTCGTAGGCGAACTTGGCACCAGCCTTCGAGCACTTCGTGATATCGAAAAGAGGCACCAGTTCATCGAGGGTAAACAGTTCCTGCTCTGTGCCAGGATTCCAGCCCAGCAGAGCCAGGAAATTAATCACCGCCTCGGGGAAATATCCGTCTTCACGATAGCCGCGAGAGACCTCACCCGACTTCGGGTCATGCCACTCCAGCGGGAATACGGGGAATCCCAGACGGTCGCCATCACGCTTGGAGAGTTTACCCTTGCCATCAGGTTTCAGCAACAGGGGCAGATGCGCAAACTGCGGCATCGTATCCTCCCAGCCAAAAGCCTGATAGAGCAGTACATGAAGCGGCGCACTTGGCAGCCACTCCTCACCACGGATAACGTGAGAGATCTCCATCAGATGGTCGTCGACAATGTTAGCCAGATGGTAGGTAGGCAACTGATCTGCACTCTTATAGAGCACCTTATCATCAAGAATATCCGACTTTACACGCACCTCGCCACGAATCAGGTCGTTGACCAGTACCTCCTGGCCTGCTTCAATCTTAAAGCGTACCACGTACTGCTTACCATCGGCAATCAGCTGATCCACTTCCTCCTTAGGCAATGTCAGCGAATTGCGCATCTGGTTGCGAGTGTGGCAGTCGTACTGGAAATTCTGGATTTCCTGACGCTTGGCCTCCAGCTCTTCCGGGGTATCGAAAGCAATGTAAGCCTTGCCGGCATCGAGCAGCTGCTGCACATATTTTTGATAGATATCGCGACGCTCGCTCTGACGGTAAGGACCCTTATCGCCACCAAACGAGACACCCTCATCAAACTGGATACCCAGCCACTTAAACGACTCAATGATATACTCCTCTGCACCAGGCACGAAACGATTGGAGTCTGTATCCTCAATGCGGAATACCAGATCGCCGCCATGCTGCTTGGCAAACAGATAATTGTACAAGGCGGTACGCACACCACCGATATGCAAAGCTCCCGTAGGACTAGGTGCAAAACGCACCCTTACTCTTCTTTCTGACATTGTTTTCGTTAATTTGCCTGCAAAGTTACAAAAAAGTTAAGAGTTCAGTGCTGAAAGTTGAGAGTTTTTTGTATTTTTGCATCCATAAAAGTAAAAATCACGGGAAAATGAGTAGTTTCAATGTAAAAAACGACCTTTCTTGGCGCGATATTCTCATCCGTTCGGCTCTTATCATCGGAACGGCAGTTATCATCGTGTGGCTGATGCCCCGTAGTACCTATATGAATTTCAAGATAGAACGAGGCAAGCCCTGGGCACATACGGACCTGAAAGCACCATTCGATTTTCCTATCTACAAGAGTGACGATGCGGTCAAGGCGGAACGTGACAGTCTGATGCAGCAATACGAGCCCTACTATATTTATGATTCCGAGGTGGCAGGCAAACAACTGCGACAGTTCTACAAAGACTATAGCAATGGTATTCCAGGTCTGACGGATGACTACCTGAGCATTATTGCCAACAGGCTCAGAAGCCTATATGCAGCAGGTATTATGAGCAGCAGCGAATACACAAGGTTGTATCAGGATACCTCAAGGATGATCAGGATCATCAACGGGAAAGATGCCAGCAGTACCTCTATTAAGAAGGTAAACTCCGTTGTCTCTGCCTATGAGCAGATTTTCCAGGACGAGACACTGGCCAGGCATCGGGAAGTATTGCAGAAATGTAACCTCAACGATTACATCACCCCCAACCTGGCCTATGACAAAGAACGGAGCGAGACTAGTCTGAACGAGTTGCGTAACAGTATTCCACTTGCCAGCGGACTGGTGCAAAAGGGGCAGAAAATCATCGATCGCGGTGATATCGTAGACAACAAGACCTATAACATCCTATTATCATATAAGAGAGAGGTAGAGCGCCTGGAAGAAAACGAGCAGGGAATCAGTCAGACGATTTTGGGGCAAGCCCTCTATGTTATCATCCTCATCGCCTGCTTCACCATCTATCTGACGCTTTTCAGAAAAGACTATTTTGACAAGCCACGCTCGATTGCCATGCTCTATTCGCTTATAGTGCTGTTTGTCATAACAGCAGCGATGATGGTGGATCACAGCGTCTTGCACGTCTATATCATCCCATTTGCCATGGCCCCTATCTTCATAAGGGTCTTCATGGACTCGCGGACCGCCTTTATGACGCACATCACGACCATCTTGATCTGCGCCTGTTTCCTGCAGTATCCTATGGAGTTCTTTGCCGTTGAACTTGTTGCAGGATGGGTTGCCATCTTCTCACTGAGAGAACTGTCAAGCCGCTCACAACTCTTCTGGACAGCCGTGCTGGTAACACTCGCCATTGGTCTGACGAACCTGTCGCTCGACTGGATGAGACACAGCGATCTTTCAAAAATCGACCTCAGCGAGTATAACTACCTTGTCATCAATGGTATTCTGCTTTTCTGCTCTTACCCGTTGCTGTATCTGATCGAAAAGACATTCGGCTTCACATCGAACATCACGCTCATTGAGCTCTCGGATATGAACAAGAACCTGCTCCGCAAGATGAGTGAAGTGGCACCAGGCACCTTCCAGCACTCAATCCAGGTAGGTAATCTGGCAGCAGAGATAGCCAACAAGATAGGCGCCAAGAGTCAACTTGTACGCACCGGCGCCCTTTATCACGACATCGGCAAGATCATCAACCCCATCTATTTCACCGAAAACCAGTCAGGTGTGAACCCACATGAGAAGATGGGCGCCATCGACAGTGCACAGACAATCATCAGTCATGTGACGGAAGGTGTGAAACTTGCTGAGAAATACAATCTGCCCAATGTGATTAAGGACTTTATCACAACCCATCACGGACAAGGGAAGACCAAGTATTTCTATGTGCAGTATAAGAATGCGCATCCGAATGACGAGATCGACGAACTTCTGTTTACCTATCCAGGCCCCAATCCATTCACCAAGGAACAGGCCATCCTCATGATGGCTGACACCGTAGAGGCCGCCTCACGATCACTCCCCGACTATACGGAGAAGTCGATTCGCGAACTGGTAAACAAACTGATTGATACCCAGGTGGCAGAAGGCTACTTCAAGGAGTGCCCCATCACCTTCAGAGACATCGCCTACGCCAAGACGGTACTGATAGAAAAGCTGAAGACAACCTACCACACCCGTCTGAGCTATCCGGAACTGAAAAAGTAGACAACCCAAAACCTGCACACTTCCACCTATTGGTGTGCAAAACCTGCACAAAATTGCACATTTGTGCAGGTTTTTGTGCATATATCGTTAAACTTCGTTAACTTTGTGTGCGCAAACAGCAGATATTTAAACAATAGATATACCTTTGCACCCGATTTTCGTAAAAAGATGTTTAAGGATATGAAAAAGATTTTTGTAATGCTTACCAGCGTGATGCTGGCCGCAGCAACAACCGCCACAGCAGGTGGCATCTTAACCAACACAAACCAGAGTATAGACTTCTTGCGCAATCCTGCCCGTGATGCAGCCATCGGTCTCGATGGTGTCTATTCCAACCCTGCAGGTGTTGCTTTCCTCCCCGAGGGATTCCATATCGGTTTCAACTGGCAGTACGCCCACCAGACGCGTACCATCACCAGTACCAACCCCGTATTTGCACTTGGTCGCAAGAACAACGGTAACGTCACAAAGACCTTCGAGGGTGTGGCCGATGCTCCTATCATCCCCTCCCTTCAGGCTGCTTATAATAAAGGTAACTGGAGCGTGCAATTCAACTTCTCCGTACCTGGCGGCGGTGGCAAATGTGAGTTTGGCGACGGTCTTGGCTCCTTCGAAAGCGTTGTAGGTAACATTGCCTACCAGTTGCAGGGCCTCGATCAGATAGCCACAGCTCTTGGACAGCCAGCCCCTGGCGTGAAAGGCTACGACATGAACGGTTTCATGGAAGGTCGTCAGTACTATTTCGGCTTCCAACTCGGTGCTGCCTACAAAATCCTCCCCGAGCTCTCTGTCTACGGTGGTCTGCGACTGCTCTACGGTACAGCCACCTATAAGGCCAAGATCAGTAACATCATGGTGAATACAGCTGGCGGCTATCAGGACTTCGGCTCCTTCATGCAATCAGCCACAGCGCTTGTCGACGGTGGTATCAGTACAGTGAATGCAGGTCTGGAGCAGGTCAATGCCGGCATTGCACAATATGAGGCTGCCGGTGTACCCGTCCCTGCTGATCTCATCGCCACCAGAGCCCAACTGGAGGGTACTGCAGCCACGCTTGCCGGTACCAGTCAGAGCATCAATGCGCTGCAGAAGTATTCCCAGGGTGTTAACTTGCTCTGCAACCAGACGAGCGTAGGCATCGCCCCCATTATCGGTGCCGACTATAAGGTTGGCCGCTTCAATTTTGCTGCCAAGTATGAGTTCAAGACACAGATCAGGATGAAGAACGAGTCAACCGTTAACGAGGCCAGCGAGATTGCTGCCGTCAACAAGTTCCGCGACGGTGAAGAGGTTAACGAGGATGCCCCTGCCCTGCTTACCGTAGGTGCCATGTGGAGTCCTATCGATATCATTCGCCTCAACCTCGGCTATCACCACTACTTCGACAAGATGGCTTCTTGGTACAACAACTCACAGGACTTGCTCGACCACGACACCAACGAGTACCTCGCAGGTGCCGAGTGGGATGTTACCGATAAACTCACGGTCTCTGGCGGTGCCCAGATTACACGCTACGGCCTTACCGACGCTTATATGAACGACATGTCGTTCGTAACCAACAGCATGAGCTTCGGTTTCGGTTTCAGCTACAAGGCCACAGACAAGGTCACACTCAAGGCCGCCTATTTCCAGACCAACTATGATGATTATGACCGTGTGACATCAACTGAACCGCTGATCAAAGATACCTTTACCCGCACCAATCGTGTGCTAGGTATCGGCTGCCAGCTGGACCTCTAAAGAGGATCAACGTCAAAATATATTTGAAGAGTGCTATAGCGCTTGTCTTGCAGCATCTGCTGTTGGGCAAGCGCTAAGTATTTGCGGACATCAGCCATATTCAGGCCAAATTCACACTTCAGGACGAGTTTGCGGATGGACAGCGACTTGACTTTGGCCACGGCTGGTTTATCGGGTCCTAGGACTCGGGCACCAAACCACTGGCGAAGTAGGCTGCTCATCTCTATCGAGGCAGACTCGACAAGAGCATCCTGACGATGTTTAAGATAGACATAGACCAAACGATAATAGGGTGGATAATGGAATTGCTGGCGCTCGGCTATCAAGGACTGGTAAAAGGCAGGATAGTCGTTGCGTACCACCTGGTCAAGGATGGGCAGACCAGGACTCTTGGTCTGAAGAATCACCAGGCCCCGCTTGCCTTTGCGGCCTGCACGGCCACTCACCTGTGCCATCATCATAAAGGCATGTTCATAAGCCCGGAAGTCAGGATAATTAAGCATGGAGTCGGCATTAAGGATTCCCACGACACTGACCTTATCGAAATCGAGCCCCTTTGACACCATCTGCGTACCTATTAATATATTAGTACGACCAGCAGAGAAATCGCTGATGATGCGTTCGTAAGCCTGACGACTACGGGTGGTATCAAGATCCATGCGGGCAATACGGGCTTCCGGAAAAACGTCCTGTACCTCGGCTTCGATCTTCTCGGTACCATAACCTTTTGTACGCAGTTCTTTGCAACCACAGGCAGGGCATTCAGTCGGCACCTGATAGGTAAAACCACAGTAATGGCACGTCAGCTGGTTGAAGTTGCGGTGGAAAGTAAGACTGACATCACAATGCTGGCAATGAGGTACCCAACCACATTGTTTACACTCAATCATCGGTGCATAGCCACGACGGTTTTGGAAGAGAATGACCTGTTCACCACGTTCCAATGCCTCTCGGGTCTTGGCAAGCAGCAAGGGGGAAAAGGGGCCGTTCATCATCTTCCGTCGTTGCAGATCTTGAATGTCAACAATCTGAATTTCAGGCAATTCTATACCTTTATAGCGCTCTTGCAATGTCACCAGACCATATTTCCCCGTCTTTGCATTATGATAGGATTCGAGTGAAGGGGTTGCTGTGCCCAGAAGGGTCTTGGCACCAAACATCTGAGCCAGGACGATTGCCGCAGAACGTGCATGATAACGAGGAGCAGGATCCTGTTGTTTATAGCTCGTCTCGTGTTCCTCATCGATAATCACGAGTCCCAGATGCTGGAAAGGCAGTAACACGGCACTACGGGCACCGAGGATAACATCATAAGGATGGCGGGAGAGCTGTTTCTGCCAGATTTCGACACGCTCGGCATCAGAATACTTACTGTGATAGATGCCCAGACGATTGCCAAAGACGTGTTGAAGACGTTGCATAATCTGGACGGTAAGGGCAATCTCGGGCAGAAGATAGAGCACCTGTTTCTTCTGTTCCAATGCCTGACGGATGAGATGGATATAGATCTCTGTTTTCCCGCTGGAGGTAACTCCATGAAGCAGGGTCACATTCTTTTTCAGGAAAGAGAACTGTATCTGGTTATAGGCATCCTGTTGGACCGAACTCAAGGGCTTGATGTTCTCCAAATGAGGATCGCCGCCGTGATTCAGTCTGCCCACCTCAAGTTCATAGGTCTCCAACAAACCGCGTTTAACCAGCGCATTCAATGTCTGTATTGACGCATGACTGGAATTAATCAGTTCATCACGGGTAATCTCTACAACAGGCTCCTGGCAGGTCTGCCCACTCAAGGTATCCCAATGCGACAAAGCCAGATAATCAACAAAAGCCGTCAACTGTTTGCCTGCCCGTTGTAACATATTCAGCGCTACATGGAGCGCCTGTTCGTTCTTGAACTTATCCGTCAGGCGGATATACAATTCAGTCTTCGGGCGGAAACCGTCTTCGGCCTTCAGACCAGAGGGAAGGGCTGCTTTATAGACTTCGCCGAGAGGCGACATGTAATAATCTGCTATCCATTGCCATAATTTCAGCTGACTATCAAGCAATATAGGGGAAACATCTAGCACCTGAAGGATATCTTTCGTCTGATATCCTTCAGGTGCCTTGTTATGAATGTCGGATATTACGCCGACGTATGTCTTGTTCCTGCCTAGCGGAACGAGGACGCGAAATCCTCTCTGCACCTGCCCCTCCATTGATGCTGGTACGGAATAGGTGAATACACCGTCGAGCGGCAGAGGCAGGATGACATCTACGAACAAATCAGTTTAGAAATAAATAGCGGCACCAATCTGCCAAGCGTTGTTGTGGGTGTCGATGTCGCTATGGTCTTTAAAATCACCAGACTTGCCGGCAGCCAGATTATAAGAGAAACCAACCTCCAGATGATCGAGCAGGTATACACCTGCACCGAAGTTAAAGCTCAAGTTGGAGCTCTTCAACGTATAATCACCCAACTTGGTATTATATACCTTGTCGCCTACAGGGAAACCGAATTGAGGTCCTACTGCCAGATAGATACCAGCCTCACTGCCAAGACCGATATTATAACGGGCATTAATAGGAATCTGGATAGACTTCTGTTTGATCTTCTCGTCACCAGTACCTGCCTGTCCGTTCGACTCAACTTTTGCGCTACGCTGATCGTAAAGGGCTGCGACATCCACGCCAAAGCCCAAAGGCAAAGACAACTTCAATGTGGGACCCAGATAGAAGCCAGCCTGATTGTCTGAACTATAGAGTGATGAACTAAATGTCATCTTGGTAAGGTTCAGACCACCCTTAATACCAAACTTAAGACCCTGTGCCTGTACCGTCATGGTGGCAGCAAGAAGGGCTACTACAAATAAGATCTTTTTCATCTTTCTTTCAGTTTAAATGATTAATCGGTGCAAAGATACGAATAAGCAAGCAAAAAAACAAATATATTTGAGTTTTTTCGAGCATGAATTTAATGTCGCTGACGGCGAACGGTTACACGAGCCGAGCTATTGGATGCAGCTGAAGAGCTGCCACCACCTTGGGATTTCGAAGCCTTAGAGCGTCGCGAGTTATTCTTCCTGGCTGTTTTTTGCTTGGCCTTTATATTCTGCGGATTAGCGTTGGCGATGCTGTCGAGGGAGTCCTTCTTGGCAGGATCTCCGAAGATGTTCTTGCGGAAAGCCTCCAGCTCTTTCTCTATACGTTTCTGCTCAGCAGACAATTTGGTGGTGTCGCCATCACAGAGTTGAATCAAAGTCTTACCCTGGGCATTGTTCGTCTTATATATCTTGCCACGGTACATATTCAAGGTGAAAAAATCATCCATCGACATGGTGGCAGCATTGTTCAGACTACTTGTCATCACCGTCTGACGGTTCAGGAACGGCTCCAAATCGCTATACTTCACCCAGAAGAGCGGATAATTGGTTGCCTCGCCTCCGAAATCGTCATCACGCATCATCACTGGACAGAGTGCCAGCACCTTGATATGGAATGAAGAATTGGCCTGATCGTAGTAAGCACTCTCTTTCAGATAATACTTCTTCACTTCCGCTGACGGGATGTCGCTATTGTCAACCTTCAGTTTACCATCTTGTTCTTCATAGAAGATATGGTAATTGTCAAGGATGGTCTTCATCTGTACCTTTGCTTCCTCTGTAAACACATCGCTACCGTCTGTGGGGTATTCATAGACTGGTATATAACCATTTTGGGCCAGTTTGAAGATATAGGTAAAAAGATTCACCTCCTTACCATGTGGCTCTACGGGATAATAGAGTCCGGCATTCTCGTCCTTCGTCAGATCCAGTTCACGGTAGATATCCCGACGCCAAACCACCTCTTCGGGGACATCGACAGCCGTCGGGAAAGAAATCTGTGCACGTAACGACATGGCAGAAGATGGCTGTTTCTTCTTTTGCTGTTGCTGTGTCTCAGTATTCTGCACACGGCGCTGCTTAGGCTGAGCCGTCATAGAAGAGGCTGCCAGCGTTATCATCAATAAGAACAATACTCTTTTCATATCTCTATTACTTATACAAATACTCTATTTAACGATTATTTCCATCGGATTCTGCAATGTTCTGGTCAGACCGTCTGGACCTACGACTGTGACTCTGGAAATATAGAAGCGGCGATTACGCGCCAATTTCCTGAAGGTATCTTTCTGCCGTGCAGAGAATGACGCACCATCTGATGCCATCGGGACAGCATTACCCATGTTATCAAAGAACACGGTCTCAAAATTCTGCACACGGAAACCGATATCCAATATACCGTCGTCAATAGCAGCACCAATCGCATCTGCCGCAATCAACTGTGACTTTGCCAATCCGCCTCCCTTGTAACGTGTAGGATTACCATGTTCATCTTTCATCGCTATGTAAGGTGTAGGATCGGGCAACTTTCGAACACGGAAGGTGTATTGTCCCATCTGTTGAGGACGTCCGGTATTGGTTGAAGTGACCGTAATCGTAGCATCCTGCCCGATCTTGGAAGGACGGGCGATATACTTGCCAGGCCCCACAGGCTGCAGAGTACCATTGGTCATTGTTGCCTGTACCTTATTGGACGGTACGCCAGGTACACTCACGCTGATGGGATTGTTATAGCCGGCATAAAGCATGTTCATCAGGTCTGCCGACACCGTAGCACTGGGATCCACCACCGTATATTTCTGACTGAAGTCACGACGTACACGGTCTCCGTTACCATTAACCGTCTCCATATATCCTGCTAACGTAAAGTCACCTGTTCGTCCACAGACAGTTTCATAAATTCCGTCACGCAGGTCCACCTTCTGATTACCGATATAGATATCAGGCACCTGGGTCGTATCCACTGCCGCCATGACGATTCGGGCCGAGAAGCGGTCACCGCGGACAACCGTCTGGGAGTTGGGGATCACAAAGGCATCCAGCAAGTTCACGCGAATATCCTTCACATCGATATTCTGAACCAGCGTATGAAGCACCTCTCCCTCTGCATAGCGTACATCGCTCTGAAGTTTGGAGAGCAATGTCACAGCTGCAGATGCAGGCATCGACTCAAACATATACTCCTGCCAATTCTTACCCATTGCCTGAGCATCCTTCGGGATCTCAGTCGTCAAGTTGGAGATAATTAGTTTCTTCTGTCGCGGCGTGGTGACCATCTTCAGCATGTTTGCACGGTAATTATTGATAGCCTCAAAGAGTTCCTGACCACGGCCACGACCAGGAGCCAGCATCACCTGATTGGCAGCCTCAAGGTCTTCCTTGTTGCGGATATTCCTGACATCACCGTTCTTACCGTCAGCCTCTTTGACGATGGCCTCCTTCAACTCGTCTGCCAAATTGTAGAGTGCATCACTCATCTTCTTCACCTGCTGTGACTTGTCGTACCATTGCTTCACCTTTTGCGGGTTCTGCTTCATCTGCACAGCAAAATCATCATATATCGCCAGATTCTCCAAAGTTGAGTTCTGTGTCGTGCGCTTCAGGCTCTCTTCCACAATCGAGAAGCCGTTGAGCACCTCCGTGGAGACGTTCAAAGCCAACATTGCCATCAAGACGACATACATCAGATTGATCATCTTCTGGCGCGGCGATACGGGTCTTTTCTTGATTGCCATTGTTCTATACGTTCAACTTTGCAGTCATTGCCTCAATCATACGGGCGTAAATCTTATTCAGTTCGACAATCTGAGCCGCCATCTTACGGGTCTGCTCGTTGATCTCGTCGATTGTGCCGATTTGTGAGCTGGCACTCTTCAACTGCAACTCATAAACCTTACAGATACCTGTCAGTGTGCGGTTCAGATTCTCCATCTCCTCCGAGTCATGCGACAAGCGTTCGCTCTGCACAGAGACTCTCGAAAGCATCTCCGTCAGGCGCTTCAACTCATCGACATAGTTTGTGGTAGCCTCTTCGAGCTCGGGATTGATCTGAGGCAAGGCAGCGCCACCCGACATCGTCACAACTGAAGACGAGACGGCAGCAATCGCCTCGGTATCCACACTAGTTTGACTAGGCATACTAGCCAGACTAGACATACTTGCTTCACCAGATGTGCCAGAATGGCCAGAGCCTCCGCCGCCGATGATGATTGTTCCGCCGTTACCACCGATAACAGTGGCGTTACCACCTGTGCCTGCAACTTCCGACTCCTCTACGGGCTTCATGTGCGTATCCAGTTCCATACCGTCAGTGGTTTTATCAAACGGACGGTCGAAAGCCGAGATAAAGAACACAAACACCTCCGTACCCATTCCGAGGAACAGAAAGAAATTCGCACCAGGAAGGTGGGTCAGTTTGAACAGTGTACCTAATATGACGATTGAGGCACCCCAGCTATAGGCATAATTCAGGAATGTCTGGCCAGGAACGCTGTCCATCCATTTCTGCAGCCGGTAAACGAAATTGAATTTACTATATGTTGTCATTGCTCAATCTATTACGTTTTACTTCTTCTTTGCTTTCTCACTAACTGTATTGGCCAGACTGCGTACACAGCGGAAACCGATATACGATCTGGGCTGATTCTGATACTCTGACGAACGCCATGCCGAACGGATATACGACTCGGGATCTTTCCATGAACCGCCACGGACACTCTTCTTCTTCAGCCGATAGGGATCTTCTATCGCTGCATTATACTTGAGCTGAGGATTGATATCATTCATGGCATCTACACCAGCCTCAGTATAGATCGTACTCGTCCATTCTGCTACATTGCCGGCCATATCATAGAGGCCATTGCTGTTAGAAGCATAAATACCCACCTTGCTTGTAATCAGATTGCCGTCTTTCGTATAATTACCGTCATCGGGCTTAAAGTTGGCATAGAAGCAGCCTCTTCCACTGGCTACATCCTCATTATCCCAAGGAAACTCGTTCTGATCCTTACCACGGGCGGCATATTCCCACTCGGCCTCTGTCGGCAGACGATATCGCTGAACGAAACGGGCTGAGGGACCAAGGCCTTTCAGCAGATACTCTGTGCGCCAAGCACAAAAAGCATTTGCCTGTTCCCATGTTACACCCACCACCGGATAGTCATTATAAGCAGGGTTAGAGAAGTAATAGCGCATATACATCTCATTATCTGAGTTGGGGAAATCATTTACCCAGCAGGTGGTATCGGGAAACACGTTAACGATATAGGTATTAAGGAAATCCCATGGGCCTGTCAACTGGCGATTAATCGTTTCACGTACGATTTTACCTTCATCGTCAATATAAGCAGTATCTTTTGAGATCCAAACCTGCTCATTCGGATTTACAGAGATATCCGTATTGAGGTTACGCTCCTGGGGGTTCAGACGGTTACGACGCAAGGCTGCGGCAGTATAGTCATAGATCTCATAGCGGTAATTCAACTGGCTGTAGTCCAACATCTTGTCGCCTGTCACGGGATTGGTTACATACAGACCATCGATGATTTCCTGCTCGTCCTCGCTCGGTTTGCGTGGCAGCGACTTCTTCCAATTAATAAAGGTGCCTATCTCTTCACCATCCTTATCGGTCTTGATGGTTTTATATGACTCATCGATCTCGGCAAGCCTTTCCCTCAAGATAGAATCACGTACATAATATACGAATTGACGATACTTGGAATTTGTAACCTCGGTCTCATCCATCCAAAAACCATCCACAGAGATGTCTCGGATTGGCGTTTTCTTTCCCCATAGGCTGTCTTGTTTCTCAATACCCATCTTCAGATGACCACGTTTTACAAGTGTCATACCATAAGGAGTGGGTTCAGTAAACGCCTTACCTCCTGTTCCTGTCACCTCACCACCACCTGACGAAGCCAGTTTGCTGCCAAAACAACTCGACAGAAGAAAAAGTAAAAGGATAGACAGGCAAAAAGGTGAAAGACCTCTTACCTTACTAATAACCTTGTTTTCAACAATTTCTCGTTTCATCTTTATTTTTGTTTTTATTCTTTCCAAATTATTTCTGACATCTTCTACAAGATTCTTACACTCTTGTGCAGGTTTCTTCCTTTTTTATAGAGATTCAATTCCGTCTGGTACCCCACGAATAATTCATGACTCCCATTTCCGACACTGATCGCCGAGGTATATATCTCATAACTATATCCTAATCGTATTCCACGAATATTACCACCAATCTGAACCGTTACAGAATTAGTAGGACTATACGACAATCCTGCATACAGAACCCGTTTCTCGTGAACATACTTCAATCGTCCTGAAAGATCTGCACGATAGGCGACACCGTCTGTGCGTCCCAATATAGAACTCTGTATGGATAAAAACGGATTTCTGAGCTGAATATTGTATCCAGCAGTCAAATAATACGTTGCAGAGATGTCTAATTCGTTTTTTTCGCCCAAATCCACGTGCGGAGAGTTCAAATGTGTCACAGAAAAGCCTGCATACCAATTACGATGTTTGTAATAGATACCAGCAGACATATCAAAGCCTGTTCCATTAGCAGAAGAACTCGGAAATGCAGGGTCATCGGAATCCTTTGCATCTACTTTTGAACCATCAAATGACTCAGACAGCATGGCCAATTGAATGCCTAAACTCAGTTTTCCACCTATTAATTGACGCTGATAAGCATACTGCAGCCCAAAGCGTTTATGAGAGAACAAGCCGATAGCATCATTCATAAACTGGATACCAGCACCATGATAAGAATTCAAGGCATAGAAAGGCATATCAGCTCCAACATACATCGTATTAGGATTATGTTCAAAGCCAGCCATCTGCAACGCGTAAGCTGCAGCTATATTCAATTTTGACTCCTTACCTACTGCAGCAGGATTAAAAGAAGGCTCCATCGCCCAATAGTGACTGAAGGAGACATCATACTGTGCGTCTGCCTGTGAGACTAACAATATGAGGAACAATGTGGCTAAGAATAATCTTTTCACATCATAATAACGCAAGATCCTGCCATTTTATTGCATATCATTATCTTTAATTAGGTCATTCAAGCATTGAAAAAACCGAAGACACTAGTATTGATAGATAAAAATAATGAAGTGTAGAAACCATCTCATTTCCACACTTCACATTTTTTAGAGATCTATGTCAATACAGATTACTTAATATTCATCTTCGTTGAAAAGAAAATCCTCTTTCGAGGGATAATCGGGCCAGATGTCTTCAATGCTTTCATACACATCACCCTCATCCTCTATCTCCTGAAGATTCTCAAGAACCTCCAAAGGAGCTCCCGAACGTATCGCATAGTCTATTAATTCGTCCTTGGTTGCGGGCCAAGGAGCGTCCTCCAATTTTGATGCTAATTCAAGTGTCCAATACATATTCTTAGTCTTTGGTTTTACAATTACAATTTTTCGGCCGCAAAAGTAATCATTTTATTCTTATTTGCAAACATTTTGCCAAACAATTTCATTAACACCAGCGTTAAAATTTATTATTTTGGCCAAAACGAACAGATAATCGCTCAGACGATTCACATATTGCAATGTCTCCGGCGTGATTTGGGCCTCTTCTGACAATGACACGATTCGACGTTCAGCCCTACGACAGACTGTTCTACAAACATGTGCTTGAGCTGCAGCCTGAGTACCTCCAGGAAGGATAAAGCCCTGCTTCTCAGGCAACAGTTTCATCATCCTATCCACTTCTTGTTCCAATAACTCTATCTCACCTTGCGGCAACTTAGCTGAATCGTAAAGTGGTGTCTGACTTTGATCAGTAGCTAGATTAGTACAGACATTAAACAGGCAACTCTGTATCCTGATTATCATATCGCGGTAATTACCATTAGGAAGCATCGCAACCAGGAGTCCTAAATGAGAATTCAATTCGTCCACTGTACCATAGGCTTCAAGCCTTTTACTTGCTTTACTCATCCTAATACCACCCACAATACTGGTCTGACCCTTGTCACCGGTTCTAGTATACACTTTTGATATTTTCATCACGATGTTCAGTTAGAAATTAATAATATAGTTTTGCTTATGTCGTTTCTTATCAAAAAAAACAATTCCACAATAATAAAGGTCGAAAGTAACGACAGTCCGTTCATCAGAGACTACTTTCTGCCAATTATCTTTATTACGATGGATACCATCAATAACAACCATCGTGTCTTCGCGAACCTTATTATATATAATATTCATCTGCTTAATCAGTTCTTCATCATTCGAAATCAGAATAAACTCTTTTGACTCGCCTAGAGAAGCCTTTCTGCAGCCCGCTTGAAGATACGACTGGTAGCCATCAGCCTCTATCACATCAGGTTGTCGCCAGTTCGCAAGTCTAAAATATAACCTACCAACCTTACGAGTGAGCCAATCGTCACTTTCTCCTAACTTCTCAGTCTGATAATACGGCCAATGTTCATTGATGACATACCTTACAAACCAGTAGTCCGTAGGCGACTGGATGCCGAAGCCATTACAATGTCTTATCCGCTTCAACCAGATCAAGAAATATTTCAATCTCTGCATTGCAACTGCAAAGATACACAAAATATCAGAAAGCACAAAAAAAACCTCAAAGATATTGTATCTCTGAGGTTTGAAAAAGTGGCGGCTTCCTACTCTCCCGCATTGCATTGCAGTACCATCGGCGCAGGCGGGCTTAACTTCTCTGTTCGGA
>Ga0256405_10005756_pt1 | contig 20817 bp, 17 predicted proteins | sample RumenRJG_02DNA_FD_189096 | JGI IMG/M metagenome (GOLD analysis project Ga0256405, IMG submission 189096) | Bovine rumen microbial communities from Lethbridge, Alberta, Canada - RJG_02 | ecosystem: Host-associated > Mammals > Digestive system > Stomach > Rumen | place: Canada: Alberta... | reverse complement strand
AACACTTTGTATCCCAGAATTAATGAGAATTTTCTTAGACGTTTATGGAATGAGTTGGGAAAAGGCATGGGACATTGTAAAAGAGACTATCTCTTATACAAATCACACTGTTATGTCTGAAGCATTAGAGCGTTGGCCAGAAGATTTATTTAAGACACAACTTCCAAGAATCTACCAAATCGTTGCTGAAATCAACAGACGTTTCTGTGTAGAACTTTGGGAAGGATATCCAAACAATTGGGATGCAGTTCAAAGAAATGCAATTATTAGTTGTGGTGAAGTCAAGATGGCAAATCTCTGTCTTGCAACATCTCATACAATTAATGGTGTTTCTGAACTTCACAGCGATATTCTTAAGAACGATTGTTTCAGAGAGTATTATGCTTTACATCCAGACAAGTTTACCAACGTTACAAATGGTATAACCCATAGAAGATGGGTTAACCAAGCAAATCCAAAGCTCGGTGAACTTATTACAGACTGTATTGGAGACAAGTGGTTAAAGCAACCAGAAAAACTTGAAGAATTAAGAAAGTTTCAAGGCAACAAAGAAGTTTTAAAGAAACTTGCAGAAATTAAATTTGAAAACAAAGAAAAACTTGCAAAATACATTGCGGATACAACAAAGATCATTGTTGATCCTCATTCAATGTTTGATTGCCAAGTTAAGAGAATACATGAATATAAACGTCAATTACTCAATGTTCTTCACATCATGGATTTATACTTCCGCTTAAAGGATAATCCAGATTTAGACATTGTTCCAAGAGTATTCATTATTGGTGGTAAGGCAGCAAGTGCATACTTCATGGCAAAACAAGTAATTCGTTTAATCTATGCATTAGGCAATGTTATTAACAATGATGCATCCATTAAAGGTAAACTCAAAGTTGTATTCATGGAAAACTACAGAGTAACACTTGCAGAAATGATTATGCCAGCAGCAGAGGTTAGTGAACAAATCTCAACAGCAGGTAAAGAAGCTAGTGGTACTGGTAATATGAAGTTCATGATTAATGGTGCATTAACAATTGGTACGTTAGATGGTGCTAACGTTGAAATGTCTCAAAGAGTTGGAGATGAAAACATATTCATCTTCGGTTTAAGAGCAAACGAAGTAGAACAAACATGGAGAAATGGTTACAACCCAACATGGTTCTACAACAATGATGGCAGGATTAGACGTATCATAGATGCATTACGTTCCGGTATTGGTGGAGTAACATTCCCAGAACTTGCAGACTCATTAACCTTTGGTTACCATGGAACACCAGATGGTTACTTAGTACTTGCAGACTTCGGTTCATATGCGGATATGCAACAAAAAGTTAATGATGCATATTTAGATAAAGAACGTTGGAACAGAATGTCTTTAAACAATATTGCTGCATCTGGATTCTTTGCTGCAGATAGATCTGTAAAAGAATATGCAGACAGAATTTGGGGATTGAAGCCAATTAAGTTAAAGAAATAATGTATAATCCTTTAGTAGACAAATATCCTTACGGAGCAACAGCTCTAGGGATTAAAAACATGATGAAATTTACTCTTAGTGCTCAAACGGGCATTAAGAGTATGTTCGTTATACTACGAAAAGGAGAGAGAGTTGAAAGATATGAGTTCAGCGAAAGGAAACTCATAGATAATAATTTAGTATTTACAGCATCATTCATTTTAGATGAGGCAGGCATTTGGTATTACAGATTTGAAGGCTTGAATATGGATGGCACTATTGCATACTTCGGTTCAGATGACAGGGGTAATGCAATTAGAGGTGAGTGGTTGCCAGAGTGGCAATTAACAGTTGCCAAGAAACTTGTAAAGCCACCACTTTGGGCTCAAAAAGGAGTCGTATACCATATATTCGCAGATAGATTCAACGGCGTAGATAGAGAAAAGAAATGGAAGGTAGCAAAGAAAGAGGGTACTTTCCACAAGAACTGGAATGACAACGTTGAAATTGAAGTAGAGGGTAAGGAATACCAAGCAGATGATTACTTTGGTGGTAATGCTAAAGGCATTATAGATAAAATACCATACCTTCAATCTTTAGGTGTAACACAAGTTTATATATCACCAATTTTTGAAGCACATTCAAACCACAGATATGATACAGCAGACTATTCAAAAATAGATGCTTTATTTGGCACTGAAGAAGAGTTTAAAGAAATGGTGTCTAAACTCAAAAATGCCGGCATAAACACTATTCTAGACGGGGTTTTTAATCATACAGGTTCAGATTCAATCTATTTCAATAAGAAGGGAAGATACGATGTAATTGGCGCATATCAATCTAGATATTCCAAGTATTATGATTGGTACAACTTCAGTTCATATCCAGATGTATATGATTGTTGGTGGGGATGTACAGTTGTCCCAACAGTAAATAAAGCTGCAAAGGGTTGGAGAGAATTAATCCTAGGTGAGAAGGGCATCCTTAATAAATGGCAAAAGTTTGGCATTAAAGGATGGAGACTAGACGTTGTAGATGAACTTCCAACAAGTTTTGTTAAGTCAGTATATGAAACCATTAAGAAAGCAGATATAGATTCGCTTGTAATTGGTGAGGTTTGGGAAGATGCTTCAACAAAGGTAAGTTATGGTACATGGAGACCATATTGTATGGGTGAAGAGTTAGATGGAACAATGAACTATCCATTTAGACGTGCCATCATAGATTATACCTTAGGAGGCGAGCCTAAAGCTTTCGAGGCTGCAGTATATACAATTTGCAATAATTATCCTAAGGAAATGCTTAATGCTTGTTACAACAATATAGGAACTCACGACACAGTTCGTATCTTAACAGCATTATCTGGGGTAGAGGCACCAGAGACAAAAGGCGAGAGATTGAACTATAAGTTGTATCCAGAATTATATCAATTAGCTAAGAAGAGATTGATGTTCGCATCCACACTTCAATTTACACTACCTGGCATCCCATGTATTTTCTATGGAGATGAGGCAGGAGTTCAAGGTTTCGAAGATCCATTAAATAGAACCACATATCCATGGGGAAAAGAAGATATGGATTTAGTAAAGCACTATAAAGAATTGGGTGCATTTAGAAAGAAGTTTGAAAAGTATCTTAAGGGTGAGACATCCTTTACGTTTGCAGAAAACAATATTGTTGAGTTTGTTAGACACAGTGCTTCAGGCGAATTATTAGTAGTTGCAAACTCAGGAAATAATACAGTAACTAGACCTATAGATGGAACATGGTGTAACATAAAAGATAATAAAAAAGTGGGTTCATTTGTCGAAATCGCACCTTTAAGTGTCGAATTGTTCTATAAAGCAACAGAAAAATTAGAGACGCCAACCTTTGAATAAAACTTATTTTTAGGGTGCATCTTTACTATATTTAAAAAGTGGTGTAAAATAGTTGTAAGCTATTTTATTTTTTTATTTAGAGAGGGAAATTATGTCAAAGAAATCTAAAGAAGTAGCACCAGAAATGTTGGATGAAAATGGTAGAAAACCATTGAAGCTTAATTATCCAATAACATTTAGGGTTGGTTTTGCTTTTGCTATCGTAATGATTTTCTGGACAGCATATGATTTTGTTGTTCCACTTTTATTAGAAAATGCATACGGTCTACCAAACTGGGCAAGAGGATTGATCATGGGACTAGACAACATCTTGTCATTATTCATGCTTCCTTTATTTGGTAAGTTATCAGATAATGCAAAAGGCAAGATTGTTCACAAGTTTGGACGTAGAACACCATTCATTGTTGCTGGTACAATAGCTTCAGTAGCACTTATGGTTTTCGTTCCAGTTGTTACATTGCATCAACAAGAAATTGCAAACGACTTAGTAAAAACACAAGTCGAGTGTAAGTTGAATTATGAAGACGTTGATGAATCCACAATCGTTGATACAGATGCATCCACATGGCCATGGCTTAGAACAACATTAAATAGTTGGTATGAATCTGCAGAAAAAGGCGAGCAAATCAATGGTGAAGGTGCAGCAAACTATGTAGATTTACAATATCTCAAGATGAATAACATTGGTAAAGATGAATTCATTAAGCTCCGTTATGATTCAAAGATGAAATCTAAGAAAGCAATCTTAGGAATGCTAGGTGCAGTAACTTACTATTATGACGGTGTTGAAGTTACAGACTTAACATTAAAACCAGAGGGACAAACGAGAACATATCAAGAGATATTAGATACCAATGATACATTCAAGAAATTTGTTCAACCAGGTATTAATACATACGAAAGTCATTTGATTTATACACAAGTTACAACTTCTAAGGATGTAAGTGGTATGGCGGGTGTTAAGAGTATTGCTGTTTATATGGTTATTCTCTTGCTTGTTCTTATCGCAATGGCAACATTCAGAAGTCCAGCCGTTGCTCTTATGCCAGACGTCACACCAAAACCATTACGTTCACAGGCTAATGCTATTATTAACCTAATGGGAGGTATGGGCGGTGCCCTTGCATTCATTATTTACACGGTAGTTCTCTTCGGCGAAAGATTATCCAACTATGTAATTATCTTTGCTTCAGTTGCAGCAGGTATGTTGATATTACTCGCAGCATTCTTAGCATTAGTAAAAGAAAAGAAGTTAGTTGCACGTTGCCAAGAAATCTGTAAAGAATACGGCATTGATGACTTTGACGAAGAGGAAAATAAAGAAACACACAAATTTGCTGAAGAACTTATTGAAGAAGGCGAAGGCAAAGATGCGTTTGAAGAGGAAAAGAAAGAAGAGAAACCAAAGAAGAAGATGTTTAATGTTAAAGAGTGGTGGACTGGAAAGTCTCAATTAGAGAGAGGAAAGCTCATTTCATTCTGGCTCATCCTTGCATCCATCTTCATGTGGTTTATGGGATACAATGCTATTTCAAGTAACCTTTCCGTTTATACAACGAAGGCATTGAACTTAAGTGCAGGTGTTGCATCTATTATTTCAGGTGTATCAATGGGCGTTAGTGCTATTGCATTTATTCCTGTTGGATTCTTAGCTGTAAAGATTGGTAGAAGAAAATCCATTATGATTGGTTATGGTCTAGCAGTTATTTCATTCATTCTTATCTGCTTTGCTATTAACCAAGGACAAGAAACAATGATTAAAGCAGTATTGTTTGCACTCTTCTACTTAATTGCAGGATTTGGATTAATTATTGCAAACGTTAATACATTCCCAATGGTTACAGAGCTTTCAACTGCAGAAACAGTTGGACAATACACAGGTTACTATTACACAGCAACAATGTCCGCACAAGCTATTACTCCAATGCTTGGTGGTTTAGTTATGGACTATGTTGCAGACAGATATATCTTCTTATATTCAGCAATATGTATTGTAATAGCAATCGTATTAATGGTCTTTGTTAAGTATGGTGATAGTAAGCCACTAGGCAAGGGCAAAAAGTTAACAAAAGAAGAAAAGAAACAAGTAATGTTGGATTCAATGGATTCAGCAGATTAATCAACAAAAATATGCGTACGTACACAAGCGTACGCATACAATTATTAAGAGGTATTAATGGCTACACAAGGAAGAAAAAGCGCAAAGAGACCATCTAAGGCCGTTATAATAACTGTTATTGTTATTGTGCTAGTTATAGCAATAACTTTAGTTATTATTTATTTCGCAGCACCATCTGTTTGGAATAAACTTACAGCTGCATTAATGGGCAAGAAAAATACATCCAATTTAAATAGGGGAGATGGAGAATTACAATTTCATATGTTGGATACAGCTCAAGGTGATTGGTTATTAATTCTATTGCCTGATGGAAAAGAAATGCTAGTTGATGCGGGAAGTAAACCAGATCCAGATAGTTTATATACTACTAATAAAGCATATATGGATAATTATATTTCAGATGGGCAGATAGATTATGTGGTGTTAACGCATTCTGACCAAGATCATGTCTCATATATGGATGAAATATTTAGAGATTATGTAGTATCTAATTTATATATGCCTGCATTATATGCTAAACCAAGTAATGCGACCTTAGCAGGAAAAGTTGCTGACTTGCCTGCTGAAAAAACCAAGATATTAGACGATAGTGGAATTGATGAGTCAAAGTGCTATATAGAGACAACAACATATGCTAATTTCTTTATAAAAGCATTTACTGAAGAAGATTGTAATATTTATTTAAATCTTGAGTTAGATAAAGATAATAATTCAGCCACATTAGATGAACATAGCAAAATAACTAGCGCAGACAATACGTATACAATCACATTCTTCTTTGAAAGTCTCACATTCTATAATAATAAAAAGTTTGTAGGAGATAGTCATCAAATCAATGGAATTTCTCCAACAATGATTCTTGAATACAATGGTAGAAGAATTGTATTAACAGGAGATGCTAATGAAGAGAATGAGCCTGATATGACAAAAAGAATGAAGGATTATTATGGTGGAGTCATAGATTGTGATGTTTTAAAAGTCGCACATCATGGTTCTCACGAAGGTTCAAGTACAGCCTATCTTAAGGAAGTTAAATGTGAATATGCTATGATTAGTTGTGGTGCAGGCAATTCTTATAATCATCCTAGACAAGCAGCTTTAGATAGACTTAGAGCAGAAGGAATGACCGTATATAGAACTGACTTACACGGGGTAATTGTATGTACTATCGATAAGGATGGTAAGATTACAATAACACCTACAAATAAGGATGTGTCAGAAACGGTTGTTTGGAAAGGTGCAGATGCTGCATAAAAAATACAAATAAAAAAGGGAGCTCAAAAGGCTCCCTTATTTTTTTAATATAAGTATTAATATGCCTTTGCGAAGTAGATACGTTTAATACCTTTCTTGCCACAGCATACACACTTGTCTCCACATGGTGTTTGATCAAATGGCATAACTCTTGAAGTTGCAGAAGTCTTTGCTTTGATTTCATCTTCACAGGCTTCGTTTCCACACCACATTGTTTCTACAAACTTACCATTGTCTACTGCCTCCTTTAATTCATCTAAAGTCTCGCAACGAACTATATTCTCGTATAAGTGTTTTGATGATTGTTCAAACATTGTCTTTGTGATGTTGTCTAAGAGAGCAGGAATGCCTGTTGTAAGCTCTGAAATAGGCATTGCAAACTTCTCGTGTGTGTCACGTCTAACAATCATTACTTGATTGTTCTCAATATCTCTTGGACCAACTTCCATTCTACATGGAACACCTTTCATTTCCCAGTCATTGAATTTGTATCCTGCTGTTTGATCTCTATCATCAATGTGAACTCTTACACCAGCATCTTCAAGTGTCTTCTTGATTTCTTCACACTTTTCATTTACTCCACCTTTGTGTGCTGCAATTGGAACAATAACAACTTGGATAGGTGCTACCTTTGGTGGCAATCTTAATCCACGTTCATCACCATGTGCCATGATAAGTGCACCAATTAATCTTGTGGATACACCCCAGCTTGTTTGGAATGGAGTCTTGATTTGTCCATCGCTATCAACATAAGTTATCTCGAATGAGTGAGAGAAGTTTTGTCCAAGATAGTGAGATGTTCCAGATTGAAGTGCTTTACCATCTAACATCATTGCTTCGATGGAATATGTTTCAACTGCACCAGCAAATCTTTCTTTATCTGTCTTAATACCAGATAAAACATCTATTGCAAGAACATTGTTCATAACATCTACATATACACCAAGCATTTTCATTGCTTCTGCTCTTGCCTCTTCTTCTGTTCTATGTAGTGTATGGCCTTCTTGCCATAGGAATTCGGATGTTCTTAAGAATGGACGTGTTGTCTTTTCCCATCTAACAACGTTTGCCCATTGGTTAATTAAGACTGGTAAGTCTTTATATGTCTTTACCCATTGTTGATACATGTAACAAATGATTGTTTCAGATGTAGGACGAACAATTAATGGCTCAGTTAATTTCTTGCCGCCACCATGTGTTACAACTGCTACTTCTGGAGCAAATCCTTCAACGTGCTCTTTTTCTTTTTCTAAGAAACTTGAAGGAATGAATAAAGGGAAGTATGCATTCTTGTGTCCTGTCTTCTTGAAACGTGTGTCTATTTCGTGTTGAAGATTCTCCCAAATTTCATATCCATATGGACGAATAACCATAGTTCCTTTTACTGGACCATAGTCTACGAGTTCTGTTTTAAGTACAACATCTGTGTACCATTGTGGGAAATCTTTATTGATATCTGCAATTTCTTTTACAAATTGGTTATCTTTTGCTTTGTCTGCCATGTTTAACCTCTAGTTGTTATATTCATCTGATCCATTGTCTTGTAAGACATCCGAATCGTCATTTTCATCTTCTACTACTGTTTGCTTTTCTTTAATACCAAGTTGTTCTAAATTATATTCCTTTACTACGTAATCATTGCCATCTGTAACTTTTACAGAGCTGATTTGCTTTAGAATATCATTAGATACAACAGTTCCTTCGCCATCTGGAGTTTGTACTGTGCTTCCAACTTTTGGAAGAAGTTTGAATATTGTGCTGTAATATTCGTTTTCATATTTTAAACAGCACATTAATCTTCCGCAAACACCACTAATCTTTTGAGGATTTAAAGAAAGGCCTTGTATTTTTGCCATTTTGATTGATACTTTTGCAAAATCTGGAAGGAATGATGCACAACAGCATTCTCTTCCACAAGGACCAAATGAACCACGAAGTTTAACATCATCTCTTTCGTAGATTTGTTTTAATTCAATTCTGCATTTGAATATGCTTGCTAGAACTTTAACAAGTTCTCTAAAGTCTACTCTGTGGTCTGCAGTGAAGAAATAGAGAAGTTTATGATGGTCAAATGTGAATTGGGCATCTACAATCTTCATGCCTAATCCCATTTCATCATTCTTTTCACGCATTACTTCAATTGCGTAATCCTTGTCCTTTATATTTTGCTCGTTTTTATTTCTATCTGAATTGGTTGCTTTTCTAATAACTTTCTTAAGAGGAGCAACAAGCTCGCTCTCGTCTACCTCTCTGTTATTTAAAACAACATCTCCAAATTCTAATCCGTGAATGGTTTCAACAATAACACCATCATGTTCTTCAAATTGAATACCATCTGGATCAAAATAATATATTTTCTGTGCAGTTCTAAACTTAACACCTATTATAGTTGCCATTTATGTTTTGCCTCCAAAATTGAATAAAGAAGATCATCTGCAATTGCAATTGTATTTGCACCAGGGCTAATAATCTTTGCCTTTGCATTATTAATTAAAACAATACATTGTTTTGCTGCCATATCTGAGAAAGTGGCTGCTATCTCCTTTATATTATTTTTGATTGGACCATCTTTTATTAAAGATTCATCCGTTCTATATACCATGACATCTCTGAGCAATATGCTCATGATGTTCAAAACTTCCATTTTGTTGTTTCTATATTTGTCTAATATTCCTGAATAATACATGATGTCTGTGCTTTTCAAAAGTTTGGTAAGAAGAGAAGAAACATCATTGTATATTTCTTTATATGTATCTGATTGAGCCATTCTTCTTGCTTTGCCAAGTTGTCCTTCGGCACAAGTTGTTGCAATAGCTGCATCTTCTTGAGATACATTAAGTGCTTGTAATTCTTCCATGATGATTTCATCATCAAAGATATCTAGATATACTTTTCTGCATCTAGATTTAATTGTGTTAAGAACCTTTGACTCATTAGCTGCTCCAAGGAAGAAAGATACGCCCTCTGGTGGCTCCTCAAGAGTTTTAAGAATCATGTTCATAACTTTATCTTGAGCAAGATCAAATCTCTCTATAAAGACTAGTAGGTGATCCGAATATGGTTTAGTATAAGTCTCTTCAAGATATGAACGCATGGTAGCTGCATTGATAGATACTTTTTCTTGGTTGAAGAATCTAATATCTGGATGATTGTAGTGAAGTACTTGTAAACAAGTAGGGCATTCTAGACATGCAGTTTTTTGTTCACAGAATACGGCACTGCCAATTAATCTAAAGAAAGATTGAACAGCTTCATCATCTTCAGAAATAATTAAATAAGCATTCCCCAATCCAAGGGAGAAGTCATTTCTTATAAGTTTAAAAGCTTTGGATGCCTTTAAAGCATTTGCAAATAACAATTCTTCGCTCATTTAATAATACCCTTACTTCTGAGTGTCTCGATGAGTTTTAAGTGTGTTTCTATTTTATCTTGGCAAGGTTTAATCTTTATGTATCTGTCTGGATCCTTGCTTGCTATGTCAACAAATCCGTTATATACCTTTTCGTAGAATTCTTGTTGCTGTTGTTCCATTCTGTCTCCTTCAACGGCTTTTTTACGGAAGGAATCCTTTGGATGAAGGTCTATAAAGATAGTGTAGTCTGGCATGCATCCATCTAATGCAGGTTTATTAATTTCCCAAATAAACTCTGGTGTAAGACCACGACCATATCCTTGATATGCAACGTTGCTATCTACGAATCTATCACAGATAATTAATTTTCCTTGTTTTTGGGCTGGTTTAATTACTTCTTGAACTAATTGTGCTCTAGCGGATGCAAATAATAATGCCTCAGTAATTGAAGACATTTCTGTATTCTTAGGATTAGAGATAACATCTCTAATTTGTTCAGAAATACTTGTACTACCTGGTTCACGAATGAAGATAGCTTCTTGATTCGTTTTCTCCAAGTACTCCTTTAATAATCTGGTTTGAGCAGATTTTCCTACGCCCTCGACACCCTCTAAAGTAATAAACATTTGTGCCTCCACCTAAAACAATTGCAAATATTATAACATAAAAGTTCTATGTTATAAAGTGGTTAATTGTAATATTTGGCTAAAAGTTCAAAAAATTTAAAGGTATTCAAAAAAGAAAAAAATAGTGATATAATACCAAAAAAGGGGTAGATTATGGATATTAACGACATCTTTGGATCATTATTAAATAATGACTTAAATGATTCCAGCGTGGATGATTTAACCAAGATTTTAACACAGATGCTTTCTGATGAACCTGAAAAGAAGGAAGAAGTTAAGGAAACATCGGAGACTGATTCTTTGGAAGATGTTGCCATGTCTGCTTTTATGGATAGTTTAAAACATATCATGGACTAAAAATTTTTCACTTTTTTAAAAGTTTTTGAGTAATGTGCACATATGTGTACATACTTTTTTTATTAAAGGGTTTACAATATAGGTAGACAGGAGTTGTAAAACTACACCCATTATCCTAACATCAAACCCCTTTCCAAAACATTATTGATGTAGGATAACAACTCTTCGTCAAGTATAATTCTTTATTGTTTCGATTTTGATTTTTATAATTTTATCGAAACTCTCCTTGGAAAAACCTCGTTAAATCGGGGTTTTTTCTTGTTTTAAAATAAAATAATTGACTAAATGTCAAATCAAGAATAAAATATATGTTACAAAGGAGAGCAAAACCATGATTTTAGCAAATAAGTTTTATTTTGGCGGATATTTTTATTACTTCTTTAACGAGAAGCAATTTTCCGGTGCTACAAAATAAAATAATAAAATCATGAACCTTTGATTTATTGAAATTAAAACCGCATCGGAATAAACCGGTGCGATTTTTGTTACATCGGGTATAGGAAGATGCTAAGGAGATAAAAAGATGATTATTACAGTTAGAAATCAGAAAGACAACAAACAAATTGATAATTTGTTGAAATGGATTGAAGATTCTGGACTACAAGCAAATGTAGTAAAAGGCGAGACCAGCACTATCGTTGGTTTAATTGGAGACACATCAAGAATTGATATTGATTTAGTTAGATCTTTAGAAATTGTTGAAAACGTAACCAGAATTCAAGAGCCATACAAAAAAGCTAATAGAAAGTTCCATCCAGAAGATACAATCGTGGATGTTGCTGGACATAAGTTTGGCGGCAAACATTTCCAAATTATTGCAGGTCCTTGTTCTGTAGAAAGCGAGGCACAAGTAATTGGCATTGCAAAAGCAGTTAAAGAATCTGGTGCAACAATCCTTAGAGGTGGTGCTTTCAAACCACGTACATCTCCATATGCATTCCAAGGTATGGGCCTAGATGGATTGAAGATTTTGCTAAAAGCAAAAGAAGAGACTGGTATGCCAATTTGTACCGAATTAATGAATGAAAAATACATTGATGAATTCGCAGATGTAGACATCATTCAAATTGGTGCAAGAAATATGCAAAACTTTGATCTTCTTAAGGCAGTAGGTAAGGTAGATAAGCCTGTTCTTTTAAAGAGAGGCCTTGCCGCAACTATGGAAGAATGGTTAATGAGTGCAGAATACATTATGTCTAATGGCAATAGCAAAGTTATTCTTTGTGAAAGAGGAATTAGAACATACGAAACATATACAAGAAATACATTAGATTTATCTGCAATACCTCTTATGAAAGAGAAGACACACTTACCAATTATCGTAGATCCTTCTCACGCATCTGGTATCGCAAGATTAGTTAAGCCAATGTCTATTGCAGCAACTGGTGCAGGAGCAGATGGTTTAATGATAGAAGTACACAATGATCCACCACATGCATTATGTGATGGTGCACAATCTTTAAGACCTGAACAATTCGATGATGTAGTTAAATCTCTCAGCGTTTTGTTCCCAATAGTAAATAAGAATTTAGACTAATATGAAAATTTCAATTATAGGATTAGGTTTAATAGGTGGCTCCATAGGTAGAGCAACACTAGCAAAAACAGATCATACCGTATTCGGATATGATATAGATGAATTAGTAGTAACAAAAGCATTAATGATGAATGCAATTCATCAAAAGGGTGATGATAAGACTCTTGCTGAATCAGATTTAGTTATTATAGCTTTAACACCACAATTAACCATTGAAAAAATGGAAGAGATTCTTCCAAAGTTAAAAAAAGATGCTATCTTAATGGACTGCTGTGGTACAAAGAGAGTTATCGTAGATAAAATGAAAGAATTACAAGAGCAATATCCAGATATCAACTTTGTTGGAGTTCACCCAATGGCAGGCAGAGAATTCAGTGGTATAGACCATGCTATCGTAGGTTTATTCGAACATGCATTCTTCATTATGGTACCAGTAACACAAAACATTCTTGCACTATCTAAATTAAAATCATACTTTTTATCTCTTGGTGCAGAAGACGTTCAAGTATCTAGTGCGGAGGAACATGATGCAATTATTTCATATACATCTCAGCTTGCACACGTTGTATCTAGTTCATATGTAAAAGATCCACTCTCTAAAGTATATGCTGGTTATTCTGCAGGTTCATTTAGAGATTTAACAAGGGTTGCTAAATTAAACCCAGATATGTGGACAGAATTGTTCATTGAAAACAAAGATAATATTTTGCGTTCTATAGACGAATTGCAAAAACACTTAAGTGAATATAGAGAAGCTATAGCAAATTCAGACGAAGAACAATTGCATGCACTTCTTGCAGATGGTGCAAAGATGAAAGCAGAGGCAGATGCATTGTTAACAGCGAGGAAGAAAAATGTATAAGTGTAGCGTAAAACTTAATAGCAGTTATGACATCATAATAGACAGAGGTTTATTAGATAATGCAGGTGAATACATTGCTAAATGTATTCCACAAGCAAAAAAGGCTTTAGTTGTTGCAGATTCTAATGTATATCCTTTGTACTACGACAAAGTTAAAAAGTCTCTTGAAAAAGCAGGATTAGAAACAGCAGGTTTCCAATTCCAAGCAGGAGAAGAAAGTAAGAACTTTGCAACATACGAATCTATTATAGATGCATGTATAGGTGAGCACCTCACACGCGAAGATGTAGTTGTTGCTTTAGGTGGTGGAGTCACTGGAGATATTGCAGGATTTGCAGCTGCAACATATATGAGAGGAATAAAGGTTGTTCAATTGCCAACAACTTTGCTTGCCGGTATTGATTCATCTATTGGTGGAAAAACTGGCATAGATATTGCTCAAGGCAAAAACTTAGTTGGTGCATTCCATCAACCAAGTATCGTTCTTTATGATCTCAATACATTAGAAACACTTCCTGCAGAAGAGTTTAAGAATGGACTCGGAGAAGGAATCAAGTATGCAATTTTAATGGGCGGAAGACCACTCGAATTATTACTTGAAGGATTAAACGAAGACAACATTGAAGAATTTGTTGCACTTTGTGCAAAATATAAAGCAGATATAGTAATGGCAGATGAAAAAGAGGGTGGACAAAGAAAACTTTTAAATCTTGGACACACTGTAGGTCATGCTATTGAAAAGAAATCCAATTATACAATTTCACACGGACTTGCCGTTATAAAGGGAATCCTTTATATAGCTAAAGGTGCTGTAAAGAATGGCACATTACAAAAAGAAGCATTAGACACAATAATTGAGATTTGCAAGATGTATAAACTAGACTATGTTTTAGATACAGATGTCAAAGACATAGTAGATGAAATTATATCAGACAAGAAAATGCATGCAGATGGTTCAATTTCTTTCATTGATATTGAAGCATTAGGATTATGCAAAATAAAAAAGACAACAATTAAAGGATTGGGAGAATATATCTCATGATAGTAAAGATATTACCATCTATAGTTAAAGGCAGTGTTGTACCACCAGCCTCAAAGTCTGAAGCACATAGAGCATTAATCTGTGCTGCTTTATCCAATAAGAAAACAACTATTTATGGTAATATTTGTGGAGATGATGTAGATGCAACTATTAGCTGCCTTACACAACTTGGTGCTGAGTTTACAAGAGGAGATAACTTCATAGAAGTTAAACCAATAGATAGAATTATAAAAGTTGCAACTATGTATGCAAGTGCAAGTGGATCTACATTAAGATTTATGTTATGTCTTTGCGCTATGCTTGGCATAACTGTTCACATGGATGGTATTAACAGATTAAGAGAAAGACCATTAGATGATTTAGTTGAGGTCTTTTCTAAGAATGGTATTACTTTTTCAAGTAAAACATTACCATTCACAATGTCTGGAAAACTTAATACAAAAAATATAAGCATCAGTGCAAGAGTAAGTTCTCAATATGTAACAGGATTAATGCTTGGTGCAGTAGCACTAAATGAAGAAATCAGTATTAATGTTGTAGGGGATATTGCATCCAGAAGTTATATAGAATTAACATCAAAGATGTTAAATAGCTTTGGAATAAAGGTTGAAAACAATAATCAAACTTGGACTATTTATCCACACATGGAATTAGTAGAAAAGATAAATATTGGTGGAGATTGGTCTGGTGCTGCAGCATTTGCAGTTCTTGGTGCTATAAATGGAGAAGTAAATTTATCTGGATTAGATATAGAATCTTCTCAAGGAGATAAAGAGATAATAAACATTATAAAAAAAGCAGGTGGTAATGTTAAAAATGAGAAGGATGGATATGTAATATCCAAATCTAGCTTAAAAGCAATAGATGTAGATGCTACTAACATTCCAGACTTAGTACCAGTACTTGCCATATTATTATCTCAAGCAAAAGGTGTTTCAACCATTTCTGGTGTAGAAAGATTAAAGGTTAAAGAATCAGATAGACTGGCTGAAACAATAAATATATTAAATAAATTTAATATAAAAGCAGAAACAGATGGTAAAACATTAAAGATATATTCTGGCGATATTAAGGGCACCAATATAGATTTACCAGATGATCATAGAATGGCCATGATGTCAGCAATTGCAGCAACAATTGCAAATGGCGAAACAACAATTAATAGAGCTGAGTGTGTATCCAAATCATACCCAAGTTTCTTTGAAGATTTGAAACATGTAGGAGGTCAAGTAAATGAGCTCAACATATAGAAATATAGATGTAGAAATATATGGTGAATCACATGCATCTGAGATAGGTGTAATTGTTAAGAATTTACCTCAAAATCAAGAGATTAATTTAGATGAATTACAAGCCTTTTTAGACAGAAGAAAATCTGGTAAAAATGTATGGTCTACACCTAGAAATGAGGAAGATAAAATAGAGATATTGAGTGGGTTAGAATACGGAAAAACCACTAATTCAGAACTCAAAGCAAGAATAGAAAATAAGGATGTAAAATCCAAGGATTATTCATCCATTTCAAACAAGCCAAGACCATCTCATGTTGACTATGCAGTATATTTAAAAACTGGTGCTCAAATACCTATTCCAGGAGGCGGTAAATTCTCTGGTAGAATGACGGCTCCAATGTGTATTGCAGGTGGTATTGCAAAACAAATTTTAGAAAAAGAAAACATTAAAATATTTGCATACGTAAAGTCCATTGCAAACGTAAGTGCAAAAGGCTATATGGATGTAGATGTTGAAAAAATAAATACTGATGATGTTTATGCTAGCACAATTCCTAATCTAGAAGGACAAACTGTTGCAGACAAGATGACAAATGCTATTTTAGATGCAAGAGCAAACCAAGATAGTGTTGGCGGAGTTATTGAATGTATAGTATTAAACATGACACCAGGTATAGGAGATGCACTTTATGATGGATTAGAGGGAAGAATTGCTCAATCCGTATATGCAATTCCTGCTGTTAAAGGTGTTGAATTTGGTGCTGGATTTGCTTTAGCAAATATGCTTGGTAGTGAGGCAAATGATTCATTCATTGTAAAAGATGGAAAGATCAAAACAGAAACTAATAATGCTGGCGGTATAAATGGTGGTATTTCTAATGGTATGCCAATTGTACTTAGAGTAGCTTTTAGACCAACACCAAGTATTGGAAAAGAACAAAAGAGTGTAGATGTTGTAACAAAACAAGAAACCACAATTGAAATACAAGGAAGACATGATGCTTGTATTGTTCCAAGAGCAATCCCAGTTGTTGAAGCTGCAGTTGCACTTGCAATATTAGACGCAAAGTTGGATAAGTAATTATGGATTTACAAGAATTAAGAAAACAAATTGATGTCATAGATGACCAAATAGCAAAGCTATATACAGAGCGTATGGAGGTTTCTAAGAATGTTGCAATCACTAAAAAAGAGAACAACATCCAACTAGAAAACAAGGGCAGAGAAAAGGAAATCTTAGACAGAGTTACAAATGAAATGCCAGAAGACATTAGACTATATGCTACTCAAGTTTATGACACACTTTTCAGAACATCTAAGGCGTATCAATCTAGATTATTAGATTTAAAATCTAATACAAAGTCTTTAATAGAAGAGAGTTTACAAAAAGGAACGCCAAAATTCCCAGAGAATGTAACAGTTTGCTGTCAAGGAATCTCAGGTTCATATTCAAACCTTGCATGTGAAAAAATGATTGCAAATCCAGAGATTACATATGTAAGAGACTGGAATGCAGTATTCAATGCAGTAGAGATGGGACTTTGCAAATATGGTGTTCTTCCAATTGAAAACAGTTCTGTTGGATCTGTTAATGCTGTTTATGATTTAATCAATAAGCATAATTGTTATATTGTACGTAGTACAAAATTTAAGATTCAACATAGTTTCTTAACAAAACCAGGTGTAAACATAATGGATGTAAATGAGATTATATCTCATGAACAAGCCCTACATCAATGTTCTGTATTCTTAGAAAAATTCCCAAAGGCAACAATTAGTGCATCTACTAATACAGCAGTTGCAGCAAGAACGGTTTCAGAATCAGATAGAAATGATTTGGCTTGTATTTCTTCTCCAGAGTGTGCAGATATATACGGATTAGAAATTAAGAAAAACAATATTCAAAACAATGAAAACAACTATACAAGATTCATAGTAATTTCAAAGAAATTAGAAATCTTTGAAAAAGCAAACAAGATAAGCATTATGGTTACTCTTGAACATGAACCAGGTAGTTTAAATAAGATGTTAAACAAATTCTCAACATTAGGATTAAATCTAACAAAGTTAGAGTCTAGACCATATGGTTCAAATGCATTTGAGTTCTTATTCTATTTTGACTTTGATGCAGATATACAAAGAGAAGATGTAAAAAATCTAATAGCAGAGTTAGATAATACATGTGGCAAATTTGTGTTCTTAGGAGCATATCAGGAGATTTAATGGACAAGAAATTTTGCGTTATCGGAAAATCATTACCTCATACATTCTCACCTGAAATTCACGGGATGTTTGGTTTAGATTATGGTGTAGTTGAATTGCCAGAAGTAGAGGATTTAGAGAAGTTTGTAAAATCTAATCCATATGATGGTTTCAACGTAACTATCCCTTATAAAAGGGATATTATGCCTATGCTAGATCATATTTCTCAAGACGCTTTTGAAATAGGTGCAGTAAATACTGTTGTCAAAAAAGATGGTGAATTATACGGATATAACACAGATGTAGATGGTATTAGATACGCACTAAAACACGCAGATATAGATGTCACAAATAAGAAGGTTGTCGTTCTTGGATCTGGCGGTACAGCACATACTGCAAAATATGCTATAAAAGATATGGCAAAAGAAGTAATTGTTGTAAGTAGAACAGGAGACATCAACTATAATAATATCTATGATATTAAAGATATAGATGTAATTATCAACACAACTCCAGTTGGAATGTATCCAAACTCAGATCCATCTCCAATTGATTTAGAACAATTGCCATCTGTAACAGGTGTCTTTGATGCCATCTATAACCCACTAAGAACCACTTTGTTGTTACAAGCAGAATCTCTTGGTATGAAGACGGCTAATGGGTTAGGCATGTTGGTAGAACAAGCAAGAATTGCAAGAGACTTATTCTTGGATGAAGAATCTAATGAGAATTTATCTGATTTCGTTTTAGATGTATTATCCAAAAAGAAGAGAAACATAGTATTCATTGGTATGCCGGGAAGTGGTAAGACTACCTTTGGTAGATTAATCGCTTCTGAATTAAATAAAGATTTTGTTGATATAGATAGTGAAATCGTAAATAGAGAGGGAATGACAATCTCAGCTATTTTCGAAGAAAAAGGAGAAGAGTATTTTAGAAACGTTGAAATGCAAGTCATTGCAGAGTTTTCTTCAAAGTTTAATCAAGTCATATCAACAGGCGGTGGATCACCACTCAATAAAGACAACAGACTAAACCTAAGACACAATGGTTTTGTTATTTTAGTAGATAGAGATGTTGAATCTTTAGAAACTGATGGAAGACCATTATCCATTTCGATGGATTTAAAGGAAATGTTGGAAAGAAGAATGCCAATATATGAAAAGGCTAAAGATGCACAAATATACTGTGATGGTAATATCGAAAATACGCTAAGGAGAATAAGGGAAGTATTATGAAGAACATTTTAGTTATAAACGGACCAAATCTTAACATGCTTGGAATAAGAGAAAAAGAGATTTATGGCAAAGAGGATTACAATTCTCTAGTTAATTACATAAGGGTCGAAGCAAGCAGAAAAGGATTAAAGGTAGATTGTTTTCAATCTAACCATGAAGGAGCCATTGTAGATGAGATCCAAAAAGCATACAAAGTTTATGATGGTATTATCATCAATGCTGGCGCTTATACTCATACATCCATAGCTATTTTAGATGCACTCAAATCTGTTCAAATTCCAACAGTTGAAGTACACATTTCAGATATAAACGGAAGAGAAGAATTTAGAAAGTTCTCATACATCGGTTTATATGCAGAAAAACAAATAATTGGTAAAGGTTTCAAAGGTTATATTGAAGCACTAGATTATCTAGCAAATAGATAATTTTTGAAATAATTTGGTATTTATTACCAATTTAGTGTAGAATTGGTTTGGAACAAAAATAGGAGAATAAGACATGTTTATCTCAATCATCGGAATGCCAGGTTCAATTATTGCATTAATAGTTATTGCAATACTTCTTATTGCTGGGAATATTGCTTTTGGTGTATATGCTTACAAACAAAAGAAAAAGGAAACAGCAGAGGCTCAAGCATTAGCAGAGTACACTATGCAAGAAGAACAAAAAGATAAACCAGTTGAAGAGGCACCAGAGGAAGTTATTGTTGTTGAAGAACCAGTAGAGGAACAACAAGAAGCTTCAAATAAAGATGAAATTATCGAAGTAAGTGTCAACTCCGATGAAGATATAAAGATAGATTAATAATATTACGATTTTGTTATAGCAATTTTTCCTTGATTTAAATTGAAAGTTTCATTAGATAACTTCTTTAAAAACTCTATATGAGCCTTTGTAATTTTTTGTCCCTCAAATAAAATTGGGACTCCTGGTGGATAAGCACCAACATCCATGGCTGAAATAAATCCAATAGCTTCATCTAAATCCACATATTTAATTGTAGCATTATCTGGTATAGACTTAGGTAAAACCTTAGGAGCTTTTGGAATTTTAATTGTAGTAGCCTTTTTAACTGGTTTTACTTTGTAAAGAACCTCGTTTAAGACATCTAATTTATCCATATTGAATGGAGTAATTATAAAGTTGGTGAAGCGTCCAAAACTAGTCTCAGGATAAATACCTTTCTTAACAAAATCCTCGTATTTAGCATTAATGGTTAGTTTACAAGGATCTTCTAAATTGCCCAAATACTCGAAGTTTGGATGTGCCTTAATTATCTCTAATTTTTTTGCATAAATATCATCGTAAGTTTTGTTAGAAATCCATGTTTTCTGGCATTCTAATGCGGTATTTATAGATAGCATTGTTACATAAGATGGGGATGTAGTATGTACTTTAGAACGTATCATTATGGCTCTATCTATGATTTCCCCATCCTTATCATTTATGTTTAAAATCGAACCTCCAGTATATACTGGAAGTGTCTTGTGCATACTTTCTGCAACTACATCTACATGCGCGCTTGCAGGCTCCAATCCCTTATATAATCTGTAATGTGCGCCATGTGCAGAATCTACAAATATTTTGCATCCAAACTTACGTGCAATTTTATATATATTTGAACTTAAAATAGTGCCAAAATAATCTGGTGAAGTAAGAGATA
>Ga0256405_10005755_pt1 | contig 20819 bp, 23 predicted proteins | sample RumenRJG_02DNA_FD_189096 | JGI IMG/M metagenome (GOLD analysis project Ga0256405, IMG submission 189096) | Bovine rumen microbial communities from Lethbridge, Alberta, Canada - RJG_02 | ecosystem: Host-associated > Mammals > Digestive system > Stomach > Rumen | place: Canada: Alberta... | reverse complement strand
GCAGCAGGATGTCGACATCGTCATCCTCGATACGATCGGCGAGCTCGGCCGCGTGTACAGCATCGGCGATGTCGTCTATGTGGGCGGCAGCCTCGTGCCGCACGGCGGGCACAACATCCTCGAGCCAGCGGCGCATGGCAAGGCCATCATCGTCGGTCACCACATGTTCAATTTCAAGGACACTTACGCGCTTTTCAAGAACCGGGACGCCTGCATCACGGTGAAGAATGGCAAAGAGCTCGCAGAGGCCGTCGTGCGCCTCTTTGACGATCCCGCGCACAGGCGGCGCATGGAGCAGGAGACGCTCGCCATCGTGCAGGAGAACAAGGGGGCCTCGCGCAAGTCGGCCGTGCTGCTGCACGAGATGCTCGACAAGTACGAGAGCGCGGCGGAGAACCTGCCGCACGTGCGCTCGACGCAGAAAATCGCGAATCTCCAGACGTATTTCATCGACCTCGTGCACAGCAAGGAAGTGCACGGCGTCTTCCTGCACCTGCTGCTCGCGGTGCTCTACGTTTTTTCCCTCATCTATCGCCAGCTCGTCAACTGCAAGCTCGCGGGCTATGAGCTGGGAATCTTCCGGCGCAAGAAGCTCGGCTGTTTCGTCATCAGCCTCGGCAACGTGACGGTCGGCGGCACGGGCAAGACGCCGACGGCGCAGCGCCTCGCGCGCGACATCCGCGACATGGGCTACCGCGTCGTGATCCTCAACCGCGGCTACCGCGCGAAATGGCACGGTGAGGTCGGCGTCGTCTCGGATGGCAAGCGCCTCCACATGGACGCCGCGGAGGCCGGCGACGAGGCGTACATGCTCGCGAAGCATCTGCCGAACGTGCCCGTGCTCATCGGTGCGGAACGCGCGATCACGGGCCAGTATGCCATCGACCACTTCGGCGCGGAGGTCGCCATCCTCGACGACGGCTACCAGCATTGGCAGCTCATGCGCGATATGGATATCCTGCTCGTCGACGCGGTCAATGTGTTCGGCAACGGCTACATCCTGCCGCGCGGCACGCTGCGCGAGCCCATCTCGCATGTGCGGCGCGCCGACGTCTGCCTGCTCACGAAGGTCGACCAGGCGGCGGCGGGCTCGCGCGACTACATCCGCGAGACCGTGCGGAAGTACAACGACCACGCGCTCATCATCGAGAGCATCCACCAGCCGCGCTGCTTCATCCCGCTCGACGAGTGGTACGAGAATATCGGCAGCGAGGGCATCGACATCCGCGAGATGGCGGGCAAGCGCGTCGTCGCCGTCTCGGCCATCGGCAACCCCGCGTCGTTCGAGCAGACGCTCTCCGACCTCGGGGCCGTCATCATCGAGAGCTTGCGCTATCCAGACCATCACGACTACGCGGAGCGCGAGATGCGCGACGTGCTCGAGCAGGCGGAGGCAAAGGGTGCGGAGGCCATCGTCATCACGGAGAAAGACGCCGTGAAGATCCCAAGGGCCGTCGTGCGGGCGAAATGGCCGATTCCCGTCTACGTCATCTGCGTGGAGGTCACGTTCCAGTCCGGTCACGCGGCGTTCCACGCGCTGCTCGAAAAGAAGCTGGCAGCGGCCCGCGGGGGGAAGCTCTCCACGGCGCGCGCTGAGAAAGAAGGATGAACATGGAAGAGAAAGCCCTTTGTGTCATACCCGCCCGCTACGCCTCGACGCGCCTGCCGGGCAAGCCGCTCAAGGATATCGCCGGGCAGCCGATGATCTGCCGCGTCTACGACCGCGCATGCGCGGCGCAGCGCACGGCGGCGACCATCGTCGCGACGGACGACAAGCGCATCGAGACCGTCGTGCTTGCGCACGGCGGCGAGGCCATCATGACGCGCCGCGACCATCCGACGGGCACGGATCGCCTCGCCGAGGTCGCGGCGGCTATGCCGGACTACAGCATCATCGTCAACGTGCAGGGCGACGAGCCGCTCATCGACCCCGCGCTCATCGACGCGCTTGTCGCCGCGTTCGACGGCGATGAGACGCTCGCGATGGCGACGGTGAAGACGCGCATCGACGACGAGGCGGAGCAGCAAAATCCGAACAACGTCAAGGTCGTCACGGACAAGGACGGCTACGCGCTCTATTTTTCGCGTTCGCTGTTGCCCTACCCGCGCCACCATCTCGGCATCCCCGTTTACAAGCACATCGGCATCTACGCTTACCGGCGCGACTTCCTGCTGAAGTTCGCCAAGCTCGCGCCGACGCCGCTCGAGCGCGCGGAGAGCCTCGAGCAGCTGCGCGCGCTCGAGAACGGCTACCGCATCAAGGTCATCGAGACGGACCGCACGTTCGTCGGCGTCGATACGGAGGAGGATCTCGCGCGCGTGAATGAAATCTATCGCCGCGCGCAGGAGAACGTCTGAACAGAAAGAAGGGAGCATCTGACATGAATCAGGTAAAGGTTGGGAATTTCACCATCGGCGGCGCGGCGCCGCTCGCTCTGCTCGCCGGGCCGTGCGTGCTCGAGAGCCTGGAGCGCTCGCTGCTCATCGGCCGCACCGTCAAGGAGATCTGCGGCCGCCTTGGCATCAACTATGTATTCAAGGCGTCCTTTGACAAGGCGAACCGCTCCTCGTTCCACAGCTTCCGCGGCCCAGGACTTGAGAAGGGGCTCGCGTGGCTGGCGACCATCAAAGAGGAGCTCGACGTGCCCGTTGTGACGGATATCCACGAGAGCTATCAGGCAGCACCGGCCGCGGAGGTCGCGGACATCCTGCAGATTCCGGCGTTCCTCTGCCGCCAGACGGACCTCCTGCATGCGGCGGCAAAGACAGGGCGTGTCGTCAACGTGAAAAAGGGGCAGTTCCTCGCTCCCGACGATATGCGCAACGTCGTTGACAAGCTGCATGAGAGCGGCTGCGACCAGCTCATGCTGACGGAACGCGGTGCCTCGTTCGGCTACCACAATCTCGTCGTCGACATGCGGAGTCTGCCCATCATGCGCAGCTTCGGCTATCCCGTCGTCTTCGACGGTACGCACAGCGTGCAGCTGCCGGGCGGCAACGGTACGTCGTCCTCTGGCAACCGCGAGTATGTGGAGTACCTCGTGCGCGCGGCCGTCGGCGTCGGCATCGACGCGCTCTTCCTCGAGGTGCACGACAACCCGGAGGAGGCGCTCTCCGACGGCGCGAACATGGTCTATCTCGACAAGCTCGAGGATCTGCTCAAGGAAGCGCTGGCCATCCACGAGATCGTGCAGCGGCGTCATCCCGTCTGAGAGGCGTGCGGCGCGGCGCATTCATGATCCATCCAGCGTGCAGCAGCTTTCTTGACCACTGGATGCTATGAGAGTCGCTGATTCATTCAGCGGTTCCTATGAGGAACTACATGTCACAGCCTAGAGGAGGGAGCAAGATGATTTCCTTTGCGAGTCAGACGGGCGGGCCAGCGCCTAGGGAGCGCGCCGCGCGCGTGAAGCTCGTCATCTTCGATGTGGACGGTGTGCTCACGGACGGCGGCATCTATGTGGGGCAGGGCGGCGAGCTCTTCAAGCCGTTCCACGTGCGCGATGGCATGGGCATCACGCTCGCGCACCGCGCGGGACTCCAGACGGCGATCATCACGGGCCGCGCCTCGGAGCAGGTCACGCGCCGCGCGGCGGAGCTCCATATCGGAGAGGTGTTCCAGGGCAAGCTCGACAAGCGCGTCGCGTACCGCGAGCTCAAGGAGAAGCTATCGCTCGGAGATGATGAGATTGCCTATGTAGGCGACGATCTCATCGACCTGCCGCTGCTGCTGCAGGCGGGGTTCCCCGCGGCTGTCGCGGACGCCGTCAGCGAGGTGCGCGCGGCCGCAGCCTATGTTTCGCGCTTCGCCGGCGGACACGGTGCCGTGCGTGACATCCTCGAGTTCATCCTCAAGGCGCAGGGACGCTGGGAGGAGCTCATCGCGCCGTTTTATGAGACCGCATCGCCGCAGGATACCGCGCGCCTGGGGCAGTGATTGGGAGGGACATCCATGATTTATCGTTCGCTGATGGCGCTGAGCTGGCTCGTCTGCCATACGCCGTACCGCCTGCTCATGGGCATCGGGCATGTGCTCGGCAACCTATACTACCTGCTCGTCAAGAAAGAGCGGGAGCGCGCCGTCTCGCAGATGATGCGCTCGCTCCGGCTGCCCGAGGCGGAGGCGCGGCGGCTCGTGCGGGCCTCGTTCGTCAATCTCGCGAAGAACGTGCTCGAGATCCTCTACATGCCGCATCTCAATGAGCGGAATTTCCGCGAGTATATCGAGGTCGAGCACCTCGAGCGCATCCAGGCGGCGCTCGCGGAGAAAAAGGGCGTCGTCGTGCTCACGGGGCACATCGGCACCTGGGAGTGGCTCTCCGCCGCGTTCACGCTCAACGGCCTGCCCGTCACGGCCATCGCGAAGCCGCAGCCGAACATCCAGTACACGCGCGTGCTCGACGATCTGCGCGCGACGATCCACGTCGAGATCTTCTCGCGCGGCACGAGCGAGCTGCTCGCGGCGGCGCGCGCCTTGAAGAGCGGCAAGATCCTCGGTTTCCTCGCCGACCAGGACGCGGGGCCGGGCGGCTGCTTTACGGAGTTCCTCGGGCGCACGGCCTCGACGCCGATGGGCCCCGCGGTCTTCTCGCGCAAGTTCCACGCGCCCGTCGTGCCCGCGTTCATCCTGCGTCAGCCGGATGGCCGGCACAAGGTCGTCGTCGGCGAGGTGCTGCGCTATGAGGACACCGGCAATCCCGACGCGGATCTGCGCGCGTTCACCGTGCGCATGACGCGCATCGTCGACCGCATCATCCGTGAGAATCCGACGCAGTGGCTCTGGTTCCAGAAGCGTTGGAATACGCCGCCGGAGCAGGAGAAAAAGAACAAGCACCATACGGCGACTGAGGCGCACGGCAGGAAAGAGGAGGAGTCATGAGCAGAAAAGGGAAAGCATGGGCGGCGCTCGGCGTCTTCCTTTTCGCCTGCCTTGTCGTCTGGGCAGTGCGCACGGTGCCGCAGACTCCGCAGAAACCGCAGCTCGAGGACGGGCCCAAGGTCATGTCGTACGATAACAACACCATCAGCGAGGAAAAGGACGGCAGGAAGATCTGGGAGCTCACGAGCGAGACGATGACGGTCGATGTCGATACGAAGGATGTCGAGCTCACGGGGCTTTCCGGCAAGTTCTATGAGGAGGACGGCCGCGTCGTGAGTGTCACGGCGGATCACGGCTCGTACAAGAGCGATACGAAGGACATCCAGGTGGACGGCAACGTCGCGATCGAGACGACGGACGGCGCGGCGCTCAGCTGCGGCAAGCTCCTCTGGACAGAGGCGGAGGGCAAGCTCACAGCGGCGGAGGGCGCCAGCATCCAGCAGGACGACATGCAGGCGCGCGCCGACCGCATCGAGAGCACGAACGGCTTTCATCATTTCAAGGCCATCGGCAAGGCGCATATTGTGAAAGGAGCCAAGTGACATGAAAAAAAAGCAGATCGCCCTTGCGGCAGCGCTCGGCTGCACGCTGCTGCTGGCGGGCCACGCGCTCGCAGCCGGCGCGGGCAGTGAGCCTGCGGAGCTCGACGCGGATACGGTAGAGTACGACATGACGACGGGAGTGATCCAAGCGACGGACAACGTGCTGATGAAGCAGGGAGACACGCACATCGCAGGCCAGCGGGCTGTCTACAACACCAAGACGCAGCAGGGCACGGTCACGGGCGGCGTCATCGCCGTGCGCGGCGCGATGCGCATGACCTGTCAGGAGGTCATCGCCGACGGCAGGGAGCATATCCGGGCCACCGGCGATGTGCACGGCACGGAGAATGACAAGAGTTTCTCCAGCGAGCAGGTCGACTATTTCCCGCAGCAGAACGACTACGTGCTCATGGAGCAGGGCGGTGTCGTCTCGGATCGGGACGGCACGTTCACAGCGGCGCGCATGGAAGGCTGGCTGAAGGACGAGCACTACGTCGGCACGGGCAGCGCCCATCTCGTGAGCCCCGCGCGCAATATGGAGGCGGGCGGCGACCGCATGGAGTATTTCGGCCAGGACCGGGGCCGCGTCGTCGCGGAGGGCAATGCCTGGGCAGTGCAGGACAACAACACGATGCATTCGAACCGCATCACGATTTATCTTGCCAAGGATGGGCAGGCTACGGTACAATAACGGAATGTAGGCATCGCCGCGCAGCGGCGGTGCGGCGTCCTGGAAGCGCTGCCGCCATGATCGGCGGCGGGCGCTTCCCCTGTCGAGATGGAGGATTGCGTTGCACATCGAAGCGAAAAATCTTGTGAAGGTATTCAAGAAGCGCACGGTCGTGAACCGTGTCTCCCTGCGCGTGGAGAAGGGGGAGATCGTGGGGCTGCTCGGGCCGAACGGCGCGGGCAAGACGACGACGTTCTACATGATCGTGGGACTCGAGCACCCGACGTCCGGCGAGGTATTCCTCTCGGATGTGAACATCAGCAAACTGCCGATGCACAAGCGCGCGGCGCTCGGCATCAGCTATCTCACGCAGGAGGCGTCCATCTTCCGCAAGCTCACGGTCGAGGAAAACATCATGGCCATCCTCGAGACGACGCATCTCTCGAAGGCGGAGCAGAAGGACAAATACGAGGAGCTCCTCGATGAGTTCCACATCGCCCATGTGCGCGAGCGCAAGGGTACGGAGCTCTCCGGCGGCGAGCGGCGGCGCGTGGAGATCGCGCGCTGCCTCGCGCTCGAGCCGCAGTTCATCCTGCTCGACGAGCCGTTCGCGGGCGTCGACCCGCTCGCGGTCGCGGATATCCAGGAGATCGTGCAGTACCTCCGGGAGCGCGGCATGGGCATCCTCATCACGGATCACAATGTGCGCGAGACGCTGCACATCGTCGACCGCGCCTACATCCTCAACGAAGGCAAGATCCTCCTCGAGGGCGACAGCGAGACGATCGCGGAAAGCCCGGTGGCGAGGAAATTCTATCTCGGCGAAAACTTTACGCTGTAACGGGGAGCAGAACGATGCATGTAAGGATATTGGACAAGTACATTTTTCGCGAGGTATGCAAGGCGTTCCTCTTCGGCATCTGCGCGTTTTCCGCTGTCTTCATCGGCTCGGGGACGCTCTTTAAGATCGCTAAGTACATCACGGACTACGGCGCATCGCTGAGCGCGGTCGTCAAGGTCTTCGTCTTCGGCCTGCCGAACGTCATCATGTGGACGTTCCCGATGTCGATGCTGCTCGCGACGCTCCTGACGTTCGGACGCCTGTCAAGCTCGAGCGAGATCACGGCGATGAAGTCATGCGGCATCGGCTTTTTCCGCATCGCGATGCCGGCCATCCTCCTCGGCTTCCTCGTGAGCATTGTGGCGATCCTCTTCAATGAGCATGTCGTGCCGTGGGCGAATACCGCCTACCGCAACGTCGTCTATTATGAGATCCAGGGGAAATCGGGCGCGAAGTCGCAGGACCATATCATCCTCAAGGATATCAAGGACGGCCAGATCCAGCGGCTGCTCTACGCGCGCCGTTACGACGCGGACAGTCAGAGCCTGCAGAGCATCACGCTGCAGGAGTTCGACGGCGCGGGCAAGGTCAGCCATGTCGAGAACGCGGAGTACGCGGAGTTCACGGGGAAGGAATGGGTCATGCACAACGGCATGCTCTATGATATCTCCGATGGCGAGAGCGAGCATACGCTGCGCTTCAACACGCAGGTGCTCCCCATCAACGCGAGCCCGCGCCAGATCGTGCGCGAGCAGAAGGATCCTGAGGAGCTCACGATGAAGGAGCTCAAGGCGCAGATCCGCATCATGAAAACGCAGTACGTCGATACGAGCAAGCTCGAGACGGAGCTCTACCAGCGCATCACGGTGCCGATGGCGAGCCTCATCTTTGCGCTCGTCGGTGTGCCGCTCGGCCTGCAGCCGACGCGCAACAGCTCGTCGGCGGGCTTTGCGATGAGCGTCATCATCATCTTTTTCTATTATGCCCTCATGACGATGGCCAATGCCATCGGCAGGAGCGGCGCGCTTTCCCCGATGCTTGCGGTCTGGATCCCGAATGTCGTCGGCCTCATCGCGGGGCTCTTCCTCATCCGCAAGGCGTCGCGGTAGTCATCTGTCGTTGTGTTGATTGGAGGCATAGAAATGTACGGAGTGCTGCTCATACTCGTCCTCGTCATCACGGGGGGCGCGATTGCCTTTATCGGCGACCGCCTCGGCTCGAAGGTCGGCAAGAAGAAGCTCTCGCTCTTTGGACTGCGCCCCCGCCATACCTCCATCATCGTCACGATCGTCACGGGCATCCTCATCACGACGACGACGCTCGGCGTCATGGCTGCCGTCTCGGAGAATGTGCGCACGGCGCTCTTCGGCATGGAGAAGCTCAACCGCACGATGCAGGAGACGCGCGCGCGCCTCAGCGAGACGCAGGAGGATCTTCTGAGCGCGCAGCAGCAGAAGGCGGATGCGGACGCGGCGCTCACGGACTCGCAGCAGGAGGTCGAGCGTCTCGAGGCGCGCCAGTCGGAGCTCGAGGCGGAGCAGGCGCGCCTGCAGCAGGGCAACCTGCTCCTCGAGCAGGCGAAGGCCGCGCTCATGGCCAGGAATGATGACCTCGCGCAGACGAACGCGTCCCTGCTCGGCGAGAACCAGACCATCACGGCGAAGAACAGCCTCCTGCTCGGCGACAATGCCAAGCTCACGCAGACGAATGTGCAGCTCACAGGGGAGAAAAAAGATCTCGAGCAGCAGACGGAGGCGCTGAGAACCGGCCTGATCTCCATCCGCGAGGGCGACATCGTGTTCCGCGCGGGCGAGGTCATCGCGAGCGGCGTCATCCGCGGCGGCCGCCCGGAGAGCGAGGTGCGCACGGATCTCACGACCCTCGCCCAGCTCGCGAGCCGCAACGTCACGGTGCGCCTCGGCGAGAACAAGGACGAGCAGGACATCTGGATCTACCGTCCGGAGTTCGATGCCGCGGTCAAGACCATCGCGGCGGCGCAGCAGGACATGGTCGTGCGCATCGTCGCCTCGGGCAACCAGATCCGCGGCGAGGAGATCCGCGCGTCGCTCGAGCTCTACAAGAACAGCGTCATCTATCAGCCGAAGGAGTTCATCATCGCACGCGCCTATACGCTCGACGGCTCGCAGAAAGGCGCGGCGGAGCAGACGCTCATGTCGTTCCTGCAAGAGGTCAACGAGGCGGCGACGATGAAGGGCGTGCTACAGGATCCCATCCGTGGGACCGTCGGCGTCATCAGCGCCGATGAGTTCTATGATGTCGTGAACCGCCTGCTGCCGATCCGCGGCAAGGCAGTGCTCTCCGCCTACGCCAAGCAGGCGACGGACGCGCTCGGTCCGCTGCGCCTCATCGTGAAGGTTGAGCAGCTCCAGGAGGGTGCAGAGAAGCCATGACGCAGAAAGAAGAGCAAGCGCCCCGGATCGCCGCGCTCGATCCGGGGCGCGAGAAATGCGGCCTTGCCGTGCTCGCGCGCGCGGGGGGCGGCGCGCCGCGCGTGCTCTTGCAGCGCGTCATCGAGACGTGCGCACTCGAGCGGGAGGTCGGAGAAGCACTCGCGGCATTTGCTCCCTCCCAGCTCGTCTTAGGTAACGGCACGACGAGCAAGGAGGCGCGCGCGCGCCTTGCGCGCGCCTTTCCGGCTCTTTCTGTCGCGGTCGTCGACGAGTACCGCACGACGGATCTCGCGCGCAAGGAATACTGGCGCGCGCATCCGCCGCGTGGGCTGCGCCGCCTGCTGCCGACATCGATGCAGGTGCCGCCGGTGCCCATCGATGATTTTGTCGCCGTACTGCTCGGCACGCGCTTCCTCGCGCGGGAAGCGCACGAGGAGAGGGGAACGAGGCTATGAGAGAAAAACAGCAGCGTCCGGACTGGACGACGTATTTCCTGGATATCGCGCGCGCCGTCGGGCGGCGGGCGACCTGCCTGCGCCGCCGCTACGGCGCCATCATCGTGAAGGATCATATCATCGTCAGCACGGGCTACAACGGCGCGCCGCGCGGCGAGGCGAACTGCATCGATACGGGCATCTGCGAGCGCGAGCGCCTGCATGTGCCGAAGGGGCAGAACTACGAGCTCTGCGTGGCGGTGCACGCAGAGCAGAACGCCATGCTCAACGCGGATCCCGCTCAGATGGAGGGCGCGACGATCTACATCGTCGGCATCAACGCGGACGGCACGCTCGCGAGCGGCAAGCCCTGCCTGCTCTGCCGCCGCATGCTGCGCAACGCGAAGCTCGCGCGCGTCGTCTACTATGAGACGGACGGCAGCGTCGTGACCTGCGCGCCCGCGGACATCCACGATTGACACGTGTTGGCGGCTGTTGTAAAATGAACATGCATGTTTATAGGGGAATGAGGAATCGCTGATTCCAGGGCGCGCTGCGGCTTCGTGCGGCAGCGCGCTTTCGCGGCCAGCTGCAACGGCAGCGCGTGCTGTCTGGCGGCCTGTCCGTATCGGCAGGCTGGAAGAGGCAGGGGAGCAAGGACGGTTCCTGCGGAGACGCCGCTTGGCAGCGTCTCCGCTGGTCCCGGTTTTTGAAGGGGTGCGACGAATTTATGCCGGATTACGTTTTGGCGTTTGTCATAGCCGCCGGAGTGGCGCTGCTCGTGACACCAGGCGTTATTTTTTTAGCGAAAAAGACGGGCGCGATGGACGCGCCGGATGCACGTAAGGTTCACAAGCGGCCTGTGCCGCGCATCGGCGGGCTGGGCATCTACCTCGCGTTCCTGGCGTCGATGCTCGTGGTGCTGAGCTATGTGCCCATCGACCCGGAGGTTTCCTTCGAGCTCGAGGGCCTCATGGTGGGCGGAACGCTCATCGTGGCGCTCGGCCTCGTCGATGATTACACAAACCTGCCCGCGAAGGTCAAACTCGTCGGGCAGATCGTCGCGGCGGCGGTGCTCGTCATCGGCTTCGACGTGCGCATCGACTTCATCACGGATCCCTTCGGCGACTATCTGTTCCTCGAGTGGCTCGCGATCCCGGCGACGCTCTTCTGGATCGTCGGCCTCACGAATACCGTGAACCTCATCGACGGGCTCGACGGGCTCGCGGCCGGCGTCGCGACGATCGCCTCGGTCACGATCTTCCTCGTTGCGCTCCAGCAGGGTATCATGTTCGTCGCCGTCTTCACGGCGGCCATCGCGGGCGCGGCGCTCGGGTTCCTCTACTACAACTTCAACCCCGCGCGCATCTTCATGGGCGACTCCGGCAGCATGTTCCTCGGCTACATGCTCGCAGGCATCAGCGTCATCGGCGCGGTGAAGTCCGCCGCGACGATCGCGCTTATCGTGCCCATCCTCGCGCTCGGCCTGCCCATCCTCGATACGACGTTCGCCATCGTGCGGCGCTATCGCGGCGGCGTACCGATCTTCAAGCCGGACAAGGGGCATCTGCACCACCGCTTGCTCGACCTCGGGTTTACGCAGCGCCAGGCAGTGCTCCTCATGTACGTCATCAGTGCGCTGCTCGGCCTCTCGGCCGTCGCACTCACGGAGGTCAGCGGACAGTTCGCCATCCTCATCGTCTGCGTGGTGGTCGCTGTCGTGCTCCTCGGCGCGAAAAAAATCGGTATCTTCCATATGAAGGATTCCGTACATGAACATTGATTGATCTGAGCAGGCATTGCCTGCTCTTTTTCATAGGGAACGCTGCTGCGGCGCGGCATATACACTTCGTGCCGCGTCGGCGGCGGTTCCCGCGGCTGCGGCGCGGCACGCGTGCAGCAGTATGCGCGCGACTGCGCGGCACCCGTAGTTCCGCAGAAGGAGATTTTCCATGGAAAAGAAAAAAATCAAAGTGATGACGGTCTTCGGCACGCGGCCGGAGGCCATCAAGATGGCGCCCATCGTGCTCGAGCTCCAGAAACACCCGGATACCATCACGCCGGTCGTCGCGGTCACGGCGCAGCATCGCGAGATGCTCGACCAGGTCCTGCACCTCTTCCATATCGCGCCGGACTACGACCTCAATCTCATGGCGAAGGGGCAGACGCTCTTCGATATCACGACGCGCGCCATGAACGGGCTCGACGGCGTGCTCACGAAGGAGCAGCCCGACATCGTGCTCGTGCACGGAGATACGACGACGACGTTCGCGGGCGCGCTCGCCGCTTACTACCACCAGACGACGGTCGGCCACGTCGAGGCAGGGCTGCGCACGCACAACAAGTACTCGCCGTTCCCGGAGGAGATGAACCGCCGGCTTACGGGCTGCATCGCGGATCTCAATTTCGCGCCGACGGCGACCTCCGAGCAGAACCTTCGCGCGGAGAGCGTGCCGGAGGACTCCATCTTCGTCACGGGCAACACGGTCATCGACGCGCTGCATCATACGGTGCAGGATGATTTCCATTTCGAGGACGCCCTGCTCGAGCGCATCGACTTCGCGAAGAAACGCGTGATCCTCGTGACGACGCATCGCCGCGAGAATCTCGGCGAGCCCATGCGCCATGTCTACAAGGCGCTCAAGCAGCTCACGGAGGAGTTCCCCGACGTGGAGATCGTCTTCCCCGTGCACAAGAACCCGAAGGTGCGCGAGGTCGTGCGGCAGGAGCTCGGCGGACTCGCGCAGGTGCATCTCATCGAGCCGCTCGACTACGAGCCGTTCGCGAACCTCATGCACCGCGCCTACCTCATTCTCACGGATTCGGGCGGCGTGCAGGAGGAGGCGCCGGCGCTCGGCAAGCCCGTGCTCGTGCTGCGCGATACGACGGAGCGTCCCGAGGCCGTCGCGGCCGGCACGGTAAAGCTCATCGGCACCGACCGCGCGCGCGTCTACAGCGAGGCGCGCCGCCTGCTCACAGACGAGGCGGAGTACCGCCGCATGGCGGAGAGCTGCAACCCGTACGGAGACGGCGAGGCCTCGCGGCGCATCATCCAGGCGATCCTCTATCACTACGGGCTCGCGGACGCGCGGCCGGACCGCTTCGTCGCAAAATGACTGCCGCGCGCTGCTGGCGTGCGGCTGACCGCCAGAACGGCCGCGCGGTGGCAGGCTGATCGTGTGTGATGGCCGCGCGTGGGACTTGGCGCGCGGAGATGAGGGAGGGAGACGCTATGGACAAGGATCGCGACGACGGGCTCCGGCAGGCGCTCAAGGCCTTTTCCATGCTCGGCGGCGTCGGTATCTACTTCGTCGTCTTCGTCGGCATCTGCGTCTTCCTCGGCTACGAGGCGGACAAAGCGTTCGGCCTTGGCCATGCGGGGCGGCTCACAGGCATCCTCGTCGGCTTCCCCGGCGCGATGTACACGCTCTACCGGCAGCTGAAGCGCGGCGGCCTCGTCTAGCCGTTGCATGGCGGTGTGTTTCGGCCGTCGGCACGCGCTCTGCCCATAATTTGTATTTATGCAAACATCAAGAAAAAGAAAGGTAGGGCGAAAAGGTTTTTCCCCTGTCCTTGTCGAAACATAAAGATTGGGAAGTTGCATGAAAGAACTCTTATCGGTATTCCTCCGGCGTCTCGCCCTGAGCCTTCTGCTCGCGGCGCTCGGCGTGGGGGCGCTCCTCCTGGCAAGGGGAGAGGGCGGCCTTACGTTCGCGCTGCTGCTCGGCTTCGCGGCGGCGCTGGTCTTTGTCTGGAACATGGCCTGGCGCCTCTGGCATCTTGCCGCCGCGCCTGGGACCGCCCGCAGACAGATGCTTTGGGGCATGGCGCTGCGCCTTGCCGTACTCGCACTCGTGCTGCTCGCCGCCGCCTCGGTATCCTCCGAGGTCTTCCTCATGGCGGCGTTTGGCTTCGTGCTCTGCTACGGACTCGCGCTCGTCCACCTCATCGTGTTGAATATTGGTGGGAAATAGCCCAGATGTATCACTGGGAGGAGGTTGAGGTATATGCATGAAATCGGTGTTCGCGAAACAGTGCAGTTTGCCGGCTTTACCTTCAACTGGGAGACCCTCTGCATGACCTGGCTCACGATGGCCGTCGTCATCCTCATCGCCTTCCTCGCGACACGCAGCCTGAAGCTCGTGCCGTCGGGATGGCAGATGGTGGTGGAGCTCATCGTGAACTGGCTGCACGGGCAGATCGACGCGATGATGGGGAAGAGCGGCCGGTTCCTGGCGCCCTTCATCGTCTCGCTCTTCATGTTCCTGCTGGTCTCGAACTGGCTCGGACTCATTCCCACGTTGTCTTCGCCGACGAACGACTTGAACACCACGCTGGCGCTCGCCCTCATCGTCATTGTCATGGTCCACTTCCTGGGGCTCTACAAGAAGGGAATGCACTACGTCGCGCATTTCTTCCAGCCGACCCCGGTCTTCGTGGTCATCAATGTCATCGAGGAGATCGCCAAACCGATCACGCTCTCCTGCCGTCTCTTCGGCAATATCCTGGCAGGCGAGATCCTGATCATCGTCCTCTTGAAGCTCATGCCGATCTGGATGCCGATTCCGGCCGTCTGCTGGCTGGCCTTCAGCATCTTCATCGGCGGTGTCCAGGCCGTCATCTTCACGATGCTCTCGATGGCATACCTTGCCAATGCCGTCAAAGAGGAAGAAGAATCATAAGTTTTCGTATTGATTTTTAAGGAGGATTTTTCATGGAAAACGCAATTATGGTAGCCGCAGCCCTCATCGGTGCAGGAATCACGGCAGGTCTTGCCGCAGTCGGCGCAGGTCTCGGCGATGGTCTCGTCACGAGCCGCTTCATCGAGGGTATCACGCGCCAGCCGGAGGCGAAGAGCACGCTCTTCACGAACACGCTGATCTCCGTCGGCCTCATCGAGGCAATGGCCATCATCGCCATCGTCGTTGCGTTCATCATGCTCTATGCGAACCCGCTCATCAAATAATTTCATTTGGTGCTTTGAAGGGAGGCATAGGAATTGATCGATCTTAACGCGACATTTTTCGCGCAGATTCTGAACTTCCTGATCCTCGTCGCCATCCTGCGCGCCCTCTGCTACAAGCCGGTCGTGCGCATGATCAAGGCGCGCGAGGACAAGATCGCCGAGAGCCTCGCGAAGGCGGACTCGGACGTCGCTGAGGCCGAGTCGCTCAAGAAGGACTATCAGGCGCAGCTCGCCGAGGCGCGCGAGAAGGCGCAGGCCATCGTGGACAAGGCGGAGAAAGTCGCCGCGTCCAACCGCGAGACGAGCCTGCAGGATACGAAGCGCGAAATCGAGCAGATGAAAAAGGCTGCTCAGGCCGAGATCCAGCGCGATCGCGAGCGTGCGGCAGACCAGCTCAAAAAGGAGATTGTTGCGCTCTCACTGCTCGCTGCCGGCAAGGTCGTCGAGAAGAACATGGAGGCCTCGGAGAACGAGGCGCTCGTCGGCGACTTCATCGACAAGCTCGACAAAGACAAGATTGGTGATCTGTCATGCTAAATCTACAGCTTGCACGCAAGTATTCGAGTGCCATCTTCGAGCTCGCGCAGGAGGAGCGGCAGCTCGTCCCCTACGGGGAGCAGCTGCGCCGCATCCTCGATGATCTCTCGACGGTCCCTGGCATCTGGGGCTATTTCGCGAACCCGCTGATCCAGCGCAGTGACAAGAAGGCGCTCTTGAAACAGCTCTTTGAAGGAGAGCTTTCGGCGAACGTCTACCATTTCCTGCTGCTCCTCGCGGACAAGCGGCGCATGGCACTCTATCCAGCCATCGTGGAGGACTTCGAGAAGCTCTCGAACGAGGCGCGCGGCATCGTGATCGCCGATGTGACGACAGCACACGGCATGAGCGAGGCACAGCGGGAGAAGCTCGGGAACAAGCTCGAAGCCGTGACGGGGAAGACCGTGAAGCTCAGGCTCCACGAGGACCCGAAAATCATCGGCGGCGTCATCGTCAGGATCGGCGACAAGCGGATCGACGGCAGCGTCACCGGCAAGCTCTCCGCGCTCGCGGACGAGCTGATGGCATACAAATGATGAGGGGTGACTGCAAGGTATGAAAATGAATCCGGAAGAAATAACCGCCATCATCAAGGACCAGATCAAGAACTACGATGTGGACCTCAATGTGGATGATGTCGGAACGGTCATCGAAATCGGCGACGGCATCGCGCATATTCACGGCCTCGAGAAGGCCATGAGCGGTGAGCTGCTCGATTTCGGTCATGATATTTACGGTCTGGTCCTGAACCTTGAGCAGGACAATGTCGGCGCCGTTATCCTCGGCGGCGATACGGAAATCAAAGAGGGCGACGAGGTAAAGCGCACGGGCAAGATCATGCAGGTGCCGGTCGGCGAGGCCATGATCGGACGCGTCGTCGACGCGCTCGGCCGTCCCATCGACGGCAAGGGTGCCATCAAGACGACGGAGACGCGTCCTGTCGAGTACCACGCGCCGGGCATCGCGGACCGCAAGCCGGTCAAGGAGCCGCTGCAGACGGGCATCAAGGCCATCGACGCGCTCGTGCCGATCGGCCGCGGCCAGCGCGAGCTCATCATCGGCGACCGCGGCATCGGCAAGACGGCCATCGCCGTCGACACGATCCTCAACCAGAAGGGGCAGAACTGCATCTGCGTCTACGTCGCCATCGGCCAGAAGGCATCGACGGTCGCGCGCGTCGTCAAGACGTTCGAGGAGCACGGCGCGATGGACTACACCATCGTCGTCGCCGCGACGGCTGCTGACAGCGCGCCGCTGCAGTACCTCGCGCCATACGCGGGCGTCGCGATGGCGGAGCATTTCATGTACCAGGGCAAGGCCTGCCTCTGCGTCTACGATGACCTCACGAAGCACGCCGCCGCCTACCGCGCGATGTCGCTGCTGCTGCGCCGCCCGCCAGGACGCGAGGCGTATCCGGGCGATGTCTTCTATCTGCACTCCCGCCTGCTCGAGCGCGCGGCCAAGCTCAACGACGAGCTCGGCGGCGGCTCCATCACGGCGCTGCCGATCATCGAGACGCAGGCCGGCGACCTCTCCGCCTACATCCCGACGAACGTCATCTCCATCACCGATGGCCAGATCATGCTCGAGACGGATGCCTTCAACTCCGGTATCCGCCCGGCCATCAACGTCGGCCTCTCCGTCTCGCGTGTCGGCGGCTCGGCGCAGATCAAGGCGATGAAGCAGGTCGCGGGCACGATGCGTCTCGACCTCGCCCAGTACCGCGAGCTCGCGGCGTTCTCGCAGTTCGCTTCCGATCTCGACAAGGCGACGAAGGCCCAGCTCGACCGCGGCGAACGCGTCGTCGAGACGCTCAAGCAGCCGCAGTACAGCCCGCTGCTCGTCGAGGAGCAGGTGCTCGTGCTCTACACGGCCGTGCACGGCTTCCTCGCGGACATCCCCGTGGACAAGGTCGTCGAGTTCCAGGAGAGCTTCCTCAAGTTCATGCGCACGGCGCATCCGGAGGTCAGCAAGAAGATCATCGAGCAGAAGAAGCTCGACGATGCGCTCGAGGGCGAGATCCAGGCAGCCATCAAGGAGTTCAAGGAAACCGTTCCGTACAAGATGGCATGAGCGAGGTGATTCTTTTTGGCTAGTTTACAGGACATCCGCCATCGCATCAAGAGCGTCACGAGCACCAAGCAGATCACGAGCGCTATGAACATGGTCGCGACGAGCCGCCTGCGCCACGCCAAGGAGGCCGCGAACGCCAACGCGCCATACGCGCGCAAGGTCGCCGAGGTCATCGGCGAGGTCGCGGCGAACGCGGGCGCTGATTTCTCGCATCCGCTGCTCGAGCGTCACCCGGACGGCGGCCGCCTCGTGTTCGTCGTCACGGCGGACAAGGGACTCGCGGGCGCGTATTCCTCGAATGCCTGCAAGGCGGCGCATGCGCTCGCTGACGACGGGAAGCCTACGGACTACTTCGTCGTTGGCCGCAAGGGCGAGGCGTATTTCAAGAACCGCGGCTTCAGCATCGTGAAGAGCTATACGGGCATCAGCGAGCGCCCCGCGTTCGAGCATGCCCGCACCATTGCCACGGAGCTCATCCGCCTCTACCGCACGGGGAAGTACAGCGAGATCCAGATGGTCTACACGAAGTTCCTTTCGGCCATCAGCTGCGAGCCGCAGGCAGGGAAACTCCTGCCGCTCACCGTTGAGCAAAGCGAGGAAAGCGCGCCGCACGCCGAGTACATCTATGAGCCAGACGCGGCGACGGTGCTCGGGTTCCTGCTGCCGCAGTACCTCTGCACGACGGTCTACGCGGCGCTCCTGCAGTCCGCAGCGAGCGAGCTGAGTTCCCGCATGAACGCGATGAGCAATGCGACGGACAACGCCGAGGACCTCATAGCGAAGCTCAACCTGCACTACAACAAGGTACGTCAGGCCGGTATCACGACGGAGCTCAACGAGATCGTCGCCGGTGCCGAGGGCCTGAAGTAGCATACGGTTAGGAGGTTTCCCATTGGCAAAAGGTAAGATTGTACAGGTCATCGGACCTGTCGTAGATATTGAATTCCCGGCCGGCGAACTGCCGTCCATCCTCAACGCTGTCACCATCAAGGGGACGGTAGGCGAGGACATCAAGATCGACCTCGTCGTCGAGGTCATGCAGCATCTCGGCGACAGCGTCACGCGCTGCATCGCCATGAGCTCCACCGATGGCCTTACGCGCGGCATGGAGGCTGAGGACACGGGCCATCCCATCATGGTGCCGGTCGGCACCGAGTGCCTCGGCCGCGTGTTCAACGTGCTCGGCCAGACGGTCGACCACAACCCCGCGCCGGTCGGCAACAAGGAGTTCTGGCCGATCCACCGCCCCGCGCCGAAGTTCGACGAGCAGGAGACGTCGACGAGCATCCTCGAGACGGGCATCAAGGTCGTCGACCTCATCGCTCCGTACTCCCGCGGCGGCAAGACGGGCCTCTTCGGCGGCGCCGGCGTCGGCAAGACGGTCCTCATCATGGAGCTCATCCACAACATCGCGACCGAGCACGGCGGCTACTCCGTATTCGCCGGCGTCGGCGAGCGTACGCGTGAGGGTAACGACCTCTGGGGCGAGATGACCGAGTCCGGCGTCATCGACAAGACGGCGCTCGTCTACGGCCAGATGAACGAGCCGCCAGGAGCCCGTATGCGCGTCGCGCTCACGGGCCTCACGATGGCGGAGTATTTCCGCGATGTCCAGCATCAGGACGTGCTGCTCTTCATCGACAACATCTTCCGCTTCATCCAGGCGGGCTCCGAGGTCTCGGCGCTGCTCGGCCGCATGCCGTCCGCCGTCGGCTACCAGCCGACGCTCTCCACGGACATCGGTGCGCTCCAGGAGCGCATCACCTCGACGAAGGACGGCTCCATCACCTCCGTCCAGGCCGTCTACGTCCCGGCGGATGACCTCACCGACCCGGCGCCTGCGGGTACGTTCACGCATCTCGATGCGACGACCGTCCTCTCCCGTCAGATCGCCGAGCTCGGCATCTATCCCGCCGTCGATCCGCTCGACTCCACGAGCCGCATCCTCGACCCGCACATCATCGGCGAGGAGCATTACAAGGTCGCGCGCGGCGTGCAGGCCGTCCTGCAGAAATACAAGGACCTGCAGGATATCATCGCCATCCTCGGCATGGAGGAGCTCTCCGACGAGGACAAGCTCACGGTTTCCCGCGCGCGTAAGATCCAGCGTTTCCTCTCGCAGCCGTTCTTCGTCGCCGAAGTCTTCACGGGCTCGCCCGGCAAGTACGTGCCGCTCAAGGAGACCATCCGCGGCTTCAAGGAGATCCTTGAAGGCAAATACGACGACCTGCCCGAGAACGCCTTCTACATGGTCGGCACCATCGACGAGGCAGTGGAGAAAGCAAAGAAAATCAAAGCCGAGGAGGGATAATCCATGGCAAGCATCAAGCTGGAGATTGTCTCACCCGACAAGGTGGTCTACCAAGAGGATATCGCGATGCTCATCGTCCGCTCGACGGGCGGCGAGCTCGGCATCCTGCCGCATCACGCGCCGCTCGTCACCGGCCTCGTGCCGCACGCGATGCGCGTGAAGCTCGGCGACGGCGACGAACAGCTCATCGCTGTCGCGGGCGGCTTCATGGAAGTCACGCCCGAGAAGATCACCGTCCTCGCGAGCGCCGCCGAGCAGCCGATTGACATCGATATCAACCGCGCGAAGCAGGCCTACGCCCGCGCCAAGGAGCGCATCGCGAAGTTCCATCAGGGACCGCCTGACTCCGACGACATCGACTTCAAACGTGCCGAGCTCGCCCTGCACCGCGCCATTGCGCGCCTGCGGGCGACAAAGACGGAATTCGAAGGATAAAGAAAGCGCTTGCCGCTGCAATGGAAATATTGCAGCGGCAAGCGCTTTTCTGCGTTCTCTCTGCCAGGTTTTCAATGGACCATCAGGAAGGAGAGGGTGCCAGAGGCCCGATCGGTTCTGCGCGGGAAGTGCCCGGAGCGGATCGGCGTTGCGCGGGGCAAACATCGGTGCAACTTTTCCAAACGGGAAAAGGGGATAGTCGTTCTTTCAGCACGCGTGGACTGCACCTGATGCTGTAGCGGCTTCTTCCTGTTCACCGCTGGCCCGGGGGCAGGCGTCTGCCAGATCTGGAGAGAAAGCATTCTCGTGTTCGCGTTCCTTCGCCCGCAGCAGCTCTCGCAGCCCCGGCAGCGCGTCAAAAGGCTGGAAGATTTTTGCGCGGCAGAACGGTCTCTTGATTGCCATAGGCTTTGTGTCCTCCAATTTGTGCATTGCGCTCTCTGCGCGTGGCGGCTTCTAGATAGTCGGTGCCGCGCAGGAGGGCGTTTTTTCCGTGCTTGGCCTGTATGTTCAGGATGGAGCGTTGCCGCGCGCGCTCCCTGACGTCGTCTTTGGCAGGCGCGAAGAGCGAGATTTCCTGCACCGTTTCAGGCTCTACATCGTTCGCGGTGAGGCAGATGCGGCGGATGGAATAGACAGGGGAGACCTCGGCCTGATAAAGGTCGAGCAGGGCTGCGGTCAGGCGGGAACTGGCATTCGTGCTTTCTGGCAGCCGCGCCG
>Ga0256405_10005752_pt1 | contig 20840 bp, 13 predicted proteins | sample RumenRJG_02DNA_FD_189096 | JGI IMG/M metagenome (GOLD analysis project Ga0256405, IMG submission 189096) | Bovine rumen microbial communities from Lethbridge, Alberta, Canada - RJG_02 | ecosystem: Host-associated > Mammals > Digestive system > Stomach > Rumen | place: Canada: Alberta... | reverse complement strand
CATGGCAAGCCTCCTGTTCTTGTCTGGGAGCCTTTGTACAGTGATGTGTTCTTGGCTGTCCTCCAGTATACCATCATCTGTACAAAAAATACCCCCTTCGTGTCCAATAAAAGCTTACCACTGCAAACGAAAACAGGGACTTCTTTGACACTCTGAAGGGGGGAACTTTGAAAAAGTTCCCCCCTTTTTGCACACACTGAACGCGGAGGGAGACCCCTGCTCCTCTTTCAAGGGGCCCCTTTGTGCATGAACGCGCTCTTTTACAGCCAGGTGACCTGGCCGCTGCGGATATCGTAGACGGCTCCGCGGATATCCAGCGCGGCGGAGGGGATCTCCGGGTGGTCGGCAAAGGCCTGCCGGATGGTCTCCACCGCATGCTCCACGTTCAGCACGCAGGCCCGGTCCGGATCCCTCTCCTCACCCACGGCCAGCAGGATCTCATCTGTGATGTACTGGATATAGCCCTCACCGCCGCCGGCGAGCGCGGCTCCCACCGCACCGCAGCCGGTGTGGCCCAGCACCAGGATCAGCTTGCAGCCCAGGTGTGCCGCCGCGTACTCAATACTTCCCAGCTGGTGGCGGTCCAGCACGTTGCCCGCGACGCGGATCACAAAGAGCTCCCCGATCCCGGCGGAGAAGATGCTCTCCGGCAGCACCCGGGAGTCCGAGCAGCAGATCACAATGGCATAGGGCGTCTGCCCCTCGCGTGCGGTCTGCTCGCGCAGGGCGGGGGAGATATCGCCGCATGGGGCGGCGGCGTTCAGATAGCGTGCGTTTCCCGCACGCAGACGTTCGATCAGCGCGGTCTGTCCGGTCATGGCGATCACTCCTTTTTTTCTTTATTATAACAGATCGCTTTTTCAATCTCAACAGAACGAGAATAAAAAGACAGCCTGGAAACCGCCTCTCGGCTGTCCAGACTGTCTCAGAAACCGGTTTTTCCGCCTACACAACAGGTACGCTGGTGTTGCCCGCTCAACTTCCGGCTACGATGCCGCCGGCGGCCCACAAGTAAACTTTGCTTGCTCTTACGGGTTAAGGTGCCGATTACACCGATGGGTGACGCCCATCTCCTGATTTATGTATACCACAAGGCCGAGGGAATGTCAAGAACTTTTTGTAAGAAATTCATAAGTTCCATCCAAAGCCTCATGAACAAACTGTGAAAAGCGCCGAATATTGACGAAAAAGGCGGGAAAACACAAGATCTTGTGGTCGATACGCGGGAAAAAACAAATTCAGCACAAGCGACAAAAACGGGGAGACGGCGGCCCGCAATCTTGTGGAATCTTCCGCCCGGCGAAAGCGGACGTCGGCAGACGGGGAAAAAAGGATGGATCGCTTATGAGTATGATGGAAGCTGTCAAGCATGTGTTTGGAAACTACGCTACCTTTACCGGCCGTGCGCGCCGCAGCGAATACTGGCTTTTTTATCTGTTCAATATTCTCCTGACACTGGGGATCGGTCTCTTGAACATGGTTTTCATCATGATCGGCGCCAGCGGCAGCGGCGCGATGAATGTCAGCATGGCCATCAGCGGTATCGCCAGCTTTGCGGTGGGGATCTATGGCCTGGCCATCATCATCCCTTCGCTGGCTCTGTGCTGCCGGCGCCTGCACGACATCGGCAAGCCCGGTTCCTATATGCTCTTCGCCCTCGTTCCCGTCGTCGGGGGCATCCTGCTGCTGGTGTGGGCCCTGCAGGACAGCGAACCGGGGGACAATCAGTACGGCCCGAACCCGAAGAGATCCGGCGGCGGCGCTGTGGGTGCGCGCCCGACGGTTCCCATTGCTCCCCCTCCCCCCGTGCAGCCGGGGTACGGCAATTACGGCAGTGTTCAGGTCACCGGCCCGGTAAACCGGGTGCCGAGCGCGTTCATGCTGCAGGGTGAGTCCGGTGCGCTGACGGGACGGCGTTTCCCCGTCAACGGCCACGTGATGGTGGGGAGAGGGACCGAGTGCGGCGTCCGCTTCCCGGGGGAGACCGGCGGCGTCAGCCGCCAGCACTGCGAGCTGGCCGCCAACGGCGGGAATCTTTACATCCGTGACCTGGGCTCCACCTACGGCACCTTCATCAACGGCAACAACCGCATTGCACCCAATCAGGTCGTGACGCTCAGACCGGGGGACAGGATCTACATCGGCTCGTCCAGCGAGATGTTGAGAGTTATCCAGTAAAAGCCCGAAAACAAAAAGAACAAATCAGCCATGAAAGCTAGAATCGAGTACAATCAATACCCTGACTCCGCGGCGGCCACCTTCTTTTCAAAGCTTGGGGGAGCCTGCGGCTATCTCCTGATTCCGCTGGGACTGCTGCTCATCGTCTGGGGCAGGGTGCATTTTGGCTTCAGCGGATTCCGGATGGCGCTGTGGGTCGTCGGCTGCATGGCGGTTACCGTGCTCGCCTTCTTCGGCATGATATGCTTTTGTGAAGTCATGGAGATCAAATGCGCGGTTCGCGCCATGACAAGGCCGCAGAAAAGAGCGCCCGGCGGCGGAGCCGGTCCGGAGCCGGCAGCGCCCGTCAAGCCGAAGCAGGAGAAAAAGCGGAATGCCCTCTGCCCCTTCTGCGGACGGGAGATCATGCCGGAGGCCCGTTACTGCAACAGCTGCGGAAAGGACCTCTCCGAGGCGGGCGAGCTGGAAAAGGCGGCCTCCTTCTTCGACCCGGAGTACACCAGAAAAACCTGCATCGCATGCGGCGCCGCCATCCCGATGGGCGCACGGTACTGCCATTTGTGCGGGGCAGACCAGAAGTGGGAAGGGAGATATGTTCCCCCCTCCAACCCGGAAAACGACGGGGAGCAGCCGGAGAACACGCCGGAAAGCAGAGAGGGCCCGGCCTTTCGGCAGCGCATGCTGGAAAGCGCATATCTCACCATGTTCGATGCGCCGGAAGGCGAGAGCGTCAGAGAACTGTTTCCAGCCGGGTGGTACGGCGCGTGTGATGAAACGCGTATCCTGGCCTTGTCGGAGGCCGTCTCAAAGCGGCTCCGAATCGAAGAGACGAACGCCTGGCAAAAGGCGGAGGGCACGCGGAGCTGAGGCGCACGCCGCCGGATCCGAAGACACATCAAAAAGCTTGACGCCCCGGCGGTGAACACACCGCCGGGGTGTCGCTGCTGAAAGCGGCTTAAGATTGCTCTCACAGGCTGCCGGGCGCCGCCGGTTCCGCTCCGCTGAGACAGCCCGGCCGGGCCTCGCCCTGTGTGGGAAAGGGCCTGCGCGCCGCAAGAAGCTCTGTTATTCTGCGCGCGCGGAACACGCCTCGTGCGGGATTCTTCGGTTGACAGCCCATGGCGGAACGGGTATACTGATTCATATATAAAAATGGCAGGCTTTTCCTGCCTTTTTTCGGCTTTTTCCATCTGTTTCCGGAGGGAACCATGGTATTCTCGGATTTGATTTTTCTGTTTTTCTTTCTGCCGGCGGTCCTCCTTGTGACAAAGCTGAGCCCCAAAGGCTGGCGCAATGTGGAGCTGCTGCTGTTCAGCCTCCTGTTCTACGCCTGGGGCGAGCCGGTTTACGTGTTTCTGATGCTGGCGGTCATCGCGGCCAACTACCTGGCGGGGCTGCTGGTCTCCCGTTTCCCGCGCGAGACCCGGCCGGGCGGGAGAAAGCTGGCGCTGGCGCTGGCCATCGCCGCGGATCTGGCGATCCTGGGCACCTTCAAGTATGCCGGCTTTTTCGTGGAGAGCCTGAACAGCCTGGCGGGGAAGTCCTTCACAGTGCCGGAGGTCGTTTTGCCGATCGGCATCTCCTTCTATATTTTCCAGAGCATGAGCTATGTGATCGACGTGTACCGGAACGCGGTTGAGGTGCAGGTCAACCCCCTCACGTTCGGCACCTATGTGGCGCTATTTCCGCAGCTGATCGCGGGGCCGATCGTCCGCTATCGGGACATCGCCGACCAGCTCCGGGAGCGGGAGGAGACAAGGGCGCGCTTTGCCCAGGGGGTCGTGCGCTTTATCTACGGCCTGGCGAAAAAGGTTTTGATCGCAAACCAAATGGGGATCCTGACCGACCGGATGCTCCTGACGGAGACCGGGACCGTCTCGGCCTGGGTGGGAATGGCCGCCTATACCCTGCAGATCTATTTCGATTTCTCCGGCTACAGCGACATGGCCATCGGCCTGGGCGGGATGCTTGGCTTTCGCTTCAAGGAAAACTTTGCCCATCCCTACACCTCCCGGAGCATCACGGAATTCTGGAAGCGCTGGCACATCTCCCTGTCCTCCTGGTTCCGGGAATATGTGTATATCCCCCTGGGCGGCAACCGGAGGGGCCTGGCCCGTCAGTGTCTGAACCTTCTGATCGTCTGGATGCTGACCGGCCTGTGGCACGGGGCGTCTGTGAATTTTATCCTCTGGGGCCTGTACTACGCGGTGCTGCTGATCCTGGAAAAGCTGTTCCTCGGAAAGCTGACCGCCAGACTGCCGGCCGCCCTGCAGCAGCTTTTGACACTGCTGGTCGTGGCCTTCGGCTGGGGGATCTTTTATTACACCGATATGGGGCTCTGGCGGGTCTTCGTCGGCAGGCTGTTCGGCTTCCGGGCGGACTCCGTGCAGACGCTGCGCTTTGCCGCGGCCTATCTGCCGACCTTCCTTGTCGCCTGCGTGACGGCCGGCTGGATGCCCAAAAAGGCCCTCACAACGCTGAGAGAGCGGGGACGCTATCTGCCGGAGATCCTGCTGCTGGCGGTGCTCTTCCTCCTCAGTACCTCGGCCCTGGTCAGCCAGAGCTACAACCCCTTTATTTATTTCAGATTTTAGGAAGCGGAAGCAGTGAGAAAGAAAGTTCGGAACATCATCATCACGGTTCTCTTCTGCCTGGCGGTCTTCGCCGTTCCGGCGCTGTTTCTCCTGCAGCCGAAGGAGGAATTCTCGGAGCGGGAAAAGCGCTATCTGGCCCAGATGCCGACTCTGAGCGCACAGAGTCTGGCCAGCGGGGAATTCACGGAGGAGCTGGACGACTATGTGGCGGATCATTTCCCGGGGAGAGAGCTGTTCGTCGGGATCAACGCCTATTTCGATCTGTTCGCCGGCAGGCAGGCGAGCAAGGAGTATTCCCTGGCCGGGGACGGCCGGCTGCTTTCCAGACCCGTGGAGCGCGAGGAGGAGGCCCTGAACGCGAATATAGCGTTCATCAACGACTTCGCGCGCGGCATCGCGCAGACCGAGACGCGCATCCCGGTGAGCCTGATGCTGGTGCCGTCCTCCGGGGCGGTGCTGCTGGACGGCCCGGAATACCCGGACGGGGAGATCATCTCCGCCGTCTATGAGCGGGCCGAAACGGCGCATGTGGATCTGCTGTCGGCCTTTCGCGCCGACGCCGACCCCGGCAGACTCTACTATCGCACGGACCACCACTGGACCAGCGAAGGCGCCTTTCAGGCGGCCTGCGCCTATCTCAGGTCGCGCGGCCTGCCGGGTCTGGACCGGGAGACGTATACAAAGCAGAGCTTTGAGCCCTTCTACGGCTCCGCCTATGCGGCCTCCGGCCTGTGGCTGACGGAGCCGGACAGCCTGGAGCTGTGGTATTCCGGGAACAGACTGCAGGTCTCAAATGAGACCGGGCAGGTACATGACGGCGTTTTCTACCTGAACCGGCTGGAGGAGCAGGACAAGTATCAGGTCTATCTGGACGGGAACCACTCCCTGGTGCGCATTGAAAACCTGTCCCGCCGGGCGGAGGATCCGCACAGCCTGCTTGTGATCCGGGACTCCTTTTCCAATTCTCTCGGCTGCTTCCTGGCCGATGCGTATGACCGGGTGATCCTGGTGGATCTGCGCTACTATCGCCTGCCGCTGACAGATCTGCTGCTGGAGGAGGGGATCGACGAGATCCTCATCGAGTACAGTGTGGACAACTTCCTCCATGACGCGAACCTGGCCTTCCTGTCCGTGGATCCGGAGCCCCTGCTGCAGCGGGAGGAAGAGGAGCAGAAAGCGGAGGAAGAGGCGCACCGGCCCCCCAATTACTACGCGCCGCCGATGGAACTGACAGAGGAATTCTTTGACGGCGCCTATTATCTGGGGGACTCCGTGCTCGGCATTTTGAGCAATTACTGCATCAAAAACGACCTGCTGGTCAACACCACGTTTTCCTCCAACGCGGAGCTCACCTACAATGAGACGGTGCATCTGCGCCTGGGCCATCTGATCTACAAGGGGCGGTATGCCACACTGCCCGACGTGTTGACCGACTTACAGCCGCGCATGCTCATCGCGGCCCTCGGCTGCAACGACCTGGCCAGCTTCAAGCTGGCGCGCTGCGAGGAGATCATGGGGATGTTCCTGGAGATGGTGCATGAGACGGACCCGGATATCACGGTCTTTGTCCAGTCGGTCATGCCCATCCGGGTCAGCATGGCGACCTTCAACCAGTCGATCGTGGACGAGTTCAACGCCTGGCTGAAGGACAACACCGAGACCTATGATTACTGCTATATCGAGCTGGATCAGCGTTTCAAGGGCGAGGACGGACAGCTGGCCTACGAGCACATGAACAACGCCACGCACCTCAAAATCGCCAGCGCTCCCTACTGGTATGAGGAGCTGCTGAATGTGGACAACTACTATCATTTCCCGGAGCAGTACTATGTGGAGTACGACGGACTGACCAATCTCCCGGTGGAAGCGGCGCCCGAGGAGGAGCCGGCGCCGCCGGAGGAGACGCCCGAGCCCGAGGAGCCGGAGCCGCCGGAGCAGACGGTGCTGGATGAGATCTACGCGGCAATTGCCGGCGAGATCTCCGGCCCGGAGATGCTGGAGCTGAACGAGAGAGTCATCACCGGCTACCTGGGCCTGAAGCCGGAGGATTACCGCGACGGACGCTTCTATCTCTGCGCCAACAACCTGAAGGCCGACGAGATCTGGCTGGTGGAGCTGGAGGACGAGGCCGCGGCCAACGCCATGCGGGATCTGGCGCAGGAGCGGATCGAAGTAAAGGCGGACACCTACGAGAAGTATCTGCCCGAGGAGAGCGCGATCTCCCGCCGGGGCATCGCCGTGGCAAAGGGGAACTATGTGGGACTCTTTGTCTCTCCGGACGCGGAGAGGATGCGGGACATCTTCCTGTCAGCGCTGGAGTAGAGCCTGTGCGCTGTGCCCGCGTTACAAGGATAAAAGCAGCCCATCCGAAAGGATGGACTGCTTTTTTAAGCGATTGTAACGTGCCTGTCGTCCCACAAAAAACCGAAACGAAGCTGAGCTCTTCTGACGCAGAGAGGAGCCTTGCCTGCATTTTGTTTTCTCTTGCGGGAGACGAGAAAACAAAATGAAAGAAGCCGCCAGTGCTTGCACTGGCGAATGAAAGCCCCGCCGGGGCTTTCGATCATGATTCAAGTCTCCTCTACACAATGAAAAATGCAGTCCATCCAAACGGATGGACTGCATTTTTGGTGCGAGAGAGGAGACTTGAACTCCCACGTCGGTTGACACACGCCCCTCAAACGTGCCTGTCTACCTGTTCCAGCACTCTCGCATATTTGGCCGCTGCTAGGTTGCATTGAAAACCATCGCAATCGGCGTTGCCGCATTTAAGGCATTAAGGATTATAGCAGATTCCAGGTTTTTGTCAAGCCGATTTTTCAATTTTTCTGATTTCCCGGGAAACAGGGCGCCCGGTTTCCCACAGCAGAAAGCTGAACGTGAGCGCCAGTACGGCGATCAGCGCCCGGGCTCCGTGGTTCATGTACAGCAGATAGCGCATCTTGAGATAGGCGTGGTAGCCGAGCAGCGAGGCAAACTGGCACAGCGGCGCCGCCGGTGCGCACCAGAGGGCCGCGCAGGCCAGGACCACGGACAGCACGTCCGCCGCAAAGAAGTACCGGTCGTGCATATGGGGCAGCAGGAAGGGAATCCCCACGGCCATCAACAGGGCCACCGCGAGCATGCTGCGCGCGGTGAGCCGGTCCCGCCGAAACAGGCAGAACAGCAGCAGGGCAGCAAGATAGGTGAAGGCCCCGGCCACACCCAGGGCGGAGGCGGCCTCCTGATCCTGCACATGCCAGAAGATGGCGAAGATGGAGGGGGAGTTGTAGTTCAGCCCGTCCCCGATGCTGCCGGTCTGGCTGGCATAGAGGGTCAGCGTGTCCAGAAAAGGCTTGCCCAGCGCCACGGCGGGCAGCACCAGCAGCACGTAAAAGGCTGGGAACAGCGCGAAGTGCCAGAGCTTGATTTTCTTTTTCATCCACAGCACCGCCAGCATCGGCAGCAGGAACACCGCCTGGAGCTTGAAGCCGAAGGAGAGCGTGAAGCAGAGCATGGACCGGACAGGCCGATCCGTCAGCCCCAGCCAAAGACCCAGCACCGCCAGGGCCACATAGATGCTGTCGCACTGGGCCCAGAGCGCGCCGTTGAGGATCACCGTGGGCAGCAGCAGCACCGTGAAGCAGCAGGCGAGCTGCGCGTTCTTTTCCCGCCGGGCGGCGCCCAGAAGCATGGCCGCGCCCCAGGCCAGCAGCACGTCAAAGAAGATGCTCAGCAGCTTGATGAGGTACAGGTCGGAGATGGGCAGATAGGAGAAGAAGCAGAGAAAATACAGATAGGGGATGTTGTAGTTCCCCAGGGGATAGGCAAAGGAGGCAAAGCCGCCGTTGCCCCGGTAAAAGGCCACCCACTTGCTGAGAAAGTCCCGGTAGTCCAGAGTCTGGTAGTCCAGGCAGAGTCCGCGCAGGACGAAGGCCAGCGCCGTCAGCGCCAGCGCGGCAAAGAGCCGCCCCCTGCTGTCCAGCAGCCCCGAGCGCCAAAGCAGCCAGAGCAAAAAGAGGGCCTCCAGTATGAGAAAAAGGATCGCGCGAACGTCCATGCCTGCCAAACCTCCGGAAAAATGTGCGCCTTTATTATACAGCCGAAGCTGGGGAAAATCCACAAAAAAAGAAGCCAGAGCTGAACACTCTGACTGAAAACGGAAGAATTCATAAAATTCTTCTTGACTTTACCAGGGGCGCGATGGTAGAATAACTTGCTATGTTTACGGGGGAGGGGACAGTATACCCCTTTCCTAACATAAAAAGTATAGCATGCTGAACCTGTAAAATCAACACCGGCCGGAGAGAATCTGACAACAAGGCCGGGCGTTTGTAACTTTGTAAGGAGAGTGCGCCAATGCCAAAAGACGTCATGTACGGCAAGACCCTGCGAAAGAGTTTTGCCCGCACCCAGGAGATCATGGACATGCCCAACCTCCTGGAGATCCAGAAGAGTTCCTACAAGTGGTTTCTGGAGACCGGCCTGCGCGAGGTTTTCAAGGATGTGGATTCCGTCACGGACTACTCCGGCAACCTGGAGCTGAGCTTCATCGACTACTCCATGAATGAAAAGCCCAAGTACTCCGAGGAGGAGTGCAAGGCCCGCGACGCCACGTACGCCGCCCCGCTGAAGGTGCGGGTGCGCCTGCGCAACAAGGAGACCGAGGAGATCAAGGAGCAGGAGATCTTCATGGGCGATTTCCCGCTCATGACCGACGGCGGCACCTTTATCATCAACGGCGCCGAGCGCGTTATCGTCTCCCAGATCGTCCGTTCCCCCGGCGTCTACTTTGACAAGACCGTGGACAAGGCCATGATCGCCACCTACGGTTCCACCGTCATCCCCTACCACGGCGCCTGGCTGGAGTACGAGACCGACGCCAACGACGCCTTCTATGTGCGCATCGACAAGAACCGCAAGCTGCCCATCACCCTCTTCCTGAAGGCCATGGGCCAGTACAAGGCGGAGCTGAACGAGAAGGGCGGCTACAAGCCCGAGTCCTGCGCCACCTGGCTCTCCTGTGTGGCCGACCCCGCCGTCGGCTGCGTGACCAACGAGCGCATCCGTGAGATCTTCGGCGATGACGAGCGCATCCTCGCCACCCTCGAGAAGGACACCTGCCCCACCCGGGAGGAGTCCCTGCTGGAGATCTACCGCAAGATGAGACCCGGCGATCCCCCCACGGTGGAGTCTGCCGAGACCCTGCTGGAGGGCCTGTTCTTTGACCGCCGCCGCTACGAGATCTCCGATGTTGGCCGCTACAAGTTCAACAAGAAGCTCTCCCTCTTCCCCCGCATCGCCGGCTTTGAGCTGGCCGCCCCCGTGGCCGATCCCCTCACCGGCGAGCTTCTGGCCGAGCCCGGCACGATCCTCAGCCGCGATAAGGCCCGCGAGATCGCGGACGCCGGCGTGGTGGACGTGCTGCTGAACGTGGACGGCAAGACCGTGCGCGTCTTCTCCAACGGCATGGTGAATCTCGGCCGCTATGTGGACTTTGACCCCAGAGAGCTGGGCATCAAGGAGAAGGTCCGCGGCATCGTGCTCAAGCAGCTGATGGAGCAGTACCAGGGCGACGCCCTGAAGGACGCCATCCGCGAGTACGCCGACGTGCTGGTCCCCAAGCACATCGTGGTGGACGATATCTTCTCCTCCGTCAACTATCTCAACTGCCTGGCCCACGGCATCGGCGAGGCCGACGACATCGACCATCTGGGCAACCGCCGCGTCCGCTGCGTGGGCGAGCTGCTGCAGAACCAGTTCCGCATCGGCTTTTCCCGCATGGAGCGCGTCATCCGGGAGCGCATGACCCTGCAGGATCTGGACATCGTCACCCCGCAGAGCCTGATCAACATCCGCCCCGTCACCGCCGCCATCAAGGAGTTCTTCGGCTCCTCGCCCCTGAGCCAGTTCATGGATCAGACCAACCCCCTGGCGGAGCTGACCCACAAGCGCCGTATGTCCGCCCTGGGCCCCGGCGGCCTGTCCCGAGAGCGCGCCAGCTTCGACGTGCGTGACGTGCACTACAGCCACTACGGCCGTCTGTGCCCCATCGAGACCCCTGAGGGCCCGAACATCGGTCTGATCAACTACCTGGCCTCCTACGCCAGAGCCAACGAGTACGGCTTCCTGGTGGCCCCCTACCGCAAGGTGGAGAAGGGCACCTGCCGCCTGACCGACGAGGTGGAGTACATGACCGCCGATCAGGAGGACCAGTACGTCGTGGCCCAGGCCTCCGAGCCTGTGGATGAAAACGGCGTCTTCATCAACAAGCGCATCACCTGCCGTCACCGCAACGACACCGTCTCCGTCAACCGCGAAGAGGTGGACTACGTGGACGTCAGCCCCAAGATGATGATCTCCATCGCGACCGCCATGATCCCCTTCCTGGAGAATGACGACGCCAACCGCGCTCTGATGGGCGCCAACATGCAGCGCCAGGCCGTGCCTCTCATGACCACCCAGGCCCCCATCGTCGCCACCGGCATCGAGCATAAGTGCGCGGTGGACTCCGGCGTCTGCGTCCTGGCCGAGGGCGACGGCACCGTCACCCGGGTCGACGCGCAGCATGTCTCCGTCCGCTACGACGCGGGCGAGACCAAGGATTACAAGCTCATCAAGTTTGCCCGTTCCAACCAGGGCACCTGCATCAACCAGCGCCCCATCGTCTCCGCCGGCGACCGCGTGACCGCGGGCGACATCCTGGCCGACGGTCCCAGCACCTCCAACGGCGAGATCGCCCTGGGCAAGAACATCCTGGTGGGCTACATGAACTGGGAAGGCTACAACTATGAGGACGCCATCCTGCTCAACGAGCGCCTGGTGATGGAGGACGTGTTCACCTCCCTGCACGTGGAGGAGTACGAGTGCGACTCCCGCGACACCAAGCTCGGTCCCGAGGAGATTACCCGCGACATCCCCGGTGTGGGCGACGACGCGCTGAAGTATCTCGACGAGCGCGGCATCATCATGGTGGGCGCCGAGGTCACAGCCGGCGATATCCTGGTGGGCAAGGTCACCCCCAAGGGCGAGACCGATCTGACCGCCGAGGAGCGCCTGCTGCGCGCCATCTTCGGTGAGAAGGCCAGAGAAGTCCGCGACACCTCGCTGAAGGTGCCCCACGGCGAGAGCGGCATCATCGTCGACGTCAAGGTCTTCACCCGTGAAAACGGCGATGAGATGAACCCCGGCGTCAACCAGGTGGTCCGCGTCTACATCGCCCAGAAGAGAAAGATCTCCGTGGGCGACAAGATGGCCGGCCGCCACGGCAACAAGGGTGTCGTCTCCCGCATTCTGCCGCGTGAGGATATGCCCTATCTGCCCGACGGCACCCCGCTGGACATCGTCCTGAACCCCCTGGGCGTGCCCTCCCGTATGAACATCGGTCAGGTGCTGGAGGTCCATCTGGGCTACGCCGCCCAGGCTCTGGGCTGGAAGGTCGCCACCCCGACCTTCAACGGCGCCAACGAGGAGACCATCCGCGAAACCCTCCGCCAGGCCGGCCTGCGCGAAGACGGCAAGAGCGTCATGTACGATGGCCGCACCGGCGAGAAATTTGACAACGACGTAACCGTCGGCTGGGTCTACTTCCTGAAGCTGCACCACCTGGTCGACGACAAGATCCACGCCCGTTCCACCGGCCCCTACAGCCTGGTCACCCAGCAGCCTCTGGGCGGCAAGGCCCAGTTCGGCGGCCAGCGCTTCGGCGAAATGGAAGTCTGGGCCATGGAGGCCTACGGCGCGGCCTACACCCTGCAGGAGATCCTGACGGTCAAGTCCGACGACGTGACCGGCCGTGTCAAGACCTACGAGGCCATTGTCAAGGGCAACGACATTCCCACCCCGGGCGTGCCCGAGTCCTTCAAGGTCCTGGTCAAGGAGCTGCAGTCCCTGTGCCTGGACGTGCGCGTGCTGGATAAGGACGGCCAGGAGATCGAGCTGAAGGACGAGGATGACGACGACTTCATCCCCGACCTGAAGGATGAGCTCTACCAGGCCGACGACAGCGAGCTGGAAGACCGCGGCTTCTCCATCGAGAATGTGCCCGAGGACGAGTTTGGCGCGGACTTTGGCGCCGATGACTATAGCGAGGAGGATGAGTAATGAGCTATACACCGTTTGACGCGATTCAGATTGGCATTGCCTCCCCTGAAATGATCCTCAACTGGTCCTACGGCGAAGTGAAAAAGCCCGAGACCATCAACTACCGCACCCTGAAGCCCGAGCGCGACGGTCTGTTCTGCGAGCGCATTTTCGGACCCACCAAGGACTGGGAGTGCCACTGCGGCAAGTACAAGAAGATCCGCTACAAGGGCAAGATCTGCGACCGCTGCGGCGTCGAGGTCACCAAGTCCAAGGTGCGGCGCGAGCGCATGGGCCACATCGAGCTGGCCGCCCCCGTTTCCCACATCTGGTACTTCAAGGGTATCCCCAGCCGCATGGGCCTGATGCTGGACCTGACCCCCAGAATGCTGGAGAAGGTCCTGTACTTTGCCAACTATATCGTCATCGACCCCGGTTTCTCCCCCCTGGAGAAGGGTCAGATCCTCTCCGAACGCGAGTACCGCGAGATGCGCGAGAAGTATGAGGACGACTTCAAGGCCGGCATCGGCGCCGAGGCCATCAAGGAGCTCCTGAGCCAGATCGACTGTGACAAGCTGGCCGAGGAGCTGCGCGAGGAGCTCAAGACCGCCGGCGGCCAGAAGAAGGCAAAGCTGGTCAAGCGCCTGGAGGTCGTGGAGGCCTTCCGTCAGAGCGGCAACCGCCCTGAGTGGATGGTCATCGACATCCTGCCCGTCATCCCGCCAGAGATCCGTCCCATGGTCCAGCTGGACGGCGGCCGCTTCGCCACCTCCGACCTGAACGATCTCTACCGCCGCGTCATCAACCGCAACAACCGTCTGAAGAGACTCCAGCAGCTCAACGCCCCGGACATCATCGTCCGCAACGAGAAGCGCATGCTGCAGGAGGCGGTGGACGCCCTGATCGACAACGGCCGCCGCGGCCGTGCCGTCACCGGCGCCAACTCCCGCGCCCTCAAATCCCTCAGCGACATGCTCAAGGGCAAGCAGGGCCGCTTCCGTCAGAACCTGCTGGGCAAGCGCGTGGACTACTCCGGCCGCAGCGTTATCGTGGTCGGCCCCGACCTGAAGATCTATCAGTGCGGCGTGCCCAAGGAGATGGCCATCGAGCTGTTCCGCCCCTTCGTCATGAAGAAGCTGGTGGAGGACGGCGTGGCCAACAACATCAAATCCGCCAAGAAGATGGTCGACAAGCAGCGCACCGAGGTCTGGGACGCCCTGGAGGACGTCATCAAGGAGCACCCCGTGCTGCTCAACCGCGCGCCTACGCTGCACCGTCTGGGCATCCAGGCCTTCGAGCCCATCCTGGTGGAGGGCCGCGCCCTGCGTCTGCACCCGCTGGTCTGCACCGCATACAACGCCGACTTCGACGGCGACCAGATGGCCATTCACGTGCCTCTGTCCGCCGAGGCCCAGGCTGAGGCGAGAATCCTCATGCTCTCGGCCAACAACCTGCTGCGTCCCCAGGACGGCCACCCCGTCACGGTTCCGACCCAGGACATGATCCTCGGTTCCTACTACCTGACCATGATGCGCATCGACAAGGACGAGAAGGGCGCCGAGCGCCTGATCGTGGACGATCCGGGCGACGGCGAATTCGAGAGCGGCGCCGTGGTCTCCGGCGATGAGATCTACCGCGCCAATCTCCGTCTGAAGGAGGAGGGCAAGAAGGAGATCACCTACAAGCCCACCCTCATTTACCGCGACTCCAACGAGGCCATCATGGCCTACAACGAGGGCGTCGTGGGCCTGCACGCCCCCATCCGTCTGAGAGTCACCAAGACCGTGGACGGCGTGGAGACCAAGAAGATCATCACCACCACCGTGGGCCGCATCATCTTCAACGAGCCCATCCCCCAGGATCTGGGCTATGTGGACCGCAGCGATCCCGAGCACGCCTTTGACCATGAGATCAGCTTCCAGGTCGGCAAGAAGCAGCTGGGCGACATCATCGACCGCTGCATCCAGAAGTACGGCTTCACCATCTCCGCCGAGGTGCTGGACTCCATCAAGGCCCTGGGCTACAAGTACTCCACCAAGGGCGCCATCACCATCTCCGTGGCGGACATGACGGTGCCGTCCGTCAAGTACGAGATGATCCACGCCACCGAGGACGAGGTGGTCAAGATCGAGCGCCAGTACAAGCGCGGCTTCATCACCGACGACGAGCGCTACCGCTTGGTCGTGTCCGAGTGGGAGAAGACCACCAAGGACGTGACCGACGCGCTGTCCAACGCCCTGGACGAGTACAACCCCATCTACATGATGGCAAACTCCGGCGCCCGCGGCTCCATGAACCAGATCCGTCAGCTGGCCGGCATGCGCGGCCTGATGGCCAACACCTCCGGCAAGACCATCGAAATCCCCATCAAGTCCAACTTCCGTGAGGGCCTGTCCGTTCTGGAGTATTTCATCTCCACCAGAGGCGCCCGCAAGGGCATGGCGGATACCGCTCTGCGTACCGCCGACTCCGGTTACCTGACCCGCCGTATGGTCGACGTCTGCCAGGAGGTCATCATCCGCGAAGAAGACTGCGGCACCACCGAGGGCGTGTGGGCCGGCGCGGTCTACGACCGCGGCCAGGAGGTCGAGTCCTTCGGCACCAGCATCCACGGCCGCTTCCCGGCCCTGCCCATCACCGATCCCGAGACCGGCGAGCTGCTCTTCAACACCGACCACATGCTCATGCCCGAGGATGCCAAGGTCCTGGAGGCCCACAACATCCACAAGGCCTATATCCGCAGCGTGCTGACCTGTGAGGCCGGCTGCGGCGTCTGCGCCAAGTGCTACGGCATCAACCTGGCCATCGGCCGTCCGGTCAACGCCGGCGAGGCGGTCGGCGTCATCGCCGCCCAGTCCATCGGCGAGCCCGGCACCCAGCTGACCATGCGTACCTTCCACACCGGCGGCGTCGCGGGCGACGATATCACCCAGGGCCTTCCCCGTGTCGAGGAACTGTTCGAGGCCCGCAAGCCCAAGAAGATGGCGACCCTGGCCGAGATCTCCGGCACCGTCACCATCGAAGAGGCCAAGAAGGGCGTCATGTACTCCATCACCATCACCAACGAGGCCGAGGGTGCCACGGTGGTCTACACCGTGCCTCACTCCGCCGGTATTCTGGTGCACAACGGCGACCATGTGGACAAGGGCCAGGAGCTCACCGCCGGCGCGCTCAACCCCCACGACGTGCTCCGCATCCGCGGTGTCAACGACGACGAGTTCGGCCGCCAGGGCGTGCGCAGCTATATCACCAGCGAGGTCCAGAAGGTGTACCGTCAGCAGGGCGTGGATATCAACGACAAGCACATCGAGGTCATTGTGCGTCAGATGATGCGCAAGGTCCGCGTGGAGGAGGCCGGCAGCACCGACCTGCTCTCCGGCGCCACCGTGGATATCTCCGTGTTCAAGGCCGCCAACAAGAAGATCGACGAGCGCATCGCCGCCGGCGAAGAGGGCCTGGAGCACGCCACCTGCACGCAGCTGCTCATGGGCATCACCAAGGCCTCCCTGGCCACCGACAGCTGGATGTCCGCCGCCTCCTTCCAGGAGACCACGAAGGTCCTCACCGACGCCGCCATCAAGGGCAAGGTGGACCACCTGGTGGGCCTGAAGGAGAACGTCATCATCGGCAAGCTCATCCCCGCCGGCACCGGCCTTGCCGTGTACCGCGACTTTGAGGAGCAGACCGACGAGACCATCGCCACCGAGCCGGAGGAGTATGTGGATCTCTCCGCCCTCGTCAGCAAGACGAATGCCCTTTAATCCACCGCGATAATCCAAAAGCCCGCCGGGAAACCGGCGGGCTCTCAAACAGCGGGAAAATCCTGTCCTTCCCGGGGAGGACCTGCAAGGGGGATTGTGAAGGGGGACGGGGAGTTCCCCTTCACGTACAATCCATGCAAAAATGGGAACGATTTCGAAGTTCCCATTTTTGCTGCTTCAAGCTGCCGACAACAGGTCGACAGCTTGAAGCCCGCCGGGAAACCGGCGGGCTCTCAAACAGCGGGAAAACCCTGTCCTTCCCGGGGAGGACCTGCAAGGGGGATTGTGAAGGGGGGATTCATTCAGTTAAGGATACAATTAACCAAAACTCACGCTTACGATGCTTCCAAATAATGATTTGGAGGTATATCCCATGAAAACGCAGAAATCCTTTTTTGAGCAGAACGGAGGCACTTATACGCAGGTTGGCGATGTGCTCCTTCCGAACCTTACCATTGGAGAAGATGGACAGCAACCTATCGGCAAATATGGCCGAATGCGGAAACGCTATCTGAAAGAGCAGCACTCCTTGATCTATTTGGAACTACTTCTGTCCGGGAAATTGTATCCGTACCTATTGGAAATCGACGAAGCCTGCGAAGGACGAATGGAGTTTCTCACCCGTCAGATGGCGAAACAGGAAGGTGTGACCGAAGCACTCAAGGCTGCCAATCAAATGGAGTGGGTTCGTCGCATGAACAGCATCCGTAACCGTGCGGAAGAGATCGCCCTGCACGAGCTCATCTACTGCTGAGAGAGGTGCTGAGATGCTGATTCTGGAAGATTAATGTTGTCAAGGGTAAATATCACCTTATTGATATAAATATGAACCGTCATTGGTATATGTCCGTTTTTACTGCTTATGTATCGCGGCTAATAATACAGAAATGATCACTTATATTGAATTACATTAGTCCTTTCGAGCCTGTTATGCTGAACGAACTCCCGCATAGCACTGCGGATTCGCGCGAGAAGATACCATGCACTTTCATAAGCCAGACCAAGTTATCTGGCCAGACCTTTGGCAGAAATGCCGCGCTTATCCATCGAAGTAATCATCAAACAGTATTTCCTCATACCAGACTTCGGCGTGACGGCTGGCACATCTGTCAGAAAGTATATAAGAGCTAAGCCCCAACATTTTTATGAAGGAGATTATGATAATGAACAAGACCGAACTGATTAAAAAAGTAGCTGCTGACAATGAACTGTCCCAGAAGGATGCTGCTGCTGTTGTGAACAGCGTGCTCAACACGGTCATGGATTCCCTGGCAGCCCATGATCCCGTTGCCCTGGCTGGCTTCGGCACCTTCTCCTGCAAGCACCGTGACGCGCGTCAGGGCCGCAACCCGGCCAACGGTGCGACTATCGACATCCCTGCCAGCAACACTCCCGTATTCAAGGCCGCCAAAGCGTTCAAGGACAAGGTCAACTGAGAAAAGCATATATTTCACTCCCGCTCATCGGCTCGCGCCGGTGGGCGGGATCTTTCTTTATGTTGTCAGGAAGATTGCCATTCCAATAGAATCCGAAATTTGGCGTACTGGCAATGGTGAAATAGGCAGAAAGGCGATGTGTATAGATGTCAGATATCAAGCCCTGGCTCCAGCACCGACACACGGCGAGGGATCCGGGGCTTTGGTTGTCAAGAGGCGCTGCAATTTGACATTCGTGCGGCGCAAGACACGATGTCTTTCCCGTTGACGTTGTTAAAACTCGGGTATATAATTTGTTTTAAAGAGGTGAGAGAATGGAAAAAGAGTCAGCGGAGGAACTTGGGAGTTGCTTTCTCCCTGCGTACGCACTTGTTCGCAATATTCTCTATTCTGACTACGGCAGGAAAAAAGCCAAGTATTCCAAGACGCAGATTGCGGTCCTGGCGGCGTTGTATTGGCAAAATGAAATGTGTATGTCACAGGTCGCTGAGTTGATCGCCACTCCGCGCCCCCAGATGACCCGATCTATCATCCCACTGGTGAACAATGGATTAGTCGAGAGATTTGAGGACAACAGCAATCGCAAAATGGTCTATATCCGCCTGACAGAAAGCGGCAGACATTTTGTGAGGGATTACCTGCGCAATCGCTTTGATACGCTTCGTGATAAACTAAGTGAAGCGGATGCGGAAAAACTGACGGAAGCGGCAAAAACAATTGTCGAGATACTGAAAAAAACGCGTGCATAAGAAAAAGAGTGCTTTCTTAAGGGAAGCACTCTTTTCGTGTGTAATCGGGTCCTTAGGGTATGCGGCTCGGATTTTTATCATAGGTTGCAAGGCTCACCGTGACCATCAGAATCAGACAAACGGCCGCGCCGGGCAGTGTCCCGCCAATACCGAACGGTGATCCCAGAGCTCTCCAGACTGCGCACGTGGCAAAGCCGCCAATGACCGCAGCGATCATCCCCTGCGAAGTGGCCTTTTTCCAATACAGTGCAGCAAGCGCGGGAATCCCTGCTGCAGCAGCATAGAAATTGTAAATCATGGTCAGAATGGTGTAAGCGCTCTTGATATACAAAGCGATCACAAGGGCTCCCGCTGCCAGGACAACACAAAGCACGCGGGAGAGGAAAAGCTCTCTTTTCTCGCTCATGTCCGGGCTGATCGTCTTTCCGATGTCATCGACGGCAGTTTGCATGGAAACCAGCAGATAACTGTCCGCAGTACTCATCATAACAGAAACGATGCCTGCAAGGGCAAGGCCCGTTAATCCGGCGGGAAGCGTTGTGACAGCAAGCGCGGGAATAACCGCGTCCGTGCTGCCATACTGGCCGATCACGTCCGGTAAAAGCTGCTGCGCGGCCAAGGCCATAACCAGGATCATACAGACGCAGACTGCGTATACAGCAGTCCCCCAAAACATGCCGCGTTTGGCAGCGCGGCGGTCTTTCGCGGCAAATGCTCTCTGCCACATCTCCGCCCCGGCCATGGTTATAACAAGATAACTGACGATATCGCCCAAAAGGCGACCGTCAATGTGTGGGACCAGATAGGATGTGTCGATCCCGGACAAATAGGATTTCAGCCCGCCCAGGGAGGATATGGATGAAATCGGCACCATGATGTACACGAACAGGACAAGCATGAAGAACTGGATCACATCCGTGTAAACAACGCCAAACAGCCCGGAAGCCCCCGTATAAATGACAAATACCAGAGTTGCAATCAACGCGCCGGTTTCATAAGAAATTCCAATTCGACTCCCGAGCAGCTTGATAATGGTTGCCGTTGCAGTTATTTGAGAGGAGACCGTGCCCATCATGGCAAACACGATCATAATTGCTATAACGATTTTTGCCGGTTTCCCAAAGCGGAACTCGAACAGACTCGGAATTGACGTGACCCCATGCTTTGCGCCGACATCATATATTCTTCCGGCGTATGCTGAGAAGAGAAACATTCCCGCCATATACGGCAAAGCAGTCATAAGGCATTCAATCCCGCTCGTGTATCCGAGGCCCGCCCGCCCCATCATGGAACTGCCGCCAATGATAGTGGCACATACGGTTGCAAGCATGACCTTTGTGCCCAAGGTGTGATCCGCTGTGTAAAAGTCTTCTCTGTTCTTTACCCGCTTCACAAATCGCAGACCGACACCCAACATGACCAAGAGATAGGCGATAATGATGATAATGTCCAATGTTGTAACTTCACTCATTTTTCGTTCTTTCCTTTCCTCTTGATTGATAGTACTTCATAATGATTATATATCAATGATTGCCTTTCGTCAATCGTTAAGAAAAGGCAAGCATGTGTCTGGCCGAAAAGAGTATTTTTTTCATGCTCCCTGCCAGGTATCGTTTTTTGATGCTCGGTGTGTTGATCGACAGTTCGATGATAGAAATCTGAAGATCAATGTTGTCAAGGGTGAATTTCCCGTCTTGTTACGAGCTGCGTAGCGGTGGACCCCATCTTTTCCTGCAGTTATCAGCCATTATTCGGAAATTGCCTGTGGCAACATTCATATGGGAGATTTGAAGTAGAAAAGACTTGGAGCTGTATGACAGGAGGAAAAAAGGAGAGGTTTTAACGGCTTCTCCTTTTCTGCCTTTTCACTTCTGACCTATCAGATCCTTGAACTCTTTTGCTTCTGCTTCCACATCATTTTTCAGCTGATGCTACACGGCAAGATGGGCAGCTTCGGCCCGGATACGCTCGTGGCGGATCTCCCGTTCCACGTCATGGGCTTCAAGCGCCTCTCCCGCGGACTTCTTGAATTCCTTTGCCTCGCTGCGGACCTGTTGTTTC